>Ga0056128_1004553_pt1 | contig 17349 bp, 13 predicted proteins | sample WorMetLIZISLAND2_FD_71113 | JGI IMG/M metagenome (GOLD analysis project Ga0056128, IMG submission 71113) | Marine gutless worms symbiont microbial communities from Max Planck institute for Marine Microbiology, Germany - Olavius geniculatus... ... | reverse complement strand
TCATGAACTATTACCGATCGCTATTTGAAGCAATATGACTCGTATTCGCCAGGTGGCGCCACTGTTGCACATAATTAATTTCAATAACTTATGTTTTCGTGTTGAGAATGAAATGACCTTAATTTCTGCAAGAAAATCGTGTAGATCTAAGCAGTATTTCTGAAGTTAGAAGCTATATAACAGAGTGGCCCCGTTTTTTGGGCCACCCTGTAGATGTCTTTACGTGTGGCCACGAGAATGACATTGAAGTTCCGTAGTGGCAGTGGAGTAGACAAGGGAGCAGAGGGCCCAGCCATCTTCCCCAGTCCTCTAGACAAAACATAAGCATACGTTTAAACTGCACTGAATTTGCCAATTTGGTCAATTTATTCTCGGGAAAATAATTGAAACTGTTGCCATCAGATCTCATCTTTTGAAGCTTTTTCAATGTACCAGCCACCAAATTCGATTTAGGCTGGGGTGGACCCCGCTGGGGGAGCTCACAGCGCTCTACCAGACCCCCTAGCTGGATTTTAGGGGTCCTACTTCTAAGGGGAAGGAGGGGAGGACAGGGAAAGAAAGGGAAAGAGTCGAGGCTCCCCCAATTGGCATTTCTGGCTACGCCACTGCGTAGTGAAGTTGCTACTGGCTGGTGGACTACCGCAGGTCATAATTAGCGTAACAGTTTAGCACTTTCGCAGCTTTTTAACTGCACGTCTGCTCTACATATCGTCCGTTAGACTGGAGGACTCTGGAGGGTCTTTCGTCTTTGATGGTCGTCAGAACGGCGAGGGCGTGGTTGCATGGCCGACGGCGCCGATTGGCAGAGCACTTCACCAGCTGCGCCCACCGACTACTAGCGCGCCTTATTGCTGCACACTGCGTAGCAGGCGCAGTGCTCAACTTGACTCGGTCGTGTCTCTGTCGCCGATGCCTCGCTGTCTAGTATCTATCCGGTCTCGTGGCGATGCCGCAAGTTTTGTATAAGCTTACAGATATTGAGTTTTAGCTGTAGACGTCGGAGGTTAAAAATGGCGCCGATGCGCCGAGAACGCTATAGATACGTACTAGTCACCGTGATTCTGCATTTGCTGTGTCTTGGTAAGCGAGTTTTTTTCTCCTTTAAGTTAAAAGTTACAATCTAGCATTAAGTGCCACAATTCTTATTCATATCTTTTCAAAATACTGAAAGGTTAAAAATTTTCAGTTTACTCTCAGCTGCACAATGACCTGCTCGTGAATTTACAGCATGGACCTAAAATCTTACTGCGCAACTTAAATGTACTTATCTCAGCTTTATTAGGTAGTTAATTAACTTTCTTCTACATTTTAGTCTTCCTTAGGCCTTCAACTTACGACGAAGTATCAGTGGCTGCAGTGACATCAGACCAGACCAGTTCAACGCCTAACAGTGACGACGGCAGGACCTCAGCGGCGTCCGGCGTTATCCGTTTTCCCCGAACTGACAGTAGCAAATTTTGCGTTGCTTCTATCAGTTTTTGTTTTCGACAAAATAAAAATTAAACAAAAATAAAATACTGATGGTCAGTAATAAGTAGCCTACGAGCTACGACCAAAGCCGTCAAATTTCATAACTCGGGCTGTAGGCTTTTCAGCAACTGTTGAGTGCAGAAATCTTAAAGCCGGTCGTAGCAAAAACTCGTATCTTATAGTATACTCACGATACTGCGGTTTGTTGCAGACTTGTAGTCGAATCGGATTCTGTCCAAGTATTCCAGCGTCACTATCTTGGTTACTTTTGCAAGTTTCTCGCATCTTTACCGTGGTTATTCAGTTAAGGCGTGTTCAAAGCGACAGAAAAATAAATAAAATGAAATGGGAGTTCTGCTGTCGAAGTGCTCACTGAGGTGTTCATTTCAGTTCATTTCACTTCTATCGCTTTGAACACACCTTTATACTTAGCTTAAAATGGTCATTGTAGGTTAGGAGCTGATTATTGCAGCGTCTGTAACCTTACGAAACTTTTTCATTGCTGCTTCTGTCGCATGCCTTCGCATACTACGCAGTTTGTGTTAGTTTTGACTGGTACGATATTAACCCAGTTGGTGCAGTAGCGAGCTGCCAATAACCCGTGATTGGGGCGAAAGCGAATTATACTCCTAATAATTATATAGGCTACCCGTAACTCATAAATAAATGTGTTCGATTTTGAACGCGATAAATAGCGCGGAATTTCGCGCGGAAGTGTACATAAGTCAGTCACTAGTCAGCCACCTTTTGTGCAACACGCGTCTGTATAATATCTCCAGCGCTAAAAATACGTGAACGTGCCTACAGGGTATATTAGCCAAAATAGCCATGCTCGGTCAGTCTGTCCACGTTTCACGTTTTCCACGATATTTGTTATAGTGAATGGCGGGCTGAGCTGAAGTGGGCACTGCGTTGAGCAGGCTGGAACGTCCACATGGTGCAGCCGGTCGAGGCGAATGTCGACCGTATGGTGCGTATCATTTTGAGCTAGTGCAGGCGCCGACCTCGTCACGTCATTACCAGCGACAGAGAGAGGGAGAGAGAACGATGCAAGACGGACAGACATTGCGCCTCGGGGCAGCTAGTTGTAGGACGACGTTATGCGGCGCGCCGTCTGTACAGTCAGTGTGTTGTTTTCGCCAGTCCAGCCGTGCCGTGCCGTGCCGCCATGCGGTGTTTCGTGATTTCACGCAATGAATCCTGATGTCCAGTAACCAACGCTCGCCCGCGTCCACTAGACGCATTCGTTTACGATCGAGTGTGATTGTCTTTGTCCGTCGTACACGTCTGTCTGTCTGTCTGTCTTTCCATTGTATGAATCTTTTTTGGTTTCATACTAATCAGATGCATTTTAAAACAAGGGCCCTATTCTCGTACCGTAAAATGCCGTTAGCCTGTTTCAAACATCTAGGGCCTATACAGAATAATGTTCGAATAGCGTTTTGATGTAGTATTTCTCATGCAAGTTTGCAGGTTCAATTTTGTGTAGCCAAAGGATGAGAAATGATTTCGATATTATCTCTATATCTACCAGCTCAAAATTTGGGTTTAACTCTCGCTCGCCAGCTCAAAGGTCGCACAAAGAAATGAGATGCCACTGCTACGAAATGAACCAACCTTGGTCTATACAGAATTTAGGGAGATGCGATAGCGCGCAATCGGCGGCGTTCCGCCATGCACGCTGCAAGGCAAATTCTGCCGTCTTCGCGCGAAGAAAAGAAGTAAAATGTATACAGTGCCAGTGTTCTTGTTTCGACACCGAGTGTCGGCGGTGTTGTAAGTTGAGGAGTGTCGAGCCGCATGGTATAATAGTGGTAGTGGTAATTGATGGCTGCGAGATTGTTCTCAGGCGGCGGCAGCGAAGGCTGTTGCACGGCCCTCTAGATCTAGAGGGTCGTGGCTGTTGTCCGTCGATGCGGCATTGTCGAGTCAAGGAGCCCAGGGCGCCGAGTGGACTGCTGAGGAATCGGCCTCCGGTCGGCATGTGTATCGGAAGCGGCGTGCTGTCAGTGAAGTGAAGAAACACACAGGCCGAAACGAGGCTAGGCGAGGTGAGTGGTTGCGGCGGCTCACACCAGTCATCCAAGTCGCATACTCTCGTTGCGTGATCCGTCTGCAGTCGTCGACTGCTCGATGAAAGTGCCGCCATCAAGTCAGTCGCCTGACTGTAGACACCGGCCGGGCGCTGCCGTTCAAGTGTCTACGGCACTCATTACATCTTGAGCGATGATCGCTGACGACGACCCATTCCAACAGCGCTCCCGCCCACCCGCCTTGCACGCCAATAGAGAGGTGCCGAATTGCGATATTCTGCACGAGAATGTCATACAGTCCTCAGATCATGGAAATGCCGCCGTAGCGATGTGCAGCGGTTAGCATGCATGATTTTTCCAATTTCAACTTCTTATTTCAGTCCAACGTGTTCCTTCATCTCGGATTGTCGACGTCAGCAGGGAAACGCTAAGGCACATTATCCACCGCATTTTAGCATGTCATTTTTAGTTTCCATTTTTGATATTACGTTAGCCTGTTTGGAGAGAGAGAGCTGTCGAGTTAAGGCATTAATAAAGATTTTCACATTATTTTACTCAAGTTTTTTATAAGATCTGATCGCTGACCATGATGATGCATGGCCATGCCTCTGTGCGACGTAAGACGCTGCGCGTTTTATTCCCGTGAGACTTGGTCATGGTGTTGGTCAGACTTATGGGTCAGACACCGCGGCACAGCATTGGCCGCCGGATCCATAAATACAGATCTATGATTCACGTTGTGCCGGTGTCAGTAATTAAATTTCCCGCTGCCGCACTGCCGAAGCCGGAATCGGTTTACCCTTATCGCGTGTCACATCGATTTTATGGATGATGATAATAAGTGCTATATACGACTACCGGCAGTTTGTGCCAGACGATCAGCCGAGAGACCAGTCTGGGCTTTCCATCTCAGAAATGAATGCGTGAAAATTGCTGCAGAATAAGCAGGCTTTCCTCCGAACTCTGCCAGATAGGTCGTAAAGCACGATAGATAGATACGTTGCAAGTTGAAGTTTTTTACCTGCATAAATTCTTTTTTATGCACGTTAAAAGTTTTTGAAAAGCTTTCTTTGAATTAGTAATTGAAATTATTCACTGAGAATATAACAGATATACTCAGGTATCTAAGTGCTTATAATAAAATGCAAAATGCCACTTTGGTTGAGCGTTTTTAAGGAAATACGGGTCTCGGACTAGTCGCAACTTCACGTTTGGATAAGTGGGTGTAGGACATTTTCCCCCTGGATACGTTGCCCCCCGGACGTTTCTTCCCTCCCTATACTGTTACATAAGAATCGATCGAGCGCTTGATAGTGGCATAATTTTCAGTGTCCGCATGGTGAAAGAATGCAGCAAACATCAAATACTCTTGTGTTATCATTAGTAGGCCTAAATAAGACGTCAAACAAAGGGCAAGTCTCAAGAAGTCTCCGTTCTCAACTTCTCATGAAACAGCTGCGGACGGCGACGTCAAAGTGCCACTCAAAGCGCATTGCTTGCCACAGCAAGGAGAGTGTCTGCAGTCTATCAAATTTTGCTTTCTTTATGTAGCCATACGTTAAAATGTGTGCTTTAACTACTTCTACTTTTCTGGTTTAGTCTTTATCGAGTCGAGTTTAATCGTCTCGTGGGCTCCCTAATTGCTGTTAATTTTCGCGCCTACTAAGACTCATTGTGTTTGAAAAATACTCAACGGCGACGAGACTTCAAAGGCGGAGATGCTTTTAGTCCTGCAAGAAATTTTTACTCAGTCTTGGCGCTGATTCTGATAATATGTTGTTCTGGCCTAGAGGAGGGACGTCCTAAGCACTCGGAAAGCAGGGGGGAAACGTCCGGGCGGGGGAAATGTCCGAGGGGAGAAACGTCCGCGATTTACAGGCCCAGGGAGGAAATGTCCGACTTCCGGATAAGTTGCCATGCACCAAGTCACAGGCTCCAGAATTTGCCAAGAATGAGTTCGAATCTCTAGGCGATAGGGCAGCTGACATTACTGAATGTGTAGACCTATAGGATAGCTGCTATAACAACGATAAGATGATCGTTACATGCACGATTGATGGCAACCAGTGCTAGTGCCCCTGGATGACGCTGTGGAACCTTATGATTCACCGGAGGCTACTGTTCTATTTATCGGCATGATAAAGTGACGTTTACGTATACACAGCCTCGACTGCGCATGTCATCAAGTCGCGTATGTTGACATTGGCTTATACATTAGCAGAGATTGCCCGATAATCCACTAATCGTGCACGCACAATGCTGAATCATATGGAAGCGAAAACAAACATGTCCTTTCCGCCGCAGTCTAACTGCACACGCAGGATGCGCTGCCAATTCCAGTGCAAGTCGATTAGCATTTGTTGTATTAATTACAGCGACTTTTGGTGACCGCAAATTAAAAAAAACGTCGTCTGCAGACAGTTGATGAGTTTACTCTGCCGTCTCGAAATTGAAAGATACGTTCAGATTTATACACCGCTAGTTCGCCGCAAGAAACAGTGAAGTAGATAACTTTTTATGGGACTTGAAACGACTGAACTTTAGCAGTTTAGTTTCAAGCCGTGCATTGAGCGAACAAATGCAGCGTAACTCGACATTGACGCCAGCCGATGCTTAGACTTTTTAAAAGTACGATTTAGTATCTAAAGAGAGCACGACGGCGCGTACGAGAACTATCAAAGTCGGCGACTATACAGAACTGCTATACGGCGATTAAATGTAAACTATGCAAGGTTGGTTGCTAATGGACTCAACTGATACGATACGCTGCAGCCTTGGTCGTTCGCGGCTCCAAGAGTCTGTGACTAATTTTATGCAGCTGCCTTTTGATGTCGTGTGAGGTTTCGTGTAGTTTAAGTGCTGTTTGGTCCCTTTCTGACTTTTGCATACAAAATTCAAAAGAGCCGACCATTGCATAACGTTCGTTACTTAAAATCCTGTTTGTGCACACTGATTTGTGGACGAGATTATTTAATTTCCACAGGGTATGAATACATTTGTACAGAATTCTTTTGAAAGCTTTCCAGATGACTTAATTATTGGAGTTCACTAAGTTTATGTACTTTGTCTGTCCACATAAGCTAATTCTCTCGGTTAAGAATTTATGCGTTAAATTTGGCATAACAAACAGTACAAACTGCTTTGTTGACTTTATTATGGTGTGTCTGATTGGCGGGATGGTATGTCGGCATGCTACACCGCGGGTTCAGTTGTTAGCCAGCGCAGGCAATGGACAGAGATAGCCGCATAATACGTTGCGGCATCATTTATGCCAGTCAGCTGCCACACGGCACGCAACCAGTCTTGACCCGTGCGAACCGGGCTACAGCAAGTACGGGACATCTCACCTTCTGGTGTAAAAATTGAAGCACTGCATACTTTGTGTACACAATAAACTTGTGCTTGGCTGCTGCAGGTGTGGCGGGTTCGCTGGTGCACGTGGAGACACTGGAGGACGTCGAGGAGGACGTCTTCTACTTCGACCCTGCCCCGGTAGACCAGGACGTGGTCGAGGGTGGCGAGGCAAGGCTGCGTTGTGATGTGTCCAGTAGACGCATGATCATCTTCTACTGGACACTGAATGACAAGCCGGTCGCTAACACCAGCCGTCGCTACCAGGATGACAGTGACTTGCGGGTGGTCCGAGCTGACCGTCGTCTGGATGTCGGCTCGTTCCGTTGTGTTGCCACCAACGTTAGCACTGGCATCGCTCTGCGCAGTGCCGAGGCTCGACTCAACATCTTCTGTAAGTCCGTCTCTGAACTCTGCTTCCTTGCGTACGTGTAGCTAGTGGTCAGTGGCGGAGATAATGTTTCCATCAGACTGTGTGTGTGTCTGTGCGCAGCTGACGTTAAATTTCAATAGCTCCAACACGGTTATTTCCAATTTTACATGCGTGTTTCCAGGTATAGTTCGGACGTGACTCCGTAATTGTTTTCGAAAAGGTGGCTTAGCCAGGCTCGGGTGACACGTAATTTTGGGCCTTACACGCTACTTATTCGGAAAAGGTTGAGTCACTATTTTGTAAAAAAAAGTCACTTGATGGAAATATGCACTTTCACGAGAATTTTTTTCGTCGGCAAATCAGTCACCCTTGTCGCTCTCTATATGAAGTCTCGTGGTTCGCGGTTTGTATAGGTTGTATAAAGTCGGATGGTTAGGCAAATCCCGAACCACCTGGTTGATATGTTTTTACTGCAAACTCGGGTGGGCACAGTGAGAGTCTTTAATTATGCGTGTGGGGATGTCGCTACTGATTTCGGCTTTGTGGCTGGTCTGGGGTTACCCTGCATTCAACTGTGTGCATTATTTATGGCGACCGACAGACATTAGGCCTACCCAGAAAGTGTAGCGGTCTAGGTTTTACGCCGTGTGCATGCTGTTATTGCACAGTACCGTTAGTCGCTACTTTTGCCGTCCATCTACTTAAAGGTGGTGATTTTCGTCGGTGCCCCTGCAGGCTGGCTATGGGGCTAAGTTGCCTGTCGCGTCTCTACACTCAGTGAACGATGTCGTGACATTGCTGACATTCGTGACCTCCGGGGAGGGGGAATATGTCGGTCAGTTGATTTGATTTCTGGAGCATCGCGCTAACAAACTGATAGCATTGTATTAACATGACAATAATGTGCTATAATATTTTCAGTATATACCGGTACTTTTCGTGTGGCCATTACTTAAGCTGCATTATGCATCTTGCCCGTCCGCCTGTCCGTTCTTTTACTGGCTTCTAAGTACTAGATAAAGCGTGAGTGGCAATAACTATACACATTGTCACGGGAGTAGGCCGAGCAGTGACCAACAGCAGCGTGTGGGCACAGTTCGGCGGGCAGACGTCTAACAAGTCGTAGCCTCGTAGTCGTAGGTCTATATACAAGTTCAATATCCTGCCAGCGAGTGGGTCGGCTGTGACGGCGGACATTGTTGGCGGTAAGTCGGCGATGATCACCGGCTAGCCTTCTGACTTGCCCCTTGCCCAGTGCCGCCGGCAAGCAAGAAAAAGCGACCCCGCGACGGACGTTCTAATGACGGGGTGATGTATGGCGCTGTCTATACACGCTGCTACCGTGTCGCTCTGTCTACCTGCCCCGTCCGTGCCGTCCTGTGTGCTGTTTGCCGCGCTAAAGCGTGGTCTCCACTCAACGCAACGCGCGCAACGTACGCAACGAACGCAGGAAAGTACGCAACAAACGCAAAGGACGCGGCTAACGCAACTACCAAAAAGCAAGGATAGATGCGGTCGTTGCGTTCGTTGGCGTTGCGTTGCGTACGTTGCGTGCGCGTTGCGTTGCGTTGCGTTGGGTGGAAACAGTGCTTAACACACGTAATACAGGTGTCTGCAGCCAGCGGCCGTGTCGTGCGTCGTCGTGCACAGAATGGTGGCAATAACTTCTCAGCATTGCTCTATCTTTATACGTTACGTGACTAGTGATTGCAATCCTGGGATTGAATTCGGGATTGAAAAATTTGTAATCCCGGGATCCCGTTTCGGGATTAGGTTCCCAAATGAGTTACGGTATTTCATACATAGGATGTAATATAGGCCCATACGGAAAATATATCAGAACTGTAGGGAGTGACATTGACTGTAAAAATACAAATTATAGTGCACATCACGGAGTATTACATACGCACATGAAATATTTTGTTCATGAGATGGCTAAAAATTATTTTTATTATTCAACACACGAAAAGGTACAATTTTAACTTGGTCTTGTGATCCCAAAATCCCGGGATTGAGACGCTACCAATCACCGGTCAAAACTCATTTATCTCATACTATAGGGTCTATTGCTATTACCTCTACGCATTCATGTGGATGACAGGTCACTAGTCTGAAAAAAGACAGTCCGAATTTGGTCAGGTTTCATAGCCAGGGGCCGCTATATCCAACAGCTGGCATAGCCAAGGTCCGCCACAGCCAAAGATGCAATTTATCCTTATTTCTTACCCCCAACACCTTAATCTTATCCCTAGCGTTTGCCCTGTTTGGACCAATGCCTCTTCGGACTAGTCAATTGTCGCCATTCGTGTGAACTGGCAGTTCTTTCACTGTCTGCGTACGAGTTGAAGCGGTGAGAACCAATGATATCCAATAAACAGAATATAATTATAACATCAATGGTCAGAACAGCATTGGTTTGCAGCAAAGACTCCTGTATGTAGTCGTATAGAAAACAGGTTTCCTTGGTAATGGTTTGGCGGAATAATAATAATAATACATTTCTATAGCGCCGTAGTGCCGTAGCTTCAGAGGCACTGGCAGAGCAGGCCAGTTAGCTGTATCCAAAATTAAATAAGTGAGTTTTAAGCCTAGATTTAAATACAGAGACTGTGTCACAGTTAATGACAGAAGCAAGCAGAGAGTTCCAAGTTGTCGGTGCAGCGCAGCTGAACGATCGTTTGCCGATGGTGGTCTGTCTGAAGGACACATGGAGCAGTGGAACATCCGATGATCTCAGTGACCGAGTTTCACTGTATGCTCTGATGTGTTGACTGAGGTACGCCGGTGCTGACGTCTGTCGTATCTTGAACGTCAGCAAGACCAGCTTGTAAGAAATGCGCTGCTCCACCGGCAACCAGTGTAGTTTCTTTAGCAATGGATATGCGTGTGATCGTCTTGGCGTTTGATGAACAATCCTTGCAGCGTTGTTCTGTACTCGCTGCAGCTTGTGGATGGTGCCGGATGGAGCGCCATGGAGCACAGCGTTGCAGTAGTCGATCCTGGATAGAATCAGACTGCATGCAAGCATCTGTGCGAGATCCATAGTCAGTAGATGCCAAATGTGGCGGATCGCCTGTGCATGGTAGTTGCACGATCGCGCCACGGCCGAGACGTGTTTGTCGAACGTCACACGCCGGTCTAGAAGGACTCCGAGTACTTTGATGTCATCGGCTACAGGCAGATCGACACCAGCGACCTTCACCGACGTCAGAGAAGATGCTGCCCGTAGCTGGTTGGCTGTTCCCATGACCAGCGCCCCAGACTTATCTGGATTCAGTTGGAGTCCGTTCTGCATAAACCGGAGTTTAACGTCGGCAGTGCAGGCGCCGAGAATGTCGTTTTGTGCGTCCATTTTCAGTCCATTCTGCAACTTACAGCGGTCATTCGTCGTGCAACCCGAGCTAGACGGAGCACATGTGTTGCAGATGGCGGGTGCTGACAGCTGACGTATCCGGATGTCTCCCATTCCTCAGCCGTGTCTGTCTGGTGCTGGGGCATATAGGGCTCCACGGGTGGGGTCCCTAGTTATGCTGCTGACCCTACGATACAGCCCCAGCAGAACAGACTTGGTGGTCTAAAGTTACTAGCGCGGTGGTGGCGTATTAACGTCTATTTCGTACAGCAGGCGTGTGTAATCTATGCCGCATTGCTAGTCCTGAGTCATGGCAGTGCTCGGACAGCGGTTGAGCTTCCATGCAGATTTTGATGCAGTAACCAGTGTTGACAGGTGACGCGGTGATCTTGCCGTGACCTCTGAATCTAATTACCATCAGCACAACTCGATCTATGCTCAGTGATGAATTTAAACAGTCGCATGCGTCATGAGTCAGGACTACCCAGTGAGTAATGCACGCAATCCTATGTAGGCCTATATAGCATCATACGCTTCAATGTATAATGTCGCTCGCACTGAAGCATTAATAAACCGTGGGTAATGACAATTTTAAGACGAATTCGCTTCCAAGTTTTTGAGAAAAGTCAGATACTGGATGCCGTGATGTTTGTCATCTTCAAGAGCGAACGAGCAGTTTGTTCCGGAGTCGTGACATCAGCAAAGCCTGGCAGAGCGACGTTATCACTGCCGCTGTCTGGGAATTCAAAGGAATTCTGGTTATCAGCACACTAACTACTAAGTCTCAGTACGCGCGTGTACGCGGTCTCAGCGGCGGCCAGGTGTGGATTTTTTCGCCCTCATCAACACCGGTCAACGAGCAGTTGTCTCGGCTGTACATTAGATGCCGTCGGTGCATCGCGACGGGTGACGATACTCGCGGGTCAGTAGGTGCTGTGAAATTAGGCGCCTCTGCAGTGTGGCGTTTCCGGTCCGGCGTAAAAATCAAACAGCACTTCACTGCACATACTATAGTGTGTTATTCTGACCAACTCGACCACCCGCTGAGCCTGCATACGTTAACCACTCACGGCGAACCTTTCACTGCTGAAATATCACAATGACCCCGGCCGGTGGACGTATAGGCCCCATCATGAGCTATCTATTGAAAATATAAGCATCTTATTAAACGTCTGGCCCACTGCTATCAGTAAGAGCGATTTGCTCGAAACGCTTGGCTACGTCGCTTGATGTCTGCGTAATGGACTAATGTCTTCTGCAACAGAAATCAAAAATTGACTTCGTTCCCGCGAGTTGTCATGGTCTGATATTTCAACGACTGAAATGTGTTTGGCATTCCATGAAACTAAACACGATGCAAGATGCATTTACAATACTCGTGATGTGGAAAGCACAATATCTGCTCTGTGATGTCCTTTCCCAAGAATCTCGTCTTCGCCATTGGCGTTCAGCCTCCATTTTTGGCCGCTTCAAGCTTTTTCTGGCCTTGCGTCGTCGTTTTGGCAGTCCTCGTTTTCCTGATGCCTTCGGGTCTTGGTAAAACTTTGGACTAAGGGAGCTGGTTGATAGAAGACACCAAATATCATTTTTGTATTATCCTGATTTCGATCCTGTGCTCAGAATACTGCACAGGCCTACTCCAGACCGCAAAATTTGCTGAAGAGTGAAGACGAAGAAGATTCCCGATCGCATAATTACCGGCCTTGGTGTAGCCTATATCGCACCTGTCTCAGTGTCCTTGCGTCATCGCTCATCACACTGTTCGAGCTCGACAATTTATAGATCCCTCGCGGACCACTTGTCAGCAGTCGTAAATTGAAACGACATTCGGTAAGTTTGCATTGTACGTACACAATGGATATAAATTATGACTTTAATCGACGACGTTTATTAAATTTTGCGCCGTGACGTGCATCGTAGCTAACGAGCCCATCGCACGTGTAGTGCGCGTACGTCGCCGACGGCGCTGAAATCACGCGAAATCTCGCCGGCGCCGACGAGATCTCGTAACGATGATGACGTCGGTAACGAGTACGCTATACAGACAATGCAGCCCTGCAGACGCCATAAAAACCGCGTTTTGCGGCGTCTGCGCCATCCAGGTAGGCCGAGGGCCTGGCTGGCTATCTGTATAGCCCGGTGAAGGCTCATCTGCCGGCGTGTAGAGCAGTACAGACGAGTGAATGTTTTACGGGCACCATGCTGGCGCGCACCTGTTAGCGTGTGTCGTCACCGCCGACGCCTGTGACAACTGATCGCTTTGATGTGGCCGCCATCCACAGACGTCGCACTGTACTGTACTATGGGAGCTGTCAGTGGCTTGTGTTAGCTGTAGCTGTTAGCGTCAACAAGGGATGTGATCGTCGCTTGGCCGTGTATGAACACCGAACATACAACTCGGAGATGTTGTCGCCGGCGGCAATGCCCGGTGATTAGACAGAGCACGTCAGTCACGATCAATCTCTGTTGGCGACTAGTGATGCACGAACACCCGGAGTTCGCTTCACGCCCGACTGGCCACGCTGCATGCAGAGTTTAGATCGTGTTCTGAGAGCTTAATATACGATAATTTATTATCTTTCTACTGAACCCATTTTTATGCCGTCATCACCGCTAACGGTGCCGGAGACGTTATGTTTTTTGGTCGTCCGTCAGTTCAGTCTGTCCGTCCGTCCGGATTGTTGTTTCTGCGATATCTGTGGTAATCACTGATGGATTTTCACCACCGAACTTTTGTCAGAATTAGAGAGGTTAAAAATCAAGCACATACAATTACCATTATACCATATGTGCTAAAATTGCTATTTTGGGGATTACCCAGCCGGCGTAGACATCAACATGTAATTCTATAACAGTGATATATGCGTTGACATATTTTTATCTTTTAGGCATGGCACTGATTTCATTAGCCTGCTATTTGATTTGATTGTTTGGTTGACGTTGCTGTTTTACTGCATTTTACAGGGCTGGACGAGAGAGCGGAAGTGCAGCGGAAGCCGCTCAAAGACGATGAAGACGCAGATGAACTGACGTTGAAATGTCACGTCGAGGGCAACCCTGAGCCGACTGTCGTCTGGACCAGGAATAAACAAAGGTATATAAACTACGAGTAAATACGTGTCACAAGAGCAGATTCAATTCACTTTTGCGACATTAATTGTCACAAAAAATGTATCTACTAAACGCTGAGCGTCAAAGTTTATCTTCGTAGCAAAGAAGAAATCGCCTCGTGTTGTTATCCGGCCGTTCTATAATAGGCTGCATTGTGAATCTTGGTGAGATCTGTTTCCAGGGCAGGAGTATATACGAGTGTGCAGAATTTTAATTCAAAGGTCAAAGATCCTGGAAATGGCTGCATAATAATGTCGCTCCTGGCGTCTTTACTGCGCTATAGTCATGTCTCTGAGATGTTTAAAGACTTGCTTTTGCATTTTTACCTGTGCTGCAGGACCACCCACAGTGACTGCCAACGCTTCAGATTTACCAGTGATTACGTAATTGCGTGCCTTACGGACGTTTGTGTGATTACGCCGGTGTTAGGCCTAATTATTTTTGTTCTTATTGTTGTTCTGTGCAGACTGCATCCGGCCGGAGATCGCATTCGGATGCACAAGAATCGACTGAGAATTAACGACGTGACGACATCAGACAATGGCGTCTTTGACTGTCGCGCGCATAATCTCGCTGGTAGCGTCAATAGCAGTAACAGCTACCTCCTTAGCGTTCCAGGTATAATACGCCCGCCTCTATATGAGTACTGCTTTAATTGTCCATCCTTAGCCGCTCTACGCATTGCACTTTGTCCCTCGCCATGGTATTATTATTCAGCAACATATACACGCACGTCTGTTTTGAACCGCTTGACGTAAGGCTTATGACCGCTTGGGACGTTTGTTAAATCTGGGAACAATGTCCGCCGACCGTCGTGTTAGAAACTCAGCCTATAAGAAAGTATTCTAGTCATTGAGAGGATGTCTGTGAAGATTAGTTTGGTGCATCTGTTTGCTTGTCGCTGCATGCTGCTCATGGATTGCAGATCGCCTGTAGCTGTGGAATTATGCCAGCCACTAAGGGCACAGTCCGGTATTTGATACGATTGTGGCCCGCCATAGCGAAGGGCTGCCATAGCCACAATGCCATAGCCATAGCCCTAACCCTAACCCTAACCCTTTAGGAAAGTGTGGCGGCCACCCCTTTTCTTAAGCGGGGATTCTGTGGGAAGCCTATAGGAATGTGGGGTCCTAACCCTAACCGTAACCCTAACTATGGCGGCCCCTGGCTATGGCGGGCCGTCACCTTTGATACAGCGTTGATCACATTGCAGAAGCGCTTTCTCAGAAATAGCAACCGATTATCGTAAGCTAATGACACCGCAACGCATTATGCGGCCGTGCCTTGCCGCTTGAACCCACGATGCAGTCAGCAGACATACCTCCACCTTAGTCAGTGTCAGCCACACTCCGTTTTCGCCCAACAGCCTATAAGCTAATACTCATAATTGATCTTGCTGTACGGGGCTGAGTTGACCGGAGCACGCTTCGGTCCGCAACTTGCTTAAGTTTGCTTGCAAGTGACCCGCGGTGAGAATTAAACCACAACCCGCAAGTTATAAGTCCGATACTCTAACCAGAGACCACTGTCACCTATGACGTCTGTAACACTACATAAAGCTATTATACAGGGACCCCGAGTTGACTGGTTGCGGCAGTTCAGGCCACGCCGCAATCGAACGGTGGATAGACGCCGGTGTATATAGTCTGTTGTATGTGATCTCGCTCAGTTGTCAGTTCACAGAGCACTTGGCCCGGTGGCTGACATTGCTGCTGCTGGAGCTGTATATGCGGGTGAAACTCAAGAAGTATCCACGTCATGATGGATCGGTCAATTAATCATTTTTGCTCTGATGTCCTCCTGTTGTCGTCGCAACATACAACAATCGTACGACCGTCGCGCGACTGTAGCGTTGTCGAGTTCTGCACGTCGCCTTCGTTTCAACTTTCAAGTCTTCAGTTTTTCAGTTGATGGCAACAGCTAAATGCAGTTCCACCAGTTAATGATCATGGGACTTTAAAAACTGTTGCATGAGGATTTTTAACGTTGTGTGTTATATAAATGGCATCACTTTTCTTTACTTTCGTTGTACATATCTAGCCCATATTGTGAGCTGTTTGTACAAATCCATACAGATAGTGCCGTTGCTTTTGGCCTGTGTGTAAGTTGTGTATATCCTATACGTGACGTGGTAGGTGGTGGTTTACTATAGACGTTACTGGTGCTGTGTTTGCGGTGGCCTGCAGGTACAGCGGGTGCTGCCAGGTTGGACGTGGACACGTTCACGCCTCTGGCTCTGGTGCGTCGTCTCTCTGACGCGGTGCTTCACTGCTCCTACCTGGACGCGGTCAGCACCGACTGGTACTTCGCTCAACAACGCCTCACCGCCGCCAACACTGACACCGCCTCACGCAAGTCTGTGTATAATACGTGTACTTGTATAGCTTTCATTTTTTACTTTACAGCGTTTGCGCCGAAAATGAGACTAGCCGCTTAAACTTTAAAGTTAGGCCTATATATAATTTTGTGTTGCCTTAATCGTAATGGTAAAATTAATAGTGCTTTGTCCCCACCGATGAGACCGATAGTGCATTACTGTGTTTGGTTTGTGTTGCGAAAATGGATAAATTATCGAACGTTGCTTAAGCTTAATATGATTATGCTTACTGAGTACTGACAGTTTTACTGACAGTTTCATTGTTATTATTATTAATTAAGTTTAGTTAAGATTTATTTTTTTAACTGTGTTACCAATGTATTATGGTGAATAAAGTTGTATATGTAAGTATCGAAAGCTTTGCGAAAAGCCGGAACAGAATGAAAGTTTGTGATGCGGGGGGAGAACCTGATTGCAAATGCTAGGATCGAGGACGAAGAAAGCGCTCTTTCCGCACTGAGTCCAGTCTGAAGGCAAGCCGAGCGGCCACGTTCTGCACACGCTGCACAAGTGCCAGAATAGATGCCGGAAGCCCGAACAGCACAAAGTTGCAACAGTCTAATTCTGCTAAGAAGCAGTGACGACATTCGCCGTTTAACTGCCAGTTGCAGATTTCGCGAGAGTGAACTGCATCTGCAATCTGCGCGGTAACGCAGTCGTCAGCACACCGTTTAGAATTCCAAACAATGATCCGAGGGTGGTGGCTGGCAGAAGAAGAAAAGCGGCTTTTGATCAGCCTCTGCGACCCGGTCGACCCGCTGACGTGGCAACGGTCATACCAACTGGCCTGTGACGCGCTGATCTCGTCTTGCACGCACTGATGGTGCGAAATATTGGTTGGTTCGACGCATGCGTCACGGCGTCCAACGAATCTATCTATCATCGCAAACGACGTGTCGAACAAAGCCTTCGATAGTCGAACACCGGCACCGGCCGACGGGCCGGCCGAGATGCGATATTAATGCCTGGTGACACGAAGCGGCGGAAATGGATATTCGACGTCAGTGCATGGACGACGCTGGATGATAATGATTCTGGACTGGACTGGACGGTCGGAGGACCGGATACGCTTGAACCCGGGTCTTCTCGGCAAGTCGCTGCCCATGCAGTCAGTGCGTGTGGAGTCTTGGCAGGCGACTAATTAAGCGAGTGTGATCGATAGCTTTCGGTCGGTATCAGGTCGTCGTCTCGTCTCGTCGTGGCTGTACCTCGCACGCTGGGGTCAGCGGGGATCGCGCGGCAGATTTTGCATTTTGTTGCTGGTCTCGCATCTGTCGCGGAC
>Ga0056128_1004551_pt1 | contig 17353 bp, 9 predicted proteins | sample WorMetLIZISLAND2_FD_71113 | JGI IMG/M metagenome (GOLD analysis project Ga0056128, IMG submission 71113) | Marine gutless worms symbiont microbial communities from Max Planck institute for Marine Microbiology, Germany - Olavius geniculatus... ... | reverse complement strand
TAAACAATTACTATACAGTTTCACTGGGTCTACTCTATATCAGAGACCTTCCCAATAATACGAGGTGATTCATTCCTAACTTTTATATTGTAACCCTAACCCTAACCCTAACCCTAACCCATAAATTTACACACAATAAACCTTTTTTACCACTTATTTTAACATATAATTAGAAATTAGACACTCAAAAAACTTTACTAAATAAATTAAAAGAACTATGGCAATCACATATTAATACATCTACAGAGTTATCAATAGCCTTTAAAGATTTATTTCCAAAAATTATCTACAAAAAAGGTATCACTTTAGCTAATAAACTTGTTCACGCGAAGGGTGAACCAAAAAATTCTACTACCTTTAATTTACAAGATAGACAAAATATCAAAATACTCACAGAATTGCTCTCTTTAAATTCAGATTGTCTAAAATTACAATAACATAGTCATATTAAAATCCAAGTGAAGAAAATATCATCTTAAAAATTTCCTAATTCCTATATTATATATAGTACTATATATTTTTTATAACATAATATTATACTGTTTCATTGGGTCTACTCTATATCAGAGACCCCTTACATTAACATAAAAATATACTTATAAATAAGAGGTGATTCATTCCTAATTTTCATATTATATACCCTAACCCTAACCCTAACCCTATAATATTCATAAATTATTTCCTTAACCTAACCCTACCCTAACCTTTACCCTAACCCTAACTCTTACCCTAACCCTAACCATAACCCTAATACTCTAAATTTTCAGGGTTACGTAATACCCTGAAGCAGAAGGTGAGAGGTAGTACTACAATATTGTTATTTCTATCCTAATAAAAATGTTACATATGTCATTAACCTAATAAATTCCAAACATACTTTTTCTAGGTGGTTCGCTCTTATTATTACTTTTACTATTTTATTTCCTAACCCTAACCCTAACCCTAGAAACTGGTAAACTTTGGTCCACATATTTTGACGTTTTTGAAAAACCCTGGGGAAGGGCTACAAGCCCCCAAAATTTTGTGGGCTAAAGTTCAGAAACAAAAAAGTTATTGTGCGCTGAAATTTTGAACTTTGGTCCCGATTTTCTCAAAACCGGCGAACTTTGGTCCACATATTTTGAAACTTTTGGAAACCACCCTTTGGAAATTTTTGGAGATCAGCTTTACCCCCCTCGACTCCAATCACGCAGAGTCAGGATGGGATGGCCATGATGGCCGCATAAGTCAGGTCAGCTTGCTAAGAGTCTTTAGGCCTAAAGGGTTAATATTGTAGTAAATCTTACCGACCCAGGCTACAAGTCGACTTCAGCACTAACAGTTCCACCATAAAATAACTCACCGACATGGTAGTTTGCCATGCAGCATATAGGCTACGCGTATCCGCTTTATGGCAGATTTTAGGTCGAACGATACTTCGCATACGTAGGCCTACGTTTACGACGCCTTCGGCAACAGAACCGGTAATGGCGCAGAATATGGGAAGGAAGGAAGGAGGGGAGGATCTAGCCGGCATAGGTTACAGCAGTCAACGACAACGTATTATGGAGTTATGTTCTTGTTCTGTACGGTGACTGCACGTGAATGTTACGAGTATTAACGCGCCTCGTTTTCATTGCACACTGATCACTGGAATACACAGTGTAACCCCGCGGGCACCTACTAACAGATAACGTAACGCAATGCAACCCACAGGTTGGCCCAACTATCTCTCATCGTACATTACCCTCGCTCTCGGTCTTCAGCCAGCGTCTCTAGACTTTCCTTTTACATCGTTCATATACAGACCTATATTCAGCCTGTGTGAAAAAAATACCGAGCAAAGCGCCTATACGAAATGCTGTCCGCCTTTAAGGGGTTAATCCGAATAAATCTTTTATTCCGTTTGCTTGCTGAATGGGCCAGATGGACCAGTGTTGTCATTGTGTAGTTTGGAATTTACAGCGCACCAGGGAATGTAGAACGACTGCAGGCTACGTAGGCATTTTAGCATTTTAAGTTGAAAGGCGTGACCTTTTTAGTGCAAATCTCATGTCTTTACATACGATCAATAATTATTGACTCAAGATAGTAGTTATTAGCAGGCCTACAATACAAATTACGGCCTATACACTTCGAGTTCTTCTGGCCAATTCACACCTACGACGCGACACAGATCAACTGTTGAGTCGCGTGTGAAATGGCCATTGACATAGTGTAACTCTCCGAGTTTTTCCGTCCTCGGTCGGCTACATCTCTTATCCCATGGATATCTGACTGTACTCCGTTAAAGGAAGTTAAATGATTGCCGATGATAGGGGTGGGTTTGTGTTGGACGAATTAAGGATAACCACGATGATGAATTCCGGCAGAAACGAAATAGAGGTGGGAACGGTGGGTATAAAAATGACGATTAGATTCACTCCAGGAAGACTGACTTTACTTTGACGAAATCACTCTAATTACTCAAATATTCTCGTTCTCAACTTGGAAGTGGGTTCGGGCGCCTTGTTGTATGAATGCGAAGAGGGAAAGGAAATATTCCTTCGAAATTTAGAATGAGAAGGTGGAGCGGAGTAGAGTAGAACTACCCGTCTTCGACAAAAAAATGAATTGGAAACTTTGGGATATATGATCAGCGAAATCGCTGGAGTGGAGCGGTAACTTAGAGGGAATGCCAAAGATCGAGGGAAGGCTCTGCGAAAAAGGCGACGTGTTCTAGAGTGGCGGCGCACTTGCAGTTAGTTGAAGGAACTTCGAACTTATGGCAGTGACCTTGCTCTGATAGTGTTCCTTTACTTTAGAGTACCCTCTTTCTTCACTCTTCGACAGTGCCCTCTATCTGCTCTCTCTTAGAGTGCCCTCCATTTAGAGGCAAGCCTTACGTTGCAAGCTTACACTTGTTTCGACCGGTCTGCACCCTTCGAGCTCCACAGCTCGAGTGACCTTTTTATAGAACCGGCACTCGCTTTTATACGGTTTGGACAGCTCGGCGCATGCGCACTGATCACTGCCACGCTGGCCAGAACTTAACGTAACGTAGTTTTTGGAAATAGACCAGACTTAGAAAACAGAGATTAAAACAGGTAACTTTAGAGCGAATATCTCCGCCGTTAGTGGACCGATTTAAATAAATGCGGTTTGGTGCGTTGGAAAGTAAAAGATTAGCGGTTTCTAACGGATTAAAGTATTTAGTATAATTTAGCCTAAGAGGGAATAACATTTAGAGTGAACTAGAGGTAAGTAGAGGCTTAAGCCGTTACAAATGTAACAGAATTGCATTGCACAATCAGTCAATTAATTAGTCATGTATTCGTCATAAAACATATTACACACAATAGGGGCCTATATTGCTATTTGGCATAATAATATACTGACAGGAACAACCAGTCGTAAAGCCTTATCTGTTACAACTGAAAGGAGCGTTCCGTGTTTTTACTTATACTGGGCATTAACTTAAATATTTTGTTTCTTAAACTGAAGACGAGACCTCACGCTGTCATTCCAGACACGTGGCTGCCCACAAGAAAGATTTAACCAATTAAGAGTTAAGTGTGATACAACTTAGGCCTATAGTCAACATTTTGTTGGTCTTACTTTCTGAAACTTTCATTCAGTTTGAACCAGCACCGTCACTATTTTGTTGCTACAATTCTTCGCCGCTTAAAATATTAAATTGCTGACGACGACGACGAACTACGAAAGATGATCATGTGACTGCGGACGCGACGCGCGTAGCTCGCGGAACGAGCGTCGATGTGCCACGGCAGGCTACGCAAGTGTGGTAGCAAACAAATCGTTTTTTCTCCGTCTACGGGCAGTCAGTAATCAACCGGCGTACGCAGGGTTTTTTTGCCTGGTCGTCATCTGAGCCGTGGACGGACGCTGTACGGGATAAGAACTGACCCAACGGGACCACGCCGGGTCAAGCAAAGCAACTGCGCTGAATGGTCGGTAGTCGGCATTTTGATATACAAGATCTATCAGAGATTTCTAACAGCTTTGCCGGAGTCCGGACGCCCATCCGGCTGCCCACAGCTCCGATCGGCGACTAACTCTAATCCAACCAAGCAACAAACTGACTGTTAAGGCACGTACACAGCGACGTAACTGAACTGAACTGAACTGACACGGTTTAGGTTTTGGCGAACTGACCATAGTAAGCAAGCAGCTAAAGCCTATTGATCATTGGTTGACGCGTACGTGAGTGTAGTCACGCAGACCACCGACGTCGTTAGACGGTGTCTACTGTAATGCATCAGTGCTTGTCCATGGACAGCTCTTCAAAAACAAAACTATGTCATTTCAGTTGAGTTCAGTTATGTTGGTGTGTACGCGCCTTAACTCTAAGGCAACCAAGCGACAAACTGAGTCCGAGTGTGCACGGCTGTTGATATTAGATCAGACGTGCGTTCGCTCGTTCGTTTGCTGGACTTTTGCTGCCTGCGTCCGTAGCTTCCAGCGCCGCTAAAACCACGTTCTGACTACAACCATTGCTGCTTCTAAGCACCCACACCGCATTCATTGCTGCAAGGCTACTAGTCCGCACTTACTGCAGAGACTGGCCTAATGCAAAGTAATTACCCCTAATTTTCTGTCTCATAACTGCATCACGTGCTAACCTGTTTTCAAGTCGCTTTCAACGATATGCTCTCTGCAGTAAATCTGCAATTACACAATCGTTAAAAAATTGCCCATTGAACTAAATGTGTGAGTGGCACGACGCTACACTACCTTGGAAAATCCACTTAGCTTAACAATAAGTGAATTTAACACCATGAAACATAATACAGAAAGTTTTCAGCAAAATTGTATTTTGAAAACGTTTTAAAAACGTCCATTTCAAAAACGTATTTTTTCAGTGAGAAATAAGCGTCGCCCATCAAACACGGAAATGAAATAGATTCAGACACAGAAGCAACAGCAATTTACAGGACTTCATACCGATCACACATCATCTCACAGATTCATCGGTAGACAGAATTTGAACTACAAAAAATAAAATCAAAAAAATAATTACAATTTTCTCAGAAACACGTAGCATAAGTGGACAAAACTTGACCATGGTTTAAGTGCAGTGGGACGCAGTAAAATGCAGTAAACCCATATTGTTTAAATTTTTGTGAAAAAGACGTTTTCTTACTTCATAGGAAGCAAACAAGCCTCTGGGGTTCCAAGCGAAACAGAATTGTTATTTTCAATTGACTTTCTTAAAACAGTCCAAGTCGAAAATAAGATGAAAACTAGTTTGTCATTATGGTCTATCCTACAAAGTTGCAGTTTCTAAGGCTTATCCAATTACATCTGGCTCAATTTATCAACTGGGCAAAACCTCCGCTCGTTTGTAGAACGCAGCTCCGTAGCACTTGTGGCGCAATACATAAATCCAGGAAACCGGTCATGTTTTCAAGAGACTCCGTCAAGTTTCACGTCAATGATTACACTTCACACACTGGACGTATTCTAAGTATTTCACAATCTTGATAACACGAATGACTGAAAACGAAAATGTCAGCATTCAACTTGGCATCATTCAAGTATTTCAAACACTCGCCAGAAAACCGTCATCACAGTCATAGACGTAATACACTTTCACTTGTTTTTTCAAATAAACAAAAAACGTTCGTATTTATTTTTTTTAAATGTCTCCACAGCATTTGCTATTAATAAAGTTTACGAATGTGCACAAAATGTTTTAAGTGTGCATTAACGGATTAAAAATTCGAAATAAGGGAGTGGGAACAAGACTGGCAAATGGCAATTTTCTTCAGTCTGAGTATTAAAATTCACTTTGTGAATAACTCTGCTTGGTTTGCGCATCAAAATCGCCAACCTTTTCGATAAAATTTACAAACGTTTGTAATTAGAGAGTTACTCAAATTTATCATGTACGTTCATTACATCTATGACCGTTAATAAGCTTATTCTTATAACAGTATTCAAATAAAAAGCAGGTATTACAATTACAACAGTTTAATAGCCTTTTCCAATACTACCATGCAAATGTCGTGACGATAACGTTCAACGAATTACAACATTACGTCACAGATTTTAGGAGTCGAAATGTCGTCACCCACGGGCGTAACTTTTACCCCAAAAATGGGAAATTTTGAGATGGTGTCTGTGGCGAAAGCTGAAATACTGTGGACGAATGTTGGCATAAAGTTTGCCTTAGATTTAATGCGATGGCAACGTTTTTGCAATTCTGCTATTTTGTACTATAATTGTGATGATTGCAATTATAATCATTGCTAAATTTAAACGCTGTCAAATTTCTCATTTTTGTTTTAAATACTAAAAGGGTTGGAACAAATTAGCAACCCTTAACCGCATAATGTGGGGTTTGCAACTTCCTTTTTTAACGCCCGTCCCAGGAGTTACGCCTTTGTGCAACGTCAACGTCGGTGTTTAGGCAGCGCGCAAAATGACTGCTGACCGAGGCGGGGTGGACGATGTTACATAACAGTGCTCAGCGACATAGGCGCCCAGACCACGAAGCGAGCGAAGGGGGCAAGTGGCAAAATTACTGACCCTCCCTTATTGGGAGCAATCGTCCTACAGCCAAAAACTCACGTGACGGCGTACCAACGGCGTTTGATTTTTGATGAATTTTTGCAATTAATGTTTGCATATCTGTGTCTGGCGCAACCTTAATGCAAATCGCTATTTCATACGTCCAAACCAAACAGTGAAAAAAACAATAATCATGTTGGCTTATTGTTGTGCAAGTGGCCAAAAGTGCACGGTTTCAGCGTCAAAATGTACCAAAAATCGTACGGCTGACAGACTGACAATAAAATGATTTCTAGTTTATAGTGCAAGTTCGATATTGTGCTTCACTTTTGTCAGTTGCACCAAAACACATGCGTTCTCTTTCTGCAGAGCTGCAGAAGCTTGAAGCAATCCCCCAGTGTGACCTTGCTGGATTGCAGCCGGACTATTGTATGAGATAAAAAACGGAAAATAAAAATAAAAAGATAGTAGAAAAAAGATAAAAGTGAGAGGGAATGAAATGTTTTGTGGCCCCTAGCCCCCACGTGCTGTGATTTCTAGGCGTTGGCGCCTCCTATGCTAAATGGCGAGTGATGCAAGGATGAGAGCACAGCTGACAAAGTGAAGTAAAGCATGGATAGATTCAGCTGCGGACAGCGCGCCAATACGACGCCAGGCCGACGACTACAAGCAGAGACAGCAGCACGCCTAACGTCATCAGCAGTAAGTCGATCGTCAAACCGTCGTCCTTGTCGTCGTAGTTGTCGTCGTTGTCGTCGTCGCCTGGTCGCTCCACCGCGGCACTGGTGTCGTCGTTACGCGAGGCTGACCGATGTTTCTGACCCGTGGTTGGCGGTCGGTCGCCGGCTGAAGCCAGCAGGCCGCTGCGTCGCCGCGTTGACGTCGTCGTTTGACGGTACGCGCTAGGACACAACCAGTCATCGATCTGCTTTGCCCTACTCCGCTCAGCTGTCATATTCCAATACACACAGCAAGATCTCTCATCATATTTCCCCAATCACATGTCAATATATCTAAACAACTACTGTGACTAATTTCGATCTTTGTTTAATGCAACACTTTCGTTAGGTATACTCCAGGTCAGGATGGGATCCGAATAGAGAATTTGTGGGGTTCACCGGGGTTGTTAAAAGAGAGACCGCGGCACCTACAGATAAACCTCCAAGACTGCAGAAAAATGCAGCAGATAATACTTTAAAATAATTGTATTAATTAACTGACAGGTTTGTTGCCGCAGTCAATAGAATAGAACAGAATATAATAACTTCGTAGATCTACCGCAACAAAAACAGGCACAAAACTAGAAATTTGAAACAGAGCCCAGCGTGAGGTCACCCGGTGCCGTAAGTCCCATTGGGGAAAACGTTTGGGGATTGAAATTCACCCGGTAGCAAAGTCACATGGCCCGAACTCAAATGCGCAAAATGCACATTGTCGACTTAGGGTAAGTCTACATCTGCGCACATACCTCTTTTGTTAGTGAACCAAAGTTTACCCATTTTTTCGTCCAAAAGGCAGTAATGGCAGTCGATAAAGTTTGTTTCCGATTGCTGACTTCTGTATCCGTTCCCGAGATATTCTCGACTAAACTCTAACGTGTTCAAAATCGCGCGCACAGTCGATTTCAGGTAAGTCAACATTTGCGTCTATAACTTTTTCTGATAGTAAAGCAAAGTTCACCAATTTTTTTGTCCAACGTAGCAGGGATTGCTCTCAATGAAGTTTGTTCTCTATTTTCGATATATCAACCGGTTCCTGAGATATTCGCGGTTAAACTCAAAAGTTGTCTTGAATTACGCCGAATTTTGGGCGTTTTTTGCCCTCTGAAATTTTAAGAGAGCGGTGCCCCCAAAAGTTGTATATCACAGGCTGCGCCGTAGCGCAGCACTGTTGTAAGGGTGACCAGCCATTTCAATGGGAAACTCTAAAATTTGACCCCCTCGTATATAACAAACTCCTTAATTTTTCCACACCAAAATTTAACATAATAAAATATGTGACAAACGCACATAATAAAATAGAAAACAGAAGAGAAATGTAATTTAGACAAGGTAACATAGCATAAAATAAAATAATTAGACAGATGATTACGTCTGGCATATCTCCTAATGTGCAAAATTTGGTGAAAATTCGTTCCTTTCCTTCCCTTCTATTTTTTCTTGCAGTCCTCTACAGGAAAAACGACCGAGCCGATTTTAACGCACGATGGCTCATATGACGCGGTTTCGCGAAAAAAAGTGCCACTTGGGGGCTACAAAATTTAAATTCAACATTTTAACCTGTTTTTCACAAAAATATGAAAAATTACAATGGCGCCTATGGGGAAAATTAGACAATGCTTTAAACCATCATAACTCCGGCTATGTATAAGACAGAATCGTAATTTTTGGTGCGATGGTATGGTTTTCGGGGTCGGCCAATTTAACGGTGTCATTTATATTTACCCCTGATTGACCCCCGTTGCCATGGCAACGAAATTTGGGACAAAATTGACTATAACTCGGCCCCCGTAATAAATTGCGCGATGTTTGCACCTACCCCCTTATTTTCGGGACCGGGCTATCCGATGGTGTCATTTAAATTTTTCCCCTGCTGACCCCTGTTGCCATGGCAACAAAATTTGTAACAAAAAAGGCTATAACTTATCTTATGTAAGAGATATCTGCGAATTTTTTTGGGTATATAGGGGGTTTTCGGGAATGGGCCATCGAATGGTGCCAAGTGATTTTTCCCCAAACGACCCTCGTTGCCACGGCAACAAAATTTGGGACATAATAGGTTAGATCTAGGCTTACGTAAAAGGTATATCGAAGATCTTTGCGATGTTTTCGAGGTCGGTTTATTTTGGTATGGGCAGTGCGCGTGCGCAATTATTCGAAAGCGCACATACGCACCCCCGCAAAAATCATACGTTAAATATACGAAAAATCGTTATTACCTACCAACAAAAAATTTCTACATTTTCTAACATTGCTATAATTAACTAATCAGACGTTAGATTAGTATGACATTCTAAAAATTAACGACAGAATCTTTTAATTCGACAGCTGCTTAAAGCGAGATAGGACCCCTGTCCGCTTTGAACGTAAATTGATAGTAAACCCATAGAACTACAGTAAGTGAAGTAGCCCGTATTCCAAGGGTGTCGTCTCATTTCGCCTAATCTCACTTCGTTACAGACATGACAGTCAGGGTTAGGGTTAGGGTAAGGGTTAGGGTTAGGCGAAATGAGATTAGGCAAAATGAGACCCAACCATTCCAAGATAAAACCATTTTAAGTTTACTCTACACACAATAGAACAAATAAAATACTGGCGAAAAGTAAAGTTTGGAGACAAAACGGACGGATTTTGAGTCGTTAAATTTAGCGGAAGTTGACAGTATTCATGACGACGCCAGAAGACAACGTGGGTGCTAGTGTTGGGTCAGTTTTAATTATTATTGTGTTTTGTCAAAAATGTGACCTCCGTCGCAGTAGTAGTAGTAGTAGTAGTAGTAGTAGTAGGGATAAAGGTAGGATAGTGTGTAGGTGTAGGGTTATGGTAGCAATAGGGGTAAGGTAAGTTATGGTAGGGGTAGAGTACGGTAATAGTAAAGTAAGAGTTACTTATAGTCGAAGTAAAAAATAGGAGTAGCAGTAGTTGTGTTAGTAGTTGTAGTGGTTATTTCACTGTGAGATTTTATTCAGCTTCAGATTACTTCCAACTGAAATAAAACCAAATATTTATGTAAAAAAAAACTGTTCAGTTTATATACAGTGTAAGGGTGACATCGTGGTTGTAGATATAAAACAGCACAAATCGCAGTTTAATAACTCAAACATCAGCATTACACAATGTCAAAAAAAAAACTTTGCTGACTGTGTAATGGTAAAGTTTGAATTATAAAATTGTGATTTGTGCTGTTTAATATCTACAACCACGATGTCACCCTTACAGTGTATATAAACTGGACAGTTTTTTTACATAAATAATGGATAACGCTCACCTTATGCCACGTCATGTGGTGAAGTTTCATGAAGTTATTCCCTAGCCGTAAAGTTATAGGCGCTAATACGCTGAATTTTAAACCAATTTTTGACCCCCATTGTAAAAAATGTAACAGGGACTCTCGTCTCCGGTAGGGTGTACCGGTGCCCCAAGACTTGGTCATTCTGTAGCCCACGTAAAAATTTGAGTGCCCTAAAAGCCGAAATTTGTTTTTTTCGAATAAGTCCATCTTGTTTGTACAGCGTGTCTCAGAAAAAACAGTCAAATTTTTTTGTCATAACTTTGTCAACGGTTTACTAACGTTAATAATTGTTGGCATGTTGATGGCTAAGACAACGACATTATGTAAGGTGCACTCAATTTCCGCCTCACCTAATTTGTGTCAACGCACTACCATGTCAAACATAGATGCTCCAAATTGTTGCATAATGCTGAGTTGTTGTCTCAAGTACACGCTGTAACGAGTTCATTAGGCACAAAATACACTAAAATGTAAATTATTTAACAAAATTATAAGTTTGTATAACAACTCGCTTGCAAATTAGAATATATGCTAAAGTGTGCAAAGACGCAATGTCTTAAACGCAATGCCAATGGCTGATAGCAGAATCAATGATTGACTGATCAAATGCATTCACTCATCGATTAGACATGTTTTAAGCTCATCGGCCAGCTATTTTGTTGTTTGCTGTTTTCAGCATAAAATATTTAATACCTCAAAGTTATTAAACCACGTTGCACCCTCTGTTGAATTGATGATGCAAAGATGAGCCATCTGACACAAATAATCGCCGTGTAATGTAACAATTTAAAGCATCTGTGTTTCACACAGTATTGCGTTGACATAAATTAGGCGAGGTGGTAAATGAGTGCATTCATTATACATAATAATATCATCTTGGCCACTTTTTTGCAAAAAAATTATCAAAGTTGGTTGATATTTGACAAAGTTATACCAAAAACAATTCTGACTGTTTTTTGAGACACGGTGTATAATTGCACCTCTACAGGGTGCAGCAAAAAAGTGGACCCCTAAAGTTTTCGCCGTTTTCTCAGCAACTGTTTGGGATTTTAATATAAAATTTTACAGCTTTATTTGGTAAAAACTTCTACATATTGCCAAGTAAAATGTGTTTTGTTAAAAAACGAAAAAGTTGTAAACTTTTTAACATGATCGCCTACCGATTTTTCAGCATTATAAAATATTCAAGCTAAAAATGCTATGTAATTTTCAAAAACTGGTTACACGTTACTGCCGATGACGTCACAGTGACATTTTAATAAACAGTAATTTATGTTGTTTATAAATTATCATTAAGTTATCCTTCTTTTAAAGCAATCGCCAGTTGCCCACCGGATTCATCATCCAGCAGGACGGCGCGTCAGCACACACAGCGCACAACGCAGCGCAGTGCACAGAACTGGCTGCGGGCCAGCTGTCCAGATATCATCACAAAAGACCAATGGCCTCCAAATTCGCTAAATATAAACCCAATGGACTATAACGTATGGGGTGCAATGTTAGAGGCTTAACGCAAGCCTAAAACAAAGCCGAAAACAAGCGCCGAACTCAAGGAAGCACTTCAGGTTATCTGGGACAACCTGCCACAGGGACCGATCGACACTCGACAGGGCTGTAAAAGATTTCTCAAGTAAGGCGACTGGAGGCTGGTGTTGTAGCTTGGATCTGGTGATGAACACTTCGAACATTTGCAGTGACAATGGAATTCTGGCATCTGATCATTATTTAACTGTGTTGTTTCAACGATGTTATTAAATTGGTGTTGCAGCCGGAGCATTTTTGAATGTTGAAAAATCGGTAGGCGGTCATGTTAAAAACATCTGTAACTTCGTCGTTTTTTAACAGAATCACATTTTTTGGCAATTAGATTTAGACCGGCTTTAATAAATAAATCTGTAAAATTTCCAATTAAAATTCCTAACGGTTGCTGAGAAAACAGTGAAAAACTTTAAAGGTCCACTTTTTTCCCGCATCCTGTAAATATCCGTGGTTAGTAGACCAAAGTTCGGCGAACTTTTTTGCCGAACGCTTGTGGAAACGCTGCCGATCACTCAGTTTTTCAATTTTGGATATCTTTATCTGTTCCGGAGATATTCGCGGTCAAAGTGGAAAAGGTCCGAAATCGCGCCAAATTTAGCATGTTTTTTGCCCCAAAATTTTTTTGGAAGCAGGTCCTAAATATTTAAACCAACATTTGTAAACTGAACAAGTTTCCTACCATGTGGCAAAATATCGCGGCAATCAGCCGAAGGACCTCAAAGATCTCGCGTTGAAAACAAGAACTGCAGTAAAACCTAAGACATCCTGGAAACTACCGTTCCGGGCAGCCTAACAATCATGAAAGTACTCAGAAGTTTTTTTAACAAAAAAAGCTAACGGCCAATTTACATCTACGACGCGGCGTCGTAGGTGTGAATTGGGCATAAGTTGCAAAAGCCACACCTGCCGGCCTATATTATAAGGCGCGTTTGCATGCAGCAACTGCTGTGAGCGAACGTACCGAACACGGCGGCAAAGGAATAGTGACGGCACGGCGCCGGGTCATCCATCGGAGCAGGCTGAAAACGGACCTTGCTTCCAAGCACAGTTGGACCGCTGGTAGAGGCCACGGCGACTCGGTAAGCCTGGCGCTCAACTGCAGCACACGGCACAGACGACCAACCGACAGGGTTGAAGCGTGGATGATACAGGCCAAGCACATCACCCTGGCGGACCCGGATGTACTGCTCCGGGTCTAGATGGATGTCGACGTCTCGCAGTTGAGACGGACGCACAAACGTCTGAGCGACGAGCGTGTACGTGCCGACTGGATCTGTTGACGACGAGCTCATCGGCCGCCAGACCTGCATGCGTCACGTCATGTGTGAATCAATGAGTGAAACGTCTTTAGACAGTGTCTCAACCAAAGGATGGATTAAAAGTTTAAACTATAAAAATAATGCGGGGCAAAAGTCAAAGAAGTAATGCAACCAAACACAATAATTTATTAGCTGAACAATATGGCAAGAGTGCTTTTGCATAACGAGCTGTTTTTGTTTCAGTTTTAGCCATACTTTTTCACATTTTTATATCTTACATTTTTTTGTATTTTGCTATTGTTTTTTTCTGTCTGATAGACTCTGTCTGTTTCATTTCTACACATTTTTCGTGAAAATAAAGACTATCATATGCGAACATTAACAACAAATGTATTGAACACATAAGCCAAAAAGATGACGTTTTTGCTAAGTTTTATTTTGCGTTTTTATCGTTATTGTTTACTTTGCTTTAGCCTGTCTATCACGCCAGTACAGTGTTGTTTTTGAGCGTGCAATTTACGTCAATAATATGCAAATCAACGTGACAACGCAATGATATTACTATACTAAACGGCAGACCTGCAGGTAAACGTCGTGTTCGACGGAGAGTATTTTGACGAACATTCGCCAAGCAATGACGACCGCCGCTGAGAGAGCCGTCTGTGTGGGGTCTGGAATGATGGTGACACCTGCAGTCTGGTCTCTGTGTGGTCTCATCTTCACCTCGTGACCCATCGACCTCGATTCTGTAGCACACAAAACGCAGACAATTCAGCGTCAGCATTTCTGTTCTCTTATTATATCCCGTTTGCACGAGAAAGCTGACTGAACAAAACCATTCAAATTCGCAATGCTTACGTAAGGGTCATAACCTGTGTCACATAATTGCGAACAGTAGTGCGCCGCTTGTGGCTGCAAGTCGTTTGTGTTAATGCTCTGTGTTTTTAACGTTTTTAATGAGATAGGCCTATCTACTGTTCTCACTACTGGTTTTTATATTGGCATGAATCTCATACCGCCGTCATCAAGATTTTAAGTTGTATTTATGTGGAGAAGTTCTCTGTTCGATGAATTTTATCCTGATTTTATGCTATTTTCAACATGGTGACTACTCAAGCGTGTCGGCAGTTCACGAGGCAAGCGTTACTCGCCATGTAAAAAAACTGTTCAGTTAATATACAGTGTAAGGGTGACATCGTGGTTGTAGATATAAAACAGCACAAATCACAATTTAAAAATTTAAACTTTACCACTACACAGTCAGCAAAGTTCTTCTGACATTGGCGGCTAAGAGCATACATACTGTGACGTGCTCTAGGGAGCATAAGGCGCTCGCCAGACACGGCTCTACAGGGTGCGGCAAAAAGTAGACCCCTAAAGTTTTTCGCTGTTTTCTCAGCAAACGTTTAGAATTTTAATTTGATATTTTACAGATTTATTTACTGAAACCTTCTACATTCAACTCCCAAGTAAAATGTGATTCTGTTGAAAAACGACGAAATTACAGACTTTTTAATATGACCGCCTACCGATTTTTAAGCATTCAAAAATGTTCCGGCTACAACACCAATTTAATAACATCGTTGAAATAACACAGTTAACTAATGATCAGATACCAGAACTCTCTTGTCACTGTAAATGTTCGAAGTGTTCACCGCCAGCTCCAAGCTACAAAACCAGCCTCCAGTTGCCTTATTTGAGAAATCTTTTACAGCCCTGCCGATCGGTCCCTGTGGCAGGGTGTCCCAGATAACCTGAAGCGCTTCCTTGAGTTCGGCGCTTGTTTTCGGCTTTGTTTAAGCTTGCGGTAAGCCTCCAACATTGTACCCCATACGTGATAATCCATTGGGTTAATATATTCGGCGAATTTTGAGGCCATTGGTCTTTTGTGATGATATCTGAACAGCTGGCCAGCAGCCAGTTCTGTGCGCTGCGCAGCGTTGCGCGCTGTGTGTGCTGACGCGCCGTCCTGCTGGAAAATGAATCCGGTGGGCAGCCGGCGATTGCTTTAAAGGAACGATAATATAGTGATAATTTATAAACAGTATAAATTACTGTTTATCAAAACGTCACTGTGGCGTCATCGGCAGTAACGTGTAACCAGTTTTTGAAATTTAGGGGTCCACTTTTTTTGGCCGCACCCTGTACACTGTGTCTCAGAAAACATCCCCAACATTATCGATTGTAATTTAAAGAAAAGATATCCGATTTTATTAATTTTTAATACGAATATTTCCGATAAAACTGGCCATCAAATGACTGCTTCAGTTTCGACATCGCGCAACGCCTGTTTCTGCACTACCTAGCGGAAATCAGAACAAGCGAAACATGCGTTGAAACGAACTGAAATACGTCGACAAAGCATCCCCGACAATATTGATTGCCACTTGCAGAAGAATTACCAGATTTTAATAATTTTTGGTGCGAATATTTCGGACATAACTGGCCACCAAATGACCGCTCTAATTTTTACTTTTGCAACACCTGGACAAGACCGGAACAGGCGAAATATGCTATCAAGGAACGGAGAAACCGTCTACGTCGTGTAATGGACCTACAATTCGAACATTCGTTACTGTAGGCAATTGAAAATGGACAACGGGATAAACTGTTGGGCCAAAGTAACAGAAATGCAGACGAAATGTGTTTTGTGTGTTATTTTGATTAAGTAATAATACTGCCTTAGACAAAATGCAATATTTCGTTGGCTCTGTTTTCCCCAGGGACTGTGGAAGCAGACATTCAGTGAGATGGGAAACTGAACGGTTACTTGGTGGCTAGTTGTGTCAGGAACATTGGCGTAAAAATTATTAAAATGTGATAATCTTTTGTCAAGTTGCAATCAAGAATGTTGGGGTTGTTTTTTTTAGACACAATGTACACTATACAGTGCCTGCTTGGCTGTGGCACACTGATGCAAAACAAGACTGTGGAGTGTGGATTGGTGAGTCTGCAAGCCTGGTTTTCTGCACGGATCCATAAACTAAGCGCAACTGACATCGACGGACGGGCAATCGAACGCTGATGACGACAGAATATGCTTCCAAATCATACCACTGCCGACGACGTGATATAATGTGACTGCAGCGAACACTATGAGAGGATCTGTCATATCTTCAGGTTGCTGCGTTTGAGGGAAGAAATAAATGTGATGAGGATGGGACGTGCGCGCAGTGTAAGTAAGAAAGTAAGTAAGTAAGAAAAGACCGCACTGCTAGAGTGAATAAACGAGTATGCGGTACGAGCTTATACCACTCCAGGCAGTGCGATATCGTATTTAAACCACGCAACTCTGATCGCATAGTGACTACACGGTCATTTGCTTTATGACGCACGACTGCAGACGAAAGTTGTGAAAACGCTGTACCAGTGCGAGCTGCAGTGTGGTTTAAACTTTGAAACCGTTTGGCCGGATGCACAAGGTGGGTGCAAATGCAACAGACGGTGAATCCCCCGTGCGTGTTATTCCGGCAGCTCCCAAGTCGTCACATAGAGGCACTACTTCTGGCCGCGTGACGTCGATCCAGCACTCACCAGTCACCAGTCACTACTGTATGACGAGTGACGTCAGCACCGACTCAATGTCACGCATTGACTCCGCCGCTGTCAAATCCGTCGGGAAGTCGGCGGCATAGCTAGCTTTCTTAGACCGGAGGGGTCGATCCAGCGTTCGAGTCCCAACACAGGCGGAACAGCCATGCCGGGGGAGGGTAAAGGTCGCTTTTTCTGCAAGTGTTACATGCAAAATTATGCATCCCGATGCACTTCGGCTAAGAAAATCGACTCCTCAGGGAGATGAGAATGTGTTGCAAATAGAGGAGAAGCGGCAAAAATTTCTTTACGGATTTGAGTGATTTACAAATATCGTCCTCCTGACCTCAGTTGCCCCCCCCCTGTCCAGCTAGGCGCCTGCTGCTGTGAGTTGTCGTCTTGTCAGCGGCGGTCACATGCAGTCAACTACCAAGACGTTTTGTCTCACGAGGCTGAGACTGAACGAAACTGAGTTTATTAAACACACTTGCAGCTCGAAAGCTGAATAGCTGAATATATAC
>Ga0056128_1004550_pt1 | contig 17353 bp, 9 predicted proteins | sample WorMetLIZISLAND2_FD_71113 | JGI IMG/M metagenome (GOLD analysis project Ga0056128, IMG submission 71113) | Marine gutless worms symbiont microbial communities from Max Planck institute for Marine Microbiology, Germany - Olavius geniculatus... ... | reverse complement strand
GTCGACCTAGTTGGCTGGCTCCGTACTGTAGACAGTCACCCATCTAAGTACTAACCGGGCACGGCGTAGAGTAACTTCGTCTCATCCGAGACGCGTTACCAACTACGCCATGCCACCAACTCAAATGATGAATGAGCTCTGGCTAATTGTGTCTGTGTGTGTGACTGACAGGTGTGATACCAACATCAGTGCCTGGCTTCGTGGTTGACAACAGTGTACCTCCCGCAGCGCCAATCGTCTCGCTCGGTCAGACATTCTCACTCTTGCCTACAGACATTCTCTTCTTGTGCTTCCATTTGCAGTAGGGATGGGAGCAGCATTAGTAAAAAATTTTCATTATGTGACATTCCGTGTGATATTGCTCAACAGTTCATAATTTAAATCTAGAGGCTGTCCAGTGCCATGAGTCGGACTGGGTAAACACCTTACTTAAGGGGTTGAAAGTTCATCCCTATCAACGCCACCTGGTGAACACGGTCGCAGTAGCCTACGCTAAAGTGCAGTGTTGATTTTAAGTGAGTGTACATGAGACAACCGTTTTTACATGCGAGAGCTAGCATAGCTAGCTATAGCGCGTATTAGCTATGGTAATTCTGTCCTGGTGTCTGTCACATCCCGGTACTGTTGCAAGACCAGGTAAGATAGAGACTTCGATTTTTCACTGTATGATAGCCTAGAGTCTCTAGTATTTCATGACAAAATTTTATGCCACTGGGTGAAGGGGGTCCCCACGAATGAGGGGGAAAGAGGGCACCCCCTTGATAAAGGTGTTATTCTACCAATGTTGGCTCATCTAATGTGAAAATGGTTGCAGATAGGCTCAGACATGCTGCTTATCATAACAAGCATTGGCGACGAGCTTCTTAGGAATGTCAACATTGATAACCTTGAATGACCTTGAACCAGGAAAATTAAGGGTTTTAGTGGATTTTTCACGATTTTGGGCTGCGACATGCATTTCAAGAGTGAATTGCGCCAAAATGGCTGGAGATAGACCAAGACAGCCTGCATATGAAATTTTCAGCATTGAATGTAGATTTTAGCAATCCAAGTCAGGACCTTCTAGGTTCAAGGAGGCCTGTGCATGCGGGTGTCATAAAGAGGGATACCCCTCTAAGAAGTGGTTTATTTATCTCAAATCATTTGCTGTTCACTTGTCTAGCATGAAAATGGTTGCAGATAGGCACAGACATGCTGCTTAACATAACAAGCACTGGTAACGAGCTTCTTAGTGTTGTAAACTTTGATGACCTTGTACCTTAAAAATAGAGGTTTTAGTGATTTTTTGGCGATTTTTGGCTGCAAAAGAGTGAATTGCGACGAAATGGATGGAGATAGACCAAGATTACCTGCAAACAGGAACAGCTATGGGCTCTCGTGCCTCTCATGGGCTTTAGCTCAGATTTTTTGTTGTTATTGCACCAAGTACACCAAAAGTTATCTCAAATCTGTCGAACATGGGAGTAGCGCAGCTTTTGCAGATGGGCAGCCTAACAAAGTGGCACGTTCAGTGGCCTAGTAACCATGAGAACTAATTTAGAAATACTGCAGCTTAACAGACTTGATGCCTACAGTTTTGTTTCACTGATTCTTTGAAAGCAGACAAAAGTAATTTGAGCAAATCTCACATGATGCACTATAGTAGCGGTCCTGCCACTCTCGCAATCAGTGTAGGCCTACAGCAATAAGATATTAATACATCCTGAAAAGTACTTAAATCTAAGGCCTCCATACATAAAATCATTTGAATTTAAGAGATCAAAACTTAGATTCTTAAAAATGAACGTTCTATGCTAAAAGTGTCATATGCAGGTTGTCCAGGTCCATTTCCAGCCAGTTCGGTGCAATTCACTCTTAAAATGTGTGTTGCGGCAGGATATCGCTAAAAATTACTAAAAATCCCTATTTTGGGGGTTCAAGGTCATTCAAGGTCATCGACGTTGACACCAATAAAAAGCTTGTCACTAGTGCTTGTTATGATAAGCAGCATGTCTGTATTTATCTGCAATCGTTTTCACGCTACACGAGGTCGTGATAACTGTTTATTTTTTGTGCTATTTTAATCAAATTGGTCATTGCAGCTTTCTGTCTAGCAAACGGGCAGAGACAGCCAGACAACAGTCAGGCTGGATAACGTACTGCACAGACAGACATATAGACATAGGCAGGCAGGCAGATAGAGAGACAGATGCACATGGAGTCGCAGACAGACACATGCACACACACGCAGACAGACAGACAGGCTGGAATAGGCATAATGCTGTTGATGGTTTTGCCGTTGTCTGTTGTTTTGATGCAGATGGCGGTGGTGGCCTGATGTCGGTCCAGCCAACCACTAGCTTTGTGTTAACTCAGCCTCCTCAACCCACCCCGGGCTCTCTGGTCCTCACCCATCCACCGGGCCTGGTGTTGTCCCAGCCAGTTGGCCCTGAGCCTCCGGACACAGCGATTGTCCTCGGTCGTCACGCTGGTGCGTCAGTCCCTGCCTCATTTGTATTAACCCAGCCTGCCGCCCCACAGCCTGGAGCCTTCGTCTTATCGCAGCCCAGCGCTGCTCCCATTGGTCAGCTCGTACTGCCAGAGATTGCCATTGAGTCAGCGGTGTCAGTGGCAGAGTGTCAGGCCGGCCCAGTACTTAGTCCGAGCACCATCGGTCGTAGTGGCACAAAGTTTGACATGCCAGAGACGAGACCTACGCCAGATGTGTCTGTCTATCACATCCCATCAGGATCTCTGCAGCCCGCCACCCCACAGCAGGACTCTGTAAGTTTCCACTTGTATACTGTGTTCTGGCCTATTTCTCCGTCAGGAATATTGAGACCAAAGAGTATTAAAATTTGATAGTACTTTTCCAAGTTACAGTCGATAATATCAGGGATGATTTTTAATGCTTTTTTTTATTTCAACAACTATTTCACATGTTCCAATTTTCCCAGGTAGTGTAGAAGCACACGTTGAGTGAGGTGGGAAACTGAGTCACTTGATGATTAGTTGCCTTAGTTGTGTGGCTTGGTGGTACTGCGGTAGCATGTCGACCAGGTGACCCGGAGGTCCCTGGTTCGATTCCAGCCCGGCGCACTGCCAGGTAACAACCTTGGGCAAGTTGTTCACACACGTGTGTCTCTGTCACAAAGCAGTATAATGTGGTATTGGCCTCACCGCCGGAAGGTAATGACAGTATATGGGAGAGGTCTGGCCTGCCGCTCATGTAACTGATCTGCGGCTCACTGCCAGCTCAGGGCCGTGAAATGGAGATGACCACTGCCCCTGCAGACACAGAGCTGTAAGAGAGCGCTGTTGATTACCGGAGCTTTACCTTTACTTTTACCATGTTACGAATATTAGTACCAAATGATATTAAAGTCTGATAATCCTTCTTCATGATACAACCAAAAATGTTGTAGATGTTTTTTCGAGATACCGCGTAGTATATAGCTACACCGGCCGGTGGTGTGGCTGTGTGTGCAGGGAGGTTCAGGTGGACCGTCAGCCATCTACACCCTCTCACTTCCGCCTCAACCTACGTCCATGGCTTCAGTAACTCGCGCCATGGAGACCATCGTCACGGCAACAACAACAACAACACACGACGAGCTGTCGACTACTACAACTACACCGTCAGCGCGAGACTACTACACTCACTACACAACACCAACTCCATGTGAGCAACCATTACTACACTGCCACTACACACCTACTACTGCTATTGGTATTACTACGATACGGGCCAATTTGTTCATGTCCAAGTTGTCTTCTATATTACCTAACCTCAAGTTATTTTGGTCGTGAGGTTAACTCAGGAGTTATTCAGTTGTTTTTTTTTCCACAGAATTTTACAGTTTGCTAATACAAGAGTTGTTAAGTCATCTCAGGCTTCTGTCTTTTCTGTAGCTTTGCATTTCTGGATTTTTTTAACATAACTGGACTTATTACATTTCTCTCACCTCAGTTATGTTTAATGCTTTTTAGTTCTTTTCATTTATATGGTAGATTTTGAAACATGTAGCTTATCATCAGCCAGCTTTTTGGTGCAAGTTGTGTATTGAGTGTATTGCAACTGACTGACAGTGTTGACGACATCTGACAAGGATGGCAGCGGTGCTGTGAGAAGTCGTAGTGGACCTCGCAAACGTCGCTTTATGGAGAAGGACGAAGATGTTGACTACAGCAACCTGCTCGGCTACCAGGTAACAGAACACCTCGTCCTGTCTCAACCTGTCTCTCTCTCATTCTTTGTGGGTTCCCTGTCAAAACCTAGAACGTCGAAACTATCCCACTGCACGAACCATAACCATAACCCTCTCCCATCACTAATTCATAATCCCTAACTCTAACCCTAACCTTAACCTTTACCTAACCTTATCCCTATTCTTAACCCTATTCCCAAACCTCCCTAACCCTATCCTTAACTTTATTTTTTAAATCTAAGCCTATGTCACTGTGTCCAGGTTTTGTCAGGACACCCACTTTGTGTGTCTGGATAACATCAAGCATTATCATCTCTGAATCTGTCAAGCAGAAATGTCAATGTCATGAATGCTTTAAAAATCTGTCTGCATGGAATTTCAAACCCCTAAATCATCTCCACATTTGGCAGACTTCACACTGGACTCTGCCCCAATTTCAGGCTATTTGGGTGTTATGGGTCCTGCCTGAAAAACCGTTATTTTCATTTTTATTGCCTTACGCGTAGTGTGTTTGCATAATTAAGGTGCAATGGGTATGTTGCACAGTGTTTGATTCAGAGTTGTATGAGGATTAAGCAGCTTCAATAATGTTTAAAATCAGGCAGCTGGTTGCGGAGAAATTGCATAATACCACTGGGGTATTTTAATTTGGCCCACCCTGTACACTGTACTGATGATGTTGTGCAGCATGGACCGGCGCATCTGATGCAGCCGCTGACAGTGAGCAGTGCCAGCGATGGATCATCCAACCTGACTGCTACGTCTCGGCCTTCCACCAACACCCCGCCCAATCCTCGGTCAGACGCTCGCTAGTCTCAACAGCAAGCTTGTTAGTTTCCCGGAAATTTCTGGAAGAAAACAGCAGTGTATTTTTCGGGGGAAATTCTACCGAAATAGAACTTCCAAAAGCTGTAGCCTGTTTCAGAAGTTATTTGCTTATTTAGTGCGGCACTTACTGACATGGGCAAGCTTGTTGTCAGAACGCTTTTCGTGACTTTAACATTATGTCATGACTAGCAAAGCGTATTTAGTCAACAGCCAACTTTTGTTCATGGTTGACTGTCTGTAGACAGGTAAACCATCTTAGTATAACCATCTTAGTATATAATCAACACCAAGGTCAACTCAGTTTTTCGTCCTTCTGGGGTAAGGTAAATCAAGTATCGGTCTGCTTGATTATAGTTAAGGCAGGGTACATTCACCTGTGTTTGGTGGCAGGTGACACTGATTCCATGTGGCAGGTGACACTCCGTAGCTCTGAGATTGGTTTCGATCAGCAGCTATAGACAACATTTAACAGCAGTGCTGCTGTAACGCTATGTGTTATACATTGCTGGGGTTGTTTGAGTGCCATGTTTGAGTGATTTTGAGTGTCATTAAGCTCATTAAATTAGTATGGTGTATCGCTAAGATATCACTATGTTGACATGAATAAGAATATGTCGGTAGCATAGATGAGCACTGCTGTGCTGTACTGCTGGGATGTGTTGATGCTGTGTGTATGTGTACTGTGCAGTGAAACAGTCGGTGAAGTCAGCTCTACATCAGGTATGCACATTGCACATGCACATTGCTAGGTGCTCCTGTGAGCCTACTTGTCACTTTACTGCATGACAGAAACGTGCTTCAGTGAAAGTCCCTCTGCTAATACACTGTAGTTGAGTTGGGGATGATTTTATGGTGTTGATAATGTAGTGATGTTTAGTGGTGGAAAGTGTGTCATACGTTTCAAAATTTTTGTCTACGAAAAAGAAGCAGAGCTAACTTGCATACAGTGCATTTAAATACTATTTGCGGAGTTTGCATACGTCACTCTTCACCACCGCTGATTGAAATTTTAGTGAATCGGATGTTGCCATTAGGAGCGAGTGTTCTGTGTTGTGTAATGCATGGGTGTCGTTTTGTATTCAGCAGAGTCGCAGAGCTACGTGGCGGCGACTGATGGGCGTTCTCGTGCTGTTGATATGATGACGTCAACCAGTCTGACCGGTGCCTTCGTGCGGCCACAAGCTGATGCCAGCGGCCCAGTGTCAGCATCAACGTCAGTAGTTAGACCTCCACTCACTCCGGCCTACCTGCCCGCTGGTACGCCCATGTATGGGCCCAGTGGTACATTGTACCCACCCAGCAATACATCTGTGTATGGGCCGGGTGGTAGTCAGTCGACGCTCGTTGTTCAACACGACACTGCTATGTTGCAACCATCGGGGCCGCCGCCGACACACTTACTTTTACCGACCCCTGCACCGGTTCAGTTCAACCCCTCCAGCGCTGCATTCCAGGCATCAGTGCAGCCACAGTTGCTGGTGGGACAAGCCACGCCGGGTGCAGTACGACCCATTCACATAGACAGCTTTCCACCACCCCAACTATCGGCTGGTCCAGCCGCAGCAGCTGGGCCACCAGCAATGACTAGCCACAATGCAGCAGCAGCTGTCTCATACTGGATGACGCTTAACTAGTTGACACACCTCATGGCTACCAAACAGTGTCTCGTCACATCATCCCACAGACTGTGCTATTTGCTACCCTAAATTTTGGGCTCTCTGAATATTTCTTTGTCACCAAAAATTTTCTTCCAAAAATACAAAATTTGCAGCTGGAACGCCCTCGCACGGTTTTTCTGATTTACTGCGGTGACGTCATCTTGTGACGCAATAATTCCTCGCAATCATGTTCAGCGCTGACGAAGTTGAAATTGTCCGCTTTCTTCAACAACAGGTGACACTGAAACCGGTTGAGGCAGCCGTATTTGTGCATATTGATGCTAATATCACAGGTTTAGACTTACATGTAGTTAAGTGTATCTGGGTTTTCTGGGTTTTTGGTGAGCTTTCCCTTACATCTTCAGTGGTAATGCTGTCCACACTACCACCAGTCCGAGGAGCAAATGGAGCACTTGCTCTCCCGTCCCCTCCTCCCCCCTCGGAACGCCAAGGGCCACTTATGTACTTCTTGCAGATATGATGAGATTTTTCAGGGGGAAGTGGGTTATCTCAGACGGTTTAATTGTAACTCAAATGGGCAAAAAAGTCACTTTGGCACTCCCAGATTATTTGTATCCCCCACTGTTTTGCCTTTATGGTTTAAACTCCACTAAATTTGGTCAGTTGTCTCTCTAGAGAATAATTAAAATTGTTGCCACCAGATCTCATATTCAAGGCTATAATGCACTAAATTTGATTTTGGCTAGGGCTTCACCCCAGACCTCACAGGGGAGCTCACAGCACTCCCCAAATCCCCTGGCCGAAATTTTAGGGTCCTACTTATAATGGAGGGGGGTGAGGGAAAGGGGGATGAGAAGAATGAAGGAAAAATGAAAGGAGGGGAAGTGAAGATAGGGAGGAAAGAAAAGGGAAGGGGAGAGGGAGACCCTCTGGATTTGCTGATTTGTTCCCCCCTCTCCCCTGGAAAAATTTCCTTTCTATGCCACTGAGTCATGTTTGAGTAAACACAAGTTTGCATGTATTCAAATGGTGACTGTTCACATTGATGCAAGCATGGCATTGCATGAATACTATCAAGTTTCTTTGCGGGTCACGTGTCAGTAAACAACACATTACTAGCATCAGCTTGGCTTCTGCGGGCTATGGCCATGACACTTGTTTGACGTCAGAACTTAGTTAGTTAGGTGATTATTCATAATTATCAGAGGTGCACGTGCATTAAAACAGTATTGTTTGAAACACGGTGTGGTTTGTATAATGTTTGTTCATAATTTCATAGATGCTCTCTCCACATGCAGGCCCTTGCAGGGGAAGGAGGAAAATATCCTGACAGCCATTACACATCTGTGGCAAATTAACAATTTTGCCTAGGCTTTGAATAGTATCTGAAATCAACTGCTTATGAATGTCAATTCATAACATTTTGCATAGTATTTTCAGCAGTTTTGATTTTTTTTCTGATTTTGACAGAATCTGCTAAAATTGAGTCGATCGAGCAAACGTGAATTTATGTCAGACTGTAATATTCGGTGATGTTCTATTTCTATACACAGGTAATATTTCATTAAACAGTGTCACGTGACCTATTACAAAAGGCCAAGGTTGAGATCCCATATTTACGGGGCTCCATATCTGTAACCGTGCAAGATAGGCGTATTGTTAGAATGGACCACAAATAGGAGGAAGCCACACATGGTAAATCCATTGGTCACGTGACTTCTGCTGTAATGGGGATTAGATGTTATGTCGTGAAGCATGTTACAACTGTGGCGTTAAATTGGTTTCGTTGTCCGTTCACCATCTTTTGTTGTCGCTCTCGTTAACGAATTCATTATTTTTGGTTACTGGTAGTTATTGTCCATGTAAAACTTCATCGAAGTCCGTTGACATAAGTGGTGCACATTTTTTACACGCATGAACCAGATTCTGTTACTTTCTCTTGTACTGCTGCAGCGCTGTGCAAATACGAATGGACCAAATGTTGACTCAGCTTGGCTGAAACTCAATGACTCGGTTGATTTCAAAATCTACCCGATAATTTATAAACCATGTTAATGTACAGAAAAAAAATCAAAACTGCTGAAAATACTATGCAAAATGTTATGAATTGACATTCATAAGCAGTTGATTGCAGATACTATTTAAAGCCCAGACAAAATTGATAATTTGCCACGGATGTGTAACGGCTGTCAGGATATTTTCCGAATGGACCAAATGTTGAGCTTGAACGCAGTATCAGCCCACTTCTACGCCAGTTAGCTGCAACGGCCTTACAACTCGCCCAATAAACAATATAGCGCCAGTTCTTTCATCCATGAGACAAAACGCAAATGGGTGATCAGCCCTGAAGACTTTTGGTATTTGCTGTTTGCCGTCGTTCGACACCATGCAAGCTGCGTTGGAATCGGTTGCGCTAAAAGCCGGCACCGCATCGGACTGACCTTCGTCCAGTTCAAAGCAGACGTGATGGAAAACTCGCGATAGAAACAGACTGCCGGATCCGCCTAGACCGGAAAAGTCCGCCTTGCCGCTGCTGTACAGATTCTTAACACCTAGCTTGACCAGTGCGTCCCAGCAGATAATTCCCAGCTCGTATCGAAATTTCGGCAGATACAAATCGACCAGTTCTTCCCGCATCTTTCCAGGTGTCAAAACAGATTCGAGCACCGATCGCGACAGCTTCATCTCCATTCGCGCAACGCCGTCGGGTTTGCGCGGCAGAAGTATGTAGAACTTGGTGTGTACGTTCGACAAAGGCAGCTCAAGTATATCGCAGTCGAGCTTCGCTTGGAAAGCAAGTTTCATCTGACATCTTTGATACATCATTTGTATTTGCGGCGCTTCGACGGGAAGGTAAAACGGGCAGCATACGGTCTTTTTCTTATCGAAGGGTTGCAGAAAATGTAGTTTGGTGTAAGAGGCGCAGAGCAGAAGCAGACTGGTGTCCCTGTCGACGATGCCCATCGGTATGACGTCACGTATACGACCGTGGGTTCGCTCTTCCGTCCACTGGTTGATGTCTTTTCGCGCCAAGTCCGGTCGGTTGCGGAAGTCGACGCACTTGATTCTGGTGATGTCATAGCGCCGGCACAGCGCCTCGTACTGGGACGGTACAATGTGTCCGACTTGTACGAACAGTCGGATTGCTGCTTCGAAGACGCAGCCCTTCGGCTGAGTGGAGCGAGTCACGTCCCAGTGCATTGCTGCGAACGCCGGCAACAGCTGAGATTCTTGCACCTGGACATACCGCAATAAGTAAGTAAGTCAGTGATGTATCCAGAATTTTGGAACACTGGGCCAAAGGGTAGGGGGTTGGGTCTGAGGAGAAGGCTGTGCCCCTTCTCCAGGAAATTTTTGAAACTTTCTTTGCAGAAATAGTGCATTTTTGTGCAAACTTTTGCTTGGTTATAAAACGCATTCAATCAATGGGAGGCACCGCCCTCTGAATCTGCCACAGAAGTAAGTTGTCTGTTACGGTCCTGCACACGCACAACTAACATATAAACTTGGAAATGAAAGACAAGCAGAAAGAGATACTCATAACAGATAATCGCTTCATCAGTGCCGGCGCCAGAGAGTTGGAGGCCCCCAAATACAACTGTGAGGCCCCAATAACGGAAGTCTGGGTGCGGAGCCTCCAGCGGGGTCCAGGGGCGGAGCCCCTGGTCAGGGGGTCAGACGGGCGGAAACCCCCCTGAAGCTGAAACACTCTTGGCCTCTAAACGTTTAACGGAAGCCGCAAATTTGCCCACTTTTCAAAAAATTTGACATGCAAAAATCACACAATTTGTGCTGGCTTTGCAAAATGAAGTTTAATATGCCGCAATACGTCACAGATTCTGTATACATTAATGAAAAGTAAGTCCATTTGGGGTAAACTTTCCACAGGCTTACTTTTTTATATTTTGAATATATTTTGAAAAAACTAGAATTTTTTCATACATAGCATGAGGCCCCTGAGCATACGTGAATGACCCCCCCATGACCAGAGGGTACGGGGGACCCTTCTGCCGGCTCTGCACCTCGTGACAGCATTTTAGTCGTTTTGGCCAGCATGCAACGCAAATAAATGTGTTCGTTTATTTGTCAAGTGAAAAGTGAAAAATCGACTGAAAATTTTAACGCCCCTCTCAGTTTTTTTGACTTCGTCCAACTTTTCCAGGAAGAATCGAACTTGCACCTGTCAATGCCCACGCCCGTGCGTGACAGACAGACATCCAGTGAGGGATTAAAGGGGGTGCTATGGTATTGGACGCTGCAGCATCCGGCCCATTCTTGTGGACGAGATTTTTTTGTAACAGTCATTTTCGTGGCACATAAACGCCTTACAGTGTTGCCATGGTAGGTCCCCTATGCGTTTTTGAGAGCCCAAACTAGCCTTACGTAAAAATGCAATTTTGCAGCTGGGGCTCTGCCCTAGACGCCGTCGAGGGACATTACAGCTCCCAAAGATCCCCTAGCTGGATTTGAGGGAGGAGGGTGAAGGGAAAGGAGATGGAAGGAAGGGATGAAGTAGAAAGAGGAAAGGGCTTATGAGTGCCCCAAGGACAAATTCCAGGCTACAGCTATGCTTGTAAGATGACGAGACAACGCAGCCCTGCCAAATCACCCGCGCATAAAGTCAGTTATCATCCGCCGACGATGAATTCTCTCATGTTGGTCACGATTTGTCTATTGTTTAAATTGCATCAAATTTGCTCAGTTGATTCTCACGAAAACGATCAACGTTGTTGCTACCAGACATCTTAAGGTCAAAACGCACCAAATTCGACTTCCTCTGTGGTTCCGTTACACTCGCATAAGTCAGTCTAGACCGTAGGCCTAATGAAACGCATAACCTACGTACACCGGAACTTGACCGGCGTTTGATTAGCTACCTCTTGTAAATAGAGTACTTTGTGCAGTTCTTCGGACGACGCTCCGCGTGAACCCAAATGCAACATGCCGAGTCCAAGCGATACACTGATCGGGCAGATGACGAAGTTGCCGGGTCGCTTGCCGTCCTTGGCGAACTCCTGGTACAGCTGAATGGCGAACTTGTTGTGAGCTCGCGACAGACAGAGCAGATGCGTCCTGGTCGTCCTGCTGGTTTCCTGTTGACAGGCTGCGACTGTGCTTGAATCTGTCGCCGTGATCGGACCGTCGGCGACTTCACTCAGAGCTGAGCCCATCTCTAGGCCTACCACACAAACACTCGCGCTGCAGCTGCGCACGAACAAAAAACAGCTGGAGAAAAAACTAGATTTTGCACAAAAATTGTTTTTAGGTTCTTAGCTTTTTCACTTTGAAGGAGTTTTCAAAATGCACAGATGTAATAAACGTTAGGAACAATTAAAAAAAAGTTAAAACCAGTGTTTGAATTGCCGGGGTTTGGGGGAGTTCAACCCCCAACTGTTTTCTCAACCCCCCTAACACACTGTCAAATTATGTACAGGGGCGGTCAGCTATATACTGTATACATTACGATTTACATCACAATTTTGTTCGGTCTCCGACCGTCGAAAAGTTCAACCCCACAGCTAATTTTCACAATTCAAACATGGTTAAAACTCGTCTTCCTTAAATTGTAAATAGTTTACTCTTTCAAAGCGATGCAAAACTTATCGAAATAGGTCTACTACGTATGATAACGTAGGCCTACTGTAGTTTATCGACAAAAACCATACATAACGGCGATACCTGCTTTTAGGCCTACGTACAGTGTGGACGCGGCTCATTCTGTTTTCAGTTTCAGTTATTATTCGTTTCATTCAATTCAAAGTAGGCCTAAGCTATACGTGCAAGAGCAATAATAGTTTGCTATACAAATTCTTTTATTTCACAACAAAATAGCGTGAACAAAACATGACTAAAAGGCATTTAGCCCTATAGCTAGTCCTATGACAGTCGGTCTATAGAGTAATGTAAAAGTTAACATAGTTGCGTTGGACCGACCTGACTTGAAATGTTGAAAAGAATCTACATGCTACAAAGAATGAAGACGATCGAGCGGCTGCATAAGGCTGGCAGCGCTCGTAAGTCTAGGGATGTCGTGTGGACGGGCATCTGCGCGCGGCGCTGCAGACAGCTGCAGCCTACAGGGTACCGTACTGACTGCAGCTTGCCTTAGTGCAATCAATAGACTCCGTAGGCCACCAGGCGCCAGCACCAGTTCTCTGCGTCACATATCTTCTCATCCTGCACGGACATTCTCTCGCACGAAATGTAGGCCCTCAAATAGATCTTTCATTTATTGACTATCCCCTGCATAAACTGACATCTAGCCTACTATAGCGTAATGGTAGAAGTTAAGATTTTATTTAATTTTTGTCGTTTATTATACGTTATTTACATACTGTATGCGTTCTTGCGTTTTTACAAGATCCGCTTAATGCGCTAATGACGATGATGCTGATAATAGGTGGGAGCAAAAGTCACTACTGTGCCAAACTGCCAGCGTTGTTTGTTGAAACGCGCTGACTATTTATCCGAACGTGGTCAAACGACGAGCACCCTCGGATGATCGCACGTACAGATAAGGCCGCCCAAGACGGCTGCTTGAAAAATAGCCGCGCCTTGTAGAACCGGATATGCATCCAGCAACCGGACGAATAGCCGCTACGCTATTCATCCGGTTGCCGGATGAATATCATGTGCATTGTTGTAAGTTGTTGAAAACTCTTCACATCGTAAACCCAGCCATAGAATAAGCTTACAGACACGGCACGCCACCACGTCGGCATTTTACTTTTTGATGTAATTAGGCCTAAAACTGACCCATATGATGCAAGATCAAGTAATTTGAGCAAAGCTGACGTAACGCACGACACATCGATGCAGCCGCCTAGAGAATATCAGTGTGCAACCTGCAGCAAAATAATGCGTTTTGAAAGAGTAGGCCTACCCAAATTTGAGGCCTCCGTACGGAAAGCTCCATGAATCTAGAAGGTCGAAATACGTTTTATGCTAAAAAAATCCTACACATGTTGTTCTAGTAGGCCAAAAAAATTTCGGTGTAATTCACTGTTGAAATATGCGTCGAGCCAAAAATTGAGAAAAAATTACTAAAAACCCGCCTTTTAGATTTCAAGATCGTTTAAGATCATCATTGTTGGTACACTTTAAAAGCTTGTCAGCATTGTTTGTTACAGTAAGCAGCAAGTCTATGTTTATCTGCAGACAAGCGTTTTGATGCTAAATTGGTGGATAAGCCCATTAGCAGAAATCGCGCATTTTCACAGGGTAACCATGTTAGACGCCTCTCTACGGAGGATTCCTTAAACCTAGAAGATCCAATTTAAACTGCTAAAATCTAAGTTCAATGCTGAAAAGTTTATACGCAGGTTGCCTTAACTTATCTCCAGCCATACCGTCGCAATTCACTGTTGAAATGTCCGCCGAGGCCGAAATCTTTAAAAAATCACCAAGACTTCGCATTTTGAGGGTTCAAAGTCACTAAAGGTCATAGATGTTGATACCCCCGGTGCTTGTCTGTGTCTAGGCCTAACTGGGGCCGTTTTTACGCTAGACGAGCCAATAGAGGTAAAATAACGACTTTTAGGGGTAACCATTTTGACGCCTTCGTTTGAGGGCAATCCCCTCACCAAGTGGCACGAAATTTTGTTACAAGAAATGAGAATACACCGACTTTTTCGTGATCCTAGCATAGCTTGTACCGTTTGGATAAAGCTCAAGGGTGTGACGGATGGACGGACGGACAGACAAACAGACGTACGTCTCGACGATAGCTAAAACGCGCGAAACATTACATGCTGTCGCGCGTAAAAACTCGCAAAAAAGTGCGCAACGAATGCAAGAAACGAAACGAACGAAAAGAATGATGCTACTTCTGCCATGGCATGGCCAAAACGCGACGAGAGAACAGAGGCGCGTTTCGCACTTTTTTCTCTGATATTCTCTGAAAAATTGTGAGCGAGATTTTCCTTTGCTACGTTATGCTAGCTCCGCCCACCTGCTTGTGAGTTACGTCATCCAAATGGATAAAATTGGCTAGAGTAGAATTCTGTTAGAATTCTCGTAGAATTCTTACTTGCGCGTTTCACACTTTTCGTGAGAACTAGTGAGAACTACTGAGTCGTAGAAGTGAGACTCTCAGAGAAAAAAGTGCGAAACGCGCCTCAGAAGTGGCCGTGTCAATTTCTGCCCTGCGTTCTTTGCGTGCGTTGCGTTAAACGGTGATTGCACTGAAGGCAGCGCAGAGCCTGGAAGCGCGACGCATCAGCGGAGCAGCGCTGTGATTGCGATGAGATGTGACGCCACTGCGCTGCATCGTGTGAATAAATTATTCACAACTGTGAACACAGTCACTGACTGCGGTCTGGTCTGGCGTCACGCATGCAGTCAGTCAGTAGTCGGTCAGCTGCTGTAGCCATACATCCAGCGCTCCGCTCAGCAGACAAACTGTCAATACCGGCGACCATCTCTGCATTGTGCTATACCGCAACTGCTTTTGTAGTACGTATTAATGCTTCATGTATATTATTACTGTTACAACTAAAAGTAAACTTAGACCTATATTTATATATATGGCGCAGATTCATCGTTCTAGAAAGCAGCTACGTCATATGGGTTTATGACATTAGAAATGTTTTTGCTGTTTTCTAAACACGGACAGCGTTAACCGGTTTTTTACGCGCAAAAGCAGCTACAGTTTAATTGGCGCGTCTTAGCCATCGCAGTTCTGTCCGTCTGTCTCTCACACAGGTGGATCAGTCAAAAACGGTGCAAGCTAGGATCACCAAATCATCACCATCGGCGGCCTAGAAGATTCTAGTTTCAAGAACCATGAAGCTTTTCCATAAATTCGAAAGGGGTCACCTCGAACGACAGGGGATAGGAAAAATTTGTGATTTTTAGTTAATAAGTCGCTGTATCTCAGTAACTGTGCGAAATATGCGTTGGTTACTTTTAATCATTAATAGTAAGTCGTACACTGGCTCTCGATTGCCCCGATGTCAATGACCTTAGATGACTCTGAACGCCAAAATAGGGGGTTTTATGGATTTTTGGCAATTTCGGGCTGCGAGACAGATTTCAAAAGCGAATTGCGCCGAAATCAAGATAGACGCGGAGAAGCTGCGTATGAAATTTTCAGCAGGGAACGTAGATTTCGACGGTCCAAATCTCGATTTTCTAGGTTCTATTAAACCTGCGCACGAGGGCATCAAAGAGTGGTACAGCGTAAAAGTTGTTATTTTACCGTTGTTGGCCAGTGTTTCGTGAAAACAGTTGCAGATAGACATGAGCATGCTGCCTACGCAACAAACAATAGTGACGAGCTTTTCAGTCGTATCAACATCGATGACTTTGAAAGACCCTAAACTTCCAAAGGAAGGGGTTTTTATTGATTTTTGCGATCTTCGGCTGCAGCGCACACTCCGAGAATGAACTGCGACGTAATGGCTGGAGATAGAGTGACAGTTTGCGAACAGAAACTGCGAGGCCTACATGTATAGGCTTTCGCGCGTCTCGTGAGCATTAGCTCAAGTTTCTTGTTTCATTTACGCAAACATCCTGCACGACAGTAACTAAAGATGTATTTCGTCATGCAGCCGTTATGGTCGCTAAGCCTATTTGTAGCGATGTTTTGACAGAGTTTCAACAGCAATATATCCCGCCCAACCCCCAAGTGTTAACTTGTCGGGATTTTTTTTGTAATTTAGTCAGAACATTTTATTTTAAAAATACAAAATTCGGACTGAAAATTTTCCGCTTGGGGGTACTCATGGCCAAAAATTGAAATTTTGAGCACCTCGGCCCATAGTATCCTTAAGGAAATGTGCGGATCCTGAAATTTTGGGTCCGCGTTCGCGACCGCTTCCGCACTGCCAGTACTTAACAGTGATAATGTTAAAAAGAAGCGCAGTTGTTGCTAAGGTGGGCCTACCATACCGCATACATCCGAAAGCCAGCGTCCGACTTCCGGCGGCGGAAAGTAAACGATTTCTTAGTGCGAATAGGCCCACGGTGCCATACATGTTATGATGACACTGCTAGGCCTATATCAAAGGCTGCAATTAATTCGACGCACATGGCGATGGCTGCAAGCAGAAACTTTGCATTCAAAATTGCGTCGAAACCGTCTGCGTCCGCACATCTTTTGCCGAAAATCTGTATCTGTCTGCAGGAAAATTTCAAATTCCTGCATTACAGCAATGTTTTAGCCCACGACGCTACTGATAATTTGTAGCACGAACTGTGCAGCTGTGAAATATAGCAATGTATGCCTACAGCGTTTTATTTGCACAAACTTGAATAATTCATTACACGGCCAGAAGAAACCAGCTGGCACCACCAGTAAAATGCTCCCAGGAGTTCAGCCTTCGTTACCCATAGCGACATTCCGTGCAGAGCCGATGAACTCTCAGGGAATATAATGCCTGCCTGCGCGCTAAACATTTCAGTTATACCACCATTCACCTCGGTGCATCGTGGCCCATAAAAAGCCTATCCATCACCTTTCGTACTTCATAATTGTGCGTACGCGAAAATAATGTTCGTAGGCTACTGGGATTTTTGGAGCTAGGGGGTCTACTCTGGGGATCAGAAAGATGCAAAATTTGACAATTTTAAAATTTTGGATTTGCGTTGTTTGAGTAAAACACGTTTTATAACATTGCCTGTTTCTGTCTGTTTTAGATTTCAAGAACACAAGACGTATCTCCGCGAAAAAAATACTTCATTATCAGTGGCGTATTTAGGATTTGGCAAAGGGGGGGG
>Ga0056128_1004549_pt1 | contig 17355 bp, 11 predicted proteins | sample WorMetLIZISLAND2_FD_71113 | JGI IMG/M metagenome (GOLD analysis project Ga0056128, IMG submission 71113) | Marine gutless worms symbiont microbial communities from Max Planck institute for Marine Microbiology, Germany - Olavius geniculatus... ... | reverse complement strand
TCATCCGCCTTCTTCGAAGAAGAAGCCGTTGACCGCTACCTTTATGCCTGGGTGAGGACTGGTGAAGGACTAGCGCCCCGCCGGTTTTCAAGCCAGAATTTCTATGTTCCCGGGGTAAGATTTTAAAATTTGGCGATGTTTATTGATGGAAAAGCGCACAATATGCCAAAAGTTTTGAAGTACAGAAGAACTGTACAACTTACATGTCTCAGCATTTAAATATCCTTTGCCTGATTTACACAAATCTGCCCTACCCCTAAAATCATGCTGAATTGGCAGTAACACATAAATTTAACTCGATTATTATTCAATGTACAGTGAAATATCAACAATCATCAACACACATGTTAAGTTTAGATGAAATTCGACATAGGCAGTTGCCCAGCTTTTGCATTCATAACCGTCATCATTTCTTTTAGGCAGCTAATCGATTGCTGGAGTCAATGTGTTCAGGATCAGCTGAGTCCAGCATTCGATTAGCACATGTTTTAGCTGGTCTACTGAAATTTTGTGACCATGCTATCTGTTGCAATGCCCCACACTGAATAATTTGCAGAATTTAAATCTGGACTTTTTGGCAGTGAGTTTTTGAGCTCAATGTATTCGGGCACATGGGAGTGCAGGCAAATGCTAATTTCAGGGATAATAAAGATCTATGCAAATTAAGCAAAGAATATTTGAATGATTTGCTATGCGAGTTCGGCCCTCTTTGTCTACAACATTCTAAAACTTTTGACATATCACACGCCTTTCTACGGGTAACCATCGCTGAGTTATCAAGGCTCAAATAGGTCCGGTTTTTTTGGCCCACCCTGTAAAAAACACAGTCACTCACAAAACTTAGCCACAAATAAGAAGTTACATACCAACCAGTATACGCGCTTTCAAGTGATACCAATATCATTGACCTTGGACGACCTTGAACGGCTATTAAGTACTTTACTGTACAAAACATGCGAACTTTAACTACTTTTTCGAGCCCAGCAGAAAAATTTAAAAGAATTGATGAACCACGTTGTCGGCGACAGAAATGTAGCCCATGGCATGGAAGCTTGTATGCATTCTCAGATCACTGTACCAACAAGACTGCCGCATCGTACACAATTTCCTTGCGACGATATGACTTTCTTTCTTGTTTTATAGCAGGGGTCTCAAACTCGTGGTTATTTGGGCCAGGGCCACACTGCAAAATGTCAGACATTCGGCAAGCCACACTATTTTTTAAATTTAGACATGACAAAATACAGTAGGCTAATTATTTTAAACAACATTACTTCGTTTATTTAGGGTTTAAAATACACGTACAGTTCATGCCTAAAATTTACTTTCTAAAATTTAAAGAAGGCCCATATATTAATTACGGCATTGTAATAGCTAATAATCGTACTGTAACTTGTTGTTCGAATAAACCTAAGCATTTATTGTGATACTTTGGCACCCCAGCATGTGGATACCTCCACTCACTGCTAAGCCATTCACAATATAGCCTATAAGGGTCCAGAAATTTTGCACATCTGACGTTATGCCAACCTTGACCTGCAAGTTCAACTCTCGACCTTCACAACCTAGCAGTGTTGTTAACAAGGACTTGACCTTTAAGGCCAAGGCCAAGGACCAAGGCCAAGGACAACAACACTGCAACCTAGTGAGCTCACCATTGGCCTCGTCACTGATCAAATATTTGCGACATTCCCCCTCCCGAAGGGGTTCTAAGATATCACGCAAATGAACTTTCCAGCACACTCACGGAAAAAAAAATCGCAAATAAAGGCCTAATGCAGCCGGCGTCGACAGACATCTGTCAGTGGTAGAGGAATAAAAAATAAAGATTCCATGATATAAAGAAACATACAAAAACATTATCACCTATAAGCGGTCAGACAGAAACCAGTAAACGCCGCCACTCAATGAAATGTGCTGAAGCATTTCATTTCAGTCAGTGTTTTGTGCCAAACCATCGGTTTATGAAACTTTTCTTTAGATGTATCTCCAGTGACGTCATGAAGTACTGGCTTGTCGATTCCTCCTGCAGGCACACAATGAAGTATAATATACACTTAAACAAGATAATGTTCATACGAACACGGAGTCTGTCCAATGCGCTTCGATAGTTTAAACTATATGTCCGTATAAATATAACCAATGAGCTGTTTAGACTAGTAGAAAAAAATTTTTTTTAAATTTAATTTTATATTGTACAGCAGCAATACGTTACTGTCATCCTTCGCTATTATGACAACTAAACAATAAATATTGTCCGTCAAGTGACCATTCGATTCATCGCCAGCATTTTACTATAAACGGTTCATCATCACCATGCGTCTATCTCGCACCGTTGTGGAGATATGGCGCCTCAAAGATGAGAGTCACGACCTTGACCTTTTGGGGTCACGTGACGTCATCGGTCACGTGACCATTCGACTCTCGGAGGTCGACTTCCTATGGGTGGTCCATTGTGAGCACGCATCTATCTTGCACCGTTATGGAAATATAGCGCCTCAAATGTTGGACGCACGAAGAGAAAGGGAAAAAAGGGAAAGAGAACGGGGAAGGAAAATGGTGAAGGGAAAAGGGAAAGGGAAAGGAGAAGTGAAAGGAAAGGAAAAGGAAAGGAGAAGGGAAAAGGGAAAGGGAAAGGAAAGGTAAGGAAAAAATGAAAAAAATAGCTTAAGAAAAGTTGGACGGACGGACAGATGGACGCTCAGGTGATTTTATACTCTGTCCAATGCTACTGCATTGCATTGGACAGACAAAAAAGTGCAAAAGTATCAACAATGAGCTATATTAATCAATAAAATGTTTTAAAGAAGTCGCGACATGTGAAATAACGTTGCATAACTGTTTGAAAATTTGCGAAGCATTTTCTATCCTAAACACGTTGCATTCTTCAGAGTATTTTTGAAAGAAAAAAAGTGTTGAACAGAAATGTCCCGAGAAAGGCATCAGCAGTTGCCGAAACGTCAGCGAACTAGCCAGTTATAAAGCTTGTTATTTTTGACGAATTCGTATTTAGTATAGTGTGAAAATCGCCGCTAAAAGCATAATGTATTCGTGAAGCGTAAGTATAAATTTCTGACCCAGATCATCAAAGCGACGACTCGTCCGCGATTCTGTTCCTCTGCTACCAACTGATAGACATCATTGCTATCATACTCGTAACGCACTGCGTCACACAGTGTACAATATTAGTTGCTGGCGTTGAGGTCAACATTGCAAAATAATGACTGATAGATTAACTAATCAGTCGAGTGGTTACACTTTTTGTTTAGAATAAATAGCTGGTTTAACTGAACGTCTCTTGTGATGAGGTACACTAATGTAATATAGGTTGACAACACTCATTCACATGATCATATCCAACACTAATGTCAAGTATTCTTATGCTCATTGCTCAAGTAAAGTGAAAAACGTAAGTGATAACGTTCGTTTTTAAATTTTTAACAAAAAAACAGTATAGTATGTGGGGTCAAGTTTGCTGACAGCCTGACATATTAGTCTAAAGTCTGAATTAAAACTACAGCTTTGGACCCACAACGTTTGCTAAGACCAAAAAAATTCAAGACCGGTCACTTTAGTCTTATTAAACTAAAGTCTCAGCAAAGTTGACCTAACTCAGTGAGGACCAGTTATGTAATAATTCTGTGCAAGCAGCACTATATAATTTTCACATTTACAGCTTTCACTGCAAGAAGACAACAGTAAACACAGTAAGTTCAATCAAGTTTTCTACTAGCAGCTGGAATTATGAATTAATTAATAAATAAAACACACACTTACGGTTTGCATCGTCAGATTTTTCAAGAGACAACAGATGACTGCAAAACAACCAAAATATCATAATTTATGTATCAATAATGCTCACTCACGTCGAGACCGACATTAATCAGTCACCATCTCTGCAAAGTGAATAGAGTGAGCAGCGGAGATAATGTTCTCAATGGATGTGTGTCTGTTTGTCTGTCTGTCTGTGCGCAGAAACATGTTGCCTGTATCCAACAATGGCGACATTACGTCACCACCAGCAACTCTTGCAGCAACACCGGCAAACGCTAAATAGTAATAGCTACTGACATTAAGAAAGATTTTTTATTATTAACTAACAAATAACTACCACATCCACAATGCATTTAAAATTACTATTTTGTATAAATCGACTTGGCAGAGATGTGCAGTCTTACGAGCTATTCTAGTATTCTTGTCATCACATTAAGCCTATTCAGTCAAAATCAATCCAATATATTATTAGTAGTCAATCACTCACTCAAACGTGTATTAATTTTATGCTAGTCCATACGTCATGAAAAAAATCACATTAAGTTAAATATTATAGCAATAATGCAATCAAGTACAGCTTATACCTTGAACACCACATGGGGTTTCCATGTTCATTAATCAGTGTGATATCAACTATGCAGGCATTCTGTGCAATAAAACATAAAATAGTGTGCAGAAGAGTGTGACATATTAATACAGTATACATCGTATTTTAAAATGGCACCTGATAGTTACTGTCATGCTTTTTGCCAAACATTGATATTTGCAACAAAAGAATTGAAATCGACCCACAAGTGATCAAGTTTTTCAAGGTAGTAGAGATGCAGAAACTGCACAAACTGTAAAAACTTAATCACAAATTAAAAAACCTTCATTTATGTTCACTGCTGTATTAAAAACTATGTTTTAACAAATCTGTGTCATTTTAATCAATCAGTTTTTAAATTTCAGTTTTTAAAGGATCAGATCTGACGAAAATGGTCAGGTACCAGTTAAAAAAATTAATGCACTGTATGGCAGCAGATGATGCTCTAAATTGATGTAAAAAATACAATACAGTACAATATAATATGCTATGGAGTGTGGATTCATTGTGGACTTTATTTTTTAGGACTTGTACTTGATCAGGCCAGTAACAGAGTCAACAACCAACTTCCATTGTTATGTAAACATTTTGAGCATCTGTTATGTTGTGACATTTAGGCCTATTTGCATATTTCGGATCTAAAGCATAGTGTTCTGTACACATGAATTAAGGTATAACTAGCACTGACCGGCAGCTTGCCAGTAAAAGCCGTCGTCTTGTATGGGAAAGTAATGGTCTTTGCAATTGCTGACCTCTGAAAACTGTGATTTGGATTAATTAGCTGAAATACAGCCCATGTCCGCCCTACACATCAATCACTACACGATAAACAAAAACAAAATAGTATGACTCACTCAAAAAGCTAATGCAGAGACCACAAAATGTAAGCGTATAGTCCTTCCCAAATAAGGCGGCGCTGATCTCCGTTTCCTTAGCCCTCAGCCTAACACCAGTTCACATTGCGAGACCACCGATACGAGGCCAGTGCATCGCACGGTGTGCCTGTTTATGTCCCAGCTTTTGCTGGTACTCATTGCGCCTTCCCACAGAGGGATGGCCAGGCTGAGTTGACCTGGGTGGCTGGTTACATACCAGGCTGGTCACCCTCCAAGTACTAACCGGGCCTGGCGTTGATTAACTTCGTTGATGCAATCAACAACGCCACCAACTAAGCCAGACCACCACAAAAATAGCAAAGAAATAATACCTCCACCCTCGAGCCACCACATTGGTGGAGGCATAAAGCAATGAGCATAAAAAATCTGAAAAACTGTCCGACAGTACTGACTATGCTACACTACCAGAAAGCAATGGCTATATTTTCTATCTGTAGCATGAAATACAACTCAGTAATTATAAGCTGATCAATATCATACCAAGGCCTTCATCTCGACAAAATATACTGGAGAATTTTTCGCTCCACAGTGTATTTCGTTGATTTCTCAATTCCAATGTACATGAATAACCATGCAAACCTGGCAAATTGCAATCAAACGAGGCAAAACCAATCAGCCAATAAGCAAACAATGAAAATGTATAATTACATTGTACTACATCTGGCATTCACTGCTTTCAGCTTGTTCACACTTTGTTGATCTGCACTGCTATGTCTTTAGTCACTGCAAGTATCTGGGACTAACTGGAAGATTGAAGATTGAATACAAGTAGCCCAGCTGTCGCCAGGATAACCATCTGTACTGGTTGATAATTTTCATCTCATCTCGAAAGGCGTATGACGCTTCCTATTAGTGATTAATAATAACCTTGGCTGTATCTCTCACCGTTTCCAAGATATGGCCAGTTTTCCGTTGTAAATGCACATTTTTCCTACCTCCCCCCGCCATTCATCGCCCAATTTGAAAATGTTTTCTTTGCAGTATATAGCTAAAATTTTGCATGCCCGAGTTTAACACACATGGCTAATCACTCGTGTAAAAAATTTCACCTAAAACCTAAAGCTTAGTCACAATACATCCATTACAGACAAAAGGACTGACAGGCGACGACGACAGACGACAGCCATACCAATAGCTCGACCGTTCCTTAAGAAAAAAAAGTGAAAACTGATAGCAGTAGAAGCAGAAGCAGTAGTACCATATCTTTTGTCGACATCATCACGAAAGACTTTCACCTTTGGAGGCTCGTACTCGCTGCAACAGTGCAACAAATGACAACAAGAAATAATGCATTTGATCAAAATAGCTAATTCATTTATAACAAAAAAATAAAATTGTCATCAAAATCGATGCTAAATAGACCTATTTGACTTATCACATGATGAATGCCATTCCATCATTCTTTCACCTTTTTACCTCAGGCTAAAACGCCACTGAATCAGAAATTTTACCCATCACAGATTGACAGCACCCCTCAGAATGCCAAATTGTATTATTAGACTGTTTTTGGTGTTCTTTAAGCTTAACAGTCTTCTTTTTAGTTCTTTCATTTGTTAATTTTCTGTACGGTGTCATGAAGTTTGAGCGAATTGACAGTTTTATCAGACTACAGTGTTAATGTCACTGGACCGTAGCAGATATTTAGGCCACTGCAAAAATATCCACAGAACACGTAGTTATGCACTGAACTGACAAAAAGCTTACAAACTGACTGAGATTTGCTGCCAAAGATGCAGCGCTGCACTAGCTGGTGATGGTGAAACGTCATTGTCAGAAACGCCAGTTCAGCGGAATCCTGACAACATTTCATGACAAAATAAGTCTCTTGTAATACTGCTGCAGCTGACAAGTTAAACAGCTGACAAGTCGAGTAACTATGTGAGAAAATGACATCGTAAATAATGCTTACTAAACTTATTTAAAAATTAAAAATTTAGGTTAAATACACACTGTTTATTTAGCATATTTAGGGCCTAATAACTAGTATACACGACTATAACTGTCTACTCCTTGCTCCAGTCTTTTTGATACACTAAAACTACAGAAGCAACTAGATTATTATTGTTACTTTTTTGTAGTATCAAACTTATATTTTTATTGAACAACCTCAGTATATCAGCATGCTAGATAACAAAGACAGTATTCAGCCTGTAAAAAGTCTTCATCAAACAAAAGCTTTTGAGGACTGGTTAAACGTGGAGTAACCACTGGAAAGCACACCAGTCCAAAGCCGGATAGAAAGAATAATTAGCAGGTATATGACAAACCTTCCAGACAGCAAAGAGAAGGCCGTTGTCTGTGGTGTAGAGAGTAAGCATTTTGTCACTGGTGACTGGCTGTAAAGAGCTGAGACACTTTGCCAGTGAAAACTCCATATCAACCAGCAAGCTTCTGCGACATGGACTGCAATCACAAGGCTACCTTTATGCAGCTTTCCTAACAAGCAGCATTATAAGTCTTAAGTAAGTAAGTAAGTAAATGATTTATAAAGCGCCAAAGTCTCAGTCCCTCCATCTGTCCGTGTGCCCCATATGGGCTACTAATGTAGAAACAAAAAATGTAGGAGAAAACAAAACTGCAATATATTCTATTTCATTTAGTTGACATAAACGACTTATTGCTAGTTAATATAGTCAGTTCAATATGCCAGGCTGGCCTATCAGTTCGAAGAAAGGTCAAAGTAGTCAGATCCTGAAAGTAGAAACTACAGCAGCTATGACATGCTTCTAGACACCTAACCACCAACAAAAACTGCCAGCTTGCCTGCCAGGTTTTACCGTGCAAACTACAAATTTGCCATATAGGTAGCACCTGTTCAGTTTATCACAACAATAACAACAACAGCAGGTGGAAATTTTGTATCATATCGCATCATGCAGGTAAAACACATTTGACTGTTGAGTTAAAGCACTGAAAAAAGAGATAAAAATAACTTTGAAGTTAAAAGTTAAAGTTAAACTGGCAATACAGCTCTTTACGGAGAGTTCATTTCAGAGCTACGGAGCATCACGTGTCATATGGGACCACACAGTGTTACCTGCCACCCGACACAGGTGAACGCACCCCGCCTTTATGTGAGCTCAACAAATCAACCACTGTATAGTATATACCACTGCAAAACAAATTGAGAAACCTATTGGGCAAAGGTCGGTCATTCTCGTCGTAGAAAACTGGCCGAGCAGCATAGAATCGTAAACGTTTGATGTCGGAAACGTTGAGATCAGGACTGTACCATCGAACACACACAGTCATCAAGAAGTAACACTGGTCACTGCTGAATACTGTAAGTCTCTCCTTGTTATCGTCACCGATAAAAGCCACTGCCCATTTCATCGACATTTTCCTACACCATGAACACGAAAACGTAAACATTGTACATATATAATTACAGAAACATAAGGAATGCGAGAAAGAAACTCAGGCAAACTAAAGCAAAAAAAATCACATTAGGCCTGGCAAACGCCTTTTTCTTGTGATTAGCTTTGTTCTTTTCATTAGAAAATTTTCACTTTCAAAGGAAGTATGGTTAGGTGCAAAGACCCCCTAAATACACTTAATTATCTGTCACATAAAACTTTACTGTACTTTAGTGCATTAACAGTGTTAGCAGGGCAGCTAAAAAAACTTTTTAAAACTGTAACAATTCTCCAAAAATTAAATTAATCTATTGAGATAATCTAATCTAAAGTAAATTGGAAAAAATTGACTGCTCAAACAAAAATTGAAACTGACTGAACTATTACAGTCATTGTCTAAAAGACTGATTTACAGTTGACTATCACAGACACACCACTCCATAGTCCACGTACAATTCATCTGATGAATCAGAACACTAAAAGCAGCTGCCAACACTTAGACAAAAACTATCCGAAACAGGCCTATCCACTATTATCACATGTTATTAGATGGAATTGCTTCCTATAGTACCTACAAGTGATTGTGCCTATTGCTACATATTTCTCCATAGCATGGTCTGTCTGTCGTCTGTCACGTCAGTGCACCCTGATTAAACCATTCAATGCATTCAAATGCTATTTTACAGGTACATGTACGTGGGGTCCAAGAACACATTTTGTCTAAAGGGAGTCCCTGGCCCAGATGTCCATGACCCTGAAGAAAAAAGAAGATTTAAGAGTCAAACCCTTAGCCAAAACAATCGGTTAAAAATTGCTGCTATCATATGGCAAATAAAAAGGAAGCAATTCCGCCTCTGCCAAATTATTTTGTTTCTTGTTTATACAAGTATTCAGCTTAAAAGCATATCTTCTGTTTACCATTAAACATAAAAAACACAAAAAGCCATTTAGAGAAAAACTGTTAACATCTTACACATAAATGAAACAATTACATTGCTAAACAAAAAAGCAATGAACAAGCAGACCATACAAAAGCTGTACGGAGTTGAATACTCAGCAACACAGTAGGTCATAACTTACTCCAGAATGCTTTGTGTCTCTTTGGGCAAATCTGTAAATGGGTTAGTTTTCTTTAGCTTCTGCAGTATTCGCTCACTGGGCAGATTGTCTGTCTTACACGCACTGCCATAACACAATTCATTCAAAAGTTATACCACATGCTACTAATTGGAATATACGAACAGCAAGACAACTAACAGATAAGGGGATATGAAAAATAAGGGTATGAAAAAATTGTGACTTTGTGCAACGCAAAGAGGTCAAGGTCATGACACCAAAGTCTTTAAGGCTTTGCAGCTACATAGCCGTAAAAAAATATGAGACCTGCTTAGACACTTGCTCTTCCAGTAGTAGGGAGGATGGTGACCAAACTGTGGTGGTTTCTGTTTAGATCTCTGTCGAGAACCATATCTTAGAAACATCTGATACCAGAGAAAGCTGCGACACAAAACAGATGTGATATGTGATACAACATGGTATGAAATTTAACTCAAAAACAGGCAGTTGCCAGTTTTTTCTACTGACAGTGACAGATGAAAAAGTATTGTGATAAACGTTGAACTATTGTACTGACAAAAAGTGTACTTCACACACTTCACATAAAATCACTATCTTTGGATTTTGTTTAACTTTGTTTAATTACTTTATGTTTTATAAAATCGTATTGAAACTACAAAAAAGTAAAAGACACAAACAGATAAACACAAATAACAAGCAAACAACCAGATTTTAGACTTTTCCAGTGTCACTCTACGTTAGGCCATTTTCCAAAAGTGAATTTTTGGAAATTACAAAAGCAAGTTCTTTTACAATCTGAATACCTTATAACTCACCTAACTAACAATGTTATAGCACTAAAGCAGTACTGCAATGATGCACAGTAATCAGATCTGCATTTTTGTGTTTACCTTTACTTTAATCAGTATTTTCTCATAAGCTAGAAATCACTAACTTGTCACTGGTTAAGCTCAGCCATCGTTTGCAGACTTGTGCAGATGACAGCAAATCAGCTGGTGTCAAAAAGTCAAATATCTTTAGCACCAGCTCATCTGGCAAGCTGCAGATTAGTACATCATCACAAAAGACACCATCACATCACATTCCACAGCAACAGGCACTTTTTGGAATTAACAATAAAGCAAAGTAGTCTCTCCAAACTTAACTATGGAAGATGCAACACAAAGTAATATTTCATGTAGTAGAGATAAACCTGAATGTTTCAATCATCACAATGTTAGTACAACATTTTCATATTATCACAAAAATGACCGATGGTCTCCAAATTTCAATACAATATCAAATGTGGATTAATGATCTAAGCAGGTAGTATAGTAAATAGGTTTGATAAAATTAACACAAATTAATTAATTTTTTAGGCAAAAATTTCTGTAATTTATCTACGACACAATTTGAGTGCTATCAACTCAATATATGCCTAAACACCATAATTTTAATCGTGCTAAACACAAACGCATTTTTTTATGCTGCACCTTTGATTTGTGATTAAATTTTAAGCACTTCAACACTCTTATTTATCACAAAATTTATCAACCTTGACCAGTGCCAGAATAACAAGCATAAGAAGATGTCAGACAAACGACAAAATCGGCCGACAAAAATCTGTCGTGTGTCATGCAAAAATCGTCCGATTTTGTCGACCGACAAAGTCGCCCGATTTTGTTGGCCAAGATAGAGCATGTTCTATTTTCGACGATTTTGTCGGCCAACGTTTTGTATATCAGACAACAAATTTTGTTTATGTTGCCATGGTAATTGTTTACAACGGAAGATGAATATTTAGTTATTTATTGTGTTTGTCGTTTATTTTCATTCATTAGATGCAGAAAAAAGTGATGCAAGTATTTTTTTACGATCTGCAGCATTCGGCTGTTGTGCTAGCTGATATCGTACGAAGTAGCAGACGAAAATATCGGCCATGTGTCATAGTTCACCGATTATGTCGGTCGATTTTATCGGTCAACTTAACCACACCCACAAAAGTCGGCCGACTTTGTCGTTCGTCTGACATCCCCTATACTCAAGCTCATGTTTTGTTTAACCTGCCCACTTTTCTTGATTACTCCAAGTTATGCCAGTCCCGCAAAATAATAATTCAGAAATTGTTGTGGTACTCATGTCTGTCACGTCATTTGACCATCAGACATCGGACATCACCAGAGCATTAATTTAACATCATAAGCACTGATATAGCATCATTTTTTCCCAGCTATCATTATCACCAGCAATCACGTGCTCACTTCAATAACTATTTTTTTTATTTTTGCAAAACAGAACTATAAATAAACAATGCAACAATAAAATGACAATACTAACATGTTCATGAATGCCTTCACGTTTCTTTGCTGGAAAACACGTTGATGTGTGCTAAGTGCAAATTTCCGCAAGACAACATTTTTATTTCCAGTTCCACTAGTCATATCACTTAACGTAGAACCTGGTTTCCAGCTTGTACTTGAAGACTGCCTACAGACAGTCTCATTTACAGCACTTGATCCTGCAGCACCCGAATCTGTTTTGTCCACAGTAACATGACTGCAGCTGCTGCAAACAAAACAAATAAAAACATCTATCCACCAGTCACTAACTGCAACAATTCTAGTTAATTAAACGTAGCTCTCATCAGCTAGTTCACTGAACAATAAATGAGTACTTATTGATTATTACAATCACTGGTGCAAAGGGTTACTCATACAAACAGCAATTAACTGCTGTTCCAGTTCAAGTGACTTAAATGTTGCATAAGGAAAATGCAAAGAAAGTGATGAAGGAAAGAAAAAACCTGGAAATGGGAAGAATTAAAAAGTGGTCTTTCCAACACAAAACGTTCGGGAGAGCACTGTAACCCTAACACTGTTAGGTGCGAAAGTGTATGAGCCCCTTATAACATTAACACACATAACAAATAAAACAAAACAAAATAAAATAACATTAATTAACATTAACATTGATTAACAATATTCACAAAATTACAAGTACTAAGCTCAACAACAACTACTTATTGACCTAGAACGTTTGTGGCTGTCCAAATATTTCAAGAGATGATCGTTATGGTGCTTATAAGCCATAACATAACCTGCCAGACTGAACTGACAGCTTCTCTGTCAGTTTTTGAGTGAAAATTGCATATCGTATCGTATGGTATCGTATCAACAAGTTATCGTTGCCATATATCTTGGTCGTTGCGAACGACAACATTTCCCATTTCCTTAACAACAGGATTCCGGAAATGGCAGAGATGGGTCAATATCATAATTTCGTTACTTTTTAATCCGAATATCGATTCGACGATATCGATATATCGACAATATCGATATTGTAATTTTTTTTAAATTGTTATACTAAGAAGCCAATTTTCGTCATTAAAATATAACCTAACTATAGTGTCCGTGCAAGAGTGCTGCAAGACGTTCTCAACTTTTTACTTATTTAGAGTAGTTGGTTTTAGGGTAGGAAGAAAATGGCGGCTCGGAAGTCGCCGGTGGAATGTGTACAAATTGATGGATTGGTATGTTCCGTACTCTGTGTGTTATCGGTTAGAGTGTGATTAATGATAGATTATTAGTGTACAGTATTTCTCACAATTTAGTGCTATGTCGTGAGACCTTTATGCGTATTGGTGAAGCATATGCTCTGAGCAACGTGATGTCACTAGTAGTCCGGGCGGTATATAGTACAGTAACAATAGTTTGTATCGCATTATTAACCTTGAAAAACGTAGTATAAAGACGAAAATTAGTAGTTTTGTGGAGTAAATATACTTGGGTGTTACAGGGTAGGTACAATTACACTAATTTAGACCAGCTTCATATTTCACCAGTGAACTCTACTCGTCGAGTGCTACAAAAGATATCATTACACCACCGTTCAATTCTTTCTGCAAGCACCAGAAAAACACTTTGAAGTACCGATCTCACTGTTATTAAAGCGAACACCGAAAAAACATTCACGCGTCAACATCGAATCATCGCCAAAAAACGTAGAACAGCTAAAAGTTGAAGTCGCAAACTTGAACATAAAATAAGTAAGTAAGTAAGTCATTCCGAAAAGAAAATGCTTGCTGCAGAAATAAATTCAAAATAAAGTCAAATTCAAAAATATTGAATTATAATGGAATTCAATATAAAATGGGGTCAAAAGTCAAAATAAAACGAAATTCAAAATATAATAATATTTAAAATAAAATAGCAAAATAAAATAAAATTTAAAAATAAAATATAAGGGGCCAAAATACAAAACAAAATAAAATTCAAAATGAAATGCAATTTGTAGTAAAACTGAATTCATAATAAAATAAAATTTAATATAAAAAATTTTAAATAAATTTTTGTTGGTTATTTCGTACACAACAATCATTTGAATTATTCAGTGACACGTGAGGAACTGTTGTCGGCAACAGGTTGTGTTGAAAATAATCAAGCATTGCCAGGAGGAAGGAGCTGGTGGGAGTGAATTAGTGCAGGGTGTCCTTCTTGGGCTTGTTGACAAGAAATGTCTGGAAGTGACAAACTGCTTTCCATTTCCACGGCACACGGACGAGGAAGACTTCGACGAAGGTAACATAACTTAGTCTTGTAGCTATAATAATAGAGATAGTGATACTCGTAATAGTATTTGCATGGTGATACGTTCAGATCGCCAATCTGAGAATCTTGGACAAAAAATGATATCTTCATTTATGGCACTACTATTCGGCCGAATACGAATACACTGTTTGAGCCAAATAGAATACTAATAGAGTATTTGGTACAGCCCTAATAATTATGATAAAACAATAATAATTTCAGCCAGTTGGTAATGTACAGAATGTGTTGCCGACAACATTCTACTGTGTTGGGTGTTGGAGCATTAATAGCTTCAAGCGTCATGCGAACCAAAATGCATGGCATGCAACCGTAATCTGGTGCACATTGAGTGATCTATTATCATGTTATCATTACTGATATTGTTATTATTATCGTCATTAGAAGGTGATCATACTGACTACTATTGTACTTCAATTCCAGCACAGAATTGCTTACAGTTCCGACAGCCGGAACTACAATCGGAGTTTGACACTCAAAAAATGGTTGCTGATTGGCTGTGCTGTTTTGACTGATACAGTTTGTGAATTAGGATGTCGGTAAGTTTTAGGGTTATAATATCATTTAGGGTTAGGATCAGGGATGGGGTTCGGGGTTGGTATATGCATTTAGATGAGGAATGAGTACCAGTAGTGGAAGTGTGATGGTGGTAGCATACCGTAGCATCGGAACCAGATTGCAGTTCTGATTGTCGGAATTCAAACTGCAGGCTTCCAACTAGGGTTGCTAAACGAAGTTCGGATTTGCGAACTTTGAATTTCAAGTTTGAATTCGTATTTGTTTTTCAGCCCTTCGATATTCGAATCCAAGCATCGCTAATTAGTCGCAGACGGTTTTGCCTCGAAAGTGGAGCACTGTGTGACTCTGCCGGCCGTCAATTCAAGCGACCGCATGTTTGCTTACCCCTTCCCTCCCCTGCCCTCCCTGCATACCGCCGTGGTATTCGGCATTCAATTACTCTCCGTCTTTCACTGCGCCCCTGGCAAGCTATCAAAGTGACAAATCTTGGTGGCCCAGACACAGAGCAGACATTAAACGCAAATTGCTTAAGCTTCTCCAGAAATATATAAACGAAGTTCGAATTTAATTCGAATTTTAGAGGTCGAAATTCGAATTTGGAAAAAAAACGAATTTAACATCCCTACTTCCAACGTATATTGCGTGTAACATATATTGCCTGGCATATTTTGCAGACTTTATTAAGTCACTATACATGCTGCTGATGTGCAGTGGCTTATCAGCTAGAGATGATGAAGAATCTGCGCCATGTCAACATTGATCACCTTCACGTCGGCTGGTATCAGAGCACCAACTTTGGCACGTATGTCAACAAAGCTCTGGTCGATTCACAGTTCAACTACCAGTTCAGCATTGAGGAATCCATTGTTCTCATATACGGTAAGTTCGGAAATGCCTTGTCACTCCCACTGGAGCGTAGACCACAACGGACCGCTTTTCTCTCTCAATCTGTTTTCTGTGCTGCCCAATCCATCTTCCACAAGCTCTTTCTGAAACGTGCTGTCTCCACGGTTGTGCAAAATTAGCATACATATCTCTCCTTGCCATTCTGACTTCGTTTTTGGCAGAAAAATAAAATTTGTTTTTTTGCCTTATAATTAGAAATTGCTGTCTACTGTCTAGTTATTTGTATCTGTGCTTAGACTTTTTTTATCATTAATCATTTACTAGGAGTACTTATGTAACTGTATCATAGCCTGGCATTGCCATCCCTCTGGGTAAGTACATGGATTATTGGGACAGCTGGGCTGTAACCACAGTACATAATTATATGCATAGTATTTGCAACAGGCTTTATTTGTGGTAGAAGTCATCTCCAGCTTTCCATAGCTGCCAAGCTAATTCACACGCCGAGCACCCTACCCTTGCCGCAGATTTTCATTGCCCTGTGTGCTTATATAATATTGTGTTGCCGTTTTTTTTACTTTATTGTGTTATTATTATATTAGCACTACATACAGTATGTGTTATAACACATAATAAAGTGCAATTTGTATGGAACTATTTTAATGGGCAATTAGGCATAATAATATGTCAGTTCGCAGGCCGGCTGGCAGACTGCAAACTTTTCACTAATTTGGGTTAAATTCACCTTAGTTGGACTCAACGTTTTGTGAAAAATAACGAATATGATGTGACAGTACATGTGTGATTATTTAGCAGCATCCAAACACTCCATAACAAAGGATTTTTGCAGTATTTCGTAACGCTGTGACATCGATGTTGCTATGGACACATTGCCATGGATTGGTCAAAACGCACATTTTGGTGCTGTGAGCTTGGTATGGCAAGCCAAAATAGGAATACCATGGCCGTAATAGGCCGTGCATGTACTACGCCTTTGGTGTATGTATGTACTGCGGTGTAACTGTAAACATAGTTACCAGCGATGCACTGTCATGCCAGGTCGTGGTCTGACAGTGTGGCTGAGGGTTAAGTTCAGTGCTGGTTTGTGGGCTTTATGGTATGAGAAGGACTGTGTGTTTTCAGTGTGTATGACTGTGCGGAGTGATGTGGCTTGCCGCTTGGGTGTCGTTTTCAGTGCAGATGTGTTGCTGTTTAGATCCACTGAGGACTGCTAAAGGTCGGTTGTCTTTAAAGGCATTACGACTGACACCGTCAATGATGAATATGTATCATGAAGGAGACTTCACCCACGAAGCGTATGTAATGCTATGTGTAATAATTTTTAAATATCACTCAACTTCTGTTGTGTATGGTTATGGTACTGAAAAATCTGCAATGGTTTTCCATAGGCAACAAGAAGACCAGTGAAGAACCTGAGCATTGCATCAGTCAGTCTTCTGCCTTGGATCATGCTGAAACTTTTGCTTGGAATGTGTGAAAAAAAGATTAAGGTGTCAATTTGTATAGCGCATCTCGCGTACAATGCCTTTAATGCGCTTTTCGTCACTAACCCGAGCCGCCAGCCGCATGGCCACCATGTGCAGCCTGCAGACACATGCTAACGCAGCGGCCGGCTAGGCAGCCCCAGTCAGCTGTACTAAGGTCACCACCTTCCGTAACCCATATAAATGAGTTACTGCTCATTTTACCATCCCACG
>Ga0056128_1004547_pt1 | contig 17362 bp, 9 predicted proteins | sample WorMetLIZISLAND2_FD_71113 | JGI IMG/M metagenome (GOLD analysis project Ga0056128, IMG submission 71113) | Marine gutless worms symbiont microbial communities from Max Planck institute for Marine Microbiology, Germany - Olavius geniculatus... ... | reverse complement strand
ACGATAACTTCGTCACAGTTCGCTAAATAAAGATGGCGTCTGTCTCATTTTTGCCAGCCGCTTAAATTTAAGTGGGCAACTTTGGCCACTTATTTTTAAGTGACGTTTAAGCAGGCTGGCGTGCTTAAATGGTGTTGGTGCAATGCATTTTCTGCTAAGTACAGTGGTTAAGCATGTACTTAAAATTAAGTATGGTTGGTGCAATCACTTTTATCAACCTTTTTTCAGTTTTGTTTGCAGACTAGCTTTGTATCATAATTTAAGTTAAATATAATGACCAGTTATAGGTTTTCAGAAATGTTGAGCAATAATTGTCAGTCATAGAATGCAATATGTTACTAAGTACGTTTGCACACTGTTGCTATAATTTTACAGCCGTAAGAAGGCAAGGAAGAAGCCGGCTTTTATGTGCTTGTGTGTTGCAGAGGCTGGAGCTGGAATCTTACAGCTTCAAGAAGGCAAAGAAGAAGCCGGCTTTAACTCTGGTCTGGGCAGCAAGCAGTCAGCATCCACAGTCAGTGACGCAGACAATCACTTTATTCACATCAGTCATCTGCAGACTCATCTCGGCCAATGAACCGATGAAGTGGATTGTATGTACAGTTACATTTATTCATTTACTCATTCTTTCTTGCTTTATTTCTGAGAGCTGTTATTACATGTTTTGTACAAAGTGTCTGGAAAAAAGAATACAGAATAGTTGAGTGCACAGTGGGGGGCAATTCAGTTGGCATTCAATCTGGTTCAATTCGATTCCGAAGAATTTTGATTTGATTTGATTCGATTCACTGACACTGGTGTCATGGGGCAAGGGGACAAAGGGGGCGGTGGAGGCAGTTGCCCACCATAAAATTTCGGCTGTCGAAAAATTGTCAGCAATTCTTGACATAAAATATTGGTCCAAAAATGCAAAATTTAGGTCTGAAAATCTCCATTTTAGGAAAATTTAGGAGCAGAATTTATAGTTCGGAATTTGCAACTTTGGTCAGAATTATATGAAGAATCTGCAGTGTCTATCAGAAAATTGCAACATCCGGTACTGCTTACTGTTTTGACCCACTACATGTACGCTGTTCACTGGTGATTCAAGCTCTTCATGAATTTTGAGTTGCAATTTGGAACTTCACTATCATACTATACTTTTTATTATTTGTAGTAGATCAATCTACACTGTGTCTCAAAAAACATCCCTGTCATTTTTGACTATAACTTGAAAACCAATTATCAGATTTTGATAATTTTTGGTACGAATATTCCTGACACAACTTGCTGTCAAATGACTGTTTAGTTTCCCACCTCACCTAATGTATGGTTTTGCACTACCTAGGGAAAGCAGATCAAGCGAAATATATGTTGAAATAAACAGAAAACCTGAAAAAAACATCCCCGACATTGTCGATCGTAACTTGAAGAAGATTAGCAGATTTTAATAATTTTTGGCAGAAATATTTCTGACACAACTGGCTATTAAATAAGTGTTTCTGCACTACCTGGGAAAGAAGACTAAACATAATACGTGTTAAAATGAATGAAAAACGTTGATAAATTTCATCTATCCTAATCTGTGGGCCCCAACCGCCGGTCTAATACAAGGTTCGTCTGTCATGCAGCAGTGTGTCTACCATATGAAGTTTAGGAATGTTTGTGAAGTCAAGAAGCGACTGGTACAGCCTGGATTGGTCTGGACTTCAGACCAATCCAGGCTGTACCAGCAGAACATTATCGATACTGCTGTCAATGAATGCAGAAAGCGTCTCCTTGCTTGTGTTCGCATTGTGGGCCACCACTTCAAGCATTTTTACTGCAGGCAGTTGAAAAATGGACAACTGAATGAAATGTTAGCCACAGCGTCACAAATGTGAACAAAATGTGTTTTTACGCGTTACGTTAATTAAGCAATTATATTGCATTAGATAAAAAAAGTGATATTTCGCTGGCTGTGTTTTCCTCAGGTAGTGCAGAAACAAACGTTGGATGAGGTGGGATACTGAATGGTCATTTGATGGCAAGTTGAGTCAGGAGATTTCTTCGAAATGATAGTGTGCTATATAAATGTTCACTTATTATTGTACCAAAAATTATCAAAATCTGTTAATTGGTTTTCAAGTTACAGTCGAAAATGTAGGGGATGTTTTTTTGAGACACAGAGTTGAAGAAACAGCTAAGAGCTGTAAGTAAAAAAGTCACGTCGCGGAAGAGAGGGTTTGGATTGCTTTTGGATTTGGAAGCTCATGACAAAGTCAAACTGAAAGAAAGTGTGTGCAATAAGAACACACACATGCAGTTAGTGCCAACTAGCATGAAAGTAGAAACTAGAACTAGAAAGATTGAGTTTGCTAACAGAACTTAGCTTCAATACTTTTTGAAACTGGTGTGTCAAATCGAAATAAGCTGGAGTTTGATTCGCACTGCATATATGTATGCATCACTTTAACAAAATTATGTATATAATGTGTATTATACTTATGAATTTTTTATATTATTTTGTTATTTATTACATAAATATATCTCGTGTATATTTGTAATATATTTGTATTTGCAGGCTGTAGTTTTGCATCCGTCAGAAGATGTTGGCGTTTGAGTCATAATTATCATCTTTCACTCTCCAGTCTGAAACATGTTTAGTTGGTTTATTATTCTGTTCGTACTGTCGCCGTTGTGTTGTTTTTTTGGCGTTTGTAGGAAAGATATCTCTTTTGATATGCATGTTATGTGCAAATAGTGAGGGAAATAAATTGACAATATCTTATTGACGGTATTTATTTGTGATAAATATACTACTACGTTGTATATTGTTTCAGTTCTTAACCGTTCACGTTTCTGTATTTATTTACTGTGCAGCAAACGTGTGCACGGACGGGTTTTTGTTGACAAAAACTAGATTTTTATTGGCTCTGTCTGATTATTATTTTGTTTTTGCTGCTTGATTTGCAAAATATTGTCTCATATCAGTCAAATTGATGTCCTTCATTACCTTACAAGAAACAGTTGATATTCATTTTCAACAAATAATGTTTTCGACAAAACTTTGCTGATGTGTGATGCTGTGGTTCTCTATGGGTAGGATCCAAGTTTTGGACATTGTTAATAATTTTGAATTCAACCCACTGTAGGTCACTTCCTCTAGTTTCAAATATTCTTGCAGCAGCATATCATACTTTTACTGATATCTCTTCTGCTGTTTGTAGTGCCGTAGTTCGTGTTAGCCTGTCATTCGTTTTCGTTGCCAAGTTAAAGAGAGTACAGTTTCAAAAAAGGAAACGTATTGTTGTGAATTAAAAGGGTCCTATTGTGCATCTAGTTTTTTTCTTCAGGCTATTCTTGTCTGCTGTCACACAGCTTTTTTGTGATGTTGCTGTATAGGCACATATTATAGTAATAATGTTACTTTTCCACATCATGTCGTGTAAAATGTATCGGACTGGTTTAGCTGAGATTGAAAAGTGTTTTGTAAGTTGGTCAAATGCATTGATGTAATTATTTATGTGTAGGTCTACTTGATAATCAATAAAAAGACCTATACTGTTGTTTCGTGACTTTAAAATGTCTTATAATATTTCTGGATTTTCGGTGTTCTTTCATAGCCGTGCCTAGCCATACATGTGATGTACTAACTTCCGATGTCTAGACCCCCATCTCATCACAAACAGGCCTGCTAAGTCACCCACTTACCCTCTGCTCCCACAGAATCTTGTCACCTGTTTACCCCGCACAAAGTCAGTTATTACCTCCGCCAAGGAGGTTATGTTTTTGCCAGTTTTTGTTTGTCTGTTTGTTTGTTTGTTTGTTTGTTTGTCTGTGTGTTAGCAAGATAACTCAAAAAGTTATGGACGGATCTTTCTGAAATTTTTAGGGTATGTCGGGCATGGCATAAACTACCAGTGATTCAATTTTGGGGTGATCCGGCAGGAATCCCGATTCTGGATCACTTTGAAATTTTCGTTACCATTGCGTTAAAGGGGGGCATAAGCGAACCGCTGCAAATCCGAAGATGGTGACGCCACCTGGCGAATAGCTTTGCCTTGGCAGAGGTATCTGCGGGCTATGACTGCTTTCTAGTTGATGAATGTCTTCCATTTTGGTCTTGATTTGTTTTTTATTGTCGGTAGTGTAGCCAGAGAGTGGTTGGGACTTGGGGGCGGTTGTCGTCAGTAAAACTAACGAAATTTGTACCTACTACATGCATTTTTCGGGTTCTTTCATGTCCAAAAATACGTCTGAGGCCGGTGCTGCGGCCCTTGCCCCGCTGCGGGAGCTACGAACCTCACCCCGCTCTCGGCTGCAGCCTCAGTGTTCGGCACTTCGGGCCTATGACAATTTCCTCTGTTACCGATCGAATTCGTGGCCAGACATCGAAGCTTCCTTAACCTCCTGGTTAGCCTATCTCGCGCCTCTGCTAGCTGCTGTTGTCGATAAGCTAGAAATTAATTATGAGGTTAAAGAGTGCATTACACTCGAGTGTGTATCTATGCCGGTCTGAACTTCCGTCGATTTCATGTGTGTCTCAGCAATACCGACCAAACAGTGTAAATTTTTTCGGACACCGCTACAATGTACGAGTATTTACATGTATTTGTCCAGTCGTTTTGCAGGTCGTTCAAGTTTCCTTATCGGCTTGCAAGGGGCCGCAATGTTATTGTTACCACCAACGCTATCATCATCTTGTGCGAGCAATAAGCACAACAAACACCACACACTGTCTAGGCAAACTTTTTTACGTAGACGTGTTGTCACTCTTTGGATTTGCGCACTTTAATGTCACTAAATATTCCAGCCCGTTTTCCCAGCACAGCATCGCGCAAGTGACGTCAAAATTCTGACCCCCCAGTAGAAATAGGCCTATGCCTAAGTTTCTGTACAAAAACGTACAGAATAAAATTTATAGGCCTGCATTTATTTTACTCATAATGTGAAAACTTATAGAACTAGTTGAAGAAAAATTTCGATATTTGCCAATAAACATTAACTGCACGTCTTGCCGCTTCTATAGGCTTACTGGTTTTGACGATAGTTTAACTTTACAATACCTGTGATTAATACAGAAAATCCTACTAGGCCCCTAAATGGTTGTAAGTTGCGTAACAAAACATTCAATCTTCTCCGAAACTGTTTTTGATCCTGTAGCCTATATTTTCAAGTGCGTAATCCCGACGACTGATCACGATTGTCGAACGACAACAAGGTAGTTTCGCGGTAATTCTGCCCGTCTGTCCGTCACGACCCGGTACCGATTCAAGCCCAGGTGAGGTAGAGCCTGATTCCGCTTTGAAATACCCATAGGCCATAATGCATTTTTTAAATTGGAGTAAAATAGTGCAAAGAGTTACCAGATTTTTATCCCAAACAAACTCGATGTTACTTTTCGGGCCCCGGATCACTGTGCAAAATTTCATCAAAATCGAATGAAAATTGCGGCCATAGGAGTGTTTACAGACAGACTGACAGAATGACAGACAGACGCAAGTGATTTTATAATCTGTCCCATAAAATGGTATAACAATGGGACAGATAACAATCGTTCTGCGATAAAAAAAGCGGTGGTTCAATTCACGGTTGGCTGTATTATTTGAGTGCCTATTGCTGCTGTCGTTGGATGTTAATACAAATTCATTGCCATGCATTTTGTTTATCAGTCTGCCGGTGTTTTATTGACATCAAGAACGTGAAGAAGTGAGATCCTGACGACGGTGACGGTGCTGCTACCAGCAGTTGATGGCGTGAAAGAAGCACTTTCGTAGTCCGCTGCGTTTGCTCAGCAGACTTTGAGTCTGCGCCTGACTGGCTCCGCGTTCCAGAGCGTCCAATATGGCGACGTCGACTAGTTTCAGTATCAGCCGACTGGTCTCGTCGTCCAAAGCGTCGTAGTCGCCAAACTGTCAATCAAACATTCGCTCGTCACTGCAAGCAGTGGCGTCATAGCGGTAGCAATAATAATGTCAACCCCTACTTCTAAATTCCGCCATCTTGTGGGAATTAATAGGTGAAATTGAATCTCAGCACCCGTAATCTCTTTCTTAACCCACGACACCACTAGTCATGCTGGACTAGGTCTACACAGAGAGAGAAAAAGAAGGAAATTTGTTATCCCGAACAAGAATATAAATACCAGCAACGATAACAATAACAATGTTGTAGCTACCGCAGAAGGTATAAATAAGCGGATCAAAGCTGGCCACCTATTGCAACATGAGTAATTCAATTCACGTTATAGCAAAGAAGAGTTTGGGATTCAAACATTTAGTGGGGATAAAATTTCGGAGCAAACGACTTTAGCGTCACTGTACGTAGCTCAGCTCATAATGCCAATAGGCCGGTAATAATTTTCTATCTGACAAAACTTAAATAACTATTCTCTGAATGAAAACGAAGGCTTTATTTGCTCCGATTAGCATTTATGTAAAGCAATAGTCGCTGTAAACGGGAATCACATGGCAGAGTCGTTTCTGCAACAGCGCAGAAGCTCCGCGATCTACCGGACGGCTATTTAAGATTCTCGGCAAGAATCGTGTGGATAACATTACGTTAGATTTATACCAAGTGAAAAGTATGCCACGGCCAACACTCCCGAGGAGAGGCTTTCGGGCTTCTTTTGAACATCTATGTAATATTAGGCACCACGCAAACAGTACTTAAGAAACACAGTTAACGCATATACCGCATCCGCCCCCGAAAGAGGACTGAATATCAGAGGAAAGGGTGAAATGTAAGTTTGCATCTAACTACTTGTAGGCCTAGGCCTACTTTGTTTTTTACATTATTTTATTTTCTATCTTTACGCCGTGCGCAATCGTGCTAAAATATTTGTGCAAACTGCAGATGTTTTGGCACAATATTTCTGTTTGCGCAGTATTGTTGCAATTTTTTTTGCAAAACTATGACCTCGGTCTTGCTGAACCATTTGACGCTGTCTGACGTTTACATCGCTAGTTGATTGTGTCACACTTTCGTTAAGCAGCAGCAGTTGCTACTCCAGAGCGCTGCACTGTGATGCAGTCGTTAACGGGCGCTCGACAACAGTGTGAACTGCTGACCGTTGATGCTACGACATTTAAGATCGCGACACGCGAACTGTCTGTCGGATCGTGTGCCACGAGTGCCGACAGTGTCAGCCGACAATATCAGTCTTTGACTTGTCGAGGTCTAAAGTCTTACTTATTTAACGAATGACACGAATTTTTCAATCATTCGCATAAGCGTGTCTTCTTTTTGAATCAGTGCATGGTTCAACTATACGCAGTAGTTTCTCAAACGTTAGCATATCTGTCCGAAACATCGCACGAACTATATGCACTGTCTGCATCTGTCATCACACCCATTAGCCTAACAGTTAGGCCTACTGTTGTAGGCCACTAAATCCCAACGTTAGGCGCCTTGCTATCCAGCTATGCCTCCAGTACGACCGCTTTTTCGTCTTTTCAAGCATAAGCTTTTGACGTATTTATTATATGACTCATACCAAACGACAATGCAGTAGCGTGGCGTAATAATGATCTCTATAGGCCTATTCTTTGTCTGCTGTCAGTCTTTTTGTCGGTCGCCAAGACGTTGACCGACAATGTCGTCTGATTTGTCGCTGACTTTCGTCAGGTTAGTGGATAGCAACCAGAGTCCGTGATGGCAATGAAGACGGCAAGCCACTGCATTTTAATATCAACAAATAGGATGTTTTAAATAAACATCCAAATAGTCACGAATCAGAAGTGTATTTGCTAGCAGTATTTCATTACGTTACAAAATACTGACAGCAATTACAACGAAAACACCAAGTTTAGAACCGGATGTTTAAAACTAAAACTAGGCCTACAGCATATTGGCGTTTCTCTGTCAAACTAAAAGTTCTTTAAAATGCATTCCTGTCTCTGCATATTTCGCATCCGGGCTTCTTCACCTTACAACAGCCACACGACTATACAGATAAGTCAAATATGCCGCTCGTGATCTGCGAGGAATTCACAGTGCTGAATAAAGCGGTCGACACGTTGACCAGTCGTTTGAGACTTACTGCTATCATTGTACGAACCTTGTCTTACTGTAGTGCACGGTCATCATTAAGCGTCGAAAGGACTACAATCGAGGTTCTTAACGGCGCTTACAACAGTACTGTAACTGCTGCTGCTGTCATAACATTTGGAGAGTCTGAGATCATTGTATTGTCCCTGAAAACGATAACAACGCGTCAATCCAGTCCCTAATGACAACGCTGCTGCACTGTGTGCGTAAAGTAGAAAATTAATACTAACGTCTCTTAGAACGTAGGCTATAGGCCTGCCTACGAATGAGAACAAAATAATAATGTGACACATGATTATAAATGTCTTACAAACTTCTGCAGTAAGGCAGAAAAAACTTGCTAAAATAAGATTCAAATACAAACGGAAAGAGCTCTAATACGAAATATTAAAACTGGCCAAAATATAGGCTACTATCGCTGACACAATTGTTAGCTGTTTTTGCGCCAAATCTAAAAACGTTTGTAAACAGTGGACAAATTTTGCCAATAACAAAGCTGCATATCTCTAAAAATTTAGAATTTATGTAAAACGTTATCATAAAATGCGTTTATATTTAATTTTGTTTTAATGTGAATCTTCTTCACATACGAAATCGACATAGTGCCAGACTTCAAAGTTCACCTTGAGCAGTTTTGGTAATGCAAAAGACATCCAACAATCGATTTTAAAGAATTCATTTCAAGTGAGGGCGTTAAAGGGAGATTGTCAAGAACGACTAACGATTTCTGACATTAAATCGTCGTATATCGGTAATTTTTTTAAAGTAGTTTATTTGCCAAATAAATCAATAGCGCAGCATACACTAGGTTAGCATAGCGAAATAAGCGATTTGTCATTTTGATGACTTGATCAGAAGGCATTAAGTCCAAACGCCATTTGTTGTAAATTTCTTGCACAACGTGCTGCACAACAAGGTACAAGTTGAGAGATAAATCCACAAAAAGTGGTACAACACATTAAAGTCCATATCAACTCGAAGGCCTACAACAAATTCATAGCATTCCAGCATGTCAAGATGTTTTACGGCTTGTTGTATCACTTGTTTTCTGTCAAATCAACAACAAGTCGAAGTAGTAGTAGAGTTTGGGCTTTGTTGTTTGAGTCAAAAACTGCGATCTGCCGCTCGTAGCGACCTTGTCATCAGCCCAACTGTCACGTACTTTGCTGCCCGATCATTCGGGACCTAAAGCTTGAAATCACCGGTAAGCAGGTAGGTATACGAGCGATGGAGTCAGGTCAACTCCTTTAAAACTGCTCTGAATACATTCGTTGACTATTTGTGTACAGATCTCACATGTTGCGGCCTTGTAATGACTTTGAGATATCGGGCCTCTGCGGGGCGTTAGCAATAGCCGTTGCTAATTATTACGGTATTAAAGTAAGCCTAATAATAGATAAAAAGCAAATACTGGACGAAAACTATCAGTGAGCTCACATAAGGCGTGTGAAATTTACGTTGTCGGGCAGTCTCTGCCTAGATGTTATTTCGACTCGGTTGCACTGAGTGATAAGTAAGCACAAATGTTGAGGCTTACGTTGCGTTGAGGTCGACTAAGCTGGTCCATGTCGCTGTCCGTTAGTCCCTCGGATGTTTTCAACTCTAATTTCTTCGACGCAGACAAAGGCAGTGCTGACGACACGGCGACAGCCATCGTAACCAGCAGCAGCATGAACACGTGAATTTTTCTCGTAGCTGTTGCTGTAGCCATTGCAATGTTCGCTTGAGTTGAGCGCAAGCTGATAATAGCAGGTTGGTACTGCAGCTGGTCAGCAGGCTGTAGAAGCCTAGTCAACGCATCACTGCAAGCTACCGCAGTCGCTGCGACACTTTTCGGTTAATTTGGTGACAAAAATTGCTGAAACAACGAACGTGTTATAGATGTGCATTAAGGCCACACACCATGTTACTTTTTTGGCTTTATAGATTTTTGCTTCCAGTGCTTGCTATTCGAACTGGCGCTGAAACAAAAAAGATTATAATGCACCGTGACAAATTTTAGGCATTCAATAAAAGTGCATGGTGTGCCCAAAACGTCACCTTTTTATTATCGCTACAACATTTATCGACTTTCAATACCTTTTCATCATTTCTAATAAATACACTACATGAAATTTGAAAAAGAAACATTACAAATTTACAATTATATGTATTTAGCGTCGAGGTGAGTATGTCGGTGCTGTGCCTTAACTTATATTAATTTTATTGTAATGTTTAGCAACATATTTAACAACAACAACAATAAATAATTTGAGCTAATGCTCACCAAACGCGCGACAGCCTAGCAGTTCCTTTTCGCAGGTTGTTTTGTCTCCAGCCATTTCGATGCAATTCACTCTGAAAGTGTGCGCTGCAGCCGAAAATTGCCAGAAATAATCAAAAAACCCATTTTGGGAGTTTAAGGTCGTTCAAGGTCATCAACGTTGATACTTCTTAAAAGCCCGTCAGCAGTTCTTGCTACGTCAAGCAGCAAGCCTATTCTATCTGCAAACGTTTTCGCGTTAGACGAGACAACAGCGAAAAAATAACAACTTTTATATAAAGTATACCACTTTTGATGCCCGAGTGCGCAAGCTTCCTTAAACCTAGTGTGTCAAGACTTGGACAGTTAAAGTCTACGTTTAACGCTAAAATTTCCCACGTAGGTTGTCTTGGTCTATCTCCAGAGATTTTGGCGCAATTTGCTCTTGAAATATGCGTCGAAGCCCGAAATCGCAAAAGAAATTTAATGAAACCTTTATTTTGGTGTTTAAGATCATCCAAGGTTATCGCTTTTGGTGCCGACCGAAAGCGCGTACAATTTTTTATTAACGATTGATAATCTTGGCGCAATCTCGCACCGTTTATGAGATACGGCAACTTATTGGTTAAAAAAAATTTTCCTACCCTTTCTAATTCAACGCTTTGACTCGAAGTGACTGCTTTTCAATTTATGGAAAAGCTTTACGAATCTTGAAACTAAAGTTTTCCAGGCAGCCGACAGTGAAGATTTGGTATAGCTTGCACCGTTTTTTGACTGATACGCCTGTATCAGACGGACAGACGGGCAAACGGACAGACGAACAGGCGTAATTACGATGGCATTATACACGCACCATAGCATGCTGTCACGCACGCAATAAAATGTTACAGTAATAGTGGAGCGGCAAGTTAGTGTGGAATCAAACTGCGATTAATAATATAAACTTTTTTAAAATCAAACATAACTTTTTGTATTTGTTAAACAGCAGAAAAGGCGCCCCCTGCAGAAAGTATAATACATGAATATCGAAGTCGCGAGGACGTCACCAGTCTGTGAGAACAAAAAGTATCACTCACACAAGCACATGATCGCAGCGCTAGAAATGGCAAGGCTTCTTACTTTTTATATTTGTTTTACTTGAATTGGTTTAGTTTTGCAAAAGTACTTTAAATTTATGTTTTGTCGCTTGATCTTTCAACGTTTTTATTAACGACATAATAGCAATTTAAGTTGTCGTTTGTACCAGCAAACGACCGAAAAAACGTAACTTAAAATAACCTCAGCCGACGAATTTCTACGAGTACTAGTCATTGGTGCTGCCGCTATCGACTGTTTCACTAATTGACTAGTCGTTGACTATTTGGACGACTATTCGACTGGTCGACCTAACTGTGACGACGGACAACAATTACGAGTACCTATAAGTTTGTCGCCACTTGCCAGCATGCAAAAACAACTTGCATCAACATCAAGTCATCTTCTTATAAATATAGTTTTTACCGCAGTTATTGTTTCAATTTTTAACTTTTTATACGAACAACCTCTCAAGGCTGTGCTATACGGCAAAAAACGAAGTCATAAAATATTAACATGTAATCATTTCTTATTCAAGCTAAGCGTAAACAGCTGTGCTGTCAATATCGACTCGTCGGAAGTGTTTCGTGACCACTCCGTGACAGCTCCGTTACCACTCAGTGACTTAGTGGCTCAGCCAATCAGCAGCGAATACCGTCCCTGAAAATTTCGTTACTGTATTACAGAGTCTGGGACTTTTTTTAGATGTGTGAGTTTGTGGGGTTTGACTTTTTGTTAGTTTTTTATCGTTAATTTTTTGCTTCCGCTATATGCGGGAGACTAAGTTTATCAAGCTCATCAGCAAAACTTTTCAGTTCTGTCGGCTTTTGAGTTTATGTATAGGCCTAAGCCTTATAATTGCGTTGTCGTGTTCTGTCCAATAGTATCATCATCATCATCAGTTGCTGCTGCAGGGTCAGAATCGTTATTGCGACAGCATTTAAGACAGTCTGCCTGCCGGCGTTTGCAGAACATCTGCCTCGCTCGCCCTCTTGATCTAAGACCGACCGACAATAAATATCGCTAAATCTAGCCGTTCCGAAAACAAGGATTTTTGTCAGCAATAGATCGAAGACGTAGGATCAGCCAACGGGACATTTACCGTGTCTGACGAGCGCAGACAAATCGATGGAAAATGGGACTTAGTAGGATTAATCGTTCACGTTAATTCCTTGCCATTCGCTGCTTGAACCGTCAGCCATAATTTAGCGATGCCAAAATCCGTTCAGTAGCCTATTTTCATAATCGTGCTCTCTCGCCGTGAACTATATTTTAGGCCGCTCGTACGTTAGTAACGTGAGGCCTTAAGTTTCTTATATATTTTTTTATTTCTTTTTTAATTTTGTTACTTCCACTTCTCCGAAACCGGACAGTATACCAAGATCAAAATTGGGGAAAAGGATCTTTACCTGGAAACAATTAAAACGAAATTTTAGCAAGATCCGTTGAGGGGTTTTGGAGGGAAAGGCATTTTACCACATTAACATATCCAAAATGGGCATCCGGCCGCACGCCGAGCGACGCGGATTATATCCATTCACGAGGTGGCGCCATCACGCACTCAGTCGGTCGATTAATACGTCGAAACATCAACAATGCTGTGTAAACTAGAACGCAGTCAGAGACCGCAGACCTCCGCCAACGCAATGTTGTTCGCCAGGTGGCGTCACCATATTCGGTTTGGCAGCGGTTTCCCTTATGCCCCATTTAAAGCAATGTTAACAAAAATTTCAAAGTGATCCAGAATCCAGGGTTCCTTCCGAATCACCTTCAAAATTGAATCACTTGTAGTTTTTGCCATTCCCGACATTCCCAGAAAATTTCAGAAAGATCCATCCATAACTTTTTAAGTTATCTTGCTGACACACAGACAAACAAACAAACAAACAAACAAACAAAGTCTGGCAAACACATTACCTCCTTGGCGGAGGTAACTAATAGGTTTACAATTGCTATCGTGCTACGAGACGTTCCTACAACGAGAATCTTAACCCCCAAATTTTTTTGCCAATCGAGACGTTATTGGAGCAGACTGCCAAAGACTACGCTCTGTTGGCTGACAACCCAACGCCGTCACTCAATGACACGATGATGATGTTTCATTCAGCTGTCATCATAGTGGCTCCACACGGAGCTGGGCTGCCCAACGTCTTTTTCTCCCAGCCAGGAAGCTACGTCATTGAAGGCGTGTGTAATCGGCCGCATGTTAACCTCTGCTTTCAGTGGCTGGCGCACATCCTCGGACAGAGCGCCGGTAACGTTTGACTAAGATTAAACCCTTATAATGAATCTACTGAGTCCTAAGGAATCAAAATATCATAATGTGGCTGATTAGATATACTACCACTTAATTTAGCTAGCTCAAAACTACAGAAACCCAACATGATAATAATAACAAACCAATGCAGTGCGCTTAGTGCAGTAGATGGGCCAACAAATCATAGCCGTCACTGAATGTACTTCTAAATTTAAAAAAAAAATCACACCAAGTTCAAACAATCGTGGTCTTGTTAATAAATCGTAAGAAAATATAGGCTATAAGCTTACTTTAGGCTCTGCCGTTGCGTTAACTTCTCATTATGTGATCACCATTACCAGTGAGCTGGTTAAGAGACTTCTCACAACATTAACTAGATAGCAGTCGTAGCCCGCATCACGCCCAAAATTGAATCACTTGTAGCTTATGCCATGCCCGACATACTCTCAAAATTTCAGAAAGATCCGTCCATAACTTTTCGAGTTACCTTGCTCGCACACAGACAAACAGACAAACAAAGTCCGACAAAAACATAACCTCCTTGGCGGAGGTAATTAACCAGAAATTTGGGTCAGAGCTTAACGTGAGTCTGCCCGGCGCTGTAAGTTCGATTGGCGAAATATTTCGGGGGTTGAAATTCTACTATAAACATACTGCAAATGTATTTCTAGATTTTCCTCTAAAAATTAGCAATCGGTCAACGTTTGCAGAATATAAACAAGAATATTGTCTCCTTTTGACACCATACGGTCTATAAAAGATTAAAGCGGTTGCTGAGTTAAGCTAGTACATTAAGTGATACTTAAACTAATGATGCATGTGCAGTATCTTAGAACTCTGCTTTAACTACAGAACACACTAGCTTACGGTGTTGACAGCATGCAATGGAGGTAATCTGCGCTAATTTTCCACAAGATTTGCTCAACGGAAAATCTGCAAGTTACTTCAAGCGTTAAGAGAGCTAAAAGCAGTTATTGCTTTCACACATCAAACGACTGAAAAGCAACGTGGCGTGATGGCCTATTGCGCTGAGATGCAGCCACGCATCGAAGCCAAAACGAACTATGGTAGTTAGCGAACAACTAAAAAGAAAACTGATAATTATTCCTTGGGTTTTTTTGAAAATAAATCAGTACGTAATTAATAATTTATTTCTGGCAGAATTAAAGTATTTTAAAGAATTTTTTCACCATTCTATTCGCTTGTATGTTGCTATTGTTTAAAAATTATTTTCCAAATCAGTAATGACTTACGTCGCTCACTACAGATAATGAAATTTTATTTTATAGCCTCTCAACTCGGCAAAATAAAGTGAATGGAAATTTATAAGTGTAAATATTTCGACAGTGATTCTTTGGCCAGATGCAAAGGTGCCGCATTGCTTACTCTTTGCAGTTGCACCTTGGTTAAAGTTAAGTTAAAGTTAAAAACGAACTTATAAAGCGCCATAAAAACTAAACGTGTGTGTAAAGATACAGAGGTTGGCATTATTATGACGTGCGAGATCTCTGAGCATTGATTTCGACTCCGGGGTTATTAACTTTTTATTGTACAACAATCAAACACTCGCATGGACGATAGTCTACGACAAACATCAGTCATCTATCAGATGATGCTCTGTGTGGTGATGTCTACACCATCAGCTGCAGCGGTTGCAGCGGCTGATTTCATCCGAATAGTCGGGACCGGCATCGACAGCTGGTGTTCCAGAGCAGCCTGCAGCGGCACGAATAACCGGCGCAGCAGGACAGAGCCAGGACATCGGAGCCCGGGACACACCAATCGTCCCACCTCCCGCACAAGGACTCAGCCGTCCAGTACGATCTACACCACACACCAACCAGCACGCCACAAGCACAGGACATGAACAACCTCCGTCAGAGATAGAACCGGGTCTCCAGGCCTCGCTTGCGCTATATATATCTACTCTCAAATGTTTTATATGCAAATAAGCCTTATTGTTCTTAGCGTTATACAAAACAATGCGCAAAATTGCAGTCGTACATGGAAGGCAGACGTATACATATGCAAATACGCACATGCATGAAATAAAGTACGCAAACGGGCCTAAACAACGCACTCAGAAAGCGAATCTTTACAGTCAGCGGTAAATTACGTTCAACGTACGGAATACGCGCGTAGTGGCTATAACAAAATTTGTATATGATTTCTGACAATTAAAAAATAATACTTAGCCGTTTATAGGCCTACATAAACGACGATTTAAAACTACGTTTCGCTGTAACATATGTTGCGACTGTTTTTCTAATGGCAGTTCAAAGAGAAATACACTATATCGTAGGCTACCTGTATCACACACGTATAGGCCTACCTTTTCTGCAGTCGCCGTGAAATGCCCACGGACAAAATTTCGTCTGGGTGATGACGCTCTGCGGAAGTCAGTCGATTGTTGTTGTTGTTGTTTGTGTCTTCGTTATCGTAGTTGTGATTGTCTTCTAATACAGACAGCGACCATTTGCCATTTTTCCTTCAGTCTGTCCATGGTTATTCGAAATCTAATTCTTTCTACCTTTGACTTTGCGTATCTAAATTAATTAACGATAACTGTTCTCTGGAAAGTGGCAACACTAGGCAACAGAGATCGTAAATTGCTGCTTTTGATACACCAGATCAACGTAAATAAAGAGTAGTACAAAACTGTTCGAATAATTATACAGACAGAATAACATAACATCGGAATAAGCCTAGGCTACACAATATAACACAGTATATATCACGAATTACTAGTGCATGCGCGCTAAAGTCATGTGCGCTAAAAAAATTTTATAACTGTTCTATATAAGGCTAAACGATAAAAAAAATTACTGTTTGTTTAAGATATACCACTACAATGCAGAATGTCAAATAAATCACACAAAAAATCAGATTTAGCACAGATTGGCAGGCTATGGCACAACAGAACATAACTGAAGATTTGGCTCAGTCGATGGGCCGCCAAATTATACCAATTTTACCTAACACCGAATAGCGCCAAACGAAACAGGCTTTTAATATAGAACAAAATTTGGGCGATATGTATATTTACACATTTTATTTTAACTCCGACTGGCATCTAAACCTCTCTAGCTTTCCTGTATTCGCAAAATATTTACATAAAGCTGTTACAGGAGCACAGCAGGCCAGAGCAGGAGAATTGTGTTGACTGAAAGAATGACTTGATAAACACGTTTTGGTGAAAACAAAACTTTATAAATAAACATCGAACCAATGCTGGCTTTGACTTCTCTGTACTGGCGACGATCAGATGCTGATGCAGACGATGCAAGGCACATCATCATCATCAGCAGCAGCAGCAGAGCAGGCTGTCGACTTCCGACACGTTCCATCTTTATAGTGACTTCCGTCCTGCATTCAAACACTTAAAATATTCATTCGAATGTTGCTACAAACTATAGCGGCGTTCTAAATTCGGCACACAACGGTTTGCACGCAACTTAGCTTGCATGGCTCGGTGAACTGCTCAACTAATTTACACTTGCTAAAAAGCATCTGCATTTTTGTTCCAATCAGCCACGGTATTTAATTTCCTTGGAAGTAGGCCCAAGTAAGTCCTGTCGACGTGACTTTCTGACAAGGATGCGGTTAATAAGCTACGAAACCCTAACCGAAATTAATTGTTAGCCGACTGTACTTAGAACTCCCCACCGAGGTCAGCCACCTTGACGTGGTGGTGGGGCTTTGCTCCGATGACCCGAAAGATTTCTACAATCTGGAGGATAGGAGCGTACTAAGAGCTGACCAAATACGTGAGAACATTT
>Ga0056128_1004545_pt1 | contig 17366 bp, 5 predicted proteins | sample WorMetLIZISLAND2_FD_71113 | JGI IMG/M metagenome (GOLD analysis project Ga0056128, IMG submission 71113) | Marine gutless worms symbiont microbial communities from Max Planck institute for Marine Microbiology, Germany - Olavius geniculatus... ... | reverse complement strand
TTGGCCCCTAAAAATTTTTTGGGGAGGCTCCCCCAAAATTTCGGCCCGGGATTATAAAATCGAACATACTTAGGAGCATCGTGCAAAATTTCGCGCCGATCGGCCGATGGAGCTCGGAGATTACGCGAGGGGAAAAAAAAAGAAACCACAGCAAAACTTAAGTCCGCTTCCGCAAGCTATCGCTTACGGGCGGACTAATTACAGTTCCAACCTCAAGAAGAGAATCTTCCGAAGTTGGTCCATGGTTGATTGGTCCGTCCTTTCTGCCATCTACAAATGCATTTCTTCATTGAGTAATTTCACTACAGTTCTTGTATAACTAACTTTGTTTCCATTCGGTTAGGCCGTCAGCACAAGACCGAAACTCATGAATTTACTGCAGCAAGCCTTACACGGTAGTAGCCCTTCCTGTTCACGAACAGCATCAATAAAATATAAACAGCAGAAATGCTAGAGAAAACATTAGAGCGATAATAAACTAATGGCTTGACATACATGTGCTGACTCATACTGTCTGTTGCCCAGGATGAAAACTAACCATACAGGCAATAAATTAAGCAGAAGAAAATATATTTCATGTCATCTGTTTTCTTATAGCTATTAACTATTAAGTGATTTGCTATAAATATACTTACTGTTACACCAATACTAACAGAATAAATGGTCAATTCCTCACACAAGCGAAACAATGACTAGAAATGTCACTGACAGAGCGACTTAACAGCTGCTTTGCCTCTGCATTGCAGACACAAAAATTATGCAAACAGGGCAAAAATTAGGACAAAACTGGAGAAATGTTTATCAGATCACCAACAAAATTTAATCACCTCAAAAACGCCTAAGTTTTATTTTTGTCAGATCTAGTTGAGCAAAGATACAGTATTTTGTTGATCACAAATTATTACACTTATGCAGAGAGGGAAACAGACAGTCGCACACATTTGCAGTCGAGCAAAAGCCATCAGCCAGCTGATTAAAATATAATTACCGAGTTCATAAAGACTGCCTTTGTGATGGACAAAAGCAACAAAGTGGAGATCCACCCTTTCATCTCTTGATGGTGCCTAAATAGTGCAAAACACACACATGTTCAAATACTGTTCATTCTCTTATTATATGACATTAAAGATACAGGTATGAAAACAAATTTACCTTTTTTGGCATGTAATAATGCGACCAGAAGTAAATAATGCCAAATTCAAAACATTAATCACTCATACCAGTTAACTGTTCAGTTGTTTCTTAAGCAAACTATACAATATTTAAACTACCAGGTATCTCTGCTTGAACCTGATCACAATAATGCAATCTTCATTGTGTACGACATGCTGGTCATCCAAAGTGTATATGATATGACAAGCAAAAACACCAGTGTTCCCAAAAATTCCATTTTCATCTAAATACTACTTTGACCCGCATATCAAATTGAAGATGTTTTCAAAAATTACAGCTAACAAAAATTGCATAAAAATATAACCATTATGTAACTAATAAGTGCAGAAATTCTGAGAAACAAGTTTCAAATTGTTGTGCCTGTTAACCCAGCGTTACGGTAAAGCTAGAAAAAGTTTCTATGTAGTTTTCCTCAAACATGGTAAAATATCTGAAAATATGACATCAAGACATAAAATTACAACAATGATGATACCTGAGTCTGTCCTTCCTGTGCAAGTTCTTCATGAGCTTCTCCAAACGCCTGACATCAACACCATTTCCAACCATGGTTAGCAATCAATTGATTCCGAATGTTTACACTGACCTACGTAATACAAACTAGACACATAATAATATAATAATAAAGCATATTAATACACAATGCCTAAAAGCAAAAAGTCACTAGGCGCAGCAGTCTCAATCAATCAAACTAATGTGTCTTTAGTTGCGCTCTGAAGTGTTCATAGTCGTCTGCGGCTCGCAGTGCAGCTGGCAAACTGTTGCAGACTTGTGGGCCGGCAACTGCGAATGATCCTTGTGCTCGGTACAGTACAAGTAAGGGAGGCGGCTGAACACAGTCGACGAGTGTCGTCGACGACCAAGTTGCAATCGTCGACCAGTGCACGTCACGTCATCTGGCAGGTCGTTCTTCCACGTCCGGCGTTCCACGTCCATGGACTAGTGGGTGACAGTTGTCAACTTGAGCAGAGGCGCTGCCAGATGGTTGGTGTCAGCAGAATGTAGAGGTCGACAGCCAAGCAAGTCAGCCCACGCAGCCAACAGAGGCAGACAAATGCGTCAGTGATGTGGTCAGATCAATGGAGATGATGCGTCAGTCGTGCAGTCGCGTTCAGCACCGACTGGAGTTGACGGGCCAAAGGGATTGAAAGTGATGTCAATTTACTGAGAGTATCATTCATCATTACACCACTGTTAAGTCAAACCTAGATAGTATACTTTCAGTTGCTGCTTAACCAACCTATTTTACCACAGTTAATTCTGGTAAAGCCAGGTCCCCAGGAAAAACATTTGGGATTGCTGCAGCACATTTTTAGAGCAGATATTCTTTGTCACCAAACAATAGCATCAAAAAACCATAACTGATTATTTAGCAACAAAAAGAAGATCCTACTTAATTACAAAATCTCATAAGACTGACCACACTACTGACGTAAAGTTGAAGTTTGAGTACAACGAACCGTGTCATTTTCGAGATGTTTGCCACGTTCTTCTGGTGTGAGGTCTTTAGTGCTGCCAAAGAAAGAACTTAAGTGCTTATCACCTGACAAAGTTCATACCATGTATACATAAATCGTTTGTTAAAAAGATTAAAGATGGTAATACATTTCTTTATGGGAAGCCCATCTTAGAGCTATGAAGCGTCACCTGCCACATGGAATCACACAGTGTTACCTGCCACCAGACACCGGTGAATGTGCCCTATCTTAACCCCAACCAGATAGGCCAGTACTCGATTTACCTACCCCAGAGGGATAGAAGGCTGAGTTGACCTAGGCGACTGGTTACATGCCGATCTGCCTGCAGGCATTCACCCATCCAAGTACTAACCTGGCCCAGCGTAGAGTAACTTAGTTGATCGAATGAAATGTGTTACCGCTACGCCATGCCACCAACTATTATTGCATGACAATGATGCACTCTTAGAAGCTGTGTAAACTGCATTAGCCATGTTAACATAAGATGTCATAAAAACAAACCAATCACTACAGTGGTGAATGTGCTTGACTACGAACTACACAAGTGTGAAAAAATGGTAAAAATTAAAAAAGAACAAAATTCAACAACCTGGAAACAATAAAAAATAACTTTCAAAAACATTCAAAACTTTTAAATTTAATGTACACTGTGGGCTACAAGCCTACAATGACCAAGATCTGTGACTTGAGAACATAAAATTCTAATGAATCTAGACAGCCAATGTATAGCATATGTGCCACAAATTTTTCTAATCTGATACCAGTATGAATTTTTTCCTTCAAGTAAAGTTAACTTTCCAACAACAATTTAATTTAAAAGGATCGCTCGAAAAATAAGCTACAAAACAGCATCATTTTGTTCATTTTCCAAATCTAAAAAATCTGAAATGCACGTTTTGTGGGGAATTTCATTGTGAACACACTTGGAAATTTTTGTTATTGTGACGTCATCTGTTCACAGATCACAGTCTACATGTGTATCATTTACCCCACCAGTAATCTATCATAACTCGCAAGTGACAAACAGCATGGGAACGAAAAAATTAATAAACTTAACAAGTTAATGCCATCACTTTAAATGCTGAAGATTAATGTTTCATTTTTATCATATCGACCGAGATTGCTCAAACATTTGTCCTATCTGTCAGCAAACTTCTGAATGCTGATGCAAAGAATGATGCTGGCTGCTGTCTATGCCACTGAAAAACAACTGTTTGTACCTCGGTATCTGACGCAAATCTCTGCCCACCTAGCATTTTTTACACCAAACGTAAACTGTTCGCTTCGTAAAGCACTTGTTGCCATATACTGGATGCATCTCAGAGTGAATCTGATTTGCATTAAATTTTTTTGCCCACAAAAATACAATAACAGCATGATGTTTATTATGGAAAAATTTCAGTGGCAACATCACTGTATTTAATGTTTGATGTCATCGTCATAAAACTCACAGAGCTAATCAGAATTAAATTCTCTACAAAACATATATTTCAAAGTCGCTAATATTTGAAAAACTAACAAAATGACACTATTTTGTAACTTGATTATCGAACGACCCTAGTATGTTAAGCAGAATGTGAATAACTCAAAGCACAAAGCTTACGATCGAAGCCAAGGCGGTCACTGTTGTTGCAAAGTGCATGAATGATGCCAATCGTTCCGCAGGCGTTACCGACAGTCTGCTTGATAAAGTACAGACCACAATCTCGCTCCTCGCGGCCTAGTTGTTCCGACTCCGACTAGACCCACAACAATGTAACAAAATCTGCATTCTCATCAAGTTATCAGGGTAACATCATCGAAGTGAATGCTCACACGCAACACACATTTCATATCACAGACTAATGTAAGAAAAATGCAAATGCTCACAATTCTGTCCTACAACAAAATCCATTGATATCAACTACACTTATGCTAGTATACAGTTTTTATGCTATAGATCCATATCAACCCAAAATTTAATCCAATGTCTGTTGTTTCAAGAAAATCAGAAATTTTTTCAAAAGTTCATCCATCACTTTTAATCTAATGTTGCTTACAAACAAAACAAAATATGTAAAAAAGCACCCGTTAGGGACCTCAAAATGACTGCCAATATCAAATCATATCAAAAGGGTTCACATAACTGAATTTTTGGCCTTCCCATTGACTTGGCACATCGCTTATACAACAGCTTGTTGCTATCGCACAAGCCGTGATTATCACAGCAAAATACTATCATGCACCACAGGTATTGAATACAAACTTAAAATGCTGGATATTGCTGATACATTCAATAAACACACAGCAATCATGCACAGATATATACGAATGGACTACACAAAAACATGAAACAAAACATAATAAACACAAAATAACCAAAATACCTTCTCAGAGAGTGGGTATAATAAGAGAACAGCACAGACAGGTCTAGGTAAGAGTTGAAGTAGGTCCGACTCAAAGCCCCAAACGTCTACAAACTGCCACTGTTTACTGACGCCCAGTGTCCACACATACTGAAAAAATTGTTAAAATCACCATTAAGATACACAATTATATATTGCTACATATTTGCCTTCCAATTTCATATCACAGCAGCATTACAAACAAATTTGACTCTACGCTTGTCAGGGTTATACAACTTATTTTTAACAACCTGGTAGGTTTTACTAAATTTTGAGATTCTTGTTTAAACCTAGGTTGTTTGAAAAAGCACAATTATTGAAAGCTGTCGAACATGATCGCGAAAAATTAAGCGAAGTGCCGGCAAAATAATTAATCGAGCAACACAGCAATGACAACATTTTGCAAAAATAGAAAGCAGACAACAGCTGACACGTAACACATATAACCATAATAAAGAAAGAGTGCCACTCGATGACAACCACATCGCCACAGATGCCATCCTACAGAGGCGCCAGTGGTCAACCTGTGGTGAGGGAGCAAGTGGGAAGAGAAAGAGAGCTGCAGCAACGGGGTGAGGCACTGACTGGAGGCCCTCAGCAGACATGTCATAGACATCAACGAACTTCCACTTGGCTGATACACCAAGCTTATGCACATACTGCATGAAGCAGCATTCAGCACAGACAGACAATCAATACCATACTGACACTATATGACATTTAACTGCAGCATACACTACAGTCCCATTACTAGCAAAAAGAATACCTACATCTTTGAACCACCATTCTGAGACTTAGGGCGAACCCAGATCAAAAGTTGAACCAAGTTCACGCTGAATTACATTGCACCAAACTGAACTCGGATCAGCTGATCCTGTTCAGTTAAACGGCTGTGGTTATACCATGGAGAACGCTGATTGGTCAACCACGCTCGGCCTACGAGCCAACTACAGTACAATGATGTAACAGTCACATGCAATGCTTACGAAACAGTCCAGTACTGATTGGCCGTAATTTGTTCAAATTTTAAGTTTCTCTGAAGTTACTACATGATTTTCGCATCAGCAGTTGCACTGATAAAGTTCCGAAGATACGCATTATGTGTTCAAATAGATATTCGTTAATTATTCTACATCCGTTGTCAAGATAATATGTTTATCGTAGGTATGGCATAGCAACAGGGCATCGGAACTCTAGAATGCCTTTTATTTATCCATTAATTAATTTATCCAGCAAAAAAACCACAGAAAACAGATATAGCACAACATATCTAGATCACAAGTATAATTGAATTTAACGTCTTATAAATCGATACAAATGAGTTTTTGTTGATGTGGTTAGGGTTCGATCGCATGTTTACTGTAGCAGCGAGATATCACCACCGAAAAATGCGATTTATTCATTTATTTGTTAACTTATCAAGCACAGAGAGAACATAAAACGAACATAGTAAAAATCTATCATATCCAGATCATCAGTATAATTGCATTAAAAGTCTTATAATTCGATACGAGTAAGTTTTTTGGACAGGATAAGATTTAAATTGAACAATTTTTTGCAGCAATGGTATCCCAGAGAATATTTATTGCCTAGTGCGCATGCGTAACCGCGAGTTGAACCGAGATCAAAATTTGATCGGTGGTCAAATGGCAGTTCAAAGTTGAACAGAGATCAACGTCTAAACCGCTTTGGTCCAACGCAATTTATGACTGAACTAGGTTCAAATTCAGATTTGACCCGGGTTCAAAGTTGAACGACGTTGGTGCAATGCATACTTAATGCAACATTTCAAATCAACACTTTCAATGAACCTACATACTCGACACTTTACTGATGTAGTCCTAAATCCTAAAACTGATGTTTCTATCATAGCCCATATCAAGCCCCACTGTAATCATGATGATGACACAAAGAAAATGAATCCATTAATTACTAAACATCAAACCCACAACTCTGGGGACTCAACTTCTAATATGCACGTTCATTACCATTACCAACATACATATTACATGAGCTCAGAGCTATGATACTCGTGTAGTTCTGATACCCCACTGCTAAATTTTAAATATAATCTGACAGTGCAACTGCACTTAACGAGTTTAAATTACTAATGACACCAATATCAAAAATAGTGAGATGTTATGTAAAATCCACAGCTTAATTATAACAGAGGCATATAACAAAAATTCTACAGTCACACTGTTTGAAAAGAGCAAAACTACTCATCAGAGGTAAAAAGCTTTGCCAACCTTGTTCATAACCTGTAACAAAAACCATAACAGACAATCACAAATGTAAAACATAACAATGCGATTATTTACTGTTCATCATCCCACAAAAGCTGGACCTCTGTCATAAGCTGGGTATTTTATAAAAGCCAGGGTATAGACAAATGGTATTAGCATCCCGACCAATGGGTCTGGTCCATCGATTACACATAGGCAGGTCCAGGGTCTGTTGCAAATGTTCCCCACCCAAATCCTACCCCTTACTGTAATTCTAGCCTTCGCCTAAGTTCACAATCCTGTTTCTAACCTTAAGCTTAACTCTAAGCCTAAGCTTATCTCTAACTTTAACCCTGAATTGCTATTTCAAATTTCCTGGTGGGGAACTTTTGCGAGAAATTGCGACAGTGCCACAGGACGTGCATTTTACTCATGACCATAAGGCACATTATTCTTAGATTCTGCAAGATTACCTAAATGTGTCATCTTCCCTGTCACATTTTATAGACATTAGTTGGCCTGCAATTATTTGCTACCGTATGGCCTACTTGATCTGTTGCACTGACCGAGTGTACTGAACTGGCTGACTTTACCTATGTTATTCATTTATTGCCCGTAGTTTAACTGCAAGCATGCTATTCATGTAGGCCATAATGTGTTTTGTTACATTTTAGCATGATCTGCATACTTTAAATACATTCTAAGCTATCATATAGTATGTGACATGGAATTTCTCTTGAATTTTGTTTATATGTCCCGTTTTTCGTTCATAGCATCATTACAGTTCTGATATACATGGGGATTTTTATCTGTGCATTTCTTTCAATATTCTGCATCAGCTGATATATATTTAGCTTGTAACAAATTTCCTCCTCTCTTTTGCTGGCCCGTCAGCTTGGAACAGTCTCCCGACGTACTTGAATGATCACACACTCAATCTGGACACTTTCAAACGTTTCCTTAAATAATTTTTGTTTCTGATGTACTGATAATGCATTCAGCGCACTAGAGATTTCTTCGAAATGATAGTGCGCTATATAAATGTTCACTTATTATTATTATTATTATTATTTGCAGGTGACGACCGGACTAATTGCCAGACAGCGAGAGATGAACAACCGTACGGCGTGTAGCCCACTACACTTGCCTCCGGGTTAGATTCAAGCGGTAACCAACGAATTACAGACATATCTATAATCACTAAGAACTTTGATATATAACAAAAACAACAATTTTATCAATCTTAACAACAAACAGGAACCGGTAACTGCGATTGCGATATTGCTAATTATCACAATGAACTGAAACTGTCTTAGTAAGCAAAGTGTGGTTTTCAGTTGCCACTTAAACAACAGTGGCTTTGTAAATAACATTTTTAGATTATTAATTTTTAAAAGTATTTTAATTTGTTTTTAAAGTTTTTTTTTGGTTAATTTCAGTTTAAAGACATAGGTAATAATTTAAGAATTCGCGCAGCCCCATCGGCACATCTAGTACTCGTTCAATTTAATAGTCTTTGGTAAAACTGTCAGTTGGCAAAAGCTGTGGGCAAAAGTGAAATAGAGTTGGTTTAAAATCGGTTGGAGGTTAATGTGTGAAACATTTTGACTGCTTTGTTCGTGTTTATGTGTGGTGCATTGGGAAGAAAATTAAAGACACAGCCGCGTAAGTTGATACAGCGTTTTACGTTGTACTTCTTGCCGTGCTCAGCAGCTGTGTTGTTACAGACAACCGGAAATAGTTACTGTTCTTGCTTCTGGCGCGGAATTTGATAAGTTTAACATGCAGTGTTTGAGTTAGTTAGGACGCACAGTGCTTAGTGTGTATAATTTTTCTATCAATACATTTATTTCCAGTTAATACAGAAAGTGTTCAGTGTGTACGTTTTATAGTTGCTTGTAGGAGGAAACCGACCTCTAATTCAATTCCAGATCCAACTGGTGTGAAACCCCGACCCTAAACATATTCCTCTACTTCACTTTAAGCCTAAAACCTACGATCATTTTTGCTGCACTCAGTGAAAGAGTGAAAATGGTATCACACCAGACAGAATGAGAGCATTACTTTTAAACATAGATGAATAGACAAAGTATTGATGGTGATGTAGCTCTGTGACCTGCAGTGTCACTGTTTCAGTAAGTAGCTTATCTATTCGTGTAAATTACAAAAGTTGCATGTTTTTGTTTTGTGCAGTCGGACTGTTGTCTACTTATACACAAAATGGCAACCGGTGGAGAAGTTAGAGAAACTAATCAGCATGGGAAATGTTCGATGTGCAAGAATGCTGACTCACACTGTGTCATAGCTCCATTGTGCTCATTAAGCCTGCATGCTTACTGCTCGTCATGCCTTGAAGTTGTTGAGAAAATGTGGCCATTTCAGAATGGCTGTCTTCTTTGTCACGCACGCCCTGCAGAGTTTGCCACACCAGGCAAAAGCAATGGCATCTCACCTTCTAGTGATGACCAGTCTTATGCTTGCATTGATGCCACAGAAAATAACACTTCTCCTGGTTCTCGAGTGGTTTGCCCAAACCATCTGTCAGAGATTGCATTTGGTTACTGTGTAACCTGCAATCGGGCATGTTGCAGTCTCTGCTCTGGTGATGTTTGCTCTGCTCATGATCGCATATTCTTTGGAGAAGGTCCAACGTTGGTGCCACGTGAGTCAGACCTGCGTTCGTCGATGCTGCTGATGCTGCAGCAGGCCAAGCTTCGTGTGAAGGATCTGGAGCCGTCGATGCACCGCGTGGAGGACCAGACCGTGCAACTGCGCATGCAGATCAGTAAGGCAAGGATTGATGTCGATGCAGCGTATACATTCTTCTGTGACCTGCTGCGTGAGCGTCGTGCACAGATCATTGGTGAATTGGAGGCTCTGTACAATGGCCGATGGCAGACCCTGAACGCCAAACTGCAGGATGTTCGCGCTCACATTGACAGCATGCTGGAATTCGCCAACATTGTGGAAACTGTCATTCTGGGCAATAAGGAGAATGCTGTCAATGAGTCCGTGTTTGCACCGATCTCAAGTAAACTTCAGGCAATGCTTGAGAGTTTGATGATGTACGAGCCAAAATCGCTTGAACATTCTCCGTCGTCGGCAATGTCAAACATCGAGTTTGTGTCTAACCGTCACACAATGCAGGCTGCTGTGCAGAACTGCCTGGGATATCTACATGCAGGTGGGAATGTTAATGCTGACAACGGCTTGGCACTGGCTGTGAAAAATACTGCCACTACTTCTGCCACAGTATCACAACCGCAGATGTCAGGTTTTGACTCACAGTCACCACCAATAACGATCCTCACTAGCTCCGCTCCAAGGCTTACAGTGGCTCACAATGCCGGTGTTCCAAGTATAGCACCCAGTAACAGCATGTCTGTCCCATCAAACTGCTGGTCGAATAGTTTGGGATTGTACTTCGGCAGCGATGATGCTAATGGCAAACTGCTACCATCGGGCACTTTTCCCGGTGCACTTGTCGAAAAGCAGCATAATGAGTTTAGCATTGGGACTAGTGATACGTGGTCACTACCTAGTGCTAGCTCAGCAAATGGTTGTAATCCAGCTTTGAGTGATAATCTGCTTGTTGATGGGCTATCTGAAGCCGTTGTACCCATTGTGAGTCTACCTACTATCAAACGTCACAAGATGGGCTACCACTGCAAGTTCGGTGAGTTTGGATCTAGACCTGGCCAGTTCGTGGAGCCAAGCGGAATTGCCACGAATGCTTTGAATGACATCATCATTGCCGACACTAATAACCACCGCCTGGAGGTATTTGATGGATCTGGTATATTCAAGTATGAGATTGTTGGTGGGCAGACCGATTGTGACCTGGTCTATCCCAATCGTCTGGCAGTGTGTCGCACAACTGGTGATATTGTTGTTACTGAGCGCAGCCCTACCCATCAGGTTCAGGTGTTTGACCGCTGTGGCAACTTCTTGCGTAAATTTGGTGGCCGGGTGCTGCAGCATCCACGTGGTGTTGCAGTGGATGTGCTTGGGCGCATCGTTGTCGTAGAGTGCCGGGTCATGCGTGTCGTCATTTTCGATGCTTCGGGTACTGTTATCAATCGCTTCAGCCTGATGGGTGAATTAGAGTTTCCCAATGGAGTTGCTGTCGATGACAATGAGCATATCTTCATCAGCGACAATCGTGCACATTGTGTCAAGGTATGACAGTCTCTTCATAACTATACTTGATAAATGGTAATACAGAGATATGTTCATTTTCTGTGCATTTTGTGCTCGAAAATCGCATCTGGTGATGACGTTTATCGCTATTTTATGCAGCCTGCATCGGACATGCAGTAGACAAGGGTTGGCCAAGCACTCGGGACTCGGGATTCTGGTATCCACAGGGTCAGAAATGAAAGAATGACTCAACCCTTCCAGCTCACTTTAAACACTGGCATTTGATCTCGAGCTGTTAACATTTAAGCTATAGTCCTCTGTGCATCTATCAAAATGTTAATTTTTTTTGGTATGTCTTGGAACACATGACAACTCATAGCAGGCACCACTTGTATTGTATTAAGGTACATTCTGTATTTTGTGTTTCATTTTTTTTGGTTGAAAAGAGCCGACAGATAGGATTACGAGCTGCAACAAATCAACAATTCTGGAAATCTTATTTTTTTTTATATCTTTGTTTGTATGGTTGAAGATCAGGTTGCATTGTTGTGTTTGTATTTTTTATGAGAGAAATTACAGTATGGATTTTTTAAACAATGACATCTAGTTTTATCCAATGAAAATTCCTGTTGAAAACGAATTTCTGTTGTCTTGCAGCTATATTTTTTTGATAAATCATATTGATACTGACTGTACTTAGTACAGCAGCCACTGATAGTAATGGAGGCATGTGTTCTGTGACCAGGTGTACAGCTATGCCGGGGTATTTGTGCGTACAATCGGTGGCGCCGGTGCAACTAATTATCCGATCGGTGTGGGAGTCGATCGTTTGGGTCGTGTGGTCGTGGCTGACAATCACAACAACTTCAACGTGACGGTGTTCAGCGTGGACGGCACTCTGCTGCGTGCGCTGGAAAGCCGGGTGAAGCATGCACACTGCTACGACATGGCTCTAGCCGGAGATAGCGACATCATAGTGTCCAGCAAAGACTTCCGTGTCTACATCTATCGCTACGATATTGCTCCAACCCCGGGAGCTCCGGAATGCATCAACTACCAGTTCAAGTAGTTTAGTTTGATACACCTTGCTGTTCTGTTTGCGTAGTTTTCCCGTTTTGTTTCGTTGCAAATTTTATCTTACTTCCACCTCGGACTGTTCTTGGCAGTTTGTGTCTTTCAGTTAGAACTGTTTTTACGATTACAGACAAACATCTACATGCAGTATTGTGTGGATTTATTTGTGGAATATTTTCAGTTGCTTGGTTTGAATATTTGTGCAAATGCGATACACATTTTTGTGGGCGTTGATGTTTTATTTGTTCACGATGTGCAATGTATTGCTAATTTGGCTGTATGTAGCTGTCGTCGTTTTTAGTACATTCATCTATAAACATCTGACATGGTCAAACATTGTTCGTTACTTTTTTGTGTCATCATTTGCATTGCGTATTGATTGCATTATTACAGTTGCCTTTTAGTGGAATACTCATGATGTCTTTCATCACTCAGTCATTTAAAACGTTCTTCAGCCGGTGCTAAAATGTTCGTATAAATAGCCAGCTGTATGTCGGTCATCTCGACGCTTTTGTTGTTACCTGTTTTATCTTAACCAGTCTCTTGCGATGTTGATCTGCCTGTTGTATAGTTAACTGTTGTTTTCTGTTAATATAATTGTAATTCGATGACGCACACGTTTTGTTTGTTGTTGCCATGGATACTTCTGTGATCATGAATGTTATCTTATCCCAACTGACTGCAACTGTCTTGCTTCTATTTGGCAGAGTAACGATTTTCTTTTTCATTCTTTTTGTTGACTCGTTCCCAACAACCTCACCTGTTTAGAAAAATGAATGCCATGAGTGACAATATTACTCCATTTTGATGCTGCTTAGCCTTTCTGTGCTGTTTAGTTTCAGATTGTGTTTATTGTGGAGCTTCAGCTCGAGTTGCTCAAGTGTTTAGGTTATGTGTTTACATGCCATTATTTTATGTTAATTGTCCCGCATTAAATATGTAATTAAATTGTTTTTAACATTTTAATTTTTTCTTAATTTGGAAGTCATCGATGCTCTAACTGTTATGCCATTGTGCCAACGTAGTAATTCATCTGCTAGCTGCTAATGTGAAAAGGTGACTTAGTAATTGTGTATATTGGTATAAGATCTCATTTTTCTAGTTTATTTTTTTGTCACTGCAGATTTTTTGTTTGTCTTTTCATGAGCCACGAGGTTAATTACAGTTACAAGTGTTTGTTGTATAATGTTGTGTTGCGTTACGGTAACAGTTGTATGATATTTGAAGTCGTCGATTTGCTGTTTGAACTGTTCAGCTGTGCAGTTGTGACATTTGTGTGGAGTTTAGTGTAGGCATATTGTTTTTAACTGAAACATCTAAATGCCATGTGCCGATACTCTAGTTTTGTTGCACCTTGTATTGTTGCCTCTGCCATAGCTAAGGCTGGGCGTGTTGACACCTTGTAAAAATGCATTCCTTGTTTGACAAAATTCTGCAATGTGCGTGTGTTTATTAGCTACACCCTGAAGAAATTTATTGGTGACTTTTTTCAAAATTTGTGGTATGTTTTGGCAAAATTGCAATGTTATTCGTGAACTCTTATTGACAATAAAGGTCTGCTATGCAGTAATGAATAGCTACATATAATAATCATTTTGGGAGTTCTTAATAGTGTGCTCTTCACAACTTCATGGTTCCCACTACTCTGCAGAATTCATTTTCCCTGACTTTCCAGGACAAAATGAATCGTTTTAATTTGTTCACGCGAAATACCAATGTTGGCTTCCAGTTGCTTGCAATCGCACTAGAAACAAAGGCGGTGGAACAAATTTAAAAGTATAGATACAAATAATCTCTGGGTGAAGCAATCAGAAAGAAAATTTGGGAACTGTTGTACGCATTCTGCGTAAAACAGTTCAAATTTTTTTCTGCATCTTTGTTAACTTTTGCACCCTAGTACTTTGATTTTCCGTGACTTTCCCTGACCCTGTTATTTTTCCCTGACTTTGAAATGTAAAATTCCCTGACTTTTTCTGATTTTTCCCCGACTTTCCATGACTTGCTTAAAATTCCCTGACTTTCCCTGACCATAGGAACCATGCAACTTGTTGATTTATGTCAGAACTCAAGTTTGCTTAATTTTGATGGAAAGCTATTTACAAACATGCATTCAGTTTGATTTACCAGTACTCTTAATTGCTTCAGTTTCTTATTTGCACAATCCAAGTAATTAGCTTTTGTTTTTGCATATAGAAAAAGAATGTAAATGAACATTGAAAAAAATGGTTAAGACAGTCTTGGTGACAATATACTGCATTTTTGTTTCTGTGCAGAGAAATTATGGGGCACAATTTTTGACATGTAAAATCTCTGAATATGTTGAAAATTATTTTAATTTTCCACACTGTGAAATAAAAAATTTCTGGCTTAATAAAGCAATTGATAACTGAAACGCCCCCCTGTCCTCCAATAGACACCATTATGAGATTGATGACTGTCTGAAGGATAACAGAGATTATTAGAACTGCCATTATCGATACATATGCACAATTATAGTTGGCAGTTCTTACAATTTTAGGTTTAGGTCATTTTTTGTGTGTGTTTTGTGTTTCATAAAGGTTAAACTTTCTGTAAAGGTTAAACTTTTTGTTTCATTATTATGTGTATGTGCAAAGGCCGTGCCTGAAATGATTATTCTGTGTCGGGTGGGATGTTAAACCCTACTCAGTACTCACTCACTCACTCACACACAGTTTCCAAGAACACGTGTAAAGTATCAGTAGAGTTGCTTGTACTTATTGCAGGCCATAGGCAAGCTGTTGCTGATCCATGAAAATGCGGTCAGTGTTAACATGTTGCAGACTTTTCAGTTTTGCATTGCCGATGTGGTGCTTGTTTCATGCGACACCCAGTTTATTGTTACGCACAAGTTAACTTTGTTTTTAACAATTGATTCGACATTCCATTCCCAAGGACTTAACAGTGTTAGGTGTATGTGGTGGGTGAGTTACGATTGGTTCGATGTTTTGTTATTTGTCGTTGGAGTAATCAGTTGATGCGGTGGTTGGGTTCAGTGCGTTATGTGTGTACGACATCTGAGTTTCAATCTCTTGTGCTGTTATTGTTGTTGACGCTGCTTAATTGGTTCATCTGCAGTTTCCGAGAGTCGATGTAGTTTTGATAAGCATTTTATCGCCTTTCACTGTTGCTGTTCTCAAGCTGAAAATAAAAGATCGGTTGCTGCTGCGTTTTGCCCACTGGCCGGAAGTTGCAGTTTAAAGCCATTACGAGTCACTTGGGATTCTTTAGTATTTCGGGACAAAATTTCATGCCCCTAGGTCGAGGGGGTCCCCACGAACGAAGGGGCAAAAAAGGGGCCCCCTCTAAAAAGACGTTATTTACCGGTATTGGCTCGTCTTGTATAAAAATGGTTGCAGATAGGCACAGACATGCTCTTTATCATAACAAGCACTGGCGACGGGCTTCTTAGGAATGTCAACATTGATGACCTTGAACCCCCCAAATAAGGGGTTTTAGTGAATTTTTCCCGATTTTAAGCTGCGATGCACATTTCAAGAGTGAATTGTGCCGAAATGGTTGGAGTTAAACCAACACAACCTGCATATGAAATTTTCAACATTGAACGTAGTAGTGTAATGTAGGATGATTAGCTGTGTAGTCAGAATGAAGGAACAGAAGAAACAGTCTAATAGTCAGTTGTACAATACAGCATCAACATTTAGCACCATGTTAAACATTGCCTCCAAAATAGACCTGACAACAGACTAAAAATGAGTTAAACTTTGAATAAACTAGCTCCAGAGCAGCAGTGTATTTTAATCAGTTTTACTGATAATATACAGCATCATTGTAGATTTATGTACAGTTTTTGACAGTTGAACATTTCAGACCTATTTTGAGATCAATGATGTAAACGTTATGATAAATAATAAAAGTATAACAAAAGTGATACGACATTCAGCACCAGATGGTTAAGAAAGGGAAATCGCTGCACAACACGAGGGAAAAACGTTTAAACCTCATTCTCTAATGATGTTACAGTCACCTTAATATAAATGATGACACTGAAATACACAAATAGATCAACTATTATGAGAAAATCTTAAAGTAATTCGATTTTAAAAAGTAATTTCAAATTACACATTACTTCAAAATGTGATTTAATTACAAAATTTACTCCAAATTCCAAAGTAATTCATTACAAATTACTAGGTTAATTTAATTTAGATTACATATAGGTAAAAGGTAAAGGTTGGAACATAGCTCTTTAGAAGATTGAACCCCTCACAGAGCTATGGAGCATCACCTGCCATATGGGATCACACAGTGTTACCTGCCACCCAACACAGGTGAACGCGCCGCGCCTTAACCCCAGCCAGAAAGGCCAGTATGCGATTTACCTACCCCGGAAGGATGGAAGGCTGAGTTGACCTAGGTGGCTGGTGACATACCAAGATGGTTTACCTGCCCGCAGGCAGTCACCCATCGCAGTACTAACTCAGCCCAACATGCAGTAACTTATTTGTTTATTGCCTATCCCTAACTACATGTATGTACTGCTACTTGTAACATATTCTTGCCACAGTCTATCATATTACATACTTCGTCTTGTTAAACTGAGTTAAATGGCATGGCTGACTGGGTGGGTGACTGTAAGTGGAGATTTTTTTTTCTCGAGCAGTATCTGAAAAAAACGGGTAGAGCTGACGTTAAAAATGTCCATGTAATTATAGTACATAAAGACTAGACATCCAATTTTTCAAGACTTTTCATGTAGCAGTTTTGCAGTAATGGTTTAAACATAACATGTTAGGCGAAAAAGATAATTATATGTGAAATAAAATAAAGTACCAGTATGAAAGGCTTGTTAGTATAAAGACAATGAAATAATTGCTACACTGTTTTCGGTTTCAATCAACTGTGTGTAGGAC
>Ga0056128_1004544_pt1 | contig 17368 bp, 14 predicted proteins | sample WorMetLIZISLAND2_FD_71113 | JGI IMG/M metagenome (GOLD analysis project Ga0056128, IMG submission 71113) | Marine gutless worms symbiont microbial communities from Max Planck institute for Marine Microbiology, Germany - Olavius geniculatus... ... | reverse complement strand
ACTACGATATTGAGTACCTTTTGACGATTTTCTCAGCTAATCATTATTATTATTAGGCACAGTTTGTTGGAGTTATTTCATAACGTAATAGGGGTCCGGTTTTTTTTGAGACACAGTGTATATAATATGGTATGGGGGAAATTTGAACTCTTGGTCAAAATTTGGGTGGCGGAATTGCTGTCAGACTGCTACCACAGATAGCGGAATGGTTACTATATGCCGTGGCTACATGCACCAATTTTCTCGTCTCAGATGCTGTCCGTGCAATCACACCACTGCTAACTCCATACGACTTCCCATCCCAGGAAAATAATGCGATTGCAGTGATATGATGTAGTGCCAAATTGCTTCTGCTTTTTTCAAATTCAAAGGATTTTTGTTGAAATAATACTAAATATTTTTTGTTTATGCTGAAGTATTAAATGGATACTAAAAGCGACCTTGCTTTGTGGTTTGCTGATGGACTCACATTACAGTATAAGCCAGTGGGGCAGTTTTTAATTCCCTTGCTGATACTGGCACTTGAAAATTTGAAAACTGAACCATTTCATGTCAGGCTTTCGTGAAGTGTCTGTAAAATTGGTCAGCTATTTCTCTGTTACTGTTTCGTACTCATATCATCTGATATAACGTATTCCGGTGGTGAAATAATGGTGCAGAAATACGATACGTTGGTGGGAGAGCGTGGTGCACAGCTGAGTGGTGGACAGAAGCAGCGCATAGCCATAGCTCGAGCCCTGGTGCGAGACCCAAAGATTCTGTTGCTTGATGAGGCGACATCGGCACTGGATACCGAGAGTGAGGCTACGGTCCAGGCCGCTCTTGACAAGGTAACAATTGTGCTCCGTTTACATAATGAAGCTGGCTCAACGACGAGATAGCGAGCTCGTCGGGTGCGCTTTCCGTGCGTTTCTTGAGCCAGCTCATCGAGCCAGCTTTATCGTGGAAACGAGGTATTATGTCGATTATTGTACCAGTTGTCGGAATAATTGCTGCCAGTTTTTTTGGTGCGACTGGTTGGATGTACACTGTCTCAAAAAAAACATCCCTGACATTTTTGACTGTAACTTAAAAACCAATTATCAGATTTTGATAATTTCTGGTACGAACATTCCTGACACAACTTGCCATCAAATGACCATTCAGTTTCGCACCTCATCCAATGTGTGCTTCTGCACTATCTATGGCAAGCAGATCAAGCAAAATATGTGTTGAAATAAACAGAAAACCTAAAAAAACATCTCCAACATTATCAATCGTAACTTGAAGAAAAATCAGCAGATTTTAATAATTTTTGGCAGAAATATTTCTGACACAATTGGCTATTTAATAAGTGTTTTAGTTTTTACCTCACCTAACGTCTGCTTTTGCACTACATGGAGAAAGCAGACTAAGCATAATACGTGTTAAAATGAATTTTTAAAACGTCAATAAATTCCATCTATTCTAATCTGTGGGCCCCAACAGCCGGATTATTACCAGGTTTGACTGTCATGCAGTGTGTCTACCAGATAAAGTTTAGGAATGTTTGAAGAGTCAAGAAGCGACTGGTACAGCCTGCATTGGTCTGGAGCAGAACTTTATCGATACTACTGTCAATGAATGGAGAAAGCATCTCCTTGTCTGTGTTCGCATAGTAGGCCAATACTTCAAGCATTTTTACTGCAGGCAGCTAAAAATAGACAATTGGATGAAATGTCAGCCAAAGTGTTAGAAATGTGAACAAAATGTGTTTTTTTACGCATTATGTTAATTAAGCAATCATATTGCATTAGATAAAAAAGTGATATTTCACTAGTTGTGTTTTCCCCAGGTAGTGCAGAAACAAATGCTAGTTGAGGTGGAAAACTGAATGGTCATTTGATGGCAAGTTTTGTCAGGAATATTGTACCAGAAATTATCAAAATTTGATAATTGGTTTTCAAGTTACAGTCAAAAATGTTGGGGATGTTTTTTTCAGACACAGTGTACATTTGGCAGGAACTAAGTTGCTGTTTGTTAATGACGTAGGCTTGCCTCGGTCGAACAACATTCGTTATAGCGCACCGTCTGTCGACAATCAAGAATGCGGACCTCATCTACGGTCTTCAGGATGGAGTAGTCTACGAATCCGGCACACACGATGAACTGATGTCTGCTGATGGCATTTATCACCAGCTTGTAACTAACCAGGTGTGCACAGTGATGTTATTAAGAACCTCCAAAAAAACAAGGCCAAGGCAAAGGCCACTGCTAATTATCTCCGCCAAGGCAAACGTAGTAAACATTAGTGGAGATTAAGAGATTGCTCATTTTATCCGTCTGTCCGTCTGTGTACATGATGACTCACATTGCGCCATATCTCCATAACGGTGCAAGGTAGATGCATGGTCCCAATGGGTCATCCGTAGAGAAGCAGGCTGAACTATAAGACATTGAAAACACTACTAAACGTGCTTAACTCGATGCAGTTTGCCCATAGGTGGATCCAGGAATTGAAGTTGGGGGCCAAAGTCGAGCGTCGAAGGCCCGAGCCGAGTCGAGGCGCCAAAGGCGCCAAGGGGGTGGGGTGTTGGGAGGGGGTGTTTCCTTTCCCACAGGGGGCACTGCCCTCTCCCCAGAATTTTTTTTAGATTTTGGGGGTCAAAATGGCGTATTTTCGTGGACTCTTGGTGCTAAATTTTGTTTTTATGACCAAAACAGTACAAAAATACACCAGGAATACAAGGACTGCCATGGCGATCGACTTGCATGCGATAAAGAGCATTACTCGGGGTGTCTATCTCTGTAAGTCTTTGGAGCAAGTTTCTTTCCTAACTCAAAGTGAGGCGCCGCAGGCGTCAACGGAGTGGGAAATGGGATGAAGGTATCCCCCTCCCTAGCTGACTATCAGAAATGCAGAACAATAATAATATGCATTGTGTGCTATTTTCTACAGCAAACAATGGATGAAATGGGTGACGATATACTGGAAGAACGCCATCGTGGTAAGCATATGACATTTTTTGCTGTAACATTTTATTGTTGTTACAAATTATGAATTTTCAGGCGAACATATAATACTGTATTTCTGTTCTGCACAGTTAGTTGTGTTACACGACAAATTATTATTGTTTTTGATTTTGTTGCTTGTTAAACATAGCTTAGCTATAAGAGTTTATCTTTCATTTGACATTAGATAATTAAAATAATGGCTTCGGAGAGCCTGTAACTATTACTGTTGTTCTAAAAAAACGATAAAGTGCACAAACATTTTTAGACACAATTTTTCCAAGTTGTGATTTTGTTTCTTGTTGGTGCATCAGAAAAGAATTTGTTGGATCGACAACGTTCAATGTCCGTGAAAAGTTATTCCAGTGACATCCAGAACGTAGCCAGTGCGCATGAGGCTGAGACCAAGAAGGTATACGGCAAAATTTATAAACTGATCATCGTGATAAAATATAGCCTCGTTTTTAGTTTTACTTTACAGTGGCTTACTGCGGTTTATGTTAACGCTGTTCAATAACAGATATTGTTTTATTTCTAGTGTCAGGTTTAGTGTATTAATGCTGTTTCTAAAAAGTATTTTATTTAGTTGTTTTAATTATTGCTATTTTGTTCTTACCTGTATTGGCTGTTAAGTCTTGTATGTAATTGTGCGTTTAGGAGGAGAAGCTGCCAGAACCGTCGGCACTGCGACTGATGAAGATGAATTCCAGCGAGTGGCCGTACATTGTGATTGGTTGCATAATGGCTCTACTTCAAGGCGCTGTCCAACCCGCATTCGCACTCATCTTTGGAAATATGCTCGGGGTAAGATATTCACGTGTAATTTTGTGATTTTACTGCCCGCAGAAGTGAAGGCACAATCTGGTTTTCAGCATTATCGCTAAGTTTTGCTTTTCTTGTGAAACTCGTGAAACGCTGCACTTAGCTCGATGAAACGTTGCACAAACATATGCCTTAACAGGCTCTGGATGCCTATTGAATATTAAGGTCATGGGTCAAAAGTCAAGGTCACATGGGCTTTTTTGTGATTTTTGTGTGCATAATAATGCAGCTACTCGCAGGCTTGACAGTCAATCTTGTGCTGTTTGTTGTCAGTGGTGCATAGAAATCATATAAAACTTGAGCAACTGGGCTTTTGCCGGGTGTCATTTTATATGCATTCTGTGAGGCGTGCTTCACTGCGCTGAATCAAACTGGCGTATATACTTTATTACACATACTCCTGCACTTGTAAACAATTATTCTTTTTTGTCTGTCCTTTTGTCATTTCTTGTCGGTTTGAATGGCAAATAAACATATTATACATAATGTCCCATTCGCTTGTGGATTTGAGTGTAATATGCATGATGAGTATTGTAAGTTTATGACAAGACGCAGAAATAATGATGGATTCAAGAGATTGCTTTGACACGCTAGTCACTTTATTCTAGCACTAACTAAATATTATGTCATTTTTAGTAATTTTGCAAGATATATGCTATTGGACCGTTTGGCTGTGAAGGTGTTTGCCAAGCCAGAGGACGAACAAGAAGATGAAATTTTCTTCTACTCGATGATGTTTCTACTGATTGCTGGTGGATCTGGAATAACTATGGCCATCATGGTCTGTAACACTCAAATAATATCTGCTTTCAGTTGTTAAAGAATAAAATTAAGTATAAAAATATATATGAAAATCAACATCACTAAGGCTGTTTAATGTAAACTTTTCTTGATAGTTTAAAAACTGTAGTATAACGCAAGCATCAACATCACTCAAGTCTTGGTGTTCTACAGAGTGCATTCCAAACTTGATAGTGAAAACCAGTAATTATTGTAACTATTGTTTTCTTTTCTTTTCAACATAGTTTGTCGTTTCCCTATTGGTGTTGTTTTGATAAATGTTTCGTGCATGTTTTAAGCAGTTTTGTCGTAGTTCAACATTATTGCATTTCGCTGCATATCAACATTGTTTGTAATGTTTTTGTATCACAGGGATGGATGTTTGCACTGTCTGGTGAGATATTAACAATGAGAGTACGCAAGTTGGCTTTCAAGGCTTTGCTTCGCCAGGTTTTTCAGTCTGAGTTGTTTGCAATTAGCTGTAACGAAAGTTCAGACGCCATAACATTGGCAAGAGCAAGACGGAGTCGATGAAAACGAAAACTTTCCTATCAAGAGTAGAATACAATAGAAGGAAAGTATAATTGGCTGCAAACCAGTATTGAACGATTTTAGAAGTAACCACTTAACCACGAATCGAGTGCTGCTTAACATTATACATTGTTGAACATGCCGACTTTTTACTTACAATGCAGCAGTTGTACTTAGAAATGCTTAGCGTGTGGTTTTGTCAATAGCATTTGAATTGCACGGCTTTTTTTCTGTAATTTTGTAGGAGATAGCGTACTTTGATGACCATACCAACAGCACGGGTGCGTTGACAACACGGCTATCCACTGAAGCGTCTGCCGTGCAGGGTGTAAGTATGCTGCATTTACTCACATTTTGTTATCGCTTCTGCAACAAGAAAAGCCTAGCTAACGCAAAGGGAAACGCGCGACAGCGGTGCGTCTTTGAAGGCCCGTTGCGAACGAAATCTATAGCGTTTCATTTACACTCACCAGAAGGCGTGACCGGTCTCGTGCAACCGTGTTGGCTGAAAATCGCAAATATTCCCTACCCCCTGTCATTTAGCGCTCTCGCTCGGGGTGACTCCTTTTTGAATTTACATAAAAGCTTTACGGATCCTGAAACTAGAGTTTTCCAGGCAGCCGACGGTGAAGATTTGGTGATCCTAGTTTGCGCCGTTTTAGACTGATCCACCCGTGTGACAGACGGACAGACAGAATTGCGATGGCTAAGACGCGCTACAGCAGTATCTGCTGTCGCGCGTAAAAATTGTACACAGACGTCCGTTTAGGGAGTTACCGGTATATACAGCGATACTCTGCCAAGCTTGGATTCTTTGGGATTATTGCTTACCCACTGCTCCCCCACTCACGTCTATGTCGATTAATTAAGAACTGTGCTCAAGGCGTCAAAGGCAGACAACTTTAACGCTTCAGGTGCAGTCATTGTTCCACGATGCAGAAGTGTTTTGGAAGGCTAAAACTGCACCAAACTTTTTTTCGGCTGGGGGATTTTACGACGCTTCCCCAGACTTTTATTTGACTAGGAAAGAGGAGACCTCCTCCCCATATTCTACTCCATTTGTCGCCTTGACCTCCTCTTCTCCCTTGAAACATTTTTGTGTGAGCGCCCATGCTATTGTTGGCATTTAGATGTCATTCAAAGGGAAATGCAGCACTTGACTACGTTTGACGTGGGTGGGTTCAACGTTAGGGGTTTAAACATTGAAAGGAAGAGTCTTGTGTAGTGTGCATGAAGGTGAAATGTTCTCATGTTCTCATGTTCTCGCCTGGCTACGCCTCTATCTTCGTGCTCTGTTAAGCCCAAATTCCATTACGCTGGCTTTCACCGAAACTTTCCCATGTGGAAAGTCGTGAACACAAATCGTGAACGTCGGCGACATGATTTGTGTCGCAGACTTTTATGATTTGTGTTACGCAAAGTCGGCGTAATGGAATTTGGGCTTTATTGTGCAACTGTCACACCTGTAAGCCACTAATAAGATAATGCATGTTTACTTTTGGGAACTGACCTGGCCTGGAGTAGCTTAAATTCAAGAGGTGCGACAGTTAAAATTTATGCGGTACGTTTTGTTACATTTGGCGATTAGTCGTTTTATTTTATTTCGTTATGTTGGCATTTGACAGGCAACTGGAATACGGCTTGGAACGATGATACAGAGTGTCGCAAGTATGGCGACGGGAATTATCATCGCCTTCGTGTACAGCTGGGAATTTTCGCTCTTCATTATCGGCTTGGCGCCGATTTTTGGCATCGGAGGCTATCTTGAGATGAAGGTTATGGCAGGGTTGACCGGCTCTGAGGCGTTGGAAGGAGCAGGACAGGTCAGCCGTTTGCTACTTTTTATGCCTTCCGCTAACGTACGTAGTGGCCGGAGACATGATGTTTTCGGAGTGTTTGTGCATGCGTGTACTTTGAGCGCAAATTTCTCTGGAACGGATAGAGATATCAACAGGCGGTAAACTGCTTTATCAACTGCAATCCCTCCCGCGTTAAACAGAAAAAAATTGGTGAAGCTTGGTCCACTAACAACGACGGTTAGTTGGCTAATGTTTACCCACTCTTTGCGATAGGGGCCTAGCTAGCTTCTTTGCACATGTTGGCAAAGGCATAATAGTCGACGAAGTCGTAACACACGAAGCTTTATTCACCATAAACATGGTAGAAACAGAGGCTAAATGCAAATAATGAAAAAAACACACAACTTAAGTAAACAAAATAATCAAGTCCATGCATGGCATACAGAACACAACAAACTGTCAGAGTTGTCAAAACTGGTTAAAAATTTGTGTCCGCTTAGCTATTATATCAGGACCATCTATAGTTTGTCTTTGTTTAACTACATGAGAGCAAACGATTTGGCTGCCTGTTTTAGTTTAATTTGTTAGTTTGTGAAAGTTGTGATTCTACGTTGTTGACCAACCGTACAACTGTTCGTTCGTATATTGTTCTAAATTACATTTTGCCGATATTGTTGACATATGCGCATAAATTTCTGCAGTGTAGCCTACAATTGGCCAACTGGTGATGATTTTGCTCGGTGTTAGGTGGCGAATGAAGCCATTGTAAATATTCGAACGGTGGCGTCACTGACGAAGGAGCCCAAGTTCGTGGATGACTACAAACATCTAGTTGGTAAACCACTTAAGTACGTATTTTTTTCACAATCTGTTTCATAACTTTGTAACTAACATTTCTGAGGCAGTGCCAGTAAAATGACAAGTAAGTAAGTAAGTAAGTATTAAGTGATCAAAAATTAGCCTAAAAATCAGCATATCCACTGCTATAACTTTGCAGTTAGGAAAAGTAACGCTGCAAAACTTTGCCATAAGGTGGGAATGATGATATGAGTACAAATTTTAAGGGCCTGCACCCCAAAAATTTGACGAGGGTAAAAACGTCCAAAATTATGCATGATTTTGGACAATCTTAGACTTGACCGCAAATACCTCTGGAACGGAGCAAGATATTAAAAATAAATAACTAAATTTGTATAGTGCACATCGTCAGTGGAGAAAACCGCTGAATCTGAGGCGCTGGAGTGGGTGGGGACTAAGGCATCAACTTAAGTAGTGGTCAATACGGGCTCAATATATTATGCTGTATCGTGCAGTTAGGCCAAAGAAAAAGAAATTTTTGTGCTTCTGTTCTTAGAATAAAAACCTTTTTCCCTAAAATTTTTATTAGAGCCTCAAAAATATTAGCCTATTGCAGATTTTGTTTGCTTGCTTTCAAAGTTTCAGTAAGTAATTTGAGCGAAGGTCGGGTGACACAGGACCGCATCGGTTCTGCCATCTGGGCAATCAGTGTACAGGGTGCAATAAAATAAGAATGCATCCTGAAGGAGTACCCGAATGTGAGACCTCTGTACGGAAGACATCTCGAACTCCGGAGTTCAAAACTCAGATGTTTAAAAAATAAAAATGCACGTTCTATGCTAAAAATTTTGTAGGCCTATGCAGTGCAGTATAGGAATTACGTATTGTATTGTTTTGGGGTCATCCATAAATGACGTCACGCGCCGAGGGGGCAAGGGGTTCACGATGTGTGACGTAGGGGCAGGGGGTTAAGGGTTGCATGACGTCACGCACGTCACATCTGCGACAAGGCCGTTTCACGTGATTTTGCACGTAGGTTGCTTAGACAATTTTCACAACAGAGACCATTTCTGTTATCAAAACTTTGATATACTGTATTATGTTTATGTTGCAAATGTGCTAAATCATAAGCCTACCTAAAATTGCGTTGTGTTTGACACTTATATACAGAGTGGACCATAAAAAACCGCCCCCCTACATGGCAGCTAATTATGTCTTCCAAGAGTAATATACATTTAAAATGAATAATGCACGTTAAAATATAATCAATTCTGAGTAACATGTGCAAATTTCGTGCAGATATTTTCAATAATTTTGTTATCAGATAAATAAATGAAAGCAACCCAACTCTACAGGAAACACAATGGGGAAACAGTGTAACGTCATTTAACGTCATTTAAAGCGTCAATCAAACTCGTTCGCCAACAAAAGGGATGGGGCGCTAAGCACATTTGTAAAGAGTTTCCTAACAAGAATTGGGCGGTCAGTTCTGTTAAAGATCTTCTGCGCAAAATTGACAAGATGAACTCGATTTCTCGAAAGGTCGGCAGTGAACGGAAGCGGACTGTCCGAACAACACAGAATATCGAGTGTGTAGCAGAGTTAATATGCAGCCAGGAAGGCAACCCTGTGTCCAGCAAAATTTCAACAGAGATTCAGAAGGGCACATTGAACAGTTGTTTACTTGACTGTCTTGTTGTTGTATAAAGTTTTCAGTTTTTCACTGTTTTACCTAAACATATGCGCAAGCACGTATTTCCATTTGTGTTTCACCATTGTGAGATAATACAGTTGGGGTGCTTTGATTCTATTGTATTATTTGTTAATAACGTTTTGACATAATCATTAGGTTTTGATATCAATATGTGCAGAAAAAAAACTAGCAATTTATATGGTGTGTCGTTTTGTCCATATAAACAAATGCAGTAGCATTTTCAGCAAAATAATATAGGGGACGGCTTTTTATGGCCCACCCTGTAGATCTGTAGTCTGCTCTACAGACTGCAAGGGGGGGGTAAGAAGTTTGTGACGTCATCCAGAGCAGCGTGACGAAACGTGATGAAGGGGAAAGGGGGTTATTTTTTCCCTAAAATTGCATGACGTCATTTATGGACGACCCCATTGCTTAATGTGCAGGGGCAATATACGAAGGGCACACATTTCTGCGCTCATGTTTGGCCTGTCACAGAGTCTGCTGTTTTTCGGCTATGCAGCAGTGTTCACATTCGGTGCCTGGCTGATCATTAATCGAGGCCTTAAGTTTGACGACATGTTCAAGTGAGTTCACTTTTCATTGTTTGACGTCATTGGTGCGTGACTGTATTTTTTGTTGTGCTGACTGAAATAAGTTTTATGATCGATTACCGTTATTAATTAAATGTTAATCATTAGCAGCTTTACTCAATTTATTAGATGCTTCTAATCCTTTATTATTATTATTTATTAAATTAGTCTTGCTTGGTGGTGTAGCGGTAGTGTGTCGGACTAGTGATCGCGAAATTGTTGGTTCAGTGGTTCGACTCCCGCTCGATTAACAACCCTGGGCATGAGTTCTTCACACACAGATGTGCCTCTGTTAGCAAGCAGTATAATTTGTGTTCAGCTAACTGTTTTGTTTGCATTTGTGTTTATTTATATATATATATGGCATGTATTATATTTTTGTAGGGTGTTTGGGGCAATTATCTTTGGAGCAATGGCTATTGGGCAGGCCAGTCAGTTTGCACCAGATGTTGGCAAAGCCAAAGCAGCCGCTGCTAAAATATTTGCTTTATTTGACAGAGAGCCGCTAATTGACAGCTACTCCACTGATGGCGAAAAACCGGTGTGTTGACAGAAAACTTTAATTTGCAGTTTTTTTCAGTGAAAACTAGCAGTAATTAAGTAGAGTGTTGTAGAATGGTTTTCATTTGCTGTACAGTATCATCTGTTCAACACTGGATAACAGGAAAATTTTTTTACAAATTTATAATTGCTAACTTTGTGTGGGTCGGATAAATGTGTAGATTTTGTCATGTAACCTTTAGGTTTGAGTTTTACTGATATGCTACGGCTGTTCTAGATTCGACAAAAACTGCATGCAGAAATGCATCGATGCTATTGCCGTAACATGTCTCCAAACTTTCCCTGAAGTGATAGCAATGTTAACTTATTTTGTGAACATTTTTTGCCAGTTGGTTTTTTTATTATAATCTGTTCAATACAAATATGTCTGCGAGGCAGCGTGTTTTATTATTATGATTTCATTGCAGAATGATAGAAAACGTGCAGTTTTTTTGGTGATGGTAAAAAGAATACTAAAAAATAAAGAAATAGCGGAGTGTGCCAGCACTGATCTGGATGAACTGTATGAAGTGTCATTATGGCAACTTGTTCGGTATTTGAGTGTTTTATTGTAGTATTTTAATATTGATGTGTGTGAAACAGAGTTCATGCACTGGCAAGATTGACTTCTCGGACGTGCACTTCTCATACCCAATGCGTAGCAGCGTTCAGGTCTTCCGTGGTCTGGATCTCTCTGTCGAGCCGGGACAAACCGTCGCCTTGGTCGGGAAATCCGGTTCTGGAAAAAGCACCGCGGTCCAGTTGCTGGAAAGATTCTATGATCCACTTTCTGGAAAAGTTGTAAGTTTATGCTGGGCGATGAAACACTGATTAGTAGTGAAACTTCAATTTAATTTTGAATGGAAGTGTGTTGAAATTAGACAAAACCGACTTTCTACCAATACATAACAAGAAATTTGAGCTAATGCTTACGAGACGCGTGAAAGCCTATAGCGTACCCATGCTTATTTGCAACCATTTTCACGAAAGACTGCCCAACATCAGAAAAATAACAACTTTTACTTGAGTACTGCTCTTTGATGCCCTTGTGCGCAGGTTTCCTTGAACCTAAAAAATTGAGACTTAAACCGTTGAAGTCTACGTTCAATGCTGAAAATTTCATATGCAGCTTCTCCATGTCTATCTCAATTGATTTCGGCGCAATTCGCTTTTGAAATGTGTCTTGCAGCCCGAAATCGCCAAAAAATCCATAAAAACCCTCATTTTAGCGTTCAAGGTCATCCAAGGTCACTGAATTTGGTGGCAGTCTAGAGCCAGTGTACGACTTCCTATTAGTGATTAATAGTAATCTAGGCCCTATCTCACACCGTTACTGATGTACAGTGACTTATTGGCCAAAAATGCAAATTTTGCCCACCCCCTCTCATTTAGCGCCCTCGTTCGGGGTGACCCTCTTCGAATTTACGGGGGAAAGCTTTACGGTTCCTGAAACTAGAGTCTTCCAGGTAGCCGACGGTTCATATTTGGTGATCCTAGCTTGCACCGTTTTTGACTTTGACTGATCCACTCGTGTGACGGACGGACAGACGTACGGACAGAATTGCGATGGCTAAGATGCGCTGAAAGCAGTAGCTGCTTTTGCGCGTAAAAATTTGTCTTGCTTTTTTGCTTTCCCTTGTTCTTTTACAGTTATTTTAGTCGTATATAAACGTACTTAACGTAACTTGCTGATTGTTCGATGCCCATTGCAAACTTGAGTCTATGTGTACCACAGTCTTATCATGTAGGCCTAGTACTTTGATAATGCTGTTTGGGTGACCGGAAGGACATGCAAAAAACATGTATAAGTTTAAATGTATCGGACCCTACACGTATAGGATACTCCATTGCTTGCAGTAACTGGGAAAATGGCCACCGTGACAAAAAGTAACTGCTGGTGGTACCCAAAGTGTGGTACTTGTTAATATTTAGGCAATGCACCAGCTGCAGACTTGATTTTAAACGTCACACTGTGACATAGGCCTAAGGCCCGGTGAAAAGGGTGTAATTTCAACCTGCTGTTTCTACACAGTGTTTCAAAAAAACAGTCTATATTGTTTTTGGCATAACTTTGTCAACTTTTCACCAACTTTGATAATTTTTGGCACACAGATAGCCAAGACGATATTATTATGTACAGTACACATATTTACACCTCGCCTAATTTATGTCAACGCACTATCGTGTGAAACACAGATGCTCCAAATTGTTACATTACGCGGCGATTATTTGTATCAGATGGCTCGGCGTTGCATCATCAATTCGACAGAGGGTGCGACGTGGTTTAATAATTTTGAGGTATTAAATATTTTATGTTGAAAACAGCAGACAACAAAATAGCTGGCTATTGAATTTAAAACGCGTCTAATCGATGAACAAATGCATTTGATCAGTCAATTTAGTTGATCAGTTGATTCTGCCATCAGCCATTGGCGTTGCATCTAAGACATTGCGTCTTTGTATGCGGAACACACTTTGCATAAATTCTTATTTGCAAGCAGGTTGTTATACAAACTTATAATTTTGTTAAATAATTCACATTTCAGTGTATTTTGTGCCTAATTAACTCGTTACAGCGTTTACTTTAAGTTAGTAAAAATTTGACAAAGTTATGACAAAAACAATTTTTTGACTGTGTTTTTATCTGAGACACGGTGTATAATTTCTAGCATATGAAGTTCAACTAATTTGAAGCTTCTGGTGGAGTCGCCTTTTCGTGGTGGAACCAACAGCTGGCTGATTCGTCTGCCGTCGAAAGAACGTCGACAACAAGCCTTGGCATGGCATGTCAATGTCTGTACCCGACGACAGCACAACAGCTGCAAACGACTCCGTATCCCTCTTTCTCCCTCACTCTTCTTGTATTGACTCCAGCGTCGTCAAGCATCACTTCCTCAACATTGACGACACGTGACGAGAAATTATTAGCTTATAATGAATTGGTATGGCCCATTGGTTGTATTGCAGACGGTTGATAGTAACGACATCCGGGACCTGGGCATCGAGTGGCTGCGTGCCCAGATGGGTCTGGTCTCGCAGGAACCGATCCTGTTCGACTGCAGCATTCGCGAGAACATCGAGTATGGCGACAACAGTCGTGAGGTGCCGATGGACGAGGTCATTGCAGCGGCGCGCATGGCAAACATTCACAACTTCGTCGAATCTCTGCCGCTTGTAAGTAATTCTCTTCAGAACTTCGTACTTTGATGCTTTTGTTAATTTTTTGTATACCGATATTCGAATATTTCGTGCATTTTTGTTAGGCGACTAATGTCACATCTGTCTATTTAACCTGACGTCTATTACTCTAATCTACAGCCATAATTTCTGCAACGATGAGATGGTGTATGTAGGCCTAACGGTATTTCGTGACCTACTTTTTATCTCCGCCAAGGTGAACGTAGTGAACATTGGAGGAGATTAAGAGATTGGTCGTTCTGTCCGTCGTTCTGTGTATGTACACGATGACTCATTATCATCTCCACCTGTCATACACATCCGGCAGGAACAGTGGCGCCCTCCTGGGAAAACTTTTACATTTTACAGTAGTAATGTTTAAATCACTTTATTTGGCGGGGATGTGCACTCTCACGAGCGCCTTCTAGTTGCGTGTCTTCTCACTGCCGTCTCTGTACCCATAATCTAACTCCACTCAAGCGTGACGACTGATAGCGTCTGACGTTTGATACCAAACGTGCGTACAGGCAGAACGCGCCGTAGATCACGGCCATGAAATAAGTACGTTTCAACACGGTCTACAGGGTGTGGCAGAAAAAAGTGGACCCCTAAAATTTTTCGCCGTTTTCTCAGCAACCGTTTGGAATTTTAAAAGGAAATTTTACAGCTTTATTTACTGAAACCTTCTACATCTAACTGCTAAGTAAAATGTGATTCTGTTAAAAAGCGACGAAGGTATAGACTTTTTAACATGACCGCCTACCGATTTTTCGCCGTTCAAAAATGTTTACGCTAAAAATGCTATTTAATTTTCAAAAACTGGTTACACGTTATTGTCGATGACGTCACAGTGACCTGTACAGTGTGTTGCGCCTCGTTACCGTTAATTCTGTTTTTAGCCGACCGTATTTTAGTAAAGGTCAAGCTATTGGCATGAGTTGTCGTCCGTCCGTCGTTTTTCCGTCTCTAACGGACTGACGGATGTATTGTGGCTAAACGGTGCAAGATAAAGCCTAGGTTGCTATTGATCACTAATAGGAAGTCGAATAGGCCCTGTCAGACTAGATAGAAATCATTGACCTTGGATTTATTATTTTGATCGTAAGCTGGTAGTTTTAATCTGTTGGGACTTGTTTGATGACGATCGCAATAACAGGTTGCTGTTTTTGATAAAGTAATTGATGTTTTGTGGTAGAAATATGAGACGAACGTCGGTGATAAAGGCACGCAGCTGAGCGGTGGACAGAAGCAGCGTGTTGCGATCGCACGAGCACTCGTCAGGAAGCCGAAAATTCTCCTGCTCGACGAAGCCACTTCGGCTCTGGACACAGAGAGTGAAAAGGTTCGTCGAACCGTGTGAAATGTTTTTCGTTGCATCAGGTGACGGTCTGGCTTAGTTGGTAGCGTCGTCGGTCGGTCGTCGCATCAACGAAGCTAATCAACGCCGAGCCTGGTTAGTACTTGGACGGGAAATCGTAACCAGTCACCAGGTCAACTCAGCCTGGCCATCCATCTGTGGATAGATGCGGCGAGTACCAGCTAATTCTGGGACGTAATGAGGCACAGCGCATGATGCACTAGCCCCGTATCGGTAGTTTTGCATTGTTTAAACTGGTGTCTTGACTGACGGCTAAGGAAACGGGAGATCAGCGCCCCCCCTCTTTAAAGGCTTTGTGGCTTAGTAACGTCCTTTAGTGCTTTCTGCCTGTTGGTCGGCATCAAGAACATATGAGATGTATAGCCACAAGAGTCTGCAACAATTCGCTGTTGAAGACTGGCCTGATTTGGAGTAATTCCCGAGATAAAGGCACTAACTACGTTGGCCCATTGCCGACAGAAATTATTCGGCTGTCCGCCTGGTTGTTCATAGTTTATTTTCATGCCTGGCGTAAGCGTCAGGTTTACGTGGGATATGCTTCATTTCCAGGATGTTTTGATATCCGGTGATTTTGATGTTCGACTTTTGAAACGAGGACTAAAAATTGGCGCATCAGTTATTCCTGCATAAGTGGAATATTCTCGCCGATTTTGGTTTGATTTTGGTTTGTCTGTGATTTTTTGGTTTTTAAATTAGGAGTTTGCACGGAACAGACGGACGGACAGACGAACAGACAGGCAGACAGTGAAACCCGTAATGCGCCTTAGTAGTACGGTCACATGAAGACTGTAACTGGTTTATTGTCCTGCTGCTTTTTAGCGTCATAGCTGTGGCGCTATTGGTACGATGTGTCTGTAACGAAGACAGTAGAGTCTGTCTCTGTGTAACGGATGTATTGTGGCTAAACGGTGCGAGATAGGGTCTAGGTCGCTATTGATCACTAATTGGAAGTCGCATAAGCCCTTTCAGATGAGATGAAAATCATCGACCTTGGATTATCTTGAAAGTCAATGTACGCTATTGTGGCTAAACGGTAAGTGCTGCAACACTAGAATAATGAATTGCTACGTAATGCATGACTAGAGCTTACACATAGACCGCTACAACTGAAACAGGAACTGATATAGGCTGTGGCGCGTCTCGTGACAAATTTCTTGTGTCGCATTTTCAATGGCGTGGTGTGTCGTTTGAGTCCAGGTGGTGCAAGAAGCTCTTGACAGAGCGCAGGTCGGTCGAACGAGCGTCGTGATCGCCCATCGCCTGTCGACCATTCAGAACGCCGACAAGATTATCGTGATACACAAGGGCGCCGTCGTAGAACAGGGAACACACTCAGAGCTGATTGCACAAAATGGAATCTACTGCAAACTGCACCAGGCACAGGCTCGCAAGAAGTAACACGCTGTCTGCCTTAGACGTGTTCAGTTTAGCACGAGACAGATATATACACGTTCAGAATTTGAAACTATGTAGAATTTACGATGCGGAAAAACTGATTAATGTTTCAAATTTTTGACGGATAAACTTCACTTTAGGCAAATTGCTGCTTGATGATGAATTGGCTTTAGGCAAATTGCTGCTTGATGATGAATTGGCTACGTTGATAATGTTGCCGGTGGTTTTAAAATGTGATAAAACTGCATCTTGATGTACTTACTGTTTTACGTGAATTTTACACGTTTTTGTAATACTATAATCAGGGTGGTCATTTTTATCATTTGATAATTTATACTGATAGTTAAAAATTCCGATTCGTTACTCATAGAAAGCTTTAGTCATTGTTTTGTCTGCTAAAATTTTTCACATGTGGCCATGTTTACACATAATGCTTTTATCGAAAAAATGTCATTTTTTGGTGTAAACGGTGTTGTACATTTATTTTTACAGTTACCACCTACAGTGAAAACGATGCTTGTTTAAACAAGTGATTTGAGCAAAGCTCACGTGACGCGCGATAGCAGCGGTCTTGCCACTTTGGCATCTTGAAAGAGTACTTAAATTTGAGACCTCCGTATGGACGACTCCTTGAATTTAAGAGTTTGAAACTTATTTTAGATTCTTAAAAATGAACGTTCTATGTTAAAAAATGACACGCAGGTTGTCCAAGTCCATCTCCAGCCATTTCGGCGCAATTCACTCTTAAAATGCGTGTCGCAACCGGAAATCGCAAAAATTCACTAAAAACCTCTATTTTGGGTTTTCAAAATCGTTCAGCGTCATCGACGTTGACAGCAATAAAAAGCTCGTCACCAGTGCTTGTTATGATAAGCAGCATGTCTGTGCCTATCTG
>Ga0056128_1004542_pt1 | contig 17372 bp, 10 predicted proteins | sample WorMetLIZISLAND2_FD_71113 | JGI IMG/M metagenome (GOLD analysis project Ga0056128, IMG submission 71113) | Marine gutless worms symbiont microbial communities from Max Planck institute for Marine Microbiology, Germany - Olavius geniculatus... ... | reverse complement strand
ACATCCCGAGATGGTTTACCTGCCTACAGGCAGTCACCCATCGCAGTATTAACCGGGCCCGGCGTACAGTAACTTCGCTGATCGGATCAGACGCGTTACCACTACACCACGCCTACCGCCTACACCACGCCTACCTTGATCCTGTTCTTGCTGTATTCAGTCAGCGGGTGGCGTCAGTAGTTTCTCCATGCTCATGACCAGGTAAACTTAGTGCAGGGAAGATGTATGGTAAACGAATAACATGCACTGGACGTCGATGCATGGATCTTTGAGATGGTATTGGTAATGCAAGTCGTTCCGATGTCGGCAACTATTCTATGTCCAGCATTTTGTGAGACCGTGACTGCGTCTGTTTGTGACAGTTAGCCAGACATGGTGTTCCGAGAAAACAAAAGAGCTGGAATTTGATTTTCGAACCGCATCCCAAGTTCCAAACCAACACCCCAACTAAAGAAACATTCTCATCGGTCTTCAAGCAGCTCGTTTCGAGACATTTTTGTTCCGCGTTTGTTCTCGTTTGAAACTTTATAGGTCAACGGTACCTACTGATATGACATTGCAATTAAGATATGTACCACTTTTGATTATTTGTAATTTGTTGGCGTTTATTTATTTGGCTAAAGCATGCAGCAATAAACGGACGAATAAAGGAGTGGAACGATTACTGAATAACTGATATCTAATTCTAAAAAGTTGCCGGTTATCTTATTAGGTGCCTATGTATTATAGCCTCTGTTAATAATTTATATAGTCCCGGTTGTGCCTAAAAACCTACATGAACTGCCGCTAAATTACCCTCCACATGTACTGCCTTTACCGTGTCATTACTGCGTCGATGTGACGATAAAACATAATTAGTTAATTATTATTTAGTCATTTTGCGGCAATGTTAACTGTAGGCTTATTGAGTTTTTTTTGTATTGTCAAAGAAAGTGCGATTATGTTCGTAAACTTGCAGCCATTTCGATATATGGTTGACAATAAGATCAGCGTTACGACTATTTAACTCGTGTGAATTAGCATAGATTATGATTATTGTTGTCATACTTTTATAATAAATGTTGCAAAACATTTATCTACATTTCTTCGTTTGGGACTTTATGAATGTAAATTTTTTTCGTCGAAAAAGAATGATTATGTTTTAGGGTCTATCTGTTTGTATATATGATGAGTCAAGATTTGAGAAAAAAATGGATAAAATTTATTAGGTGGGAAAAGTGGTTGGCCTACTTAGAAAGAGGTAATTGGATCATTGATTCTTCAGCATTAAAGGCGCGTACAGAGCGACGTAACTTAACTTAACCGAGATAAACTAAACTTAACTGAACTGACGCGGTTTATTTTTTGACTAACTGACCAATAGGCTCGCCGTGCTCGCCCATTCATCACTGGTTGACGCCTAACGCGTAACAGAAAGTCCAGGTTTTTATTGTATGATCTTGTAGGGCTTCTAGAGTTTCTTGCGACAAAATTTCGTGTTGCTGAATAACGAGGTTCCACTCGAACGAAGGTGTCAAAGAGGGGGATTTGCCTCAAACGTTATTTTACCGTTAATGGCTTGTCTAGCGTGCAAACGGTTATAAATAAGCACGAACATGCTGCAAACTCTGGTGACGAGCTTATTAGGGGCATCATTATCGATGACTCTAAACGACCTTGAACCCTCAAAATAATAGGTTTTAGCGACTTTTTGCGACTTCAGGCTTCGACACACATTTCAAGAGTGAACTGCGTCGAAATTACTAGAGATAGCCCAGGACAACCTGCATGTGAAATTTTCAGCATTAAACGTAAATGTCAACAGTCCAAGTCATAACCCCTTAAGTTCGAAAAGGTGCCCGCGTTATTTTACCGCTACTGGCCCGAATAACGTGAAAACGGTAACAGATAAACATAATACTTGCTGCTGAACTGCTGACGAGCTTTTAAGATGTATCAACATTGATAATTTTAAATGACCATGAATTCGCAAAATAATGGGTTTAAGTAATTGCTTTGCGATTTTCGGCAGCAGCGCACACTTTAAGAGTTAACTGCGATGAAATGGTTGCAGATAGACCAGAACAACCCGCAAACAGGAAAGTCTGCTATGGGCTGTCGCGCATTTTCATGAGCTCAGATTTCTGGCTTGGTGTTCCCACAGACCGACATTGACAAATTTTTCTCGGCTGCTCAGCCGCAATTTTTCGTGATTTAGGCCTATTTGCGGATAAGCGCCCGGTGGCGGCAGCTTAGCAAACTTTTTGCGGCTGACGGCCGGCTAAGTCGGCGGCTTAGGGGTCTAACAAATACTGTCAGGTTCAGAAGGCCTATTGATATGCTTTTTTTCAAGTCCCTTGGCCGAACATAATGCTTAAGTTTATCAGTTAGTAGAGGCTACATGAATTTAACAGAAATCATCATCGTTATTAATAAAAGCGCATTTTAAATAAGCTTATTAACCGGTTATCAGTTGTCTGCGTGTGCGAACAATCGGACACGCACTGCAACATGCAGACATACCACCGCTCTAAGCAGCCGCACTGCTTTTGTCCCGCAGCCACTGCAGTAGGCCTACTCTACTAGGACTACTCATTTTCCATTCGAAAGAGGTCGAGTTGACCCCAGTACAGAGTAGTTAACAATTACTTACGGTCATCTCAGCCTTTCATCTCTCCAGACTCCAGAGTAGCCTAATACGTAAATTGTCTGGCGGGGGTTAAGGTGGAGAGCGGTCATCTGTAATGGCGCATGACAGTGTCGTGATCTTGTATGGCAGATGACAATCAATAGGCCTTATAACTCTTAAGTTTCCATGAAGAACTCTAGCATACACATTTCTTGTAACCAATTTTCTTGCAATCTTGCAACGCCTGTAGCAAAAAGCTATACCAAACAGTCCGATGCTCTGAGAGCGCGCTCTGCCACGCGCGCGCGCGACGTTATTGGACGAATGTTAAAAAACACAGCACCAACGCGCTCGGCGTTGATTGACAAGCGCGGACCACGCCCACTCATCACTGGCTCTATTCGTTGCCACTTGACGGCGATTTGAAGACGATCGTCTTCGCTCTGCTCTGTGTCGCAGCCCGGCCGGACAGACGAGATTCTAACTCGTCAAAGTTTGATGAGTGACGCCGGACTGAAGCGGCTGGCGATTGCGTTACGTCGAGTGCACAGTTCGCGCTGTCCCGCGCTCGATTACACTGTAATCGACAGAGACAGAGAGACATACATGAGATATGAACCATCCGGTTCTGCTGCATTCCACTTCGATCAGGTACGATAATTAATAGGTAATTCGCATGTAAACCAGAAGAATTACAGTTGCTATTTTAAACGGAACTGAAACGACAGAAACAAAAACAAATGCCGCTATGAAAAATTTCGAAAAATAAGCAGCGAAACAGACTATAGGCGTATGAAAACAAGAAATTTTAGCTAATGCTCACGAGACGCGCGAAAGCCTATAGCAGTTCTTGTTCGCACACTGTCAATCTATCTCCAGCCATTTCGTCGCGACTTTAAATTTACGGGGGTACCGCTCTTTGATGCTTTCGTGCGCAGGTTTTTTTGAAGTTGAAAAAAAACGGGATTTGGACTGTCGAAATCTACATTTTAATGCTGAAAATTTCATACGCAGCTTTTCAATGTTTATATCAATTGCTTTCGCCGCAATTCGCTCTTGAAATGTGTCTCGCAGCCGGAAATTGCCAAAAAATTCATAAAAAACCTTATTTTGGCGTTCAAGGTCATTGAATTTGGCGCCAATCGAGAGCCAGCGTACGACTTCCTATTAGTGATTAATAGTAATCTAGGCTCTATCTTGCAACGTTACTGAGATACAGCGACTTATTGGCCAAAAATCGCAAATTTTGCCCACCCCCTCTCATTTAACGCTCTCGTTCGGGGTGATCCCCTTCGAATTTATGGAAAAGCTTTACGGTTCCTAAAACTAGAGTTTTCCAGGCAACCGAAGGTGAAGATTTGGTGATTCTAGCTTGCACCGTTTTTGACTGATCCACCCGTGTGACAGACGGACAGACAGACAGACAAACAGAATTGCGGTGGCTAAGACGCGCTGAAAGCAGTAGCAGTAGCTGCTTTCGCGCGTAAAAATAGCAACTAGCTAAGATAAAAAAAAAGTCTTAAAAGTGAAGGAATAACAAGGTAAATTGACACTGTTGTGACAACGTGCATTCAATGCACTGCTATTTTGTTCGGCTTTAGCGAATTAAGTCAAAAATTATCAGTGATTAGTTTCTATTAATCTTTTTTCGACATAAAGTAGCCACCAAAATTGTTATGCAAAAATATTACTTTTTGTTGATTTATAGCGATCACGTGACACACTTTATCAAAAGCCGACAGTCGATGGCGTCATATCTTGCGTCATCGTTAACGTCATCATACGACGTCACTACATCCGGTCGACATCTTTCATCTCCACATCACTTTGCTATGATGTTTCAGAAGCAAGCGGCTCGTGCTGCTGCAGTCCAGCGCTATGACTCCACGGTTCGTCTCATAGTTGCAATGAACGTTTATAAACGTTTTTTTTCAAATGGTTCCCAACTGTTTTACGCGCGAAAGCAGCTACTGCTTTCAGCGCGTCTTAGCCATCGCAATTCTGTTTGTCTGTCTGTCCGTTTGTCAGACGGGTGGATTAGTCAAAAACGGTGCAAGCTAGGATCACCAAATCTTTACCGACGGCTGCCTGGAAGACTCTAGTTTTAGGAACCGTAAAGCTTTTCCATAAATTCGAAGGGGGTCACCCCGAACGAGGGCGCTAAATGAGAGGTTACTATTAATCACTAATAAGAAGTCGTACACTGGCTCTCGATTGGCACTGAATTCAATGACCTTAAATGACCTTGAACGCCAAAATAAAGGGTTTTATGGATTTTTTGGGGATTTTGGGCTGCGACACAAGTCTATATTATTCACAAAGTGGCGCCACGCTACTATCGTTATGCTATCCGGATAGAGAATTTGGTATTTGCATTTTGCATATAACTTAGCGTGAAAACCCCAATTTTCAGCTAAACTACTGAACCGGAACTGCTGTAGGCTTTCTCGCGTCTCGTGAGCAGTAGCTCAAATTTCTTCTTTAACCAGCGTCGAATGGTTAGTGTACAAATGACGGTTGTTTCAAATAACTGCATTATACAAATCGAGTAATATCATACGATATATAGTGTGATAATTAATAACAAATAGGCCTAATGTATGTAAAAATAGTGACTGATTTTATATCTGTTCTATCCACAGACTAGGCCTACGGTCTTTTTGTTAATGTAATCTGTTTTTGCTATTTTTTCCAAAGAAGGCGATAGAAAGTTATGCATCCTCACAAAATCTGTGTGCCAATGAAAGAAATGGAAATCGATAAATACGGTGACGTCTTTACAAAAACTCGGCGCATGTTGTGAATGTACTAAGTGAGTAACATAATATTAATTGCCAGAGTGATTGAGACATTGATTGATTGGTAATTTGGTATAATCAATGTTGTTGTTGTTCAATAAGTCCACTAATAGGCTAACCTACGAGTTTGTGTGGCCTGTGTGCGCACTGCGCAGTCGCTGTTCGCAGCGCAGACAAACGTTTCTGTCCGACAAAACGCAACGCCAACGGCCGGTGCCGACTTTCGTCGTGAAGATGAAGAAGATAAAATCAAAACGGTAAAGCCAAGGACGGAACCAGAACATTGCAAGAATTACTCGACAGCTGCGATCTTTACTCAGCACCAGCTTGATTTGGCGCTGTACGGATACGCCAAATGCAGTAGTCCGCAAAACCAGGCAACTACAGCGCGCGGTCCGGCGTTATCTGGCCTTCGTACAACCGGACTCAGCTACGGTAATCTTTTGAAACTTCATAGCGCCTGTCAGGAGTAAGAAACAACTCAAGACGTCGGCCCAGTGCCGACAAAATGTGCGGCCGTTCATGCGCACAGCTATACGTACCCGCATCACTGACTGCGCAACCTTAACGTTGTAGTGAAATTTTCAAACGTAGATTGCGAATTTATATAGCTGTTCATCACACAAACAAAATGTTTACGAAGTAGCCTTTAAATGTTTAAACAGGGGTCGGCGGGGAGGCTTTTTCGGGCCACAGTGTAGGCTAAGTATCAGGCCTACATATCACTCACAGTGAAGAGCATTGAGAGAGAGAGACTAGAGGCTCTGCTAATACGGCTTAACAAACGATCAAGGGCGATTCCACTCGGCTTAATGGAAATGCGCGGGTTTGTGTATATATATATATATAGGCCTACTGAGCATTTCGCATTCACTCCAGCCGCTTGGCTGATGAATAGGGCCTAATTTGTATAGGCTATGGTTATAGCTGATTCGCATCACTGACTGCTAATCCTGTAACTACTTGCAGTTTGCAGTCTGCCACAAGCCACAGACCACAAACCCCATTGCATTAAGTTGATAACACCTATTCGCGCAAATCGATTTTGACCTCCGCCGTACGAAGGAAGTAATGTTTTCAGTTGTGTTTATTCGTCGGTTTGTTTGTCCTTGAGAGTCGAGAACTTGAGATTACTCCGAATTGCCATTAAAATCTAATTACTCCCTTTTCCAGGGCAAAGCTCAATCCGTCCACAAAATTGTATCAAAATCTGAGCATATTTATTTTTAGGGTAATGAAGCCGACGAACAAACGGACAGATCCTGTCACATAGTCTGCATTTTCGGCGGAGGTAACAGTCACTAGTATCATCACGTCACGGTCAAATAAATATTACAGCGAATGCTCATTATTAAAGTAGGTTTTTTTGTCTTTTACTGGGTGGTTGGTATAATTTAGAACGTAAATTATTTTAGCCTTATCTTTACTTTGTTTTCAAATGTACTTTTCGAGCTCCAAAATGTTCCAAAATCGCTCGAGCTGATTTATAACGCTATCAAGCCCCTAGCTGAATTTAGGGGAAAAGCTCCAAGAAAATAGATGGGAAAAATCAAATGAGAGGGAAAGAAGCGAAAAGCGGAAGTTGTTTCAAGCTGATTGAAGGGAGACAAACACTTCTGGTAGTGTTTGTAATTTGCAAAAACATCAGTAAATCTATCAAAATTCACAGAGGCGCGCTGCAGTAATGACGTCACGTGTTGCTCGTTGCACCGTGTGCTACTGTCGGCAGGAATCGATCAAATACTTCACGGTAAAACATCTCCAAGCTGCAGAACGACATCTCACTATCACAAACCGGCGTCAGATCTTGTCAACTGGCCATCATCAGATCTGCCTGCAGGTCATAGCTCTATGCTACAGCCTATTGTACTGTAATGTAAACTTTTGTTCTGGCGAAAATAAATATCGGAAAATGGCATGTAGCCTAAGCATGAGCACAACTTGTCCAGCAAATTTTTTTATTTGCGTGCAACGGTTTGAATTTTAAAACACCGCTGAAAGATTCAGCTGGACGGTCCACAGGCGGTCGATAGCTGCTCAAACATTTGGTTTGCATTTTATTTTACACAATGCAATTACGGCCTAACTGCATGCGCTATATATAGGTCTGGAGTTGCGGCAGACCTACATCGCCGGCACTGTTCACTACGGCGTCTTCAGTCTTCGACCGTTGATCGTTCGAGGGACCAAGTTCGGACCTTACTGTGGTCGCACAGTCTACCCGAGCGAGATTAAGACTTCTGCCGACAACAGCTTCATGTGGGAGGTTAAGCACAAACTTTTGCATTTAAATCTAAATATAATCATTAGAAAAATGTGTCGTAAAGTGCCAACGTGTTGGCCTATGCACTTACTTAGGCCTACAGTTGCAAATAGGCATAGACATGCAGCTTATCATAACAAGCACTGGTGACGAGATCTTCAGCGGTATTAACATCGATGACCTTGAATGACCTTGAACCTTCAAAATAGAGGGTTTTATTGTTCTTTTGCGGTTTCCGGCTGCGGTGCATACTTCAAGGGTGAATTGCGAGGAAATGGCTGGAGATAAACCAAGACAATCGGCGAACAGGAACTGCTAAGGCTGTCACGCGTTTCGTGAGCTTTGCTTAGATTACTTGTGAAAAACAAAAGATGTGGTTTCGTTACGTTAAATCTGTTTCGTCAATTATTTACTAGCGGTCTCGGTGAGCTTCTTCGTAGATAAAAAGATAGGTGAGAGGAAGCAACCCAAAATAATTATGACAGCTTGCAAACAGAAGGCATAATAAAAAAATCAATAATTTAGCAGACAAACAAACAATCCCTAAATAAACAAAATTGTAAAAAAATAAAAGGAAATAAGACACACATAAAAACTAGAGAAACACCCAGAGAGTGCAAACGTCTGTCAACGCAATGCCATTTTTCCGAAGTGTTTTTTTGATGGCAGCACCACCAAAATTCAATCATTTTTAAGTTGAACCAAATCTAACTTTCGGTGAAAATTACAAAACCGAAAGTTATTTTTTTCTGCGCAGGCTCGCTAACAAAACAACAGACAAACAGACAGATAAACACAGCCAGCGTATGCATAATTTTGGCCGAAGTAATAAATATATTAAAAAAATGGAATAAAAATCTAAAGAGTTGATAGGCCTGATTAACAGTTATAAAATTTAATACCTGGTTGAAGTTTAAAAGTTAAAGGTCTCCTGTAATGTGAACTTGTCTATGCAGATATTTGTGGCTGGTCGGCTAAGTCATTTCGTCGACGGACGGAGTACTGCAGCTTGTTGGATGTCCTATATCAACCCCGCACGTTATTCTCGAGAACAGAACCTTGTCGCCGTCCAGATACCACACAACGGTAAAATTGATTTAAAAATCGCAATTAATTTAATTTTGTTTAAAGAGAAAAATACAAATTGTAGTTTTTATACTAATGTCGAGTGCTGGCATGATATTCGACCGTCCGTCTGGTTTCGGAGCATCTCAGGCGTTGACAGTAAATTAGGTCATCTCACAAGGGTTGGTTAACAGGGCTACAGTTTGCGGTCTGCGTTTCAGCCGCAGCAGACCACAAGTAAACGTACTCCAGCTGCGCGGCAGTTTCTTGAGTTTTTTAAAGTCCGGTGATTTTTTTCCGTATTTTTGTTTTCGTGTCAGTAACCCTTGCGGACAGACAGACAGACAAGCGACATAAGATAGCCAAACAAAAATTGTCGTGCGAAAATACTACTTGCTGTTTATTTATAGCAATCACGCGACACATTTCATCAGAAACCAACAGTCGATGACGTCACATCTTGCGTCATCATCAACGTTATTATATGACGTCACTACATCCGGTCGACATCTTTCTTCCAGCCACGTCCGACGACAGACAGACAAGCGAGACACTGATAGGGTGTTTACACGATCCAGCAAACGTCCAGCAAACGTCCAGCATTAGCAAGTGTATTTTGAATACATTTGCTGGAAGTTTGCTAGACGTTTGCTGGATCGTGTAAACACCGCATTACGCTAAAGGCAGCAAACGAAACATGCATAAAAATGCACACTAAATTTAAAAAGTGAAAGTTTTAAAATAATCGTTTAGCATACGTGAATCAAGCATAAAACACGCAAAAGTCAAAGAAAAATTGACACACCGTTCAGAGAAAATGTCAAAGGTCGATGTCATCGGACGTCAAAAGCACACGATTTGTTGCATTGAATACCCAAAACTCCAACGACAACTAAGCCTATTTTTATCTCCGGTTTATGGCGCTTTGCAAATTTGTTTTTTTAACTTTTAACTTCTTGAACATCGCACAATAGCTTGACGATGGCTGTGTGCTTCAGACGGCTGTGGCGGCGACATTTACTACGAGGCGTGCAGGGACATCGCATACGGTAGCGAGCTGCTGGTCTGGTACGGCGACTGCTACATCCAGTTCATGGGAATACCGGTCGGCATGGTTGATCACACGGACTCAAGAATCGTGGACTACACATCCGCAAGGCAGATGTCGCCGTCGCGGTCCAGCTGTCCTGAATTCAACGGCCGTGGCGACCAACTAGTGATGGCTGACGTCGGCGACAACTCGGAAACAAACTGTGAGAGTGCTTCTCAACCGTTGATGATGTATTTCTTCGAGTTGTCCGACTACGGCGAACATTCATGGTTTCGCGGTGCAGCGTACAGACCTACCACCACACAGATCTCTCACACTAAACGTCCACCCCCGTAGCCCGTGAGCTGCTACTTAGTTCCCATCCCGCTGCGTGAGGGTAGGAGACTGAGTTCACATGACGTAAACCGCCCGCATTTTTTCAGTGTGAAACTTGCCGATGTGACGCAGTCTGCTACTGAATCGACACTGACGAGTAAAGATCTCGGTCCAGTATTGACATGCTGCGCGGCCGTCGAGTTATGTAATAATACCGTTGTTGACTGCATTCGCTTTACTTGACCCCTGCAAACTTATCCGAATAATGCAATAATGCATTCTAATGGCATCCTGTTATTTCCGTAGGACAGCTGTACGTATGCATGTATGCCGGCTTGTACTGATTATTGCAGGTAGCGATGGGTTTCAGTGTCAGCGCTGTGGCAAGGTATTTGCGTACCGCTACTACCGCGACAAGCACCTCAAATACACGCGCTGCGTCGATCAGGGAGATCGCAAGTTTCCCTGTCACCTTTGCACTAGGTAACAACTAGTACCACTTCATCATAATGTTATGCAGGTGTTATTGCCGCACACCTAGGCTTGTGGCTTGTTTTTAAAGATGATTGTTTGATAGGTCGAAGCTCTGCTTGTTTCGATTTGTTCTGGATTTGTCGGACAATTCCGATGCGCCATTTCGAGGAGCCGCCATTCTAAGGGACCTCCAAAAACCTCTCATGCTAAAACTAACTCCAACATTTACCCTAACTTTTTCCTAACTCCATTTTCAACCTTATTTTTAAACCTATCCTTAACGCGTGGCGTTTCTTCTGAATGTCGGGCTGACACCGTTTCTACCCATAGCATGTGACAATATACAACATGCCTGCTCTTATATAGTGTTTTTCACGCTTATGGCTATCAAATTAGTGAATTTTGCTTTGACGACTGCAACGCTGTGTTCGCGTTGTTGCTATTCAGATCGTTCGAGAAGCGCGATCGTCTGCGGATCCACGTCTTGCACGTGCACGAGAGACACCGACCGCACAAGTGCACTTTGTGTAGCAAGAGCTTCAGTCAGTCGTCCAGCCTCAACAAACACATGCGGGTCAGCTCGGCGTCTACAGTCAGCATGCAAGTTATTGTACCGTTGTAAATAAGTAAGTAAGGAACGAGGGAATGAGTAAGTAAATTTGCGGAGCGCGCGGAATGTCGGCCAGAAGCCCGCCTAATCTGAAGCCATCGTCATAATAATGTGTACATTAACGTCGTGGTTACACGTTCTCGTACAATAAAATGTACTTTTACTTAAATGTGTAAAACATTTTCAATGACAGAATGTGCATGTAATACCGTAACAGCTGACCGAGGTTACCCCCTTGTATACGTTTGTGTTACAGAATATAGACATATTTTATATATTGCATTTGCCGGGAAAAAATTGTAAGCCTATTTTGGGTTTGTCCGTTACTATGCAAGATAGGCCTATAACTCACATCGTTTTGAAGGGGATATGGTCTACTGTTTTTGACTGTTACAGGTTCACAGCGGCGAACGCCCGTACAAATGTGTCTACTGTAACAAAGCGTTCACGGCTTCCAGTATTCTCAGGACACACATTCGACAGCATTCCGGCGAGAAACCGTTCAAAGTATGTATAGACCATTACTCTAGCTATCAATTTATAGTCTAGGTGTGCTTTTACCAGTTGACGCGAATTATTTTGACTTTCGCTGCGTTATATTATCTAAACTTGTTATGCCGCCCGCCTGTATGTCTGTCCGTTTGTGCTTTAAAATCTTATAGGCGTATAGAAATGCTGAAGTTAACAAATTAAGAAATACGGAATGTAACTCGAAATTACTGAATATTAGTACTTTGTTTCGTGCTTTGCGTTGTTTTAGTGTAAACACTGCGGTAAGGCGTTCGCCTCGCACGCGGCACACGACAGTCACGTCCGACGAACCCATGCTCTTTCTACTGTCGCTTCTCCTGTAAATACCACTCTAGACATTACTGCTGTTGCTGCAGCTGTCATCTGTAGCATCTGCGGAATGACTTTCTCGCACCCGCGTCAACTCAAACTGCACTTATGCTCAGGTCCATCTTTGACATCTTAATTGTTTTTGTCTGTTATATATTTTATATAATCACTGGTTAACTTTAAACTGATTGTTATGACTGCAAACAAATTCCCACAGAGTGTGCTTGTGACAAAATTTTAAAAATTGGCTAATACTTGGCGAGATGTGAACAAAGGTTAATTGACACTTTTTATGGTACACAATGTAGATCTACGCGACGTCGCTACTACTCAATCGTACTTAGCATTTTCAATTTTAATAATATAATGTTGTACACCGTGTTTTGAATAACGAGCTATTTTATGAAATTTTATATCGTAACTGTACAACATTGGCCTATTTTAATAATTTTTCGCTTGCAACATTACGAAAGCAAAATTGGCGTAAATGACTGTAACATGTGCTACCCATTACGAAGTCATTGTTGTTAACGGCCAAACAACGACTTCTGCATTTAGCAATTACTAAGGTGAGATGGGTGAAACTAAAGTTTCTTCGTAATGTTTGGCGTTTCTTTCGCCTGTTTAATATTAATGAAATCGGCCATTTTTTGGCGGATTTATGTGGAGAAAACAAGAGTGACAAGTTTTTTTGAAACACGGTGTAGATTAGAATAGCAAATCCTTACACTTCAACGGCAGTTTCGTTTTGTACGACTACAGGGTTGCGGTGGCAGGGCGATGACGTCATATCCGGTAGCGCAGTGGACATGCGAAGAGCAGCTGATGATGATGATGATGACGACGCGGTTATTGACGTTGTCGGCTACGACATTCCGACGTCTACAGACTACGTTTTATCTCACTAATTTATGCAAAACTAGAAATTTGGAGCAAAGCCCAACGTGAGTCCGCCCGGCGACCTAAGTCCGATTGGGGGGAGAGTTTAGGGGGCTTACATTCCTCTCGTAGCAAAGTCACGTACGTGGACCGAACTCCAACACATTGAGCATACGCAGAACGCGCAGTGTCGACTTAGGGTAGGTATACATTAGCCAACTAGGCCTAACCGTTGTCGTTAGTGGACCAATGTTCACCAAATTTTTTTTTCAAAGCGGGAGGGGCGGTAATTGATAACGCCGTTTACTGCTTGTCGATATCTCTATCCATTCCAGAGATATTCGCGCTAAAAGTTGAAAGTTGTTGGGAAGGAAAGGCACAAAAAGTCACGCAAGCGTTATATTTCACCTATTTGTGGGGAAGCCCCCTGCGAACGGATTTTCACCAAATTTTGCATATCGTGAGATATGCCAGAGTTAATCATCTGTGCAAATTTTGGTGTCAAAAAATTGAGGGGTTTGGGATATACAAGGGGTCAAATTTTAGAGTCTTCCATTGAAATGGATGGTCACCCTTACAACAGAGCTGCGCTACCGCGCAGCCTGTGATTAGGGCCTACTTGCTTAATATGATCAACAACGCAGAGCGGCCAAGATTTATGTATAGTTTCGGGAAGTCGACGACCCCAAAAATAAAGCATGAAACGTTTGCAAAAACATTTTTGAAAATGTATTCTGTTTAAGCCTACATGTAGCTACAGCCTTCGACCTACAGGCCTACCGGTAGCTTATATACTGTTCTTTCCACATCCCACGGGCGACATGCTAGGACTATTCTACCTAGGACTATTTTACCGAAGTGCAGTGTACTGTAACTATTATGATGGGTAAATAAAGATTGATCGATTCTCACTGTCGACTCATTAAGTCGTGAAGAGTCTACACTAGTGATGGGTCAGTATCAGAATTTTTGCTTCAATACCATGTCGATATCGAAATTATTGGTATTGACCAACTATTGCGATATCGATATGATGTTGATATACTGCTCGACTTTAAACGATAAGACATGCAAATAGTAGTGGCCTAATTGGCAATGCGACTGCTGAAAATGCACGTAATAATAAATAATAATTGATCATTGTCAGAATTATAGAAAATGAAAAAGACGGTAGGCCTAAATATCATAATATTAATGTTGTTAATTGTTTAACCAAATATCACATCAGAAAAATTGCGGTTTCAAGTTTCGATATTACGCGACTCATCACTAGTGATCGTTATTATTCAAAGCCGATATTCAACGACAACCACGACGACAACTATACAACGACGACAGATTTGGTCGCGTCCAGTTAATCCCGTTGTCGTCGCGCTAACGCTTACAGTCTCGTCTCTCTCGTCGATTCTCTGATCGAACATAAATAAAGCGAACACCACAAAGTGGCACGACACAGCACATCCAGCCGCGCACAGTGTTGACACTTAATCTACAGTGATTCGACGACCGCATTCATGATATATACCACTAAGCCGGCGACGCGCGTTGTTAGCCGCCGCGCTGAAAGCTTACGCACATCAGACGGCTTAGCGAGCACAAACCGTCACTAAGTCGCTGTGTGAATAATAGAAGCTATAGACCCACCGGCGGTATGTATGTATGTACGTATAGAGCTACTGTGACGGTGAAATAACGTACAGGACGATAAATACGGCGACGGGATCAATGGAATGGCGTCGTACGACTGCTTAACGATCTCAGAGTTTGAGTAGTGAACCCACTTCGCTACAATGCTGCATAAGGCCGCCGACTAGACTTAAGTTAATCTCAATTGCTTCAATTTAGAAATCTTTGTCCACTACAATGATAGAAACGTCTTTTTTTACATTTTTAACGTTTTATTGCATTTAGGCTCCGACGTGTTCAACAGAAATCGAACGCCATCTGATGCCACTAGGCCTAGATGCATATTCTGAATTCCACGTAGGTATGTAAGCTACAATGTTTGCACTGGCTTATTATGTGCCTCGTTTGTTTGCCTCTATTTGTCGTTCTCTCTGCTCGCTAGACAAATAAACGCTTTTATATAATTTTACTCGCTTGACTTTAAGTGCCAGCTGAATAATATGTGCCAACACAACTTCCGACCTTTAAGAGTAGACTGGACATGCAGGCAGTACAGTTGTAACAAGTTGCGGCGGAAGCTGGCGCGGCTAACTTAATTTCCGCGGCGCGTTCGGCGACTGATCTGTTCTCTATGCGCGACTGGTCGCCGCTGGCTTCTAAATAGGATCACAATGTGATCGGTCGGCGACAAGCGGCAAAGTGAGTAAACACATTAGTCAAAGTTCTACTGCGAGTTCGGCGGCGCTCGCCAGGTAGAGCTGTAAGTGTTCGGGATGCGACGAAGACGATGTGTAACTATTGTGCCAGTGAAGAAACGACAACGACGATAGCCGGTGACGCTGTTAACCCTTTAGCAACCATCATCACAATTATCATCATCAGCAGCAGAAGCAGTAGCATCAACATTATTGTCGCCTTCCACCAGCTCAAGCCTTCTTGCAGTGCAATACGCTTGCTCCCGTGTTCCGCTTCTGAACGAATATCGAAAAATTCCAAAACAGCTAGGCCTGCATTCATCTATAAAAACCTTAATTTCTGAACAACCTAGTTACATTCATTACTACATAACACGTAGGCCTAGAAAGATGACCACTGTGTCCACTCACATTGGCTCAACCATTATGATGGCGTCCCGAAGGGTTGGACTGGCGGCAAGATGATAGCGACAACTGGCTTCACACAGTTGATGCTTTCACCCTGTAAAAGCAGTGTCGTTGCGCTTTCAGTCTGTTATTCTGCTACACGAATGTCATTCCCTTTAAATATCCGTTGTTGCTGCAGTTGTTCGCACTTCTACCTCTGCACACTTTCCGTCGCCTCCTTAAAACTCACTGCTTCCAGCAGGCCTATATAGCTCCCCCAAGCGGCTCAGCCAATTGCTTCAGATTCGGCCACTGGCTGACATTGTGCACTCTAAACATCGCATTTACTTACTTACTTACTTACTTTCTTACTTGTCGTTGCTGCTGTCGTCGTCTTTCTCTTCTTCTCCTTCTCCTTTTTCTTTTTCTTTTTTAGTCTTCCTCGTCTTCCTCTATTATTCTTCTTCAAAGGGTTAATGCAGCCAGCTGGACGTTAATGTTATTGTCGGCGTGGTGTAATTGTGTCGGTCGGAGGACTAATTAACGAGCTGGCTCCTGTTGTAACGAGTTGGTCCAGCAAAGCGTGATGAAGACGCCGCCTCAAGACCTCACACGACGCTCAATTGGATCGTGAGACGATGAGTGCAGATAATCGTGACAGGACTGCACTAACACGGAGCGCGTCGCTTGCATGCACGGTGTTTCATAAAAAGACTCATTTTTCTTTTATAATTCACTCAAATGATATCAGTTTGCACGAAATTTTTACCAGTTGTATAGCAAAAGAAATACTAATTCAAAATATTTCAACAAAAATGGCTGTTGCGTACAAGCTTGCTTGTCTTAACTGGTGCAGTGGTAGCTTGGTGACAGCGGTTAGGGCTTTGGATTCGAGACCGAAAGGTTCACGGTTCAATTCTCGGCCGATGCACTACCAAGTAACAACTCTGGGCAAGTTGTTTACACTCACCTGCCTGTGTAGGTGCAAATGATTTAGTGGTTGAAGTCGACTCGTAACTGTCAGGTTATTTTTATATTCTCAGTCATGACCGGTCAAACATCCGGCCATCACGAAGACGAATGTTTGACCGGTCATGATCAGGCGCGTTTGATCGGTGACAAAATTTGACCGGTCATATAACTTACAGGATATTTGACCGGCTGCCTTGAATAAAATCACGGTGGCGGTGTCCCAATCCTTGAATGACCTTGGATGACCTTGAAGGTCACTGACAAACAGTTTGGTCGGCTATCTTAACGACAGCTGGGCTTTTTGTTTAGTGTCCCACTGGGCACTGACTCGTTTAATTGTTGTTGAAGCTGCTAAGAGTGTTGCTTATTTAACATTACTAAAAACTGCTGCAAAGAATAGTTAATTGTTTACATTTTTGCGAATCTTGGAGATTTTTGTTTGTTTATGCTTCGAGTTGATTAAAATGTAGTATTTTGCAAACGATTACAGTAAGAATGGCTGTAAGTCAGTGATTTAATTTTTAGCTGTAATCAAACGTGCAACAAGGTTCTGTTGTATGGCTGTATTTTTGTGTATCGCAGCGGGTATTTTTGTACCGCAAGGTGTTATCTGCCGTGAAAATACACTTTTTAAGTGCAGGCCATTTTTACTATCTGGTGTTATAAGTTCAGGGGTCCCAGTTGTCCTGAAATTCCTGAAATTTTAAAGTTGTCCTGAAATTGTCCTGAAATTTAAAATTGTCCTGAAATTTTAGTCATTTAGTACAAATGTCCTGATATTGGCCATCA
>Ga0056128_1004541_pt1 | contig 17375 bp, 9 predicted proteins | sample WorMetLIZISLAND2_FD_71113 | JGI IMG/M metagenome (GOLD analysis project Ga0056128, IMG submission 71113) | Marine gutless worms symbiont microbial communities from Max Planck institute for Marine Microbiology, Germany - Olavius geniculatus... ... | reverse complement strand
CCTACTTCTAAGGAGAGGGGAGGGAAAGGGGAAGGAGAGGATGGGTAGGGGAAGGGAAGAAACAGAGAGGGGGAGGAGGGAATGGAAGGAGGGAAGGAGGAAAGGGAAGGAAAGTGGGAGGAAGAAGGAGAGGTAAAGGGGGGGGACTGCCTCCAGTTCTTAGGGGGGATCATAGGCCCTGATTACTCGTATTTCATACTGACGCTGTTCATTTTAGACAAATGTCACCTACTTACACAGTGACATGTTTGTCTGAGTTTGTACTAAAATGTTAAAATGTTTATCATGTAATTGTTTGCTACACTCAGCGAACTTCGGATTTTCATCTCGCACTTCCATTCGTCATCACCTTGCATATCGATTACAGTGATTCGTACCACGACGTGGGGTGAGCGCGGTTAGTGTAGGCCGAGAGCGATACGTCGTGAACGAGTAGCGCAAGTTTAAAACAACAGCTCCTTCTTACATGTCTGCTTAAAAGCACTTAGATAATAACAAATTAAAAGAAATAAGCACAGTCAACGTCAAAAAGCGAAATTTTTGCTACCAGTATATGTATAAAATGTCTTCGTAAGCCCGGTTACGTCTACGACGTTACTAACCGCCGGGTAGCCAATAACATGCCGCTGCGCCCATCGTTTCCGCGCCATGGTACGAAACGTCAAATTCCATGAAACAAAGGCGTGGTAAAATCGTCTGCTACCCCCGCATTTCACCCACTCTCACTTTACATTTTGGTTCAACATTTTTTACTTCGTCAACATTTTCAGCCCTCCCATAGCCCGTATGTGACGCGTGTATGTGCGATTTTTGTAGATCGTAAAAATATGGCCGACTGTTTCCTGCCGGACATTAAGTCGACGCGAACGTGCACAGAAGCGATCGACAAATATCTGCGGAAGTTCGTCGTCAACAAAGACTACCGAAGTGCTTGCAGGTAAATACACGACGTCTCAGGTAGAATAAAGAATATACACGCACAGGTGAAAATGAGAAACACAACGCGTTTATTTTGCGGTAGATTATACGTGCGTTTCGACTAAGGTTTCTCGCTATGTAGCGTGAGACGCGATAAGGCTAACGATCCACTAATCATTTATATGGTCTCGACGTTGTATCAACGCTGTCATCAGCTTAATGCACTTGCCGTTTTGAACGCAGTACTTCTTTCGTTCTAATAAGTTGTTACGTTCTTGATACATCTAGCATTTCTGTTGATTTTTTAACATTTTTATTACCTTTGCCAAGGATGTTGTGTTTTCACGGAGGTTTATTCATTTTGGTGTACAAAATATCTAAAAATACGATAAGTTTTCGATAAACGTTTTCGAGTGTGCGTCATGGCCCAAAGACCAATCCGTCACACTTTTTCTAATTTGGTGGCGATATGTATCAGAGTGTGGGTCCAGGGTTCCTGGATCGGGATCCTGGAATTTTTAAAGTATTATTTACTACACCAGTTCTATATTTTATGGACAAACAGCCAGCAATAAAACATGACGATCCTTGGAAGGATATGCCTTCTAACGCGTGCTATCTATTTTGTGTTTTGTTTGTTTTCCTATTGTATGATGAATAACATTTTTCTAAGTGTTTATGTTTGTTTTTGTCTAAACGAAGTCATCGAAGACTTAAGAAATATGCCTTTCCATCGTATATATTCTCGCCACACGACGACACCCACAAATAGCTGCAGAACGTTTGTTAAATATATTAGTTGTTGTCAAAAACAAAAGCAAACTAATTACCGATGCGTAAAATTGAATTTATCAGTACGACATTGCGTAAATTCATGCGGTTGTGACAACTGTAGTGTTTCGTGACGTCAACATTTCGTAAGTTCGTGCCACACATAAGCAGTGTGTCAGTCAGGTCTAAAAGCTGACTTTCCAATTAGTCGAACTCGATCGTAGCAGTTTTACGATTCAAAGAAATCCTGGCAGCAGTTGCGCACGTACGAATGACTGCGTGCACGTAAGAAGACGAAGGAGCCGACTACATGTAATCTTGGAGATGAGATGCCGCTCTGCAGTCGGCAAAAACTTCGCGCCGAGAAGAAGACAGATAGGTTGGCTTAGTGGATCAGCGCACTCATCAGCGAAAAGCCGCCTTACATCTCGCACTTGTCTGCATGAAGTTACTCCGTGTTTGTCGTCACAGTTTCACGGTGGTCGTTTCTTTCTCAGTTGCACTCGACGAGAAACTACAAACAAGAACCACGATATCGTCTGTCGGCCCACTGTTTACATTCGCGTGCCGAACACGCGATGCTGATTGCATATTAATTTTTAATTACTCGTTGCGGTGCGATGCCGTATAGCGCGATTTACACTAGTGCAGTTCGATTTATGCGTAAGTCTCCTTTTAGATTTAATTAACATCACGCTTTTGTTAGCCGTACTTATTGACGCACGCGCTTTTGGCTGAATTGACATTCGTTGTGTCTGATAAATAGTTTAAATATAATTATAATTACTGACAAATAAAATAGCAGAGTTACTGCTGATTGTGTTTTAGTAACAAATTAATAATCGTAGTCATTAAATAAATAATAGTTAATGTTAGGGGCCTATCAAAATCTGACCAACAGCAATATCGTTGAGCAGTTCTATTATTTGCGGAGCCTCGTTAACTGACGGTTAAAATAAAACCAGCGCAATGTTTTGAACTATTTGAAATATATAGTGCTGCTTGTTTTTAAATTTCAACCACGTTGGATAAGTTTATTGCACTGTTTTAACGACGAATTTACAAGAATTCTCTGTAAACTTTTTTCATAAGGCGATATTTGTTCACTTATATCATTGTCGTCAGTGTCAACGCATTATGAATGAAAATAACTTTTGTACATTTTTTCCTGATTTAAAATTTTCCGCAAAACAACAACCGCTCGTACTTGAGAGTTAAGATCTGCAGTCTGACGTTCTTGAAGACGGTTTGGCGAATTCGCTTTTATACGGGGTGACTGACGGTCGAACGTTACTTTGCATAAAGTGCGGCTGGCAGTAAAGATTTTCGTCATGCGCACGAAGCGAAACGACGATATTTATTTCACGTCAGCTCGAATCGGCTGACGTGCGGCGATCGACCGGCCGGGTGATAGATGCATTTCCGCGTCACTAGCTTGCCACCACCTTATCGATCCTCCTCCGTGCACTTGCTTCCTTGCGTCATCACGATCCTCCAGCCCATTTTCCGAGGAGTCCGCCCTCCCTGAGTCTTCACGGCGCCGAGAGTCACGCACCGAGTCGTCATTCGTCGAGGCGGGTGGGTTCATCATCGCTTTCTTCTCGGGTTGCGCCAGAAGGATGCCACCGGTGCGAAATCGCCCGCCGCCACACGCTCGTCGTCGCCGATGATACTCGTATCTCTTCAGAAGCAGCTGCAGGAGCAGCACGTAAATCTTTGCTCGCGGAAAATTAATGTTACCGTTGGACGATTTGCTGACACCGAGACTCTCTCTAATCGTCTGATCGTACGGCGCGCACATAATAGGCGAATAGTGCCGCACATTTGCTTAGAAAAAGTAGGCTACAAATCTACAAATAATTTACGTGCTATGTGCGATTCACAGGAGCACTTTTTAACAATGAAGTACTTGTCAAAGTTAGTGAATAATTGTAAATACTTGCGACAAATTGACGAGCTTTTCGACGTTGAATTTGAAAATTACAAAGACGTTAGATGTTACGTTCGTGTATGTATCCACTGTCGCTATATGTATACGTTTTAGCAAAGTTTTCCATCAACGTTATGTCTTGGCTTCGACCTTGAACACAAAGCCCAAGCCAGGTTGCGTAATGTGTAGGCTTAATTTTTTCATTAGTGTTATCTGCAATTGCAAAAGACAGTAAATCATTTGGCTGGTCAAATGTCAGAAGGAGATGCATTGAAATGCAGACGTCTGTGTGAAAATTTAAACTTTTAAATGACCACTTCAATTAATGATGTTTTCTTTTAACTTGACCTTGCGACCAAAATGTTTGGCTTTGGTGATGAAGTCCAGTGTACAGGTCTTGCGAGCACGCTTTTGGTTTTGTGTCTGCTGATGTTGTTAACATTACTTCTGTAGCGCGTCTTAGGCATCGCAATTCTGTCCGTCCGTCCATCCGTCTGTTCGTCACACGGATGATTTTGTCAAAAACGGTGCAAGCTAGGATCACCAAATCTTCACCATCGGCTGCCTGGATGACTATATTTTCAGGAACCGTAAAGCTTTTCCATAAGTTCGAAGGGGGTGATGCCGAACGAGGGCGCTAAATGAGAGGGGGTAGGGAAAATCTGCGATATCCAGCCGATATGACGTTGCCAGAGCAAGATAATGGCACTTTCTGGTGAGTAAAAGTAAAACACTTTTTGTATTTAGCCGAATAGGTCGTCTGGCGCCATTTGGCAACTGATTTTGTTTTACTGGGCCTTCTGTGAAACTGTAGCCAACGCCAAAAGCCGTACGGAAGAGACCTACGGATGAAGTCTGCGGATCACTACGGATCTACGGATCACCGCTGTTGCGCGTTTCCCTTTGCGTTAGCAGGGCGTTTTTTGTTTAGCATGTTGTAATATAAACATTATGCCTGCCGCCAACGTCTGTCGCAGGCATCAAACTTGCTACTGAAAATAATTTTCATCATCGCCCATAGACGGTAAATAGATATTTTTAGTTTAAGAATGCTAATGGAAGGTCTGTGCAGCATTTGCGAATCTTGTACGGACGCACTGAGAATCGATGTTTTTGTCGGTGATACAGCAGGCTATACAGGACAATCTGCATATGATATTTTCAGCATAGAACATAGATTTTAACAGTCTCCATTTCGATCTCCTAGGTTCAAGTAATCTTTCGTACAGAGGCCTCATATTTGGATACTCTTTCAAAACGCAGTATTATTTTATTGCGCGTTGTACACTGTTTCCCCAGTTGAGAACACCGATGCTGTCGCGCGTCACTTAAGCTTTGCTCAAACTGCTTGTTCTAATAGATGCGCTTTGTACGATTGGCCGGGCTCGCTGTGTGTGGTCAATTTGGTATTGCTAGACGGTGCTCGGCTGCTGTCACACCCAAGTGAACGTCCGTCGTCCACCACTGCGTCTTTCTTTCCCATGGAAATATAATAACTTTTATGCGGTAGATCGGACGATGCAGGGCAGACCCATCCGGCCGATTCCCTCATGCCATTTCATCTTGCGAGTCGTCGTCGGCGTCGTTATTGTTGTTACCGGTGTCACACGGAGTGGCTCGGCCGCCAGATTTAGATTGATACGCCTGGCCCAGGCAGGCGCGCAGTATGCGCTTAATTTGTATACATGCGCGACCGACTGACCGACAAGTTTTGTCGACGACGGCAGAAAGTTGTCGGTCATCGGTCATTGGCGGCATTCAGCGGTGTTTGATGGATGACGCGCTTATTGCGTTTGTTCGTCGGCGCAATTTAAGCGTCACCGCCAGTAAGTCATCGCAGTGTCGTTCACGATCTCAGCGACGCTTTGTGACTGTCAACGCGACTTCATTTGTGTGGAAATACTAAGAAGGTCATGAGAACATGGTATGCCACCTTCCTACCGCTTGCAGTGATTTCCACGGCCGTCTCTGATTGCGACCACATACGGAAATGTATGCAAATGCATGTTTTGGCTCGGGTTTCGACCCTGAAATCTTTCGTTTTTCTGGGATTCATGAATCCCATAATTCCAGTGTGTCATTTAACTCAACAAGTTTAGCTGCCAAATGACATCCATGTCCGTCGAACGGTTTAAGCAGGGTGGGTGCACGAATGTGACGTCAGTTACAGATCACGCTCCTGAGAAATGTTGGAGTCGCTTGCGCTGCAAGAGCGATTCTTTCCAACAACGCATGGACTGGTTACGTTTCATAATAAGATACGTAAATTCATCGAAAACAACCTTTAATTAGATGAACCGAGACGAGGTGTCCTACCAACTACCACAAGTCTATGATTACTTACAGTCCGCCGCTGCGACACCTGGCGGACAGTCGTTCCGAAAAAGGCAGCAGCGGTTATCGAAGCGTTAACAGTTATTAAATGTTGTTTATAAAATTAAAGGTTGTTTTTCGATGCATTTACGTAACCTATTAAGTTATCGTTTTAACCTATGAGTCCATTCAAATACATGGTTGCGTTTCATCTTGTATAACAGACGCCGTGCAGTGATTAAAAGCGGCAGTGAGTGCGTTTGTGTCATACCCCGTTCACACGATCAAGCTGGCTCGACGAGCTGGCTATATGTTAGCTGGACGAACCAGCTCGATGTTTGCTCAATGTTTGCTCGATCGTGTAAACAGGGTATCAGTCACGTGTCCGTCTGTGTGTTTAGGGTGGTGAACACGGCGATGAAGTGTTTTCACGACATCAAGAACAATATCAAGCGTCGCTGTCGTCAGGAAGGTGCGGACGAGTACCAGCTGAACTACATCGCGCCGCTTGTCGAACAGACTCGTGATACCGTGCTGGCCCAGTGTTCGCTACAGTCTCCGTACATCGACTACTTTCTCAGCGGCGCCCCGGCGTCGTCTCACCGACGTGCCTTGTTGACCGTTAGCGTCGTCGCTCTGACAGTCGCAATCTACCTAGTCGCAGTCGCCGGCGCCGCGGTATAGCGTTCCGTTCCGTCAGTTCGCCCGCCCGCCCCGCGAGTCGCGTCTTTGTCCTCTTCGTCCATCAAGCGTAACTTCCTTCTCCAGCGCTGTGCCGCCGCGCACCAGTTCTCAAATAGCGTCATTCTTCTTTCTCCGTTCGCTGCTCTGTCTCGGACGGACACTGTTGTCACGGGGATAGCGTTAATGTCAGCCGAGTAGCTAGAAACGAGTTGCGTTATGTTTTTCCAGTGAAACGTGACGGTAAAATGTACGTAACTTACTGGACCTACTCGGAGAGCACAAACTGAAATCCGAATTTTTACCAAAAAACAATCACTTGTTACGTGGACTACGTGCCAATTTTTCGTCAAAATTTTTTCACAATTTATTTAGTTATCTCGCAAACAAACAGACCGATTTGCAGAACTGTTTTTTGGGCAAATGTAGAAATAGAACCACATCCGCAGTTCACATCCCGGCTAAAGCCAGACGATTAGTGAATGGCGATAGTCGCATAAGTTGGCTGCTATAGCGTTTGCTGCCCACAGTACCCTTCCTATAGTGATGGATCAGTGTAGTCAGTACTTGGATTATTCCGCTTGGTAACAGAAGCAGACGTGTCACAACGACTTGCTCAAGTTTGATACGCCATGGTCAATGACCGAACGCGCGACGACACCATGCATGATTTTAGACCGCGGATCAGACTATACTAAACCACGTCACATAACGCATTAACACCAGCAGTTGGAAATGTTAGCCTACTTATATTGTACTCAGAAGACAACAGTAAAAATGCTTGTTGGCAAGGATAAAAATAATTGACCGAGGTAATATACTGTACTATACGGTTTTGTACGCGACTGGCATGCGATGTATATAGCTTAACTATCATTTCTACTTGAGTGAAATATTACTAACTAAACTTTACCTATTCTGTGCAACCGACCGTTTGACTTTTAGAGCACCTCTGTTATGAAATTTAATAGCATCTATCACAAAGGACCAGTTACAAATATGTGTCTAAAATGCTGTACGCTAATACGCAACACTTTCTCATAAAAGCATAGCCTCATAGTTCAGCGCATGCATTCTCTCTATACCTATAGATTACCTGTGATGACGTTGCGAATCTAACATTCCACTTCGGAACCAATAATGTATTCTTAGACTGAGTCAGCGCGTTGTGTCGCGATTTCTTGCGTGTCCGAATTGCACTTGTTGTAACTTTCTGCATACTGTTGTTCTTTCAACGAATATCTTGCGCATAGGTGCACGAAATGTTTTGCTTTTTTGACGAACGTGATTTTGAGATGCGGCACTTTTGACAGTCTCTGTCTCTGCGCAGGACGTGTCTTCGGCATTCGTTTTCTTCGTCGCTATCAGCGTGTTCTGCATTAAGTCATATCTGCCGGCGTATGCGGTTCTGGCTATTTCCCTCTGAACAATAGGCACGTTTGGGGGCAATAAAGAAGGTTCGTGTTTTTTGATTTAATGTATTGTTAAATGATCCACGCAGCTGTAACCTCTCTTGGAACGCCTTTCGCAGTTTTGATAGTTTAAGTGCTCTTGTACGATTCATATTTATGAATTGGGATTCTGCGTGTGTCTGAGATAATCGCATAGGCTAATATTATTTATTACTAGACACAATTGTTGTTACAATTGAAAAAATGTCGGGTGGGCCAAAAGTGACATTCTTTTTATCTATTTTAATATAATGTCATATAACCTGAAAAACACCAGATATAATATTAACGTTTGAACATTTTTAACATAAGTGTTAATTATTTACATTTTTAATGTGCTGATTTATTTGAAAACATTACAGTTGCAATTTATTTGCGTAAAAACATAACTTGTTTACACCGGCAGATGAAAAACGACGTCATTAAATAAAACTGACATGCGAAGAAACAAAAATTGCAACTTATGTAATGTTTCTAACAGAAGAGGAACTCAAGTAACAAAAGTATGTCACATTTTGGTCTATCCTATTCGGCCTATTCGGCCAATTGACGAAAAACGCGCGCCCTTCCAATTTTTATTCCGATTCTCAGAGCGGCAGTGAATGATAATTACACCCATATATCTGTGAGCGGCGGTCCGATGTCGACTAAGTCGTCTGTTTGGCGACCAAGCAGTTTCAAAGAAGCATCTTCTTCGGTACTCATTAACGAGGTCAGCTGCATCCTCGCCGGAGTGAGAAAGTCATCGCGCACGTTTCTTCATATCTCTCTCGTCGTGTCATATCTCTGTGCAACATTTCTATTTTACACGTCACCGAGCCTAAGTGTCGCATTGCTGCAGTAGAATAAAAATGCAGCGTCAAGGGAATAGCTTTTCTGGCTGCTCTTTTTGTTAAGCAGGTTGTTATGCTGCGGTTGCGAATACAGGGTGCATTAAAAATTGGCGTGGGCCAACGGCGTTATGTGAAAAATATAACACTTTTGAAACTAGAAGACTGCGTACGTAAAGTCCTTCCCGAGCCTTAGGGCCCATAGGGCGGCGCTGATCTCCGTTTCCAAAGGCCCTCAGCCAGAAACCAGTTTTTACACTGCGAGACCACGGATACGGAGCCAGTGTATCGCGCGGTGTGCCTGTTTACATCCCATCTTTTGCTGTTACTCATTGCGCCTACTCACTAAGGGATGGCCAGGCTGACTTGACCTGGGTGGCTGGTTACATGCCGGGATGGTCACCCATCCAAGTATTAACCGGGCTTGGTGTTGATTAACTTCGTTGATGCAATCGACGACACCACCAACTGAGCCAGACCACCACCTGCAGAAGACTGCACTGTCCCGAATTAGACTAAATCGATACTGAAAAAAAATTCTGCCATAGTTCATTTTCTGGCATATATGACCAAATAACTTTCAAACAGTGTCCTGCAAACACCGAAAAGTTCGACCAAGTTTATAGTCATTGGATAAGCTTAGTGTCGTACTAGTTTAAAACAGTTCGCGTTACCTGCACGATGCTATTGATTCGTGAGCTATAAACTAATCCCATATCCAAACAAAGGTACACTTTTTTCGGAAAAATGAGGTTGTCATCCGAAATGATCGCATACGTCCACTCTGTGTGCACCCTGTATGCTGTTATCGAAATTGTTGAATGGTTATAACATTGTTATAAATTATACGTTAAGACGTTTTATTTACAGTTCGCCATTGTTTCTCAAACCGTGAGTTTTCTGGTTTGAAGTTGAGAATATTTTTCAACGAAATGGACTTGAATAATATTGTTGTAGACGTTCGAAACGATAAATATGCGATAATTATAAGGCTGCACAAGGCCAATGTATTGCAGTGAGTAGGTTTTATTTTTACAAACTCCACGAGTCTTTTGACGAAATTACGCGCGTAAACTAAGTTTTTGCGATGACGAATGTCAACTGAAATCAACTGCAATAATTGAAAATTTATTTTCAAATATTTTAAAGTATTTTTCAAATACCTTTGGTCTAAGTGTTGTTACCGTGACCGCTTGCTTGTAGGTTGTTGTTGTATATCCGATATACATTTACTGATATGGTCGATAGGTTTAAAATTATAATGTGGAGTGGACGCTTACGGCATCTACTATAGGTTAACGATAAACATATGCAAACAAATTTTATCTTTACGTAAAGCAGTGATTTTGACCGGGGTTCCGCGAAGGGTTCCGCGAGCGTCTGCCAAGGGTTCCGCAGCTGGCCAGTAAAAATAACTCAGCGTGCGAAATCAAGCCAGACAATGTCATAGAAATACTCAGCGTCGATGTTTTTTTGTTCAAAATTGCGTTTCTGCGCGTCGTTTTGCATAGACTTACTGTGTTGAGTAAAAGTTTGGCATATTTGCATTTCAGGCCTATATTATAACGTACGCTTCCTATGCACGACATTATTCAACTTCAAGGCATTATAAAAAATAAAAAAAGAAAAGAAGAACGTATTGATTAGGGTTATGGTTACGGAATCGTTTGGCCATTTACTTAGTTAATTCAATTTTTTTTAAACTTAGCTAAGGAAAAGACACGAGGCCTGTCTTTTTCGAGGGCGTCCACGTGATAAATTTTCTAGGTTGGTGGCGGGGCTAAGCGGCCGTCGACGACCGCCTCGCCCGTCGTGTTTGGTTAAATACAATAACATACTGCTGCCTACTAATGCGGTCCAATTTCATATTGGCCATCTTTGTCTGCTTTGTCGTCCTCATGACGGCTCTGCCCTCAGTGCCCTGCTAGGGAAATGTAGCTTCATCCTCGCATACGTCGCTGGACTCACGGATCAATGCATGGGGTTCCGTGAGTAACCTTCACGCTTGCGTAGGGTTCCGCGGCAACAAAAAGGTTGAAAAACACTGACGTAAGGCAATATGATTATGTCAATAAAGTTAGTTTTGTTCTACATATAACAAGATTGGCACGTCACGAATAGAACAAGTAGGCCTGTTAACTACGCGCAAAAAATAGCATTCAGGTACGTGTGATTAATACTGGCGAAAAGAATAAAAATAACGGTATGCAAAATTGATAGACGAAAATGGGCCAATGTTTGAATAACATAGCGCGAGTTTTGATCACGAAAAACGACAGATGCGCACAGGTCAATTCAGTGTATAACGTTGTCAAGAAAGCGTTCGAACTGCTACAATACTGATTTTCGTGTTTTGTTAATGCTAGCAGTAAGTTGTCCCGGTTGCCCTGCAGTCATGAGCCGTGCTCTTGTTGTTTGTGTTGACACTATACGACGATGTGATAAGTTGCTCAAGTTATTTGTTCACGAGCCGTTACATATTACGTTCATTTATCGACCACCAGTTGCGTGTGTAGCCTGCCTGTACATAGCACTGACAAACTGCAGGCGTGTTGAATAAATTTCTGTGAATAATCAACGCATTTCTACCATAGTAATAGTCTCTTGCTGTTGTTTTTTTACTTATATGGTCAAGTGTATCGCAATATTTTAAGTTTAAGTTTCACGAATTGTCACCATAAAACGTGCCAGCAAACGTTTGTCCATATCTTTGCCAAATGTGTACCTACCAGTATTTTAAACAAAATTTATTCACGGACACACTTCGTGAAAAAAATTGCAACAAATTATTAAATATCCCACCACACATATGCTGCTGTCGCTACACTACCTTTTCACTTGAAACAGATGTTGTACAAATGAAGAGAATAATTGTGAATCTAACTTCGAACTCCTGTGATCCCAAAACTTAATCGATTCTTTTTGTTAACAGCTACGGGGTGAAGGCCTAGAGTGGCTGATTGGGGCTGTGGTATGTTGCAAACTGCCGGTTCAATTGTTCGTTCACGCTTACGTCATGCTTACGATTTCTGAAAATTTTCTGAAAATATATTCGCACTATTTTGTACTGTCTTGCTTACTAAAAGTCAAGCGAAACGATGCAGATACGCGATTCAGATAACGTACCTCCTTACCTTACCTTACCTCCGGGGTGGACAGGCTCTTACACCTGCTCAGCGCTGAGGCCGTATCAGCTCGGCCCAATGCGCGTCCTCAGATAACGTAAATAAAGCTAAAAAATAGAAGACACTGTGACAGCAGAGATGCAATGATAATAGATCTTGACATTTTACTGTAATATGTTATAAAAAAAAACTTTTGCATCTATACAAACAGCATTAAAATCCATGCACATCTATCAAAATTATCTACCAACATTGTGCGCAATTACGTACACGGTGTCCGGTGACAGTTGGTACAATAAATACAAGGTGTTCCAAAAAACGGATACCCAATTTTATTTTTGGGATAACTTCGATAATTCAGCACCGATTTTAACCATTCTTTCACTGTTACAAGCAGAAATTTATTATGGCGCGTAAACGTGAAGTTCTTCCACCTACCGCATTTTTACTGTGTGACCACATTACCTAGCAAAACAAATACTGTCAAAGCTACAGTGGTCTCGGAGAACATAAAGATATCAATTTCGTAGCATAAAATAATTAAGCTTACTTACTTATTTGCAGTAGTGCCTTGTGACGTCATTGTTACGTCATATTTTGTTTATTTACTATGTTCACCAGTAATAATTTTTAGAATAAATCGTTTGATATGGGCAAAATAACAAAGAATGATCGCTGTTTGATCATGGGCTTACGAACTGAGAACTGTTTTGCTAGGTAATGTGGTCACACAGTAAAAATGCGGTGGGTGGAAGAACTTCACGTTTGCGCGCCATAATAAATTTCTGCTTGTAACAGTGAAAGAATGGTTAAAATCGGTGCTGAATTACCAAAGTTATCCCAAAAATAAAACTGGCTATCCGTTTCTTGGAACACCCTGTAAGTGTCCACGGCTGCCAGGCTGTTTCTAAAGTTGACGAATCATAGTCGTATATATAGGTCAGGTAACTTCGAAATTAATTACAACGATGATTAACAAGTTATACAAGATGATTAATTTATAATTTTGGGGCTTAGATGTCTAGTCTAATGGAAACACATCTTAAGTAATCTAAATCGAAGACGGTCGGCAGAAAGCTTGCAAGATCTGAAGCGAAGAAAGATACATGTATGACCAGGACAGATATTGATCACGTATTTCAGGAAGACACAATTGTGCACGATTTTGATTGATGCCAGAATAAACGACCTTAAATCAGGCTACTCACTCTATCGCACCATAAGTTTTACATTGCGTTTTTCGAATTTCACCACAAAACTTTGAAACGCGATGGACCAAAAAACTAATAGCAGCAAAAATTTTGGTTATTAAGTTTTTTTAAAATATAAAAACGCGAATAATCGCTAGAGTTTTTTTTGGAAAGATCAGGCTCAAACAGCGATTTCCGTTGCTTTAGCTTGCTATTTTTTAGAACTTTCAAAGCTAAGTCTGGGACAAAATTGCTCACACGGTAATGTATAATTTTTCAGGGGAATTTCACTAACCCTAAAGTAGATCTTAACGGCCATTTTCACTTTTGTCGAGCCCGCGTGTCGATAGTTTTGAAGCGTGGATTTCGGGAACAACTGCGTGAAAACAAGTTGCGACACTAAACCCAGCCCAATCCTGCACTCTCGCAAGAAATGAGTCATTTACTGTTCTGACGACGCGCGGGTTTATGTGTTGCTGCCGCGTTGCAAAGAAAAGTATATCATGTATTATAAAACCAGCAACTACAGCGGCACTTTTGTTACAGAACACTGTGACTTTTTTGCACACATTGCATCACAAACTGCTGCATTTATTCACTGTTCACAACGTCTGTTACCAGATCACTCTGATTTTTCCTGTCGCCGTTCGAGACAGGACTGAGCATTGAGGATACATGCATTATCAAAGAATCAGTTCAATAGCTTCTGTAGACTGGTGCAGCTGGTGATTACGCCGGTGTCGAATTGACGAATGGGTAAATACCCGACCCGGCGTGTTATTCTGCGCTAGATTAATCGTCGCCGACAGCATCGTCGTCGTCATCATCATCATCAGCAGCAGCAGCAGCTCGACTGCGTCAACACCGACCTGTTTATGCTTTTTATTCCCCATAGACGACAGCGTTGCCTTGCCCGCTTGCCGTAACGTAGCCCTGTAGGTTTATACAGATCGTGATGTTTCAGCTGACCAAGGAGGACCTGGAACGACGAATTTACCATCAGCATGCGGAAATACTTTTGCGAAATGACAGGTTTATGACACTCTTCTGCCACCGGTACGCATTAAGACGCTCGCATAATGCCAACGGCAGAAACGTTCGACATGGACTTCAGTTTCTGCTGGTTTTGCAGATGTTTGCGGTTTTTTCTACAAAATACACGTCAAACGGAGCATCTATTCAGGCGTGCGCCGCGGTGTGCGTGTAGTATTTTTTTGACGAAAATGTGAAATGTAACCTATAACTAAACCCAAAAGCCAAACTTTTAACAGCAGCATCATAATAAACAAAAGCCCAGCTGTCGCTATGGAAAGCCGGCCGAAGACTAGCAAATGTGCACGTTGTTTCTTTTCTCACTGCACGTGCGTCCTGTAACTAGTACTAATTACTGTCCACGGTAACCAATACAGCATTGTTCTTAGCATCGTCGCTATTAGTTTTTGTCTTTCTGTCAACACGATAACTCATAAACCGCTCCACTTGATAAAATTTTGCACGAACTACTTTTATAATCTTATTAAATTTCAAGGTCATAGGTCAAGGTCATATGAGTTTTTTGTTCGTTTCTTGTGTGCATGACAGGCGTACTGCACGAACCAGTTGGCAGGTCATTTACGAAATGTCACAATATCATTCGCTAGATGGCGACGCGAGCAATACTTGTTCTGTTGTCATGTTGCCGTGATATCGTTGACAACGCTGACGATCACGCGCTGCCAGAGCACTCTGTCCTTTGAAGCCCGGATGAGCTGTGTTGGGCTCACGTCGTCCTTTGACGAAATACACAAACTATCCAGATATTTCAGTCTCTGACGCTCCATATAGCTCTCTTCCCTTCTAGCCTTCCAGTAACCACCAAATTCTCAAAGCCACGCTTTCTCGAGACATGCCCAAAGAAAACAAGCCGTTTCATGACGGATTCTTTTGATTAATATACGTTGTATTCTTGCCTCTTTTTGTACTTCGTCGTTACTTACGACAGTAGGCCTACTAAGCTATGAATAAGGCTTGCACGACTATAGTTTCAGTTTCGCTGGAGAGTGGAGACACGTGGCGTTATAGCTCAAAAGTGGACTATGCTTTGACTGGTTGATTTGGTTCGCCGACTAGCACGGATTATTGTCAGGTAATCTGCTCATGCATAGAGGTGGTTCGCAGTCGTGTACGTATGACAAACATCGAACGTGTTAATGAATGCTATAATTTATTTATACGTCGAAATAAATCGTGAATGCAAATTTCATTTGCAGCAAATTTAGCTAGCGAAGCCGATTGATTTGCAGGGCTTCTTAACTTATGGAACATTTTAAAATCAAACTTATGAAATAACTAAGAACAAGAGTTGCAAGCCATGAGATACGACCACATTATTCAGTTGATGAATATTTACTCTAGGCTACGATTTGTTCCGCGCGTGCGATATAATTAAAACAAATTCACCCAAGTTGCATTATGAAACGAAAGCAGGAAGTTGACGCCATGATCTCCAAGCGGTAGCTGAGCTTCTTGTACTTTTTTAGTCAGACATGTCGTTTTTACGACAGACGAGTACTGTGCTCATCCCCATTACATCCAACCAAGTCGAAAATAACACGACATAATTACAAGCCTACACATAATGTTAACAAATTATAATGCTTGTTTTAAATTCATTTTCGGCAGTTATTCACGAAATGATAACAGATAATTACTGTCGGTCGTTCAGTCTACTTTGTATTTTTACAGTGTTTTTCGGCTTGCTGAAAAAAATCGACGTTCGCTTAGGCTTAGGCCTATTCCATGCGGTAACGGCAAGTATAGAACTGCAGTTTTGTTGTTTTTATTGATGTAACACATCTATTCATTTACTCTGTAGTCAATCTTCTTAATATTAAATCGTCGTTTACTTGAACCCTGTTTGGAAAACAAAGTGGCGCCATTTGGCGAATGGTAATAGCCACCAGGAGTGCCTTTTTTATTACGCGCGAAAGCAGAATGTTTCGCGCGTCTTTGCCATCGTCTGGGCGTCTGTCCGTCCGTCCGTCCGTCCGTCCGTCTGTCTGTCTATCTGTCTGTCTGTCACACTCGTGATCTGCATCAAAACGGTGCAAGCTAGGATCACGAAATCTTTACTGTGGGCTGCCCCAAGGTCTCTAGTTTATCGTGACAAAATTTCGTGTCACTGGGTGCAGGGGTTACCCTCGAACGAAAGCGTCAAAGAGAACTACCCCCTAAAAAGACGTCATTTTGCCGTTATTGGCTCGAATAATGTGAAAACGGTTGCAGATAGGTACATACATGCTGCATATCATAACAAGCACTGGTAACAGACTTTTTGGATTTATCAACATCAATGACCTTGAACGACCTTGAGCCCCTCAAAAAGAGGTTTTTAGTGAATTTTTCGCAATTTTTGGATGCAGCGCACATTTCAACACTGAACTGCGACGAAATGGCTGGAGATAGACCACGATAACCTGCGTATGAAATATTCGGCATTCAACATAGATTTTAGCAGTTCAAGTCCCGACCCCTTAGGTTCAAGGAGGCCGGCGCAGGCGGGCGTCAAAAACAGCTACCCCCCTAAACAGTGGTTATTTTACCGCAATTATCGCGTGTAGCGTGAAAACGGTTGCAGATAGGTACATACATGCTGCTTATCATAACAAGCACTGGTGACAGTCTTTTTGGATTTATTAACATGGATGACCTTGAACGACCTTGAACCTGTCAAAAAGGGGTTTTAGTGAATTTTTGCACAATTTTGCGCTGCGACACGCATCTCAAGAGTGAATTGCGCCAAAATGGCTGGAGATAGACTAAGACAACCTGCATATGAAATTTTCAGCATGGAGTGTAGATTTTAGCAGTCCAAGTCCGGACGCTCTAGATTCAAGCAGGCCTGCGCACGTGGGTGTCAACGAGAGGTACCCCTGTAAAATGTGGTTATTTATACTCTGTTGGCTTGTCTAGCGTGTAAATGGTTGCAGATAGGCACAGCCGTGCTGCTTACCATAACAAGCACTGATGAGGAGCTTCTTACGAATGTCTACATCGATAACCTTGAGTGACCTTGAACCCTAAAAATATTGATTTAACGTGATTTTTTGGCAATTTTTGGCTGCAAAAGAGTGAATTACGACGAAATGGATGGAGATAGACTAAGATTACCTGCGAACAGGAACTGC
>Ga0056128_1004538_pt1 | contig 17377 bp, 6 predicted proteins | sample WorMetLIZISLAND2_FD_71113 | JGI IMG/M metagenome (GOLD analysis project Ga0056128, IMG submission 71113) | Marine gutless worms symbiont microbial communities from Max Planck institute for Marine Microbiology, Germany - Olavius geniculatus... ... | reverse complement strand
CGTACCTTGGTATATCCTTACCCAGCGTTGTCCTAGGTAATAGATCGGTAAAGTTTGAACTGAGTTTCGGGCTTTTCGCTCGTTAGTTAAGGTATGTTACCCAGTGTTCTGATAGAGAAATGTTGTTATAAATTTAAACCAGTCAATTTGAAAAGGACGTTTGATCACTCAGTATTTGTCAGTTTATTGATATGTTTTTCTTTCTTTTTTCTCTCATTGTTTGTATTGTAAATACGTTGTAATTGCTACCATCTGTTGTGATGAATAAAGATGTTCAAATAAAAAAACTTGGAAAAAAGTTTGCAAACGCGCTTTATTGAAAAATATTATTTAAAACGTTTGCAATCGTTTATTATAACTATATATGTGTTTATGTTAGATGTACTTTGCATATTCCATTGAGGACTTTCTTGTTACTTACAACGTGTAAAATTAAATGACAGGCTTCTTATACTACAGTAGTTGCTGTGTTGTGCTACAGGTGGGCTACTTCTGGGTGACGTTGGTGGTAATGTGTGTCACATACACCGGCATTTACCGAGTTGCACTTGATCTGCAGCGTAAATCGGAGGCCAAACACCGACAAATGACCAACGCCGTGACTTCTGGACAACGACAATCACAACGACAACAAGACGCTAGCACTGTACAGCACACAGAGAAGACAAGATTATCAGCGGCCTTCGCCGGTAACAGCAGTCAACACTTGGCCTGTGCTGAGTCCAGCAGTCCACTAAAACCTTCCAGCAGCAGAACCACTGACAAGGACGACAGATCAAGTAGTCCTGCACTGCCTTCAGATAACGACACCGCCGCCGCCTCACGAGCCAATGGCGCCAACAGCAAGCAACAGCAGCAGCAGCAGCTGGTTGCCAGCACCGAGGGCTGCTACATCTACGTCGGCGAAGTTGACAACGAACAGCAGTCGCCGGTAGCAAAGATCGTCGTCAAGGCTTCGTCAGACAACAACGACTGTAGCAATAAAAACACCACGCAGGAGTCGACTAACAGGCTGACCGTAGCCAAGTCGACTCTGCGTCTGAGTCTTACGAGTCTCGAGTCAATGAGCTGCGGCTTCCGACGCCGCAGCCAGAAAACATGTCAGGGTAAGAGTTCGTCACGGCAGGGCAGCAGCAAGAAGTCGAAACCGAAGAAAAACTCAGCGACGTCACGCAAAGGAATCGGCTTGATGCTAAGGGCGGGTAAGGTGGCCGGTAAAAAAAAACTTTTAGTGGCAACGACTTCAGTCCCAAGGGTGTTTTCTGGCCCTGAGGTGTTTCTGGTCCTCTGGGGTGCTTCTGGCCTTTGGAGTGCTTTTTGGTCCATTGAGGCGTTTCTGGAACCTGGGGTGTTTCCTGGCCCCTAGGCGTTCTTTTGGTCCCCTGGGATGTTTTTGATCTCTCTAGGTGTCTTCTGGCCCCGTGGGTGCTTCTGTTCTCTTGGGAATATTTCTGTTAGGCCTACCCTGGGGTGTTTCCTGGCCCTGGAAGTGTTTAGTTCTAAGGGCGGGTAAGGTGGCGGGAGCGGCTTCCGCGGCACAGAGCAAAAGTGAAAACCGAGCACGCAAAGCACTACGAACCATAACTGTCATTCTCGGCGCCTTTGTATTCTGCTGGACCCCGTGGCACGTCCTGTCTTACCACTACTAGTACTACTATTACTACTACTACCACAAATGTTTTACAACTGGTCATATTTGGCCATAATTGCCCATGGCTAAGTATTACCGTATTTAAGACACAGAAAATAGTATTAAGTATTTAAGACACTAGTCATTAGACTTGGGCCTCAGCAAAATGACTCTGTTGCACTAACTTTGCTTTCGATTGGCTACAACAACGACTAAAACAACAACAAAAGTGGCTTATTGCTACTACTACTACTACTACTACAGCGTGGCACGTTCTGTCTCTCATAATGGGGTTCTGTCACGACTGTGTACCGGGCGTACTGTACGATATCTCATACTGGTTGTGCTACCTTAACAGTCCTATCAATCCGTTTTGTTATGCGCTAGCCAATCAGCAGTTCAAAAAGACTTTTGCGCGAATACTTCGTTTCGACTGGCATCGCACCTAAACTAACGCACTTTATTAATAGTTAAAACATTGCAGGGACAATTTTTCAGAGTGCATGGGCCAAAAAATGGTGCCATTTTCAATAGGCCTTAACTTCATCAAAATTTTTAACCGATATTCAAAATTCTTTCACAGTCAGAATAAGGGGAAAATTGTAATAAAACTATTCCACCACACATAAAATGTGTCGCTAGACTACCTTGTGAAATGTCAGCGTTTCGTTGATCGCGTCATTATGCACTCTCACGATCGCTTAGTTTTCCGTTGTTGCTTTTAAGACACTGACATTTTACGAAGTAGTATAGCGACACAATTGTGGTGTAGTGGAATTTTTAGTGATAATGATATTACAGATTATCTCCAGGTTTTGAAAGTAAAAAATATGAAAATCGGTCTGACATTTCAATGAAGTTAAAAATTATAACATTGTGCCATTTTCGGCCCACGCTGTTTATATCGCCACTTAAACCCTTGCACTATGTTTCCGTCTTTATGCCTCGTCCTTTTTTACGTTCTCTATTTTGTTTTTCTTTTTTGTGCTTTTTCCCAAATACCCACCGTTTTTCCGGGGTTATTCTCCCGGGGGGTTGAGGGTCGCTGTAAGCAGGGGCGTTGTGACGGGGGCGTAGGGTGGAGGGGTAAATGCCCTCTCCCCATTTGCTGTCAAAAATAATTTGCTAGTCGGAAAACTTTCTTCGAAAAATGCAAAATTTAGGCCGAAAATGCCCATTTTGGGTGACACTGGAAGCAAAATTACAGTTATGATCACCAATAATCTTATATCTGTCGGAAATTTGGACTGTTAGCCAGATTGTAACTTTTCTTTTAACCCACTATAACACTGGCTCTAGGCTCCACTAGACCATTCACACCTACGATACGACGCAACTCAACTCAACTGTCGTGACTGCGGGTGACGATTCAATGACGTCATTAGCACTGTGACGTCACGCTGCTGTGCACAGACCACGCGTTGTTTGCTAGCCTGGCTGAGCAGTTGAGTTGAGATGAGTTGAATCGCGTCTGCGTCGTAGGTGTTATGGTCATAAACTCCATTCGATCGCTTTCCGGTTGTTAACCGAAAATGTCGGACGAAGAAATGAAGTCGCGCGACGTAGGGCGTCATCGCCCACTGCGCACTGGATACAGTGCTGTGGGCACTGGACAGACGGCCGCATACTAGAGCTCCAACCGGTTAAAATGTTCTAATCGATTAATTTCTGTACAGTTATCGAAGGTAATCAATTAGGCCCTACTCTTGATTAATTTTTCTTGTCGAGATAGACTACGAAAACTGCAAATGTTTAAACCGCACAAAAATTTGTCAGTTGATTCTCAGGAAAATAATTACAACTGCAGCTCACAGTGTTACCCCAGACTCCCTAGGGGTCCTACTTCTAAGGCAAAGGGGAGAAAGGGAAAGGGAGGTAGAATGGTGACGGGAAGGGAGGGAAGGAAAAGGGAAGGGAATTGGATTGAAATTGAAGTTCAGTTCCAGTTCACCTTTCTGACTACGCCACTGATGACTGATATCAGTCGATGTGATAATTGAACATGAACATTGAACGTTGCTTTTGCTTAAGGCGCGTAAAGAGCGACTTTGAAGAACTGAACTGAACTGAAGCGGTTGTTTTTGACGAACTGACCAACGGCCAAGCAGTTTGTAGTGCATTACGGTAGCCTCGGTCGTCTACGCGACTACGCTAGCATACGCGTTAGCCAATGACCTATGGGCTCGCCGTTACGTATCAGTTCAATTCATTGTTTATTTGTGTATTTATTTATTTATTGGAAACGCCCGATGATAGCACAATCGCACATCAAAAACATCAAAATAAGACGCCTAAAAGCTAACAAAAATGCCAAAAACAAACCAATGAAGAAAGCGTTGCATGCAATGTCGCTTTGTACGCACCTTTATGTTTAGCTTATAATGCCAATAGACGTTTATTCAAACGAGGACAATGATAACTCTGAATGGTTCACTTAATTTAGAACTTCCGACGATTTTGCATACCTACCTTGCTTATTGTTAACTTACTCGTGTTCTATAGTCGTGAATAGGCCTATGTGAAATGCAAAAGACGAACTCTATAGGCATTTGGACGATCAAAAGTATTTTTTGTTTGCTATTTTGTGAGTGTGTTACAACCACGTTCAACTGCCGTTTCTTAAATTATTTGCTACCGGTATGATTGTAATTCCGTTTATCTGTATATAAGCAAATAAGATTGGTTTTGAGTGCCGCTAGTTTATTACACAGTACACTGTAGGCCTACAGCTGAAATATCGTTCCGTAATGATCTTTAGGTTAATGATGGAACAAATGTCGGACATAGAACACAAGGTGACCGCTCACCTGGAAAGCCTGGAAGTGGAAAAGCCGCCAGGGAATTCCAAAGTGGTCAGGGAAAAGTCAGGAAAAATAGAAAAGGGCTTAATGAAACAAAAAAACAGCCAGGCATATTTTCAATATACTGTTTTTATTTCACATTTCTTTTTAAAGATGTTACAACCATAATTCATTAAGCGTTGAGTCCTGAAAGCAAGGTCTACGTACATGGCCTGTTTTAAATTAATGTGAAACAACAACTGTTGACCACAGAAGTAATCAGTATATTGATGAATCTTTGTCTGCCCTACTATAAAAGTTTGTGAATTTTATTTGGTCTGGAAAACTGTCGCCGTGAGAACAGCGTGCTTATTATCAACAGTTAAAGTAAAAGATCAGTGTGAACTGATATAAATATTGCAATTGGCCCATCACCAAAGTTACAGTGCATTATTGTATATTAACAACCCTGCGTGTTACATTAAGCCATAGTTTAGCCACAGAACTCATGACAAAGTGGCTTTCGTTGTAGGTAATTAGGCCTACGTGCAAGCAGCGTCAATGTCAAAATGCAAGTTTGTTTAAGTATAGTAAAGTGTTTAAATATAATAAAATAATGACTGTAGATGGAATTTCGTCGGCAACGAATCAAGTGACAACATTCAACAACGTACAGACTTCACTGGTTGCCTACAAACACACAGATAAAACAGCACTTATTATGCGGTAGGCCGCAATACGGGTCCCGCCTGTCCCTCTGTTTGTCCGTCTGTCTCATACGAGCTCCTAACTGGCGAAAAAATGCACAGAAAACAAAAATTGGTGCTTACGTAAAAGCTGGTGCCATTTTTAGGTCGGGTCATTAATCAACTAATCGCTGTGCACATGCCTATTTGTATTGTGATGAATTTGTAATAAGCTCAGCTTATATTATTAGGCATAGGCCTATACTGTTTCTAAAATTGTAAGTTGACCAATTCTGATTTCCGGCGCATGATGTCGCAACCTAATGAAGCCAAGACGCCAGTTGGTGACAACCATAGGCCTAATTATAGTTGTAGGTTAAAGGTTGTGTTATAGGCCAGCTTTTAATTGAAGTCCATTCCAGAGCTACGGAGCGTCAGCTGCCAGATAGGCCGGTACTCAATTTTCCTACCCCGGAGAGATGAAAGGCTGAGTTTACTTAGGTGGCTGGGATTACATACCGAAATGGTTTACCTGCCCGCAGGCAGTCACCCTTTGCAGCATACTAACCCGGCCCGGCGTAGCCTACAGTAATTTTGATGATCGAATGAAACGCGTTACCTCTAAGCCACGCCACCAACCTAATTATAGCTCTATAATGAATAACGGTATGTCTTACGCTGTGAAGCTGCAGCTGGATGTTGTTAGACAGATTGATATTGTTTGCGCAGATTGAACGCCAGAATACACGACAGTACTACTCCGACCACCTATAATACACAGACAATACTAATTATTATACCAGTAGACATTAGACATACGTACGGATGCATGGGCCAAAAAAGTAGGCCTACGCTAAGGCTTTTATAATTTTTAAAATGTTTTTAAAATTATTTTTTTATGTTTTTTTATTTGTTAATGTTTTTTCGTGTTGTTAATGTTATGTTTATTGTTCTTGTTAAATCTTTAGAATAAATTGCTACAGATGTTTTAAAAGCTATAAACGTGACTAGTATACTTGGTATTTGTTCTGACATTTGACTGTTTAGTTCAGAATTGAGTATCTACCATAATCACAGTTACACAAAATAAAAAATGCCTAAAGTAAAAATTAGCGATTGGAAACATTTGCAGTTTAATGTTTTTATAATGTTTTTTTTATACAAGTATGGGGCCTATAAAACATGGTTTTAATGTTTTTTTTCTTATTTGCAAATAAATGTTTTTAACATCTATGGTCCACATTTTACCAGATACAAGTCGATTTTCAAAACTTTTAACATTTTGCGGCAAACAGAACGTGATTATTAAATAACCCATCCATGGCGTCGTGGGGGACAATTTTACTTCGCCGTGAATTTTGGGCTGTCGGAAAATTGTCCGGAAATCTTTTTCTTGTCGCAAGATTTTCGTTTGTTTGCTACTGAAAAACTCCCATTTTCTGAAAATTTAGGGGTAAAATTGAAATCTTAAGTACCCCTAATTTCCTCTGTCGCTGACTTGCATGTGTCTGTCTAAAAATGCAATTTTTTCCGCCAACTTTTTTAACAGACGACGCCGTTGATCCCACCACACGTTAACTGCATCGGTACACTACCTTGTGAAGTAAAAAAAGACATGGAAAGACAGTGGTTTACAATGGTTTGATTTCTTACACTATAGAAATACGTTCTGTTGAACGAGGTAGGCTATCTGTCCAATTGCCACGCTGTAGGCCTAGGCCTATAGCCTAGCAGCTACGTATAAAGGGGTTAGGTGCAAACTGGGCGCATTATCTTTCACGGGGGCCGAGTGATAATCAATTTTGTCCCAAAATTCGTTGCCATGGCAACAGGGGTCGGCAAGGGAGAAATTTAAATGACACCATCGGATAGCCCGGACCCGATAATAGGGGGTTAGGTGCAAACAGCGCGCAATTATCTTTTACGGGGACCGAGTTATACCGCTGTGAAGTCCCCATAGGCCGTAATGCAAAATTTTCCAAAAATTGGGGTAAAATAGAGGAAGGAGTTATCAGATTTTTATCTTAAACAAACTTGATCTTACTTTTCGGGTCCCGAATCACTGTGCAAAATTTCATCAAAATCGAATCAAAATTGCGACCGCACGAGTGTTTACAGACAGACTGACAGAATGACAGTGTGACATAAGTGATTTGATAATCTGTCCCATGCTATGCTATAGCTATAGCTGGATGAATTAAAATAAATTTCTTTCTAATCATCAAAATGTACAACTATTTAAGTCGATCAGTCAGTCAAATCAATCAGAGTTGCCTACGTTAGACTACTTCAAGGTTAGGCCTAGACAGAAACAAGTTCATACGATAATGCCGGATATGACTAAGAGCCATGTTTTCAAGTAGGCTACATGTGCAGGAACTAAAAACTTATAACTTCTAGTAACGCTTTCATTATTATGGATTGGTAGGCCTGCATGGGTTATACGCAATGCTGATAGGTTTCTGGGCCACCCTGTGTGAGATGCTGTGGATATCTAGCTGTGGAGGTTATTGTGTCAACCTGTAGGAGAGCAAAGATGCCAGTGACGACACCGATGATGAGGATATTTTCCTCCGTCCAATCGATGAATTCATCCGCACAGCCCTACACACACATACCGGGTGGTTAGTACTTGGATGGGTGACGACTTTCGTCCATCCGGGGTAGGTAAATCGAGTATACCGGCACAGCATATAGGCCTATAATTATTGGCTTATCTGGGTGTGGTCAACGCGTGCGTTCACCTGCGTCGAGTGGCATCATCATCATCATCATCATGACGCGTAGACAACTGATCGAGGTCCGTTGCGGCGACTCCCCACGATGTCCACGTTCATCTGCACTCTGCCACATCTGTCTCCAGCTGAATGCCGGTGTTCCGCTGCCGATCTGCTGTATCCAGGTTTTTCGAGGACGCCCATGCAGGAGGTCTTCTCCAGTTCATCCCCAGACTCTGCCCGCCTTTCATTGCAATGACCTGACATAACGCTTGGTGTGCAGGTGCCCCCCATGTCAAACAACGTGACCAAACAGTGCTTGGTGCCTCTTGCTGATTATATCTGCAATGTTCGGCAGACCAGTCCTGTCGGCTATGTCGATGTTCTTGACACGGTCGTGCCACTTCACACCCAGTATCTGGCGTTGGCATGACATATGCGCCCTTCCCTTCAAATATTTTCAAGAGAGGAAATTAATAGGGATTTAATATTTTCGTTTAAAACATTTTGCGCACGTAAGACGTTTCGGAGTAGGATATCTATCCCCTGAGTGCACGTAAGCAGTAGGCCTAAGCGTGCAATTTCAACGTCGATTTTTTCTAATTTTTCCGGGGGCATGGTCCCAGACCCCATGTCGTCAAAAGCAGTTGATGGTGTAGTGTGTGCGATCCTCCGGCGCGGTTTGAGTACGATACTGCACTGTCTGGGGTGGTATAAGCTCCACTACTGCGTACTCGCTTACCCACTCTTACCAGTGCTGTAAGCCTATAGTTACATACATCATCGTGGATCATGGAAACGTCTTTAGTCTTGAGTACTTTGCCGGCGCAGTCGGCCCGGGTGCGGTTAATGCAACAAGATTGCGGAACAGTTTGGTTCGCCTTGTACTCGGCATTGTCCGACCAATCGAGGTACGTGTCCACTCCACAGCACTCCAACTACAGCCAAACGTTACAACATTATACAGGGTGGGCCAAAAAAGTAAGCTATATGGCACTTTGTCCATATCTTCGCTAAATATTGGTAAATTTTCACAATTTTTTCGCTAAATATTGGTCAATTTTCACAATATTTTCACTACTGGACTCTAAGAAATTTGCTACTCAGTGGCATGCACACCGCACTCATTACGTCGCTACACTACCTGGTAAAATATAAATATCCGAAAACGTACAACGGTACAGATGGTAATAAATTCGAGTGGTAAATTTTTAAAGTATTTAAGTAAAATGTTAAATATAAGTTATAGTAAGTGTCAAAAAAGGTTGAGTAGCAAATTTCTTAGAGTCCACTGGTGAAAAAAAATTGTGAAAATTGGTCAATATTTGGCGAAGATTTGGAAAAAGTACACATTATAGCTTACTTTTTTGCACACCGTGTAGTTTTCGATTGTGAGCAAACTAAAGGCGCGCACCGAGCGACGTAACTGAACTGACATGGTTTAGTTTTTGACGAACTGGCCAATGGGCAAGCAGTAATGCATTACAGTAGGCACCGTCTAACGGCGTCGGTGGCCTACGTGACTACGCTCACTTACGCGTCAATCAGTAGGCTCGCCCTGCACGCTTACACATTGGTCAGTAATTTTTCGTGAAAAACTAAACCGTGTCAGTTCAGTTTAGTTTCATCGCTCTGTACGCGCCTTAAAAACAACGTCATTATTTTCGAGTAATGATCAATCTAAAATGTAGGCCTACTCACTGCGCACTAGAGGCAACCATTTTATCCGCCGACCCCGTCAACTGAAATCCAGAAGCAAACACGGGATGCATGAATGAGTCAAATCTGTTGCTAAGATATGATGCGCCAAATTTCAGTTCAAAAGTTTAAAACGGTCGCCGAACGTCAAATTTAAATTTCTTAGGAAAATGCAAAATTTGGGACTAGAACATTTGGAGGAAAACTAAAATTTTGAGCACCCACCATTTCCTCTGTCGAAGATTTGCACCTGTCTGCCTCCCCCACCTGCGTTTATAACCCACGACGCAGCCGGTTTTACCGGCACTAGAGCGAGATTAAAACGAGATTTAAGATAGGCCCTACATATGTCTTACTAGATAAATAATAAATTATTATGGCTCTGATAGCGGTGTCGTGGGTTTAAAAAGTAGGCGGAGCAGAAAGTTGCAACTTTTTGACAGGGTACTTAAAATTTCAATATTGTACCCCCTGAATGTCCGAAAATGGGAGTTTTCAACTGCAGAATTTGCATTTATGAACGAAAATGCTCCGACAAGAAGCCTGCAGATTTTTCGACAGTTTCCGACAGCCAATGAAAATTTAGGCTGAAGGGCAATTGCTCTTTTCCCCCACGGTCCCTGGCCATGAAGCCACGGGCTAGCCTATAGCCTAGGCCTATTTGAACCTGAGTCTGCAGATGGTCCCAAGCTGCCTTGACGCCTTTGTTCTGGTAGTTTGGAAGCGTGTCTTTCATCTTATCGCGAGCATACTCGTCCACCTGTGGACACAACAACAACAACTAGGCTACTACTACAACTATTTTATAGGCCTATTACTACAGACCACAGACAGATGAGCACCCACAGTAAAAAGGTAAAAGGTAAAGTCCGGTACTTGCTATAGCGCTTCTTACATGAGGCGAACTTGTGGCCAGAAGCGCTTTGACAATCTCGGAAGTGGCAGCTGATTGGCATGAGCTAATGATACCGCAGCACACTATGCGGCCATCCATTGCCCGCGTTAACGAACAACTGGACCCGCGGTTTGCAGCTAGCAGACATACCAGCGCCTCAAATAGCCACACTAGGCTTTCATGCACCCCGTATCCCGTAAGCTACTATTCATTTCTTGACCCACGGAGGGTAGGAGGCTGAGTTGGCCTGAGCATACAATAGATTATCAACTTGCTCAAGGTTGCTTGCAAATGACCGGCAGCGAGAATCAAACCGCAACCTGAAAGTTGCGAGTCAACACCAACCACTAGACCTCTTGCACCTACACGGGCAGGTAGGTGTGAACAACTTGCCCAGAGTTGTTACTTGGTAGTGCACCGGCTGGGATTTCAACCGTGGACCTTGCGGTCCCGTATCCAACGCCCTAGCCGTTGACCCACCAAGCCGCCAAAAGTGAGAAAAAAGTCAATCATTGATGAGCGGTTGTTAGTACCTCAGCTCTGAGAACGAAGACGGTGATGAAGGCTGCGATTTCAAGCACAAGGACAATGCTCAAAGACACCGAAAACTGCGCACGAACATTATTAGGCTACATTTTAATAATAGGTCCTATACATTATACATTGGCTATACCAGAACACCACTATAGGGCCTACACGAATTAGCTAATGTAGGCTTAGGCTATGTACAGGGTGGCACGGAAAAAAATTCCTGCGGACAAAATGCAATTTCTTCGCAAACAGTTGCCCGATAAAATTATTGAAGCTGCTTAATAATGACACTAGCCTAGTCTACATTGACGTACTATATAGTTGAAGGGGTGTCAGTTTTTGGCGTAGGCCTAGGCGTAACGAAATAATAGACCCTTATACGTACGGTGACAATCATGCAGTGGTTCTCCTTGAAAGCGCCGCAGCAGCCGAAGAAGCTGACTATCAGACAAATCACTCCGATGACAACGATGAATAGAGAGGCGCTGTTGACGTCGTTACCGAAGAACGCGAAGTAATCACGGAACGCCGCTTGGATCACCGTGCCGACGATAATGAATACCAAACCGATTATCTGCACACCAGCCCAGCACTAATTTTAGACGAATATCTTACAGAATTTTCTTCTCTGGAGCTTATAATAAAGTAATTTATTTTTGGCTGATTGTTAATCTAGCGTGTATGGGTCTGCATTCACTGTGGAAAATCGCTTTCTTTCCGCGACCGGAAGTCGGACGAATGGCATTCGGATATAGGCGGTACGGTCGGCCCACCCTGGCGACAGCTGGGTTTTTTGTTTTATACTTTGTTAACACGATGAAAATGGCTAGTTAAGCTGGCTCCTCAAGCACTCATCGAGCTGACTTCATGAACGCTTGTTGCAGCAGCTCGGTGAACCCTTGCAACTTGTTTTTTTCAGAACTTCGTCAAATGAAACCTGCACCAAACTTGATAGTTTTTGGCACGGAAATAGCCAAGACGATAGAACTATGTAAGGTATACTCAATGTCTACCTCACATAATTTATGTCAACGCACTACCGTGTAAAACGCAGATGCTCCAAATTGTTGCGTAATGCTCAGTTGTTATCTCCATAAAAGTTTTAACGACATAATTAAAAACACAATAACCTAAAATGCGATTTATTCAGCAGAATTGTAAGTTTGTGTAACAACTTGCTTTCAGATTATCAGAATTTATGCCCAAAGTGTACACAATGGCTTAGACGTGACGCCACGTCTGAGAGCGTCATTAACGATAAATGTTACGGATCAAAATGCACAACACTCATTCATGGATAAAACGTGTTTTGAGTTCATCAACCAGTTATTTTGTTGTCTGCTATTATCAGCGTAAAATATTTAATACCACACATGGCACTCTGTGTCAAACCGATCATAAAAAAGTGAGCAAGATGATACTGATAATCACTGGGTAATGTAACAATTTGGAGCATCTGCGCTTTACACGGTAGTGCGTTGACATAAATTATGTGAGGTGGACAGTGAGTATACCTACATAATTCAGCCGTGTAAATAACCGTTCGGTTGTCGGATAGATATCCGGTCCTACTCGGCCCGGCTATTTACCCGGCAGCCGTTTTGCGACGGCAGGCTTAGGTCGTGTCTCTCGGCGATACGACAAACACCTGCAAGTCGGGTCGATCAAGTCGACTCAAGTCGACTTGGGCCTTCCAAGTCGGGTCAAGTCGGTCTGTAGCAGCGTCGCCGTCGAAATTTTCTGGCGCCGTCGGTTTCATTACAAGTCATTTCAAGTCGACTCGAGAAGTCGACTTGACAAAAATAATCCTGCACTCATACCAGTTCTCTCAAACGCGGCTATCTATGAGTTTGGGCAAATAAGGCAATTTGTAACATATTTTAGTGACCGTAGGCCTATATAAAATAACTGTATAATATCAATTAGGATGAACGGATTATTGAGTTTCAACGCTTCGCACTCTTCTAATTGTTAAAAAAGTTCAAAGTGATCCAGAATCCAGGATTCCTTCCGGATCACCCCCAAAATTGAATCACTGGTAGTTTTTGCCATTTCCGACATGTCCTCAAAATTTCAGAAAGATCAGTCTATAACTTTTTTAGTTATCTTGCTAACACACAGACAGACAGACAAAAACCGGCAAAAACATAACCTCCTTAGCGGAGTAATAAATGACGTAGAAACCAGAAACCTAGGCCTACGAGTGAATTAGCCTAATGTCAATGACGTAAGCCTAATTTCCATAATGTTGTTGTTCTCCTTGCACTAGATGGCTGAAATTTTGCATGCCTAGGTTTAAGACACAAAGCTAATTATTCGTGTAAAAGTTTTTATAAGCCCTAGCTGTTAGCCACAATACATCCGTTACAGAGGGACGGACGACAACGACGCCAAAGACGCCGTACAGCATGTAACGCGTCAAAAACAGTCACAACGCACAGTTTTAGCTGTCTGTACGAATTTCCTTTAAGAAATGACAATAACAAAAGACGTCCACCGAAGGAAAAACAGTTTATGAATAGCCTACAGTATACCTGCAGCGTTCACGCAAGTTCATCACAACTTCTGAACGTCTGAAGTCGTCTGTCGACTGCCGCTGTCAAGTCAAGTCAAGTCGAGTCGGATGTTCATTCATTCCATTCAATGACCCCAAGTCGACCGCCTTGGGGTCATTTTAGCGTCAAGTCAGGTCATGTTTTTGTACCTCGGCGACTTGCAGGTCTACCCTACAGGCTATTTGTAGGCCTACCTCTGCCGTAAAAATAGTCAGCGTGTTGAAAAAAACCTATTAACCCTATTAACCTATTAACACTAAAATTTATATGAGGTTTCTAGGTTTTAAAAGTAACTTAAAACCTATAGTTCTTTTCGAACCATTATTCTCTAACTTGTTGAAGACAGAGAGAATAAACGGCTCACTTACGAAAACGACGAGATTGAACGCAAAGATGAGATATTTGATAATCTTCATCGAAGTCCCTTCCATCTTGCTGTCTGTCCGTATGTACAACTCAGCTATAGGTTTATATTATTGTTTTTTGTTCTTCACAAACAACTGGCCTATATAACAGCCATTGTTCGAGAATTCGCATTTCACGTATTTTAACAATTTAAACATGCAACTTTACGAAGTTTAAACACGGAACCAGCCTGACAGGCCACCACTACTTCTGACGGCACTAAAAGTTGCAAAATAGAGACTTTCTAGAATCCGAACCACTTTCGTTGGGTAGCCAAGGTGTCTTACATGTAACTTTCCATAGCCCTCTCCTCCATATGGAGTCAAACGCCTTTTTGAGATCTATATGCAGCATACATATAAGTCTTTGCTAAACTCTAAAACCCAAAATCACGAATTCTCGAACTATGGTTATACTAATATTACAGAGACTAAATCACTGTAATGTAACTATACTGTTGTTAGTCTGTAACCATCTGAACGCGCCTGTGATAACTACAGCTGCTGTTACAGGTATAATGCAGCTCTGTTTAGTGCTGTGCTATACGAGTAATTTATTACTCGAGTAGTTGACGAGTAATTTAACGAGTATGCGCTCGATAAATGTAATGTGAATACATAGGGGCCTAAATAAAATGTTATAAACATACGCATATTCAACTATTAGCCGATTGCATTTCAACTAGCACACACACCATATATCTTGATCTTGGACTTAGAAATTTTGTCAATTATTACAAACACAGAATTTGTTGCACACTAGAAAACACTAGTTGTTACTTTTCTAGGTATTAAAGATTTTGAAGTATTTTTTTTATAGTTTTTAAGTTTTTAATCTTTTTGGACAGCGTCGGACTTCGTCCGGTCGGCCCACCCTAGCGACAGCAGAACTTTTTGTTTCGGTTTTGCTGTATAAAGCAAACCGGACACAAAATTGCGGCCCATTGTGATATAGGCCTACACTATTTATGCTCTCTTGCACATTGTTTTTTATTAATTGCAGTAAAACTCAAAAGATACAATCAAAATATGAATTTAAATACGACCTGTAATTTAAATTATAAAGCCTACGGCAAAAATTGAAGTTTTTTTGAACTTTGAAGTCCTTCCAGCTTTTTTTCTAAACCAGAACAATTTATTTTTCAAACTTTTAAACTAGTTTTCCAGGCTCGATTTCATAAGCCTATCTAGGCCTACATTAAATAACACTGGAACTCTAGTTACGATTTTTTTTCAAAAAATTCGTAATCTATAGGAGTATTTGAAATTGATTCTAAAAATATTATTCGAGTTCAGTTTCTAACTGGAATAAATCGAGTACTCGAATACACGGCACAGCTCTACAGGACTAGTGTTGATGCAGATGCTATCAGTGTCAGGGGCTTATAGCTTACAGCCTACACAGTATATACGACGTATCTAAAGATGTAACAAATGCGCCAAAAAACTGAAGGAATATTATTAAAGAAATATGATGGGGGTGAGTGGTAAATTTAGTGTCTGTTTCCAGCGGCCTAATGTGCCTGGATTTTATTAACGTCCGTCTCCCTGCTGTAAAAAAATAGCAAAAAGCCTAGCTGTCGCTGAGGTAGACGAGCTATATACAGCTTGTAGTAGTTCCTGTTGCAGTACTTATCGTTAAGGTAATCCAAGGTCGATGATTTTCATCTCATCTGAAAGGGCATAAGCAATATCCTATTAGTGATAGCAACCTTGGCCTTATCTCTCATCGTTATAGCCACAATACAATACAACCGTACAGACAGACAGACAGACAGTCAGCTCCAAAGCGTGGCTGTAGCGGGTCAAAAACTGTAGGCATTTTATGCGAGAAGACACAAGACCAGTAGTTATTTTTCTGTGTGAGACTTGACTACAGGCGTAGCCAGAAAATAAGGTTGTGAGGGCGCTTTGAAAATCGAGGCCCAAGGCAAGGGAGTAGGGAGCGAGCCCCTTACCCACCAGCTAGGAGGTCTTGGAGAGCGCTGTAAGCCCCCTCAGCGGGGTCCGGGGCAAAGCCCCGACCGCAAACGCATTTTTGGTCGAGAAAGAAAACCGGAAAACGTTAGTTCTACTGCACAAATCTCTTGGGCCTGGGGTGCACGTACACAATCGCAGTGCACACCCTGTACATTGTACATCTCCTTGACTACGGCTACGGTTAGGCTAAAGGGATTAAACCCTACACAAATGAATAAGGGTGATGATAGTTATAGAGTGTAGGAGTGTGGTGCAATCTATAGTGTGATGATTGACAATATTGCACTATGCCTATATGGCAACATCTGTATAGTAGGCCTATGCTAGAGACAGCCTACATATGTTGTATGTATCTATTGAGTATCGATCTTTCTGTCATACTGCTGCACGCCCTGTATGTCCTGCTGTAAGCAACGCGAGAATCGATATAGTCAAACTAGCTCACTACAACAACAGTTAAGGCGCCTATAAAGCGACGTAACTGAACTGAACTGAAATAAACTGAAGTCTGACACGGTTTAGTTTTTGACGAACTGACCACTGGGCAAGCAGGGTAAGCTTAATGACGCGTCTACAGGCCTAAGTGAGCGTTGGTCAGTTCATCAAAAACTAAGCCAAATCAGTTCAGTTCAGTTCAGTTACGTCGCTCTCTATATAAACGCGCCTTTATAACGTATACCCTCGTATAGTCCTACCTTCTAAGACGTAAACAAATTTTCCGTGCTTCCGCGGTGGCAGACGGTGAAAAAAACGGAGCGGAATTTTAAAAAATCATGCAGTAGCCACTGACACAATTACATTTCTCTTCGAAGCATACAGGACACAACAAACCAAATACAAAGTGTGAACATGACAAAAATATTTTTTTTTTCAAAATTATGAAACAGTTCAAGTTGTGCACGTGATTGCCAAAAAACAGGAGAATTGTCATTTCCACTCCCTCTTAATTTTGGCCTGTCGGAAAATTATCGAAGAATCTTCTTCTTGTCCGAAAAGTTTCGTTCATCTGGGAAAATTTGGGGGGGGCAGAATCAAAATCTGGAGCATCCATAATTTTAATTGCTGCGCCGCCTACTTTTTAGCCGATGCCAAATCTGATATTTGTTATCGCAACAACTATAGATATAGCCTAGGCCTAGCCGCAGTGTTCTGTGGCGTTCAACCCACAGTGCGCCTACCAGTTGCGTCTTATACACACTGTCCCCAAAGCGTCCGACGTTTTCACTGTCCATAATTATCTTCGCTAAATGATAGCCGATTTTCAAAATTTTTACAGATGCATTCTGTGGACAGTTCGCAACAAACTGATTATTAATAATCTTTAATCGCAATAAGATGCAGCATACAGTAAAAAAAATACAATACAATGCAGAAGCTAATTACTAAAAAAAACTAAGCTAAAAGACAATATTAAAAAGAAAACAGAGACGACCATGTGTATGTCACAGCATACTTCTGAACAAACTTGTGAAGCCTACGAGCAATGCATAAATCAACACTC
>Ga0056128_1004537_pt1 | contig 17383 bp, 11 predicted proteins | sample WorMetLIZISLAND2_FD_71113 | JGI IMG/M metagenome (GOLD analysis project Ga0056128, IMG submission 71113) | Marine gutless worms symbiont microbial communities from Max Planck institute for Marine Microbiology, Germany - Olavius geniculatus... ... | reverse complement strand
GTTTCATATCTCGTTCTATTATAATCTGCGTTTTGCTCAAAAAGTCAGATGTTTGACCAGACAGGGTGTGTAGATTAATCTGTGCCCACAAAGCCATGATTACTTCGGACGTATTGTTTTAACTGTTTCGAAAAAAAATAGTTCTTCTGGATTTAAAACAGTTACGTTTTAAAATGAGTTGGCTTATTTTAATATATTTTGTAATCAGTATTAACAATGGTGGTGGTACAGTGGCGACGATTTAATTGGTTGTTTGGTTGGCGTTGGACCGTGTGATTTTATTGCGATTTGACGTGTAATGTGCTTTTTTTCTTAGTGTTTTACAGTTTGTGAATTTTACGGTTCGTTATTTTTATCAGCTTATTTTGTTTAATAAGCATTTTTGGCCGACCCTATGATCGAGCCCTGGGTAGGCCTATGATATGTTTGTTTGTCTGTAACGCATATATTGTGGCTAAACAGTACGTCATTTGAAGCCAGCGATGGCACCGTTGGATAGGGCGATGACGAGTTCCCGCAGGCTATCAATAATAATCATGTTTTTATCTGCAGCAGCGGTTTGGTCGCAATTTTAAATGCATAGTTTCTGCCTGCAGTTATCATCTACGTGCGTCGACCGAATTACCGTATCGTATTCTAAGGTTGATTGTAGCGCTCGATATAGCAGCGTCACCATAGCGTGTATGATACTGCGGTCGCTATGAGAAATCGCTTTCTTTTCGCCAGTGGCTTCTATCGCCTCTAATTTAAAACCAAAATCGGGTTCAACTTTTCCTCCCCCTTGGGCTTTTTCCCATTTTAAGGGGAAGTTTTGTTAAAGGCGTATATTGCCCAGTGAAAATGGGGGGGAAGTTTCGTTAAGGGTTTAGATCTGATTCAGATTTACACATAAATTTCCCTTTACTTTTCATTTCGCGCAAGCTGCGCCCGCCAGATATAGAGATCGAAGCCACTGGTTTCAGCGACCGGAAGTCGGACGCTGGCCTTTGGATTTAAGACTCACGGTCGGCCCACCCTATCAACAGCTGAGTTTCTTATTTGTTACCTGATTCAAAACTGTAGGTATGGACTATGGTACGAAAACACTAGCGTAGCCATGATAGAGGGAATTGGGGGCACGTGTCCTTTTAGAAGCCTATTAAGTTACTCAGAATGATGCAAAAAGTGCACCAAAACACGTTATTTCTACACACAAAAAATTCAATAATTTTCTGCAGAGGGGATTATTCCCTTTCCACAGACCTCTTTCCCGTGGGAAGGGGACACCCCTCCCCGTACCTCACTCCTCAAGTGCCCCCCACTACAACTAGATTTTGGCTACGCCATTGTACGAGAAAGTATAAAGCTTTCGTCGATGTGTGCGTGTTTGTTGCAGACAGCGCGCCGCCGAGTCCGCGCAACCTGCTGTACAACCAGCTCTCAGTGCCGGGTGATGTGCGAGCTGTACTCAACGAGGACGGGTTTGTCGAGGAGGAACGTCAGCTGCTAAGCGGCGTCAAGGTGCGTGCCGCCAGCGTCAGCAAGCTCGTCGCCCTCGTCGTCGACTGCTTCGGTATACATTCACCCACCCAGACTCGCTTGGTAGTGTAAAAGCGCCTACAGAACGACGTAACTGAACTGAACTAACGCGGCTTACTTACTTTTTTGACGAACTGATCAATGAAGAATCAGGGCGAGCATAATGGTCGTTTGTGGACGCGTACGGGAGCATAGTCACCGACGCCGTTAGATAATGCCTACTGTAATGCGTTACTGTTTGCCGATTGGTCAGTTCGTCGAAAACTAAACCATGTCAGTTCAGTGCAATTACGTCGTTCTGTGCGCGTCTTAACAGTTGGGACGTTAAACTTGCGATTGCGAGGTTATTGGGGGTGCTGAAAATGACGGACGTGAAAATGGCGGATTATCAAAATGTCCAACCATGAATTTGACGGACATGAAATTGACTTACAAAAAGTTAACGGACATGAAAATGCAAGACATGTTTCAAGTGGCTGAATATATAGGCCTACATTTAGTAGACTTCGGTTCATCATTGCTCATCTGTAGCTAATTTTAGATTGATGTTTTCGTAATATTTTATGCATTTCAGCATTTCAACTTACTTTGTTGTTGTGACTTGTGTTCTGCCGTTGTTTAAAAAGAAAGAATTGCATTCTGCATTGTAATGTAATCTATTTTCAAACCATATATATCTTGTACTCCAATTTCATGTCTGCCAATTTCATGCCTGGACATTTGGTCCGTCAATTTCACGTCCGGCAAATTCATGTCCGGCATTTTCAGTCAACCAGGTTATTGATTCGACTGCTAAAAGGTCGTTATCAAGTGCTTACTACCTGGATGGGTGACTGCAGACGGGTAAACTGTTTAATCAACATCAAAGTTAACTCGGCTTTTTACCTCTTCGGGGTAGATAAATCTGTCTATAGCGTCAATACCGGTCTCACTGGAGTTATGGCGGGGCGCGTTCACCCGTGTCGGGTGGCAGGTAGCACTGTGTGATCCCATATGGCACTTGACGTTTTGTAGCTTTGAAACGGGATTCCTGTGAAGATCTATACCATTCAATCTTTAACCATACTTGATCCCCAGATTATCTATGAAGGTCGCCGGATATATAGAGCACACGCACGATGTTTTACATCACAACGGCCTCCAACAGCTAAACATTCAATCCACACTCCACAGCTGTCTTTTACCACAGTTTAAACCCTGCTCGCAGTGCAGTTATTCGCACGAAATAAGCTACAAGCGATCGGAGAGAGCACAAAGTTCCGGCACTTTTTTCATTTGGTGATCGTTGAGGAGGACTGGACCAGGTTGACAGAAAGCAAACTGGAAGAGCACAGTCGACAAAGACCTAAATAGACGGGGTTCATCTGGGAAGAAGCAGAGGTGGCAGCTCTTGACAGACACGGATGACGTCGGACTGTGGTCCAGTGTGTCAGTTGGATGCGGGATGAATCAAGGTCAAGGTCAAGGATCGTTTTCTGGATCATCAACAAAATCTAATCGGTCGCTTCTCTGTCAGGCCACGTCTTATCACTTCAATTATTGTTTTGTTAAACGCGTTTATGAGTAATCTTGCAAAGAGATAGACAGTGAAATGACAGAGGTGAAAAAATATAACGTTTGGCGGATGTAATAGCGTAGGCAGTGAATTCCGGCGGCGAGCGGGCAGGTGCTTTTTCTCTGCCGTCGGCTCCTGCTTGCTGCGTGCACGTGAACGGACGATCAACGCATTAATGTCAATGAAGCGAATTTTGTACTGCCCCAAAAATTCCCATTTGCAAATCTAATTGGCATGCATCTAGGCATATGGTTAATGAGTACAGCAATATAAACTGTCCGGCATTGCATCGTCAGCGACCGTCTGTAATTTAGAACGTTAGGACGCTATAGAAATTGTATCATTCGTATTACAAATAAGCATGAAAGCAAGTACAAATTCGAAGCATACGTCATCGTAAATGGCTGAAAAAAAGATCTGCACTAAGGAATCGGTGCATGTCGAGATGAAAAATACAATGCTAGTTGTAGGCTATATTATCTGCGAGAAGCATAATGTTGTATCGATAGTTGTTTTGCTTTGAAAGCAGTAGGGCCTATTGTCGCATTAGATAGGAACACTATGACAGCCGTTTTGCCTAACGAATATAGGCCTACAGCTCATGTTTGATGCAGTTTCGACGGAGCAGACTGGACTTAATTTCAGACAAGCAAACCAGGCATTTTTGTTGAAATGTGAAGGTTGTGTTTTTTCCTCTTTCCGTCGTCTCCATAGGTCAGCTTCGCCATCAGACGGCGTGAACGCTAAAAGCCACTAAAAGACCCGTTGGCCATGGCTTGCTGTTGTAGACTAGGCTATGCGCAGGCAAATCGAGTTATTCAGTGGACAAGGCGTCTTAGCCCCCCCCTCCTGAGGCCCCCTCCCTGGACGAATAGCACTCGTCGATCTAGCTATGCTGAAGGTTACTACAGATTTCCGACGGTATTCTGACAGACAGCTGCAAATTTCTGACGGAAAAGATCGTCGGTGCTCAGAATTTTAATTTTGCCTCTATTTTTTTTCAAAATGCAAGGTTAAGCTCCAAATTTTGCATTTTCGGACGACAATTTTTCGACAAAAAAAATTTCTCGACAATTTTTCGACAGCTTCAAATTTAGGGGGTTGGGTGGCAGATGCTCCATTGTTCCCCTGACCACGACGCCACTGACTGACGCAGGCAACTCAGCCTTCTATCCGTCCGGGGTAGGTAAATTAAGCACCGGCTGTCTGGATGGGATTGAAGCGGGCCGCGTTTACATGTTTGGGTGGCAGCTAACACTGTGAGATCCCATATGGCAGGTGACGCTCCGTAGCTCTGAGATGGTTTATCTATTAAGAGCTTTACACCACTGTTACATTTAGGCCTATTTTTTAGTCGCATTAGAGGTTAATTTAACAATATGCGCTATATAAATTTACATTTTCCTTATTTACTTACATCACGTGAGCAACACTCTTCATCTGCCGCGCAAGTTTATCAACCGCGCGTACTCAAGAGATTTCATATTGCAGAACGTATTTACTTCCGTTAGCCGTAATCTTGCCGTTTCCACCACATCGCCAACACTTTAGTTCCTGATCCCTGGGCTCGGCTTATGGAGTGTATAATAAATACGAAATATGTTATTTAAGAGATTTACCAGGACAAATGATGATGCTTATTTCCTGCTTTAAAAGGCTAAAGGTTGAAGGTTGTGGATAGTTCTTTATGAAAAACCCATCGCAGAGCTAGGCTACGGAGCGTCACCTACCATATGGCATCGCACAGCCACTTGCCACGCAGTCACCTGCCACCCGACATTTTGTGAACATGCCCCGCCTTCCTCAGCCAGACGGTTCAGTACTCAATTTACCTACCCCGGAGGGATATAAGGCTGAGTTAATCCAAATACTAACCACTTGATAGCGACCCGACTGGGAGTCGAAGCCACAACTTTTCAATTTCAAGTCCGACATTTTACCGTTACACCGCCAAGCCGCCAAGCTTGCGACGAGTTTGCATTGACTTTTATGTTTCTACCAATGATTTCTTAGACACATATAAGCATAATACCCAGTTTACACGATCGAACAAACATCGAGCAAACATCGAGCAAACACCAAGCAGGTCTGATGGAACTTTGCTCCCTGGCTCAAATGTAGGCCTAGGCATAGCCCACAGCTGACCACGTGTTATATAGGCCTTCCAATTACAACCAGCCCGCTCTCCTAATTAGCATGCTAATTATGCTAATTACCATAGCTCGTCGAGCTAGCTGGATGAATGCTAGTAAACATCGAGCAAACGTCAAGCAGACGTCGAACAAACGTCGAGCAATTATCGAGCAAACGTCGAGCAGACGTGGAGCATTTAGCACGTATATTTTGAATACATTTGCTCGACGTTTGCTCGACGTTTGCTCGATTGTGTAAACGGGGTATAATACTTCCAAGCGTCTGTGCATTTTATTACCTCCACGTATAAAAAGTGCATGTGAACACCTGAGTCGGTTTGTCTGTTTCCCCCCCGCACCATTACTTGAAAAGTTATGAACCTATACTTCTGTATAAATGTGCACTGCAGAGTAGAAAGATTTCGCTAGAAGTCAAAGTCCGTCAATCCAATGACCACTTTTCTATTTGTCCCAGTTTTCTGCCGCATGCGACATTTTTGCGGAATAATTTAGTATTAATCGTTCGATGATTGCACTATTATAAAATAGACATCTCAACATAGGTAGTGCTCTTCAGGCTTACTTCTAGCTTTTGCTGATGTAATGTAGGCCTACTTCATTGGCTAGATTGCTGAATTAAACGTAGTGTTCGCCGCAGCAAGAACTTTAATTGGAACTGCCATCCGAAGTGACGTCTTCAAAGTGCTTGCGAACATTTAACACCAAACTTAAAGACTCATTTGTTCCAGTTCTCATTTCCAATACTGACTGTAAAGTGACTGCAGTGCCATAGGCATTTTTTTCACTTCAAATTGTATTGTATTAGGTCCTATTGTATTGTACTGTATACTCGTTGTCGCTGCAGTTCAGTCAGCACGCCTCGTTTGCAGCAGGAAGCGATCTCACAGCGGCACAGACGACGCCGATACGGAATTTCCCCGCGTCATGTTTCTCATGCATCAATGGTTCATGTCGTCCAAAGATCTCGCCGAATTGTTTATGGATCTGTATCTTTTTCGGCTTTTCTAGTGATAACTGTAGAAACCGTAAAAACCGTGACTAGTTACAGGGAATGATGAATACTTGATCACAATTCACAAGTTTCGTGATTGGCTGATTGCATATTATCCTAATGTACTTAGTTACTGGTTAGACAGATGTCAGAATGTATAGGGCCCTAACGAAAACATTGCGTTCGTGTAAAAGAGCTGATATGTTTCTGGGAAATATAAAACAGCTGATTTTGTTTGTTCACGTGTTAACTGCGAGTTATTTTCAGCCTACACAGAAACTTTTAAATTAGTTTACTTTTATGCTGTGTTAAAACTATGTTTTTACAGTTATAAAATTAAAATGCTGTTGATGCATGCAATCTAGTTTATAATTTTTAGATGTTCGTCCGCTTTATGATGACATGTATACAGGGTTGGCCCAAAAAATGTTCTAACTTATTTTTGTCGGAACTTCGTCAAATCTTTACCAAATTTGATAATTTTTGGCACACAGAGGGCAAAGACAATAGAAATATACAAGGTACACTCATTTTTCACCTCACGTAATTTATGTCAACCCACTACCGTGTAAAACGTAAATGCTGCAAATTGTTACATTACGCGGTAATTATCAGTAGGCCTGTCAGATTGCACATCACTTCATTATTAGTTCGGCATATGGCACCATGTGATTTAATAATTTTGTGGTATTAAATATTTTACACTGAAAGTAGCAAACACAAAATAGCTGACTGGTGTGCTTAAAATACATCTAATCCATGAGTGAGTTCTGTGCAGTTTGATCAGTTGATCGTTAATGCTGTTATCAGCCGTGGCGTCACGCCTAAGCCATTATGCACATTTAGGCATAAATTCCAATAATTTTGAAGCAAGCTGTTACACAAACTTATAAATTTGCTAAATAAATCACATTTTAGTTTATTGTGTGCTTAATTAAGTGGTTAGAACTTTTACGGAGACAACAACTCAGCATTATTCAACAATTTGGAACATCTACGTTGCACACGGTAGTGCACTGACATAAATTAGGTGAGGTGGACAATAAGCATACTTTACATAATTCTATCTTCTTGTCTATTTGCTTGCCAAAAATTATCAACTTTGGTGGCGATTTGACGAAGTTCTGACAAAAAAAGTTAAGAAATTTTTTTGGGCTCACTCTGTATATTGTGATATGTTTAACACTAATGTTGTCTATTTGAGTATCCAATGTTGGTCTTTCAGGAATAAACAGTTTTTGTTGATGCACACCCGTTGTTTGTTTTTTGTACCTTAAATGCCAAACCTTACATCATAATTAATGTACGAATAAATAAATACAGGAAATTTTCTTATTCTTTGCTGCAGCCAGTGTACTGTAGCGAGATCAAAACGTGAAAATATTGGGTTAAAAGTTTTAAAAAAGCACATTACAACTAGAAAAGCAAACTAGAGACCGCAGACCTCCGCCAACGCCACATCGTTCGCGCCACATCGTTCGGCATTACCATATATGGCATATTGGCAGCGGTTTCCCTTATCTGCAAGAAACGCGCGTCTCGTGAGCACTAGCTTAAATTTCCAGATCACCCCCAAAATTGAATCACTTGTAGTTTTGGCCATTCCCGACTTTTCCACAAAATTTCAGAAAGATCCTTCCATAACTTTGAGTTATCTTGCTAACACACAGACAGACAGACAGACAGACAAACAAACAAACAAACTCCGGCAAAAACATAACTTCCTTGGCGGAGGTAATAAGTCAAACAAAAGATATCGCTTATCGAGCTGTTCGTGCTTTGAGCAGTCGTATTCAACGCGTTGACGTCAGAAACATTTCCTCAATGGTTGTTGTTGTGTTGTCCAGCTATTGTAACTGTGATAGCCGCATCAGCTGTGTTCTGCCAGGATGTGCCCACGTCGTCACGAGTAGTCCTGACTGCGCCATTCAACTCTACAAGATTTCCGTCTGCTGCGCTGTCAGGTACTGTAGCTATGACAATCACTTGACGCCGTCACGTGTCTGTTTGTGACGTCACGTGATCGCCGGCCATGCTAAAATGCTTCCGGTTTTAGCGACGTGCTCCCGTCACTCACCGTCGTGCAATGAACACTTCTCGGTGCATAGTAGTGTTGCTATTGCTGCTTTTGCGGCCCCCATTATTACTTCCCTATCTCCTCCTTCTCCTTTTACTACTGCTACTACTATTGCTATCAATAATAATACAGCTACGGCTTTACTTTTAGTAACGCACCTGATTTCCGGTCGTTTTCAGTAATTTTTAAAATCGTTTTTAACACTTGGGATCTTTACTATGTCCAGCGTTACAGCGTATACTAAAATATCGCTAGCGCCATGCAGAAAATTTTTATTTTAGTTTTATTCACACATCTTGACTTTAACTGACCTCTTGCCAGCCGTAAAATAATTATTATAATTATAGGCCTAGCACTCGGTTTTTCGGACGTAGGCAGATTTATACGTAATATTTTCGTTTGGTACCGTCGATATAGCAAAACCTGCTAAATATTCGTATAAGCTTTATGTCGTTAGAAACTACAAAGTCCTTAGACTACGTTTGCTGTCGCTGGTAGTATGCGTCTAAACGTAACATTAAAAGATTGTATGTGCATTTACGACACATCGATGTCATTATACAGCTAATGTGATCGTTGGCCGTACATGCAAAAGATGACCATACTATCTGAAATGTTGATACCATTATCTTGATGTTGGTCGCCCGTTAACCGTTTGCGCTTATCGCTGATGGAAACAGGCAGTTTAATCTCTTAGAAACCATGAACAGATTAGTTATGGAACACGGCAGTGAGTATGAACAATGCTCTCACCTGCCGTTGATTTTTGTACAGTCGTCAAATTTATTAAATTTTGCAGTAATGAGGGAACTCGCACTGCACTGTCGATACTGGACCAGATATAGCCACCAGCAATGAAGGAACTGCAGTTTGCATATACCAAAAATGGTAATGCTGTCTCCGAAAAAACTGTTTTATACCAACTTTTGCTCACGTCGTAGTTAAACATGCATTTGTCACTCCGATCGTGAAAAGACATCGGCGATGTTCGTTAAATACATCGCGTATAGGCATAGTATCAGATACTTGGGTATTGTAATTGTACGTTTCTGTAAATTTAAATGTTCGTTGGATAATGCAAAACGGTCATTTTTTTTAGATCTGTAAATGCCTTATTTAGCAAGATTGGTAGACTAGCCTCTGAGGAAGTTTTTCTGCATCTACTAAACAAAAAATGTATGCCAGTATTATTGTACTCGTTAGAAGTTTGCCCTCTGAACAAGGCGGACATACGGTCCCTTGACTTCACTGTCACGCGCTGTTTGATAAAATTATTCCGCACGTGTAACACTGATATAATAGGAGATTGCTGCATTTATTTCAAATTTAAGTTACCAAACGAAATAATTCTCTGTAAATTTCAGAAATTTGTAAACAAACTTGACCTTCAACGCTGTTCGTTAACCTGGCAGAACAGCAACCAGTTCTATTTGCCGCATAGAAGTGAAATTATTTAGAACAGAACTGAATTGAGACTGTGAGAACAATGAAGAAAAACTAATGGATTATATATTTTGAGAGAAAATTAAGCAGCAGTCCAGGAACGGCAGAGATACGCGCTGAAGAACAGGAGTACTCGTAACAAAACTGGGAACTAATGAAAATTTAAAGGGAAAAAATTGCTGTCGAAACAGAACCCACATTAAACTCAATAGTAGGGTTATGCGAAAATTTTGAGTATTTTGAGCTTGCTTGCTGAAAACGTCGCGGCGTAAATAAGGAAAAAGAGTCTGTGTTTGATGGACTGCGGCACAAACACTTATACCGCTGACAACTACGCATTTCATACTCAATTTTAAGAAATCAGTAATAAAGAAACGAATATTTTGTAAGTGACTAAATTGTACTGTGGCGTTTTGTGCGCTTTTAGCTGAATATTAATGTTGACCACAAGACGGAGAGCAGAAGTGTTCGGAATTAAGTGTGTGATAATACGACAGGCGCGCGCCCGTCAGTTGACTTTGATGTCTGCGTGACATTTCCATTTAGATGACACGTCGTGTCGATGCAACGGCCAGACAAGCAGACTGTCCGGCCGGCAGACATGCGCACTGCTCAGCCGACACCGACAGTTTCCGGCACATTCTGTCGACAAAGATTGACGTCATTCTACTACATCATGACAATGACGTCATTGGGCGGCGTCTGACAGATAGGTCATCGCGGGTGGCATTTTTCCGGTTCCATTTCAGGTGCATTATGGGCAATGATGGGAACTATGATATGGCGATTACCATATCATGATTCCCATCATGTATCTGAACCACAGATATATGAATTAAAATAATTTGAAACGGAACCGAAACACTTGCGCTGACCGATGCATTGTGGGAATTGTGATAAACCGAATAGAGTGATTGCTGCTGCAGTATTTGCGACGGAGAGACTGGAAATGCAGGACCTGTCAAATGCAGAACTATGAAAATGACGTATCGATTCGCAGCTGTTGTTTATTTTTCCGCGGTCCGTCATTTTCAAGTTCTGCAAATTCAACAGCTGATCGGACGCTGCTACGCCGCTTATTATTGCGCAGTCTTCTTAATAGGCCGCATTGTGCGTCTTGTCTGTCCGTCTCTTTGTCTGTCCGTCCGTCCCATACGGGCTCATAACTCGAAGACGAAGAGGCGCAAAAAACTGAAATCGATGCGAACGTTTCTCAGAGTTATACCCCGTTTACACGATGGAGCAAACATCGAGCAGACATCGAGCAATTATAGCACACGTCGTGCACGTGTATTTTGAATATATTTGCTTGATGTTTGCTTGATGTTTGTTTGATCGCGTAAACGGGGTATTAGAGTAAGCAGCTTAAAAAGGTCAAAGATCAAAGTTACCCAACGTTAAAAACCTGCCGAAGATTGCGCAGCAGTGTAAATATGGACTTTCAATTGACGTTCAATTATATAGAAATTTGTAAGGCGCTCAATGTCAGCGAGCTGTATCCGAGTCGCCGGCAGTCGCTAGATAGGTAGTGATGGTCTATAAACCAAGGTAGGTTTTGAGATGGTGTTTGAAGGTTGCATGCGAAGTGCAATATGTCTAACTGATAGAGGGAGATTGTTCCAAATGTTGGTAGCTTTATACGAAAAGGCTTTTTTGCCAAAGTCTGTACTGACGTGGAGGTCTGTCAAAAAGACGCTGATCAGCGGAGCGTAGTGTAGGCTAAGGAAATGCAAGTAAATAAATGCTGTCTAATAGCTGATTGGATCGCTGCGTAGTATGTCGGCATCGCGCCGAGGTAGCTTGGCAGTTTCCAGAACGATGCTGAATGTTTCGACACTCTGACGAATATTCCACGAAACTTCCAAATAGACCGACGACACAATACAATACAGTCATTAGTGGGATTGCAATAGGCTGCGTCGCATTTCTGCCGTAGGTGGTATGGCATTTGTTGCATTATCGCGTGACGAGTAACTCACTTTTTCCATGAAGACGTATATGGAATAATGTTTTTCATTGTAGTTTTCGATCACGACGAATTGGCGTTTTGAGCTACGGCGTTTAGTGTTCTTTTATTATTTATATTGTACAATACGCTGGTTTATTCCGGTTTTTTTCTGTACCTGTAGCATAATAATATACCCGATGCTGCTAACGTTGATAGTCGCCAATTCGCAGAGCGTTATCGATGCAGTAGCGATGGCCCTATACGCAGGATTTTACGGTTTGTCTAAATATTCAACGTTTTTTTTCCAAATATTCAACGTTTTTTCTTATTTCTATTTCCTTTTTTTTGTATTTTTTACTGTTTCTTTACCCGTTACTTGCTTACGAGACTTCGACCTCATTTTCCGGTTTTTTTTTTCTCGCAGTTCAGCTACGAGATCTGGAAGAACGCCGTAAGCTTTCCAGGCCTAACATTTCTGTTAGCGTAAAACTCGTTGCCATAGCTAACTAATTAGTTAACCAAGAAAACAAGAAATCGGCTGCAAATGATTTTTATTTTGACCACCTCACTTTAGTACTGTCGCTACACTATTTTGTATGCAGAAGTCGTAGTTTGGCCATTTACAACAACGAATTTATACCGGATAGCCCACGCGTCGGCTCAGAAATAATTAACTGAAAAGCGACAAACAGTATTGGCAACTATTATATTTCAAAAAGTTACACGTGTCACATCACATCCTTTTTATTACATCATGTGCTCAAAATGTCCTCTAGCACAAATGCAAACTGCAAACGTTGACATCACTCGCCAACAGCAGGTTCAATAACTTGCATTTCACAAGGTAGTGTAGCGACAGTATTAAAGTGAGGTGGCCAAAATAAGTCATTTGTGTCGTTTCTTTCTGGTGTTGCATACCAAAAATTATTAAAATCGGCTAATGTTTCACGGAGCTATTCGAAAAATAAAAGTGGCACGTTTTTATGGACCACGGTGTATATGGCGAGAATTACCTGAATCATAGCTGCAGCTGATATTGCCTTTCAGAGGCGTCCGCATTCAGCACTGGTTGCTGTATTCTTTCTGATCAAGGCTTTGTTATAACAGTCGGTTAGTAATGCGTGATATTCTGCGTGACTTCGTTTAAGTTGATAAATGAAAAGTTTCCGCCGTCGTTCAGAGTCTTGCGGGCGAACTATTTTTAGCCGTGGTCATGTGCAAAACGAAAAAAAAACATCTGCAAAACTGTTTTGCTAATGTTTTACGGTTTTTTGATTTTTTCTTCTAGTCACGTCTAAAACGTTTTAGAGCGCAAAACTTTTTTGCAAATGTTTCAGCGTGGTTGCATAAGAAATAAAACACGGAAACGTAACAAGTAAAACAATAAAAATATAATATTTTGTGTTTCAGCTGTAGCCACGCCCTTAATCACGTTTTTGTGATAAATCGTTTTGCGGCATGGTGGTTGGCCTATAATAATAATGACAGTCGCATTAGGTACTTTCGATGTTTGCTGCGGGTTTTTTTATTGCTGTTTGTTTGTGTCATGATCTGTGTAAATGTACAATTTTTTGGCTTTTTTGTAGGTAATTTTTCTGAATTCTTTATGCATACAGAGAATCTATTAAGTCTTGAGCCAACATCAGACTATCGGACTGTTCATCGACTGGTTGGTGTATAAAAGCACCCGGTAGACGGACTCGGAAGTGTGCAGTGGTCATATTGAGCACGAGTTAAAATATAATGTTTAACATGACCACACTTTGCCGCAATTATCGAGGCTATTCGTTTGCAAAACTGTCCGATTGCTCGATATACGTAGAGCATTTTTGTGCATCATCTTGTATTCTTTAATACCCCGTTTACACGATCAAGCAAACATCGAGCAATCATCGAGCAAACATCCAGCAAATGCATTCAAAATACACATGCACGACGTGTGCTCTAATTGTTCGACGTTTGCTCGATGTTTGCTTGATGTTGATTCGTGTAGGCTATGCTTTATGTATGCTTGATATTTGCTCGATGTTTGCTTGATGATTGCTTGATCGTGTAAATGGGGTATAAGGCATGTACAGAGCGACGTAACTGAACTGAACTGAACTGACAGGGTTTAGTTTTTGAAAAACTGACCAGTGTGCGAGCAGGGCGAGCCCACTGGTCATCGGTTGACGCGTACGTGAGCGTAGTCATGTAAGCCACCGTCGCCGTTAGACGGTGCCTTCTGCAATGCATTACTGCTTGCCCATTGGCCAGTTCATCAAAAACTAAACCATGCCAGTTCAGTTGAAAGACTAAAGCATGTGAATGTATGAGTGCGATGAACTAGTTATTGCGCTGGAAGCAGATATTGGATCCGTCATTTTCCGATGTCGTTTGACCCGAACGCCGAGCTATCTCAGGCGATTCACCGACTGCAGGAGGTCATCATTCAGGACGACGACGAGGACTCGGAGCTCGCCGGCATGGTCGACATATCCAAAGTGTCAGTATTTGCGTGATATGATGTGATATGATATCATATAATATGATATGCAGCGACGTCGAGAGCCACAGCGGGGCTCGCGGAAACATTTTCGCGGTGCCCCTCTGGAAAGAAAAGTTTCGAGTTTTTTTTTCTTTTTAAAATGGCGCATTCTGATTTACTTTATACTTTTGAGTGACGGCACCCTCCCTTCCAAATGTAGCCGGGCCCGGGGTAACTTAGCTTCTTCCACCTACCTCCCCCTCTCGACGGGCCTGATGATATAATGCTGAATTTGCACTTAAAAACCGACAGACAGACTGTCAGTTTAATCGAGCACATGAACTAAAAAGAACTGGAATGTTTGAAATAAAAATGAAATGAGAAAAACTGAAATTGAAATACAGGTACAATTATGATGTTAAACATAAAAAATAAGAAACTGACTGAAATCAGAGCAACTAAAAAACAAAAAAAAATGTTAAAATTACCATAACTAAAACTGAAAAAAAACTGAAACGAGAAAAAAATAAAAATCATTAAGTTAGTCTGGATAGCCGTGAAATCAGTCGTGTACTTGTTTTTCAACGCTTTTTCCAGCAATGATATCTTTTTAGCGTACAAGTCGCGTTTAACACGTTCAGTACGTATTTGCTATGTAAGACTGATTTTTAAAAAAAGAACTAGAACTTAGGAGAAGAGCCCAACGCGAGGCCGCCCGGTGCGGTAAGTCCGACGGGGGACGATTTTGTGATTTGAAATTTCGCTTCTAGCAGCGTCACGTGGCCCGAACGTTTTCGGAAATTGTTATGTAAGACTTGACTTTTAAAACAACCTATGCGTCAGTATATTTTCAGGAACATTTCTAATTAAGATTGGCGCGAATGTGACGTCGTTGTGTTTGGTGACTATGAATTTTTCTCAATCGCAACTACGAAACTCCGATAGCCTAAATCTTTGTAAGAAAAAGGACTGTAGATGCATAACTGCATATCTGGTTAATTTCACGCTTTTTTTCGATTTCCGTTGTGTTTACTGCGTGCTGTCTGAATAGCGTGAAAGTCTGTAATTCCAAGAAGTCAGCTTAGCTTAATATGAACTAAAACTATCAATAAAAGAAACTGCTTTATAAAATATGCCACAAATTTGCTGGCTACTCACAGGACGAAATTTCGAAGTGTTCCGTCCTTCGGGTTGTCTTGGATTTAGTGATAATGCACGTTCAGCAGCTATACAACAGTCACGGCCAAATGCATTCCTCGATAAAGGTCGCAGCCGCGCTATAAATGACAATGCTAGCCAGGGTACCGTACTCACTCAGAAACGTGCTCCGTCCGAGAGAAGTTGAAAGACAGAGGAGAAAGAAGGGGCGCTTTGACTGGTCAGCAGAGCGACACACACACGCGCACACACACAATGTGCTAAGCTGCGTCAGCTTCCCAGATCGATAATTCGCATACTGTTGTGACCGACGTACAGCGTGACCTAATCTGTTTGTCGAAAGACCGAAAGCTGACGTGTCTTGACGGCGTAAAGCTGGGATCAGCCAATGTTTCCTTGAACAGTCGTGTTGACTGGCTATAGGCTTGCTGTCAATCACTTTGGTCGCGTTGTTCGGAATTGATCTAGCGCCGACCTTGTGCAGTTGTTTACGGTACGTCGTAAGGTGACAAGACGATCGGGACAGCACTACGGAAATGGGCAACAGATTGACTTCGTATAGTCACATCAATAAAAGAACGCTCACGCTGAATAAGCAGCAACAACGATTTTTGAAGTCAAGTCCGACATTTATTACGTCCAAAAAACTTAATTACGACAGCAAAGGGAAAAAAGTTGCAAAAAAGTTCGCATGAATGAGGAATTGAGGATTCGAACCCGGGACCCCCTTAGGACAGAACCCTCTTCCTTTCCCCAAATTTAATATAAAAGTAAAAGTGAGCTAGTTTACTACATTATTATGAATTACTGCACCGTTCACCTGTATCGGGTGGCAGGTAACACTGTGATCCAATATGGCAGGTGACGCTGCATACCTCTGAGACGGGATAACGTGAAAAAGTGTATAGGCTACACCGTTTAATTTTTTTCAAACGTTTGCAGCGTGGCTTAGTGGCATCACGTTGAGGTGTCGGACTGACAATCGTGAGGTCGTGGGTTTCACTCCCGGTTGGGTCGCCATCAAGTGATTACTACTTGGATGGGTTACTGTCTGCTGATAGATATATCATCTAGGTGTATAACAACACCAAGGTCAACTCAGCCTTCTATCCCTCCGGGGCAGGTAAATAGAGTGAAGATTTGTCCGGCTGGGGTTAAGACGGGGCACTCTCACCTGTGTCGGGTCATGGGTGGCAGTTAACATCCTGTGGTCCCACGTGGCAGGTGACGCTGCGTATAGCTCTGAGCTGGGTTTACGTGATAAACTATACACACCATGATTTAACCATTTTCAACGGTTCTGTTGTGACGTTGCAGTCCGTCGTACGACTGGATGCGTAACCTGTCGGTGCGTCATCCTGCCAGCAGTGGTGTCGTCAGTTCCGTACTAAGTCGTCACGGATCTTCAGCTGCCACGCGTCGCGTCACACTCGTCTTCAACAATCTTCAGCCCGCCGAGCTGGCCGAACAACTTACCTTTCTCGAGTACAAGGCTTTCCGACGCATTACGGTATGGTTATTTGTATTGAATTGATACTACAATACAATGCAGTACGGTATAATACAAAGTTTGCACTCGAAAGCTGGCAGACAAGCTGTCAGTAGAACTATCTAGCACCTAAACTAAAAAGAACTTAAATGTTCTGCATGAAAATGAAATGAGAGATACTGAAAACTGAAATAAAAAATAGAAAAAAAATTAAAAAGGAAAGGAATAAGAAAAACTAAAACTGGAAAAAACAAAACGATAAAAACTGAAATAATTAGTTCTTTCAGCCTATTTGCATTGTGGCTGAATCCTCAGGCCCATGAACACAAGAACATCGTCGTTTTTATTTGGTACTTCGGAGAAAAATAAACTCTTACAAATAAAATAAATGTACAAAACATTAGTTTATACACTTGTTAACGGCAACATTCAAGGACTTGCACATCGAAAACAGCAAAAATTACAAAAGGTGATATTGCCCGCATCACACTGACAGTGTGTCAATGTGCTGCTGAATAATATCACCTTTTGTAATTTTTGCTGTTTTCGATGTGCAAGTCCTTAAATGTTGCCGTTAACAAGTG
>Ga0056128_1004536_pt1 | contig 17388 bp, 13 predicted proteins | sample WorMetLIZISLAND2_FD_71113 | JGI IMG/M metagenome (GOLD analysis project Ga0056128, IMG submission 71113) | Marine gutless worms symbiont microbial communities from Max Planck institute for Marine Microbiology, Germany - Olavius geniculatus... ... | reverse complement strand
CGCCACACGCGCCTACGGCCGATGTGTATTATGGTCCCGATGGGCCGAGTCCAAGTGATATGCGATTTTCGAAACTATAACTACTGAACTGGAAATGCTATAGGCTTTCGCGCGTATCGTGAGCTTTGCTCAAATTTCTTGTTTCCAAACAGAAATCGTTCTTTTCTCCAATTTTGGTCCTGGTTCACTGTCCGGTTTTGGAGAAAAAGTGTAAAATAAAAAAAAATAAGAAAAAGCAAAGTGAAAACATAAAGCCGATGTCACTTTTTCGTTACTATGTACGGACGGCCTAAAAACGTTGAGACCTATACTACTAAAATTAATACACTTCTGTGACGAAGTAATTGTAATTCTGTCTCGCCATGCAGGACATGCGACAACAGTGCATCGAATAGAGTAAAGACCAAAGTATAGGCTGAACGAGGCTGATTGTATGCCTAGCTGCATGGATGGCGTTGATTGCGTTGATTGCGCCGTGCTCATGTAACATGAATGGCGCTCATTATCTGTCTCGTCCAGTGCCTGGAAGCTTTGCCCGCCAGCTGCAGACGCTAGTCTTTGCGTCATTTGTTAAATACGACATCGTGCGTCGCCTCGATGACCGACACGATATACTGTATAGCCTATATGCGTGCTACTGATGCATTTATTCAGTCGACATAGGCTTGAGTCAGCCTCCAGCAACCGACCAAAAGTTCGCTTTTGCTGCTGTCGGCAAGCGAGTATTTCTGCCTTATGGTGGTGTCTAAGGAGGGGTGTCTGTCCCCTTGAACGACTGGAACAAGTTCCCCTCTATCCCTCCTGTCTCTGTTCTCATATTTCCCTTCCATAGCCTACGTTTCATTTGTTATTTTTCCATTTCCCCGTCTTCTTCGGAGGTTTTCCCGTTAATCTGGCTGTGAGAGAGTGACATTCCGGGCTTTTCTGGACATTGGCTTTCTTCATTCTGTTTACAACCGTTCGCTATACAGCAAGTCACCCATATTAATAATAAAATACTAAATTTTGAACTATCTGTGTCTGTTATTTCTAAGTAACAAGCACGAACCGGTCAGGCACACACGGACGGACGGACAGCGGGCAGTACGTATAACGCGGTCGCAGAAGTTAGGGGTGGCGCATATCGAGTAAATCAGATTTTATACTGCAGCGGCATCTCGGCGCCGCATTGGCGGGCCCAAGTCGTCAAAGTGATGCAAATGTCTGCGATGCTTTGCCTCTGCCTGCCTTCTTAATCTTGCACGAAGAAGCGAGTATGGAGCTACTGCTTGACTTTGTTTACGGTTTACGAGCAAGGAGTTTATGAGGTGGGCGACAGTAAAGGTATATCGGATTGCCGCACGGGAGGGTGGCAGCATGGCCCTCTAAATAATCTAATCTAGAGGGCTGTGGTGGCAGCCGGAGCTCGGGGAGACGGACGGACATTCCCCGGTGGACGTACTTTCAACCCCCGGGGTCGCGTGGCGGACGGGCGGGGGATTTCGGTTGGTTCACGTAGTGCTTGCAGCAGGGACGACATCAACCTGGTTTTGGGTACTGAAACATGGAGTCCAGCAAGGTTGTGTCCTGTCATTTTACCTTTTTAACATTTCAGAGATGGTCATAAGAGAGACTATAGAGGCATTCGAATGAGGGTTACAGATTGGAGGAATAAAAGTATCCAATCTGAGATATGTATAGATAGAGTGTTGATTGCTACATCTGCGCAGGAGCTATAAACACTATTGAATCGTCTGAATGTCATCAGCAAAAGATATGGCCTGTTGATAAATGTAGAAAAGACAAAAGTGCTGACCACCGTTAATGAAAGTTGTAATATCACAATCGAAAATCAGACGATCGAAGTTATGAACACATTTCTGTACCTTGGATCATTAGTTACAATGATGCAGAGTGTACAGCTGATATTCGTGCTAGATTGAATAAAGGACAGAACATTGTGTCATCTTTGAGAAAAATTTGGAAAAGTCATGACATCACCGTAGATACCAAACTACGCTAAAGACACTAGTGTGGCCTGCAGTGGCTACTTACTGATGAGAGAGTTGGACTTTGAAAAGATCACATGAAGACATGTTGGAAGCCTTTAAGATGAAAGCATTAAGACAGATTTTGCATGTATCGTGGACGACAAGGGAGACAAATTCGTGGGTCTTGGAACAGGCAGGTGTCAACAGAAATTTACTAGCAAATGTGGAAAGCAGAAAGTTGAGATATTTCGGTCATATCATGAGAGGCGAAGACAAATCTCTTGAAAAGGGTATCATTAAAGGGACCTGGCCCGGAAACTGAAAGAGAGGAAGACCAAGAACAGCGTGGATAGACAATGTCACTTCATGGATGGGATTAAAGCTTGAAGAGACAATCCGGAAAGTGGATAACAGATCTACGTGGAGGACGGCGATTCATAGTGCAGCCTACCCTCGATCGAGGACGGCTAAAGGCAAGGCAAGGCAAGTGCTTGTCTCCGAGATACCCCGCGTCCGAAGTCGTTATGTGTCGTAAGACCGGCGGTGGCGGCATTGCATTGCATTCTCTGAACTCTTTGAGTCAATCGACTCCATGGCATGGCCCACTCGGCGACACTCACTGGGGCAATACGTCTACCCTTTGCTGTCGGTCGCTGTGCTGCAGGACTTACAAAGCAATGCATTGTTGGACGCGAGGCGACGCAACAACATTTTGTGTCTATACACTTTGCCTTGCCTTGCCTTTAGCCGTCTTCGATCCGAAGGTAGGCCAAACTATGAATCGCCGTCCTCCATGCAGATCTGTTGTCTACTTTCCAGATTGCCTCTTTAAGTTTCAGCCCCGCCCTTGAAGTCACATTGCCTATCCACGCTGTTCTTGGTCTTCCTTTCTTTCTGTTGCCGGGCAAGGTGCCTTCAATGATACCCTTTTCAAGAGATTGGTCTTCGCCTCTCATGATATGATGGAAGTATCTCAACTTTCTACTTTTAACATTTGCTAGTAAACTTCTGTTGACTAATGGCGTTGGCGTTTTTATAGAATTTCAGTGTTTTGGGTCAACTGTGTACGGAGAAGTAGTCGATTACAATTAATTTTCGACTCGTTCTACCTCTCCGCTAACCGAAAGATGAACAGTCTAGAGTGTTGTAAATTATTGATCTACAAATTCTAAAAAAAGTCGTTGTTATTTTTGGTAAGGAATCTATTAGTCATTAATAAGCATTACTGTGCAAAGCAATGTTATGAAGCTGCGATGTGTGAAGATGAGGACAGTCAATTACTTGTACGGGAGGGGTGGGGGATGGAGACGACACTTAGCTCGCACCGCAGTGGTACCGTCCCGTCCCAATTTTCGGCTGCATACGTCGTGCGTCATGAAGCAAACGACGTTGTAGTTTAGGCCATCTGAGTGTGGTAGGCCTACATGTATAAGTACGATGCCACACTGTCTGGAGTGGTATAAGTTGGCACTGCGTGCTTTCGTAACACTCAAGCAGTGCGGTTTCTAACTAATACGGTGCGGCTATATACGGCGGGCGTGCGGCCTGGGCTTGCAATGTATGGATCAGTTCAATGGTTCGACGCTGCATTAGTTCGCGCAATTCACTCAGAGCTATAGGCGCGGCTGTTCGTTCTTCATGCTTTCGTATGGCCTCGTGCACGTCACACGCTGTGAATGAAATGCCAGTCTTGAGCACGAACTGTTCTGCTCTGTTCTCTTGCAGCCTACGTGCCATAACTCACTGCTATAGCCTGTGTGCGTAGTAGCATTTTATCACGGCAACATGACTGTGCTGCCGCCCCAGTCCAGTGGCGGACTGGCACCGTAGTCTGTATCATAGTTGCACGTGCGGCGCCCCGCCACAGACTACCGTATTGTCGGAGCGCATACAAGAGTCGGAATTATCAAGGCGGCGCCTCGTCAGAGATAAAAGTTAAAAAAGTCGAGACAAAAGTTTTTACGAATTGCTAGGATTCTGTCTTAGTCTAGTTTTAGTTCTACACCCATTTCCGTTATCTTAAAGAGACGTGTTCTTAAGATCTCAATAGTAACCATCTTTTTTTCTGCAGCGGTTTGGCCGCAATTTTGAATGCAAAGATCGTAGTATGAAATCAGACGTATGTTGAGTGATTTTGTCTTTGTTTCATTTCGCATCCAACATTTGAGTGAGCATGCGTATAGGCCAATACTGCAGTATAATATCTGGAGTGGACGAGCAGACGAGAAGTGTGGCGGTAATTTTCCTGACGTATAGGGCTACAGTAGTACACAGCAGCGTACAGTCAATTAGGCCTGCAGGTATAGTACGGGACATGGAAACGATGAGTTCGATTACTGCGATGAGTTGAGTTGACATGCGGCGTTCAAGCCATCACTGACAATGAATTTCACTACACGCAGCGGAAGTGTGCAATTGCTACTGTCTATGCGTCAGTATACCGTAGGCAAGGGGGTGAGTCCAGGTACCCCAGCCCCCCAATCCTCCAGACAAAACATAAACATACGTTTAAACTACACGTAATTTGCCAATTTGGTCAGTTTATTTTCCGAAAAATAATTACAATTGTTGCCACTAGATCTTATCTTTCAAAGTTAAAATGCACGAAATTCGATTTTAGCTGGGGCTCCGCTATATGACCCCGCTATGGGAGCCTACAGCTCTCTCCTAAACCTCCTAGCTGGATTTTTGGGGGTCCTGCTTTTAAGGGAAAAGAGGAAAAGGGAAGAAGGGAAGACAGAAGACGGAGAAGAAAGGTAAAAGGGGGAGGAATAACGAGGGGTGGGACGAAAGGGAAAGTGAAGAAGAGGGGAAGGGAGACGAGCCCCCATTTGAAATTTCTGGCTACGCCACTGCTATACGTGGCGTGCGTGCTAGGCTGGAGTTCAGTTCACATCACAATGAGTTGGTCCATCGGTGGGTCACGTGACGTCTGAGAGCTGTCATTAAGTAAGTAAGTGTTTGTCGAGCGAGCCTGCTATGTAGGTGTGCTGACAATGCTCTAGGCGCCCGCCACTCGAAGTGTTAGATAGTGCAGCTGATGCAGGTGTCCTTCAATGGTGTTGCGTAAGTCCATCTGCCCCGAAGCATTGACGCTTTCTCAGCTGCGCACACAATTAAACTGCAACGCCCAGTCAACTTTCTGCTTCGCCGTTTTTTCCCTTTTTTGCGGATTTAAAAAGAAAACTTTTTTTTGTTATTTTTGGCACGGGCTTGCTGTCGTATGTTTGTTCGTCTGTAACGGATGTATTGTGGCTAAACCGTACGTCGTGTCTAAGAAACAGTGGGCTAAGGTTGCCATTAATCACTAACAGGCGTTCACATATGCTGCCCTTCGGACACCGGCATACGGTCGGCCCACCCTAGCGACAGCTGGGCTTTTTTGTCTTTCTCTTTTGGAAACAGTTTCGTCTGCCCGGTACCGCGCGAAAATCAACTAAGCTTATTCCATATTCACACTGTTTTCTGCGTATCAAATGAAACGAGCAAAGATGCAGGCACGTGGTACCGACATAATAATACGGCCATCCGTCCATTTGCCGAGCATCTCAGGCATTGATAGTAAATTGGGTGATCGCACGAGCGACGATTAGCCTGCGCGAATTATGCGTAATTTTTTTATAGTTTTTTTTGTTATCCAATGGGCTCGATTCTTCACTTTTTGAAGCGAAAATTGGCACACCGGTTATTCCTCTCCTGCGAGATTTTTGCACCAATTTCGATTCTTCTACGCCATGTACTTCACGAGTTAGGAACCCGTACGGGAGAGACAGACAGACTGACGGACCCACGGGCAAGACGCGTAATGTGGCCAACGAGGCGGTCGCATAACAAAACTGGTAATTGCTGCAAAAATTCTGTTGGCGGTTCACATAGCGTTGATCCGCGCAGAGCAGATTTCGCACAATGAATCCTGATCTACCGCAGTGACGTACCGAGGATCTCGGAGTGGGGTGTGGGAAGGGGTCTGAGGAGTGGGCTGTGCTTTTTTCCTAGAAATTTTTTTTAGAGTTTTTTCTGTGAAAATGGAATGTTTGGGTGCATTTTTGGCACTATCTTTGAGTAACTGAATAGGATATTAAGTACCCCCTATGGCTACGTCAGTGATTTACCGCATCTAAAAATGTTAGCAAGGCGCCCCAGCTGTGAGAGGTTGGGGATGGAGGAGAAGGCGAGAGGAGAAAATGGGTGGGGGCAGGGTCTGCTGATTAATGCATCGATTGGTCGGCGATCTGACGGATTAATTTAATCGTGAATGCTGGCCACTGATTGATCACGGCCCGCCGTCGTCAATTGCTGAGCACGTACGGCACTCAAGGCCGTGTAGTAGGCCTAACACGTGTTGGCTATTTCAAGCATCGATTCAACCCGAATGACTGACTGGTTAGCAATGCAGACAGACACGTCTAGTATAGGCATCCGCATAATTATCATAAATTATGTAGATTTATGCAGTCCCCGTTAGCCAGTATTTTCGTCATTTGGTGGGCAACGACGGCCTCCGATCCCCCAGACAAGACACAAGCACAAGTTTAAACTGCACTAAATTTGCAAATTTGGACAGCTGATTCTCAGGATTTAAAATAATAAAAAAAAATTGTTGCCACCAGATGTGATATTTTAAACATACAATGCACCAAATTAGATTTCGGCTGGGACTGCTCCAGACCCCGCTCGGGGGAGGGCTTACAGCGTTCACCCATACCTCTCCTAGCTGGATTTTAGGGGGTTCTATTTTTAATGGGAGGGATTAGAAAAAGAGGAGAGGAAAGGGGAAGGAAGTGGAAAAAGTAAGAACGGGAGGAAAAGGGGACGGAAGGGAGACGAAGCCCCCAATTCACGTTTTTGGCTACGGCGCTGGGACAAGAACGCCGAATGTAAATATTCATTCACTGTATAAATGGCAGCAAGAGAATAATTTCACAAGGTATTGCAGCAACATGCAGAGGTGAGGTTAGATATGGCAGCATTTTCTTTTGCCTCTTCCGCAGTAATCAGGACATGCATAAATGCTCGTGCAGCTGAATGCGAATGTGACGAGAGGCTTCAGGCTCTAATTGATTGCGTCATTTCGCGCATCCTGCTGACGGACGGGTTTTTATTCGCATTTCGCAGCCGCGCGTCAGGCGATTAGTCCAGACTAATGGCGTATATGCTGCGGTGACTGTAAGTGACGTCAGCTGGCGCCATGGCAACGCCGAGACGCTGAATTGACGCCATAAATTCTGTCTCCACTACTTCGATTTGTTAGCCGATTGTACTTACGTAACGGTCGAGCTTATGGTACAGTTGTCGTCCGTTTGTCCGTCACGGATGTATTGTGGCTAAACGGTAAGTCGTAGAGGGTCGGCGATGGTACCATTAAATAGGGCGCTGGCGACTTCCTATAGGCTGTCAATAGTAACTATGTCTCCAGTTGCAGCGGTTTGGCTGCAGTTTTAATGTAAAGTTTCAAGTTATAAGTTGGAAGAAGTGAGAGGTAGGGCCAAGGTTACTATTAATCACTATTAGCAAGTGGCATATTGGCTGTCAAGTGACATGAACATCGTTGATCTTGGTATATGACATTGAAGATCAGTGATAACTAACTAGTGCGGTCGGCTATCCTAGCGACAGCGGGGCTTCTTGTTGTAGATCTGTTGTGCTGCTGCTACTGAGCTGTTTTCCGCAGTGCAGACAGGTGCCTATATAATATATAGATGCAAATCGGCGATAAATCGAAGCAGGTGGGGTTTCGGCCATGGCATGCGTGCGTGTACGCGGCAGGTGCTGTCGCCATGGTTTTAATCCGCATTAGCGCATAGCAGCACACGGTACAGGGCACACAGTCCCACTGACCAGTATACGTCAATCACGACACTTTCATAGAGGATTATATGAGCGGCCAACATAGCGTACTCGTATATAGGGGCGTGATGATCGCTTGTACGTCTGATTCGTTCACACGAGAGAGCCACATGACTGCCAAGTCTTTTGTAGAGTACACTTATAGCTTCCTGTCGACAGCAGCAGCTCGTGTCTTGTATAGACTCCAGTTCCGGCTGAGGGTAGGAGGCTGAGTTGGATTGGGAGAAAGAGGTGGCAGATAGGGCCACCGACCCAACAGCCGTCACACCGAACAGACAGACAGACAGACAATATGCGCTGGTATTACTTGCTCAATAATCATGCGCGCTGTTCACTATTTTTGACTAAAACATGGCACATGGCTTGAGAAGAAATTTTCCAACTTTACATTTTTGTGTTTTTAAATCCCAAAATAGCCAAAAACTGCTGCATTCTGCAAGTAATCAAAACTGATCACTTTTCATAAGTGTGACAGCCAGCAGTCGGTAAGTGCAGTACTGCAGCAATACTAAGGAAATAATGTGGATTATTGAGTGACCTCTAAACATGCTCCAAATTACACAAGTTTTTCATTATATCTTTTTAGGTAAGGTAGAACAAATTTAAACTTGTGAAGACTTATTATGATTAACTTGAATTTTTACCATTACTTCGTGGACCACCCTATAAAACAAGTTCGGGCCTATTGAAGAAACGCGGCGTTATTTTGCGTGCTTTATAGGTGTGGGCTATTTATGCTCACTTTTTTCTTGTGTGCTCAGTTTGCGTGTCTCTCTGTCTGTCGGTCTCTTTGCACTGCACTGTTTATGTTTTCTGTATTTTTTTTATATTTCTACGAGTGGTGAGTAAACATATACGTGTAAATTATATTGAATGTAAAAAAGCCCGTCTGGGAATTTTTTGTGCACTCTGAGCGTTGCCTGTAGGCCCTATTATAATAAGTGCGTCACTGTGCGTGACCAAACTCCGAACTTTGGCGGCAAAAATATTTTACAGGCCGAACACGTGATTTTTGATGCTGGACGTAAGAAATAATAAACGTAAGATAATTTCAACACGAAAAACGGGATAAGTAAGTAGCAGTATTTTCTGGCGTTCGTGTACAACTTGTTTAGTTTTCGTTTTAAGTTAAGCTCATATTAGAAATCTGCAAAATACGGTGGCACAATAATCTGCATGATACGATGTCACCAGAAATCGGCGCATATATCGAAGTTTTTTGTTAAATAGTTTATTATCGTCTTTACTGTATATTATTGCCTTCGCTTGATTTGAAGAATTTTGCCGACTTATACACGGGATAAAAAATAATAAGCGGCGGGCGTGACTATGTAATTTGCATACGACTACTGGCGTAGTCAGAAATGCAAATTGGGGGCACGCCTCCCTTCCCTCTCGTTTTCCTTCTCTCTTTCGTCTCCTTTTTCATTTTCTTTTTCTTTTCCTTTTCTTACTCCTCCTCCTTCTTTCCCTTCTTTTCTTAGAAGTAGGACCCCCAAAATCCAGCTACGGGGTCTGGGGAGCGCTGTAAGCTCCCCAGCGGCGTATGGGGCGGAGATCGAATTTGGAGCATTTTTGCTTTAAAATATGAGATCTGGTAGCAACAATTTTTCATTATTTTCCTGAGAATTAAATGACCAAATTGGCAAATTTGGTGCAGGTTAAACGTGTGCTTATGTCTTGTCCGAGGGGTTGGGGAGGGGGCTAGGCTCGGCTATACGCCACTGCATACGACTGTCAATTTCGACCGTGTATTAGTTACGACGGACTGCAATGTGTGTGTCGCCCTGATAAGGCGCAACGCTGGTCATCAACATTGTACCAAGTGTGACCATGCCCCTCTGGGATTTGGGACATAATCCATAAGGTACAAATACCTATTCTGGCTGAATCAGTTTTTGTTATCAATTGACTGTAAAGTTACTTTATCTAAGGAGCCTTTATACGCTGAGCTGCGTTAGTTGTTCGCAGTATTATGCCATCTTACTGTTTTACCAGCCACTCTCGACAACTCAGCCTAGTCACCCCTTAGCGGGTTATGGAATTAACAGTGCATTCAGTTTAATGGAGTTTAACTCTCGCTGGCAAAAAGTGTCTAAAAGAGAATGATCTGTGCCAACTTGCGAAGTTTTTTCAACTTTTACTTCCTACTTTTTGGTCTCTTATCTGTACACTAGGTGACTGACTGATTAGATTCATTGAAATTGGCATGAAAGCAATAGCTCAGAGACTTCGTTTGATTGAAAAGCGAAAAAAACATTTTAGCCCATTCTGATACCTGTCGCTGTTAGTTATGATCAAGTTATTTATTTAACTGCTTGTTTTTCTTCCGTCCTATTACGGCCAATACAAGATTTTTCATAACGCATTTCAAACATATAGGCTACGTGAATGATGTTATTCGTATGTGTAGTTACGTATTTGAATGGTTTGTATTCTGTGTGTGCAGAAACTTTACGGCAGTATTTCAGTCGATACGGCGACATCGTCGACTGCATGGTCATGAAAGATCCGACCACAAAACGATCCAGGTACGAACCGTACGATAGAAAATAACGCAGCTATTAATATCCCCCCGCATCATTTCTGGCGCCCAACGTGGAACATTTTTCGTTCGCGTACAAGTTACGTTAAGCGCTTTGTTAAATGACACTGTAGACACGAGCGAAATGCTGTCATGGATTTGCCTTAATTACTTTGCTTCGGCACCCTAGTGATGGGTCAATGTATCGATTCTCTTTCTCAACGTATCGAAATATCGCTTCAGTTCGGTACGGACTCAACGTATTCGATCGTATTCGATTGGCATTCTTCTGCGGTCGTTCATTGCAGAAAGAGCCAATATTTTCAATCGCATGATTAATTACACAATTTAATCACCTTGCTGAAGATTTTATTTGCAGCGTTTTTAAATGTAACCCGCGTTTGCGGGTAACCGTAAGGCAGCACATCGTAGTCGTATTGTGAGAAAATTTTGCCTTTGTTAATATCGGTACTTTAACTGTGGTGTGGTATAATTATTGGCGAATTTTGTCAACGTTGAGCTGAATTTTAGACAAAAAACTCAGCTATATGCATTTTACTGAACGCAGATTAACGGTAAGCAAAACCCGCCATAAACGAAACATGCACGCGTTACTTCGCTGGATTAGTCATATTGTTTCAACCAAAGCGTAGGCCTATATGACCATGTATTAATAGGCAACTAGCCGACTTAATCATAATATAGTATTAAGGTTCATATAATTTGAACAATCTCTTTACATTTTAGGCCCAAATAACGAAAGAAGATTGAAATAACTTTAGACCAAAGAAGTAAAGTGCTGAAATCGGTGAGAGTTCATGGGCAGGCTTCAACGATTTTTTTTCTTTTACTCTATAAAAATGTAGGCCTACTTTTTGTTTATAATTCTTTGATATTAATATTTAATATAATTATTTAATGCTCGACGTGAAGATCATTTTATTGCTGTTCACAACTTCACATCACTAATAGCCTACTCGTAGCCTATTTCATGCACAAATAGTCGTACAGAGCTGTATATGGATATTGTGATAACGCTAAATAAAGAACAAGCGGAGAGGTCGCTACGCTCCTTGTCCGCATGATCTTTGCCATAGTATCGGCCTGCGGCCTCCATTTTCGGCCCCTCGGGCCTCAACTCGGCTTGCGGTCTCGATCTCGGCCTGCGACCTTATATTTTCGGCCTGCGGCTTCAATTTTCGACCCTACGGGCCTTAACTCCTCGATCTCGATTTGCGGCTGATGATGCGTCACCATAGTGGCGAGTGACGGCGTCTATATGACGTCACAGCCAATCGCTGCGCACAGCTCTGCGGCAACCTAATAGGTGTGGCTGCAAATTTTCAGTAAAAGTGAAATATTCTCAAACGGACGACTACTCAGCGTCATTTTATCTAGCCCATGTGTCCCGGCCATGTAGGACACGGATCTGTCTGCAAAATTTCGCGGCCGTACTTCGTGCCGCTTAGAAGTTATTGGCGGTCGCAACTCTCAAACAACAGTATAGATTCAGTTGCGGAAAGGCTCAATGGAAAGCTCAAAAGCTCACAGTATTTCATTATCTGCTCTCCGGTTACAACTTCTAAGTCACTGTGCAGTTTCCTTTACGTATAACTCAGTTTTTATTGTATGCCTCTTCCCTTCCTCTCTCCCTTTCTCCGTCTCTCTGTCTGTTTTAATGTGTTTTTCTGTACTCGTGAGTTTCATTGTCGTTTCGTCGGCCATTCTTTTTTCGCCCCGCCGCGCGTTTCCGGCCGGTCTTTTATACGCCTATAATAGACTTTCCCTGATAAGATTTCGATCGTGGATAGCTGGTGTACTGAAGCTGCCATTCAGTGCTGCCTGGCTATACGATATCACTCTCTGTGTACAGGGTGGCCGAATAAAAAAAGTAAGCTATTGTAGTCTGTACATATCTTTTCTAAATATTGACCGATTTTTGCAATTTTTTCACCGGTAGACTTTGTACGAAATTTGCTGTTTAGTGGCATGCACATCACATTTATTATGTCGCTACATTACCTTGCAAAATATAAATAGCGGAAAATAAACAATAGTTACAGATGTGCAGAAGGTTTAATGTTAAAGTTTTAAAATATTCAACTGAAATGTTAAATATGAGTTAAAGTTAGCGTTAAAAATTTACACAATCGAAATACAATACTGCAGCCACCAACGATCATTAATGTACATTGAAAATTAATGCAAAGTAAAATTGTTTAAGTTATTTGAACAAATGTTCAATATGTCCTCCATTATTCTTGTATTTTTGATACTTACTTATTTTTAACATGTCAGTTAAATACCTACTTAAAAATTTACCATTAGACCTTCTGTCCATTTAGATATTGCTGGTTTTCGGATATTTATGTTTTACATGGTAGTGTTGCGACATAATAGGTGTGATGTGCATGCCGCTGAGTAGCAAATTTCTGGCAGAGTGTACTAATGAAAAAATTGTGAAAATGATCAGTATTTAGCGAGGATTTGGACAAAGTACCATAGCTTATTATTTTTGGGCCACTTTGTACGTGCCGGGCGCAACAGCCATTACAAGGCGAGGCTTAAGCCTACTGAATGTAATTGTAGTCATGTAATAGCGTAATTGAGAGATTTTGCTTTGAACCGTACACGAGCAGCGAGCTAGCAAAAATGGCATCATTTCGCAGTAGCGGCACCACGGCTTCTTCATGTTTTTGGGCTGGCTTTTGTTTGATTCCCACCTGAGATCAACGCAACCCCAGCTTTGTCAACTCCTGAAAACTTGGCTTTTCTGAAAGTCATGTTCGGACGTCATCATCCGACTTGGACATTTTATCATAACCTTGGAGTAGCTCTGCTTTTAAGGCAACTCTGATTGACTGATTGATTGAGAAGAGAATTTTGGTTCCAAACTCACGCCAAATTAAGACAATAATTGTTTTTAGTATACAAAAATTACCCATCGGCGTCTCTCTGCTGATGCAGTGAGCAAGCGAAGACATCGGCCTAGTGCTGCGATAATATGCGGCCATCCGCTCTACTATAAATACTCTTCCACTGCACTGCGCAACCTTAACCATGACTTTTGGCTATTTGAGCTGAAAATTGGTTCCCGTCATTGGTCTTTCTACGCTATGTTGCTTTCGAATCAGGAGCCCGTACGGATCATATCGACGGACAGACAGAGAGATTGTATGGACGGACGGGGAAGAACCGTAATGCTGCCTACCACAACGGCAGCACAGTAAAAGTTTGTGAGTGTCTTATGCCAACTCATAGTTAACACTTTGGTTTCCCGTGCTTTTCGACTAAATCACTAGCAAGCAAACGGTGAGGGTGATATCAGTCATTCTACAAAAAAACCGCCGGCGGGCAATTTTCGATAAAACGTGTATACATCCGTAAGCGCGCTTGTTTACGCCGTGTGTAATCATGCGACAGATGATATTACAGACCATTGCTGACTGTATTCTGTTCAGCAACACTTCCTGCCTTGGTTACCGTCATCGTCAGCTCAGTGCTCAACTATACTGACCCCGCGGACCCCGCAATGCGGGGGACCCGCGGGTCTAGGGGGCCAAAATTACTGTGCTCATTTTTGCACAGCAAAAACACAAGTTCTGATGTCGCCAAATGCGGTTTCTGGGGCACCAAAATGCTGTAAAATACGTTTTTGGCCGGAGGGCAGCCCCGTACCCTGCTGGGAGCTCACAGCGCTCCCCCAGATCCATTAGCTCAGGGGCGTCATTTAGGGGGTTGGGGTCCATGGACCCCCAAAATTTATGATTTTATTTTTTCCTGTAAATCGTACCTTTGAAACCATGTTACTGCTACAAGAACAATACGTTACGTAGACTGAGAACCCCAATGATTTACTGAAATGACGCTATGCTGTTTTAGCTGCATTGAGAGGGCATACTTGTAAGGGAAGGGATCAAAAAGGAGAAAGAAATGGACAGAAGAAAGGGGAATAGGACAGGAGGCGAGGACAAGAGCGCCCGGGAGGGGAGAGAACGTGAAGGGAGGGAAAAAGAAGGAGAGGGGTCTAATGATTTTTGCAGGGGGCCAAAAATATGAAGTTACGCCACTGCTAACTACATGTAGCCTAGTCTAAATCCAGCGGTAGCGGTAGCTGGGTCTGACGTTGCGAGTTAGCCAGGCATAGATAACCCAGCAGTTAACAGATAGACACTGCAAAAGGTTTCGAAAAAAACCTTTCAAGGCGGGGTTTTACGTATATATTGTAGAATTAGCTGCCTTGCAAGTTGCAACAAATGAAAACCCTGGTATATTATGGAAATGCAAAACTAATGACGCAAATTAGCTCAAAGAATACAAAGCATGACTACAATGTTTTGATTGCGTTTTCTGCAGATCTTAGCATATAGTAAATAAGTTAGAAAGAGAGAAGGATAAAAAGCTTAAAAGACGTCGCTTTATTTAACAATTAGTCACAATGCGACGCGATCTCAAAACCCGAACAAAAATGTCTTTAGCAGTCATTTAAACTGTTCAAAGTTAAAGTCAGCTTGTCTCAGATGAACTGCATGGAAGACTGTTCCACAGTCAGTCAGAACAAAAATAAACAGCGCATTCATTGGACACCTTTATTGTCACACACTTCATCATATTTGCTCATTAGCTCTACGAGCACTCGGAAAATGCATCAATACAACCTGAGCATATGCATAATAGGGTCACGATCACGGTCACGTCCAGCAAACTTCCAGCAAATGTATTCAAAATACACGTGCTAAATGCTGGACGTTTGCTGCCCGATTGCTCGATTTACGTCAAAGTTGTACATATGTTTTTACTTTTTATGCGCTACCTCGTGTCGCTACTCGAGACGCGGTCTAACTAATTGAGGAGGCGTACGTAGCACATCTGCGGCCACTGTGGAAGCCGCGAACGTGACGGATGAAGATTGTAGACGCAGAAACAGTGGAGTAAAATAAACAAGGGGGACGGCCTGGAGGCAAACCCAAATCTCAATTTTTTTGGTGAACAGTAGATAGAGGCTTTGGACAATCATTAAAATTGTTGCCACCAGATCTCATATTTCGTTTACCTGACAATGCTAGTATTTTTACTGCTGAAATTCATGCACTGGACATGGCGCTAGACATCATCCGCCGTACAAGAAGCAAAGATTGTGTGGTTTTCTACTGATCTTAAAGATCCTGAAAGATCACAACCAACTAATTAACAGTGGTAAATCTATAACTTTTTGCTGGATTCCCAGCCACGTGAGTATCCGAGGAAATGAAGATGCTGACGTCGCTGCTAAGGCAGGACTGGATGTCGCCATCTCCAACATGAGATTTCCAGTTAGCGATTTGTTAACTTGTGTCAACCAGTTGTGTGTTAAAGAATGGCAAGAACTGTGGAACCAGTGTACATTAAATAAACTCTACATTGTGCAACCAGTCATTGGTCACAATATCAGTTCATCACTAAGCCGCTACGACTCAGTCCTTATCAACCGTCTTCGAATTGGTCATACAAGACTTACAAACTCTTATCTCTTAAAGGGAGAGAGTCGACCGGTATGGCAAGCTTGCCATTCTCCGCTCACTGTCAAGCACATCTTGGTAGACTGCACCCGTTACAGTGCAGCACGTCAGATATTTTGGAGTGGACACACTCAAGGACGTTTTTGAAAATGTTGCATCTCGCAACATCATCGCTTATGTTAAAAATATCAACTTTTACAATCGTATATAATGTTGTTTCTACATTAGCTTAATAGCCTTGACCTTAGCAAGTGTTTTAAACTTGTTTTAATAAATACATTAACTGCTTTTAATTGCTTTTAACCATTTATGGCACGAAATAGCCTATTTTGTGCTGATGTGCCGCTAAGAAACTACTCGATTACTCACTCACTCATATTTTAAGACCGTAATGTACCAAATTCGATTTCAGCTGCGACTTCTGCGCTCCTCTCGACCTGCTAGCTGAAAGTTAGGGGTCATTTTTTAATGAAGGACCGGAAGAAAAGGCGAAAAGTGAGGGAGACGAAAGGGGAATGGACGGTGGGGAATAGAAATAGAGGTGCGCGGAAGAGAGGCGCTCCCCCAATTCACATTTTTGCCATACGCCACTGCACAGAAAACGGCATCATTTATGCACTGATTCTGTTTCTTCCGGTCAACACAGCGTCACTCGCAGTCGTACAGCGTTGATTTAACAACAAACGGAAATCTCAGCAATTTTACCGAATATAGGGCTAACACTATTCTTTATTGTAAGTCGCATAGGCCTAACCAAAATATATTAGATTATTATGCAAACGTTTCAAAGACGACGATTAATACTCGTATTTTTTTATCTCTTCTGGACCTTGCAGTCTGAATTAAACAATAAACATAGTTGATTTGATTTGAATACTTGCACACAGAAACGTTTTTTTTTACTTTTCTTATTTTAAAATATAAACTTTTCTAAATATCTAATGTATATTTCCAGGGGCGTCAATCTCGGGGCCGGAAATGGGCTTACGACGCTCACTCATATACTTTCTAGGCGAGGAAAGGGATATCTCACCCCATTTTCTACTTCACGCAGTTAATGCCTACCACGTCTCGACATTCGCCACTTCCTACCCCTCCCCCGCCCCAATATTGACGACGGATCGACATCGCGCGCCGTTTTAATAAGTATTATAAGAAATTTGAGCTAATGCTCACGAGACGCGTGAAAACCTATAGCAGTTCTTGTTCGTAAATTCAAACTGTCAGTCTATCTCCAGCCATTTTGACGCGACTTTTACAGAGGTACCGCTATTTGATGCCCTCGTGCGCAGGTTTCCTTGAACTTAGAAAATCAAGACTTGGACCGTCGAAATCTATGTTTAATGCTAAAAATTACATTTGCAGCTTGTCCATGTCCATCTCAATTGGTTTCGGCGCAATTCGCTCTTGAAATATGTCTCGCAGCCCGAAATCGCCAAAAAATCCGTAAAAACCCTTATTTTAGCGTTCAAGGTCATTCAAGGTCATTGAATTCGGTGGCAATTGAGAGCCAGTGTACAACTTCCTATTAGTGATTAATAGTAACCTA
>Ga0056128_1004534_pt1 | contig 17389 bp, 12 predicted proteins | sample WorMetLIZISLAND2_FD_71113 | JGI IMG/M metagenome (GOLD analysis project Ga0056128, IMG submission 71113) | Marine gutless worms symbiont microbial communities from Max Planck institute for Marine Microbiology, Germany - Olavius geniculatus... ... | reverse complement strand
GGTGATTTAAGGAATGAGATGAAATGAGAGTGCTGAGAGGGGTGGTATACAGGATGAATAGTAAAGGACCAAGAACAGAGCCTTGAGGTACACCATAGAGAGAACCATGCGGGGAAGACACAGTAGTATTTAGTAACACTAACATCATCAAACAACGAAAATATGTTAAGCGTCATTCTGTTAGTATTGTTAATCCGAAGTCCGAACCATCGGGTAGGCTACAACTTTGGGAAAATTTTTACGCGCGACAGCAGGTACTGTCCGTCTGTCTGTCCGTCCGTCCGTCACACAGGTGGATCAATCAAAAACGGTGCAAGCTAAGATCACCAAATCTTCACCGTCGGCTGCCTGGAAGTCTCTAGTTTCAGGATCTGTAAAGCTTTTCCATAAATTCGAAAAGGGTCATTCTGAGCGAGAGCGCTAAATGAGAGGGGTGGGAAAAAATTGCGATTTTTAGCCAATAAGTCGTTGTATCTCAGAAACGGTGCAAGATAGGGCATAGGTTACTATTAACCGCTAATAAGAAGTCGTACACGGACTTTCGATTGGCACCAAGAGCAGTGACTTTGGATGACCTTGAACACTAAAATAAGGGTCTTATGGATTTTTTGGCGATTTTTGGCTGTGAGCTACATTTCAAAAGCGAACTGCGCTGAAATTACTAAAGACAGACCAGAGCAACCTGCATGTGAAATTTTCGGCATTAAACGTAAATTTTATCCGTCCAAGTCGCGATTCTCTATGTTCAAGAAGGTCTGCGAACGAGGGCATCAATTAAAGAGGGATGGCTCTTCAAAATGCGCTTTTACGGCCTGTCAAACCGGTAACGCCCTCTGGCGAATGTCTATGCAAAACTATAAATACATGTTTTCATTACCATCGTGTCGAATGTCGATTGCTGCGATCGGTGAGCTTAGATTGGTTCACAGTAAGTCTTCATATATGCAACGCTGTCGCGCGTTTCTTTTTCGTTAGCTGGCTTTCTTGTTTATTTCTGCTGACAGTAGTTTATTGCAAACTACACGAAGTAGCTTCAGAAAATTGATAATTTAATTCCAGAGAGCACTCGGTAAAGCGAAGTCAGTGAGTGCGCATGTTTCAGTGTTGGATGTCTATAGAATTCACAACAGCGCACCGAAAGCGTTCAGACCGCACAAACCTCTGCAAAGTTTTTCAGCGCATTCGAAGTTATTGCACTTAACGCGATACATAATTTTTTTATAAATCACTTACTTATGCTGTAATCTGCTGACCATTGCTTGTTTAGTATTATACATTCATATCCACACTTCCAAAAAGTTTACTAAATTTGTTCATAAAATGAGCAGACGGGTCCAAGAATAAAACCTGCTACTTCGGCGAAAACAACAGAAATCTGTAAAAGCAGACTGCTATTCAAATCCATTATATGATATGCTCTTCTTATGACGACGACGGTGATCTCTATGACATCTCATGGCAGAAACTAAAAGTGACAATAAGATGATGAGTTTGCAGTAGAGTGTTATTACCTGTACCAAACATTAACTTAAGTAAAAAAGACAACAAACGGACATTGAACAAACGAACAAACGACTACAATAAAAATGGAATATCGTCAGCGTAAACTGTTTTCCTGTATAACAAGGCGCAAACTCCACTACTTCGATTGGTTGATAACTTGTTGTATAGCTTGCAGGTCGCTATCAAGTAATACCTGAATGGATGACAGTCGTGACCAAAGTCAACTCAGCCTTCCATCCCTCCGGGGTAGATAAATGGAGTACCGGCCTGCTTGAGATCAAAGTGGGCGGACTTGGCGGGTTCACCTATTTCGAGTGGCGAGTATCACCGTAGGATCCTGTATAGCAAGTGACACTCCGCATATAAACCTTTTTAGCTTCAAAAGACCTAGCCGTAGGCAGTTTTTTTTACCTAAACTTGAGCAAATAAAATGTCTGAGGCTGCTGACCTGCGGCAACTCCGACTGGGAACGGACTGTTGTTGATCTGTTTACCGGCGAAGAAGACGTTGACCGAATGAAGTCCGGGAATGAAAGCCGTGTACTCGACGTACCAGAGATCAGCCGACTTCTTTGTTATGACCGGACGAATTGTGTCCTTCGCACCCTTCGGATCAACGATACCAACATCAACCACCCCAGCGCCACAGCCTGTAACACCACAAGCTAGAGAAAGTTAAACTGTAAGCTAACAACCAGCTACACAGGGTTAACATTAAGCTACCCTTTTAATGCCAACATTAGACACTCCCACGCCACAATTTGTAACAATCGTGTGCAGGAGGTTAAACTGTAACAGCTAGAAAATGAAGTTAGCTTGAGGTGAAGTAAGTAAGTAAGTAAGTAGTCTGCATTTGTAACGCGCCATATGTCAAAACAGAAGTTCGAATCGTAGGCGCCTTTATAGTATCAACATCAACTTTCTTACCACAGCCTGTAACAACTAGCTAGATAGGGTTAACCGTAAGGTAACGCTATGCCCACGATATCAGCCACTACCGCGGTGTGTTATTAACCTGGATAGACTGATAAAAAAATCTAATCAATGATTAATTGGGCCAAACGGAAAACCTTACCCCTTCAAAATTATTTCATCAAAAATCCGTTTGTAACTCTTGTTAACATTCTTGCACACGGACGAACGGGAAAGACATGGCGCGCTAAAAACAGACCTCGAACGAACAGTACCGGCAATACGCTATGCACCTTTGGTGATGACTTCAAAGTAAGTCTTGCGGTTGCACTGAACTCCGGTCTTCTCGATGCCCGGCCCCGTCACCGTCACTTTCTTCGGGTCTCCCGGTTTGCTGACCGCCACCAGGTACGGACACTTGGGGTGGTCCTGCTTGGCGAACTTGAGGGTAACCTTAAACTGACCTTCAACGCTCGGCACGTAGACGCACGAGTACGACGCCAGACGGTCCTTGTTGGCGACCACGTGGCACTGCAGAGCACGCACACAAAGTTAATTCCGTTTTTTCCGGGGGACATGGCCAAAACGGCCTACGTGATGTACAAAACGGCCCACAAAAAGGTCCAAAACGGCCCCAAACAGAAATGACCGAAACGGCCCACAACTAGAACGTCCCAAGCAATGTTGAAAACGGCTTGCGTGATTTTTATAGGTGAAAATGTACAAGTTTGACTGTAGAGGGTGTGGTGAAAACTGTAATCGCAGTTTTATTGCCAAATTTTCTCTTAATCTGTCACATAAATAATTTTTAGCAGCTAACAGATGGACGAATAAATAGATTGATAAAGAATTAAATAAATAAACGTATAAATAAATACATAAATAACATTTATTTGTCACAAGACAACATAAAACACAACATAGGCCTACAGACAACAAATTGCATTGCTGACAAGATATTAAAGACATAATAATCATCACTAACATGCGTCATTTGAAAAAAAGACAAAAATTATAAACGTATTTTTACGGTAATACTTTCTTTCTGATATGCTCTGGTTTGTCATGTGTTTTTTTTGTCATAATTTTCACAAAATATAATATTCAAGTCAGTTTTCTGGACTTTTATGATATTTCAAAATTCGTTTGGCCGTGATTTTGAAACTTTAACGTTTGTTTCATTTTTTCGTTCGTATAGTTTGCGTTTCTTCTTAAAGATATCAGTATTCTCACAGCTCGTATTAGTTCATATTATATTGTTTCGTCATCTGTTTATCTTTCTCTGTGCTTGTCTGTCGTTCTAGCTACCGGCATTTGTTTGGTATGCGAATAAATGTATTCACAATGTCCTCGCTGATATCTATAGGTGGGTTGAAGGCCCAAAAACAACAACGCACGACAACCTTTTCAGGAGTTCCCTTCGGACTGAGGACGACCACTTCGAGCTCGCCGGTTCCTGCTGCGGCTGTTTCTACGGTGAAGCGCGCCGGAGCGCCGACCACGTTACCCGTAGGCTCAATACCTGCAAGACATCATTATACCACTGTCAAGGCACCAAACACGACTAGAAATTTGAGGTAGAGCCAAACGTGAGTCCGCCCGGTGCCGTAAGTCCGATTGGGAGATAATTTAGAGAGTTGACATCCCCCTCGCAGCAACGTCACGTGGCACGAATGCAAATGCATTGGCATACTCAGAACACACAGTGCTGACATCTGGTGGGTCAATATTCGAGCCCTTAGCTCTAATTGTCGTTGTTAGTGGACGAATGTTCGCCATTCCTTTGCACAACGCGAGAAGAATTGCGGTTAATAACGCCGTTGTCCGCTTGTCGATGTCTGCATTCATTTTCGAGATATTTGCGATCAAAGTCTGAAGTCGACATAATCGCGCCGGATTTTTTTTCGGGCGGACTAATAAACGCAGCGAACGCAACGCAATTGCCAGGATAGTCATCGCTTCTACTGGATCCTACGTCAGCTACGCCCGTTCCACTTGTAGCCTACCTTTCCTGCGTTCATTCACCCTAATTTGCTTTTTCTTTAAACAGTTTTTTCCGGCAACATTTTTACTGCAAACTTTATAAAACTAGTCACATACTTATAACTTCGTCGAAATGTTTTGTGATTTTCTATAAAAAGTCGTTGCTAACCGTGCTAAAATGTTTTAAAACATTTTTGCAAACTTTTCAAACATTTCTGCAAAGCTTTTAGATTTTTCAACAGCTCTGTCTGTGCTGACAAACTGCACTACAACAGCAAAAAAATTGCAATGAATAATTCTTTTTCTTGTATTGAAGCAACACACTCTGTCTTAAGTCGCAGTCTCAGACATTTTACTTCTCATTTTCCTATCACGTCATTTGCGGCAGTTGTAAAAACTACTGAATAATTGCAGTAAGATTGCAGTCTATAGTGCGAACAGTGTTAAAGTCCGGAAAGCATTTGCAGCACGTGTCAGTAATTTCCTACAACAAGTGCAACGTATTATGTATGACGAGCGCGTTCAGAAGTTACCTGGTCCGTACGCTCGCAGTCGGGCTACGTTCGGCTTCAGAGTCACCGGAGCTCCTGCCTTTGGTTTGGCGTGCGGGAAACGTGACAGGTAGGTCATCATAGAAAGCTCATCCACCTTCGGATTGCACATCTCGTCCGGCTTTATCAACTGCACCGACACAAATCTCGTTTAGGGTCCATGGCAAATGCGCTGTCGTAAAAGCGGGGGACAGTGGCGTAGGCAAGAAAGAGGCAGAAGGCCCAGACCCCCAATGCAAAGTTTGAAAGTTTCGCCCAAAAAGGTGTTGATTTTAATGTTCAAAATGATCTAAAACTCACCTACGAATACCTTTATTTTCAAAAATTTTTCCGAAAATAATACCCCCGAATTCCCATTAAACGGGAGAGGAAGGAGATGGGTACAAAGAAAAGGGAAAAGACGAGGCCCACAATTTCTACGCCACTGGGGGGAAGGGGTTCAGCTGTTTTTGAATAAATCCATAGACTAAATCTGTTATAATCTGTAACAGTAACAGAACGAAATAAATCGATGAACCAAGACAAGCATCCTACCAATTTCCTCACATCTATGACAAACTTTACGCCGTGGCGACATCTAGCGACAAACAGATTTCATTCTGAACTTGAAAAGGGCAGCAGCAGTTGTCAAACCGTCAACAAATCAGTAAGTAGCCTAAAGCTTGTAGTTCAACCGTCGACGACTTGGTTCACGGGAGAGAAAAGAATGGATGCAGAGAAGAAAGGCATGATGACAGCTTAATCCAAATGTTTGGCGGAGCAGGGGCGTCATTTACAAAAGGGACTGGGGGTCTATGGATCCCCAAAAATTTGTGATTTAAATTTTTCCCTGAATGATTCCCGCTTCAACGACTAACGACAAACTTTTGGTTTCCGATTGTGCTTAACTGTATAAAAAAAACTGCACAAAATTTGATCAGTTCATTCTCAGGAATCATTTAAATTGCTGCCACCAGATCTCACATTTTAAGGCTGAAATGCACCTAATTCGATTTCGGCTGTGGCTCTGTCCCAGACCCCGCTAGGGGAGCTTACGACGCTTCCCAGACCCCTAGCTGCATTTAAGAGAGCTTACTTCTAAAAGAAGAAAAGGCTAGGGGAAAAGAGTAAAAAAGAAAAAAGGAAGGAGAAGGAAAAGGGGAGTAGAAAAGGAGGAAAAAAGATATGAAAAAGAGAGCGAGACCCCAAAGATTTACTGAAATGACGCCACTGCGGCGAAGAGACGCCACCGTCAATGCTCGACTTTGCACTCTATTAGGCCCTGAGAGGCAAAAAGTGGGGCTCTCACAAACATTTTCTGACATTAATGTAGGCTCACGAAAACGTGCCACGAATTCGCCGTTACGACTGTACGCATTTCTGCTGCTATTGCCTAATGTGAGATACCGCTTTCCTAAATGTCGTCACACATTCTTTGGCATGTGAAGCCCCCTTTTTCTGGCGTTCCTGTTCGACCAAACATGTAGCGCATGCCTAAATCCGCCTTTGCATGATTAGCACGTGGTAAAAACGTTTGATAACGAGACGCAACGCACGTTTTGCACGCTTAACTTCTGATGCACGCGCGCATTCTCACGAATGCCGCACCAAGCGGCGCGGCGCCATCAGTTAACTAACAAGAACCAAAGTCAGTTCGCACTGCATCAAACACGATACTCCAGGAAGCGGAAGTTATCAATCCAAAATCCAGACGTAAAGCACAGTGCAGCCACATAGCATCGAGGCTTGCGAAAAACAGTATATTCGAATTGTGTGTAATTTAACGTAGCCTAAGCTAAACATGCAATTTTTATCTAACCAGCTTAACGGGATGGAAAATGAATAATAGCTTGTGGCAAACGGAGTGAAGGCTATAGTGCAGCTAATTCTATCTGCAGAACACGGGTCCAATTGTTCGGTGGCGCGGGCAATGGATGTCCGCATAATGTGCTGCAGTATCATTAGCTCATGCAGATCAGCTGCCACTTCCGAGACTGTAGCCCATAGCGCTTCTGCTCGCAAGTCTGTGACTCATGTAAGAAACGCTGTAGCAAATAGGCCTACCGGACCTTTACCTTTACCTTCAAAGTACGTTTCTCAGGCCCAGAATGTCTTTAAATCGACGGCGGTTGTTGAAAAAATTAAAAGCGGCGTATAGTTCTTTGCGGAAAACCATTCGCAGAGCTACGGAGCGTCACCTGCCATATGTGAGATCACGCAGTGTAACCTGCCGCCAGACACAAGTAAACGCGCCCCGCCTCAACCAGACATGCCGGCACTCGATTTCGGCCTACCTGCCCCGGAAAGATAAAAAACTGCATGAGTTAACCTTCTTGATGGTCTACCTGTTCGCCGGCAGCCACCCACCCAACTAGTAATCGATCACTTTCGACCGGGAGTCGAACCAATGACCTTGCGATCATAATTCCGACACCCTATCGTTACGCCACAAAACCACAAGTTGTGTAAGCGATGCACACAATGCCGAAAGTGCTCTGGTCATTTGTGGCCATTCATTGCCGTCTAATAGTGCTGAGGCCATGGCCGCGATGGCCATAATCTTAGTGGTGCCGCATTTAGAGTCACAGATGAAGAACGGCGTTGATTCTATTTACGACAAACTGATAACAACACGGCAGCTGCAGCATCTTCTGCAGCTGCGCAGCAAGCTGTCATGCAGTGGCAGATAACACGCTCGCTCAGGCGTGGTTGCCATATGCTAGACAGTGCACTACAGCAGTACTATATACCTGTGAGGAAGCGTCGTATAGCGCCCACTGCCAGCATTATGCGACCGGCCGTATCATAGGAATCGTCTTTCACTGATAGCAACACAAGTGTAGACCACGCAGCCTTCTAAAGCTCCGTCTGATATCTTCCCAAGCTATTACTGATACACTCAATTTTACTACCACCATAACTCACAATCGAGCTTAATTGTAGCACACAAGAAAACAGTGATCTAAAACAAATTTAAGTAAGTAAGTAAGTAAGTAACCTGAGGTACGTCCATCCATTTCTCGGCAGCGTCCATCGCTTTCTTGGCGTTGTCGACAGCGTTCTTTGGGTTGAACTGCGGCCAATCGGGACACAGACCTACAGCGACCCGCACAACCGCGACAATGACAGACATCAAGTATCTAAATTTTCATGCTTAGGCTTTGAAGCTGTAATAGCTGTTATCAGCTATCAGCTTCTTAGCCTTCGTAGGCGATACGATAAAAATTTAGATGCAGCCGTTGCCAGTATGTCGGCGATTGAGTTGTAATTTCAACTAAATTGTAATCTAATGAATCTGTGTATAATTTGACGAATTCAATGACTGAAACTTACAAAGCTAAGGGGTCGCCGTTTCAGCGTATAGGCGCATACAGAGCGACGTAACTGAACTAAACTGAACTGACACGGTTTATTTTTGGACGAACTGACCAATGGGCAAGCAGTAATAGTAGGCATCCTCTAACGGCGTCGGTGTCTACCTATTTATAATTACAGGCACGAACCTGTCAATCAGTGACCAATGGGCTCATCCTGCCTGCCCGTCGGTCAGTTCGTTAATAACTAATTTGTGCCAGTTCAGTTCAGTTCAATTACGTCGCTCTGTAGGTCTACGCGTCTTATTAGTTCACTCAAAGACTCAAAGTTTGGATTAAGACCTGGGCCGAGGGCATCAACAAGCGCTGCAATAGCCGTCCCGTCGTTCCAATCACTCGTGAAATTGGTGATGTTCTTCTCGGGGATTTTGCTGCGGATCCAGTCGAGGAGTCGCTGCTTCGGCGTCTGGTCTTTACTGGCGGCGGGGTCTTCGTCTTCCCACATCGGCATCGAGATGGAGTAGTGCAGAATCAGACTCCAAATCAGACCCATGATCAGCTTGATTTTTTGATCCACGATATCCGAACTATCTGTACACGTGCACATGATCATTCATCATCATCATCGTCATCATCGGAATAAGAATCATCACGAATAATAATGCTGCAAAAAAATGCAACAAAATCGCACTTGCGGTGTAACAGCGAGCAATAAAGTCATTTAAATATTAGCTAAAAAAGACTTTAAAAGCTGTAAGTTAAGATGTTTCTCAACGGTTGCAGCAACAGCACGGTAAACAGATAAAGTTGATCAGAAGGTTTTTGCCGATAGACAAAAGAACCAAAAAGCGCTGCAGCACAGCGACAGCAGAGCAACCAAGAAAACATGTACTCATCTACTATTAATCACTAAGAATATTTTCCAGGTTCACAATAGTAACCTGTTAAAATTTGTAAAAAAGTGCGCGGAAAAGTTCCAATAAACAGGTTTTATGCAAAACTGCATTGCATTTGCACGCTATGCATGTGTTAATACTTTTCAGTGCAGTTTTCAGCAAGTCTATATAACACATGAAACAAGTAATGTTAGTTCTACTGACGTTAATTCCTCACAAGATAGCGTAGCGACACGCGTAAAACGATCACTTTTCTGTGCTACAGCCCATCCGCGAGAGTTAGTTTGGGAATGTAAAGAAAACGACATTTTATGAAATACGTTTATACTAAGTGCATTACTGGTGAATGGAAAGCATGGTGCGGTGTAAACTGCGACAGCAAACAGTTTTTTGGTAAATTTAAACAAAAGAAAGGCAGGGAGATAGAGAGACAGACAGAAAAATATAGAATTTGCACAAACGTACCGATGTTGACGATCTTGATGCCTTCTCGTTCCTCGAGGAATCGCAGAGATTGCGTCACGTTCTCGAATTTCTGCGTGCGGAAAGTCGGCTTCTTGTTGTACTTGCTGAACTTCTTGCCGGACAGCACTTCGATGAGTGAGATCAGACGCAGACCGTCGCTCAGGTCTTTCTCGAGATCCACGATCACCATCTTGGATACTTTGAGGTGCTCGTTGGCCCAGCGCGTAAACGTGTTCTTCTGAATTATCTTCCACTGAGCATCGTCGGCCAGTTCTCGCTCAGCCGCCATCTCCTCTTCCAGTTCCTCCTGGGTCTTCTCCCCCGGCGCGGAGGGCTTTTGTGCCGCTGCCGCCGGTGCTGGGGCTCTTTGTGCCGCCGCGCCCGGCGCGGGGAGTCTTTGCGCCCCTGGCCCGGGGGGCCTTTTGCCCGGAGCGTACGCCATCTTTATTCAGGACCTCACGTCACGACAAGTCACCAACCAGTCTGTAACACAGAGCAGTCGACGCAGTTTAAGGAAAATCTAGAAGCTACCAGATCTCTCAAACCGTCCGGAATGCTGCTGCCACCTAGCGAACACAGCGATGTCTCAGTTTTCACTCTGTCTCCTAACGGTAAAGAATCCTGGATGGTCCAGAATTGGCAACAAAATCCGGATCGCCAATAAAATCGAAACCCATACTTTTATATTCTACTATACCCTCGAGGAGTTACACATGCTCAACATCCCAAAAAAGTTTCAACAAGATAAGATCCGCTCATAACGTCTCATACACTCACACAGACAGAGTGACAGACATGTAGACAAACTGAAAACAGCTATCTGATCTATTACGCTATAGCCTCAGTACATATCTTTTAGACTTTTAATACTATCATTCAAATGCATAAAAACCTGCGCCTGTCGGTAATGCTCGAGATAGCAAATAATTGTTCCCGATATCTTTATAAATAACTAGAAATACGTTCTGTGGAATACGTTCCGTCGCATTGCCACGCTATGTAGCCTAGCAGCTGCGTAAAGGGGGGGGGTAGGTGCAAACAAGGCGCAATTATCTTTCACGAGGGCCGAGTTATAGTCAATTTTGTCCCAAAATTCGTTGCCATGGCAACAAGGGTCGGCAGGGGAGAAACTCAAATGACACCATCAGATAGCCCGGACCCAAAAATAGGGGGTAGATGAAAACAGCGCGCAATTATCTTTTACGGGGACCGAGTTACACAGCTGTAAAATTTCCATTCGCTATAATGCAAAATTTTGCAACTTTTAAATGGTTGCTATGGCAACAAAGGTTGATAGGGTGTAAATTTAAATAACACCGTAAGATTGCCCGACTCCAAAAATAAGGGGTAGGTAACACCTGCAGCGCGCAATTATCTTATGCGGGGACCGAGTTATACCGCTTTGAAGTCCCATAGGCCGTAATGCAAATTTTTAAAAAATTGGGGTAAAATAGTGGAAGGAGTTATCAGATTTTTATCCCAAACAAACTTGATCTTACTTTTCGGGCCCCGAATCACTGTGCAAAATTTCATCAAAATCGAATCAAAATTGCGGCCGTAGGAGTGTTTATAGACAGACTGACAGACTGACAGAATGACGTGAGTGATTTTATAATCTGTCCAATGCTATGCTATAGCAATGGAAGAGATAAAAATTAACGGACAATAAACAGGCCACCTATGATAAAATTTTTATAAATAAGCGGGTACTAAAGGTGCGTTCAAAACGACAAGCAACGAACTGAGCTGAAATGAAATGATATACTTCTGCTCTTTCAATTTATTTCATTTTATTCTAGTTCAGCTCATTTCTTTTGCTCTGTAGGCGCCTTAAAGGAAATTCTCAGAGCAAAAATCTAAAGGTGTGTTCAAAGCGACAAATGTGAAACGAACTAAAATGACAGCTCGTTTCAGTTCAGTTTTGTCGCTTTGAACCCTTCTTAACAGAGCTGACTATAGCGTTACTCAATTCAGTGGCGGATTAAGGGGGCCGCCTCCCTATTTATTGACTGGATGCATTTTAACCAACTAAAAATTTAGCATAAAAATGCATTATTTATGCATTAAATTTCAAAAAAGTCCGGGAAGATAGCGCACAGCCCCTTCCCCAGGCTTTACCACCACCCTGGCCTTCCGCCTCCTTATTCCAAAATTCAGGATCTGCCACTGATCTGACTGACATATTAAGCCGCCCGCCGATGTATTTTTGGTACCAGCACTCGACCAATTGCAAATAAGCATAAAATAGCATGCATTCGCAACGTTGTCGGTGGCGATTTTCCATCTCTTTAAATAGTTGTGGCAAATTTTCAGCAAGAAACCGGGTGCTAAAAGCGTATTGGAGCGGAAATCTAATATGCAGCCGTATCTAATTGATGCATTTCGTACACAGAGCTGGTGCGAGAGAGATAGAGATAGAGATAGAGCTGGCGTGTTGCTCACCTGTCCGCTGTTGCTGCCGCCGCCGGTGGAAGAGACGAACCCTCTCCCGCATGCGTTCAACTACCATACAACAGTAGCACTTTGCCGGCCGGTCGGACGATCTAGCGGGCTATCGGGCCCGTACCGGCATCCCAGGCGCGACGGCACGCCAACAGCTGAAACTAATTTTAGAGGAATCGGCTGCCGGCGCCTTTGCGGGCAGCCATGCAGACAGACAGGCGAGCAGCGCGGGGTAGCAGTTACTGTACTTCCCGGAGGAGCATCCTTCCTAGCACTCAGACAGACGGAGAGACGGCTTGTTGGCCGGTGGGTGGGTGGGTAGCCACTAGATCTAGACAGCATTTAGGGATGGACAAGCGTTGGGGCAGTTGCTTGAGGTACTTCAAAACAGGGGCCGGGCGAGCTTCATGGTCCACATTTCGTGAAAAAATGCAACGAAAGACAGTGTCGTCGTTGTTTTGAGCGTGCCTGAAAAACGAATGACCAGAAATGGCACAATTAGAATCTGTTTGATTTTAGTGTAAAATGCGTGCGTCGGTTTTAGTTGCCCTAGGGTCGTCACATCTAGTGGTCCAAATTTCGTGAAACAAATGTTGGCGAAAGAAAGACCGATCGTTTTAAACTCGGTTGAAAACGGCACAAAGCATGTTTAGAATCGACTCTAGTTTTATACCGTAACACGTTTGTTTATTTATTTCATTCGAAACAGTGCTCATGTGGCAAGCTACCAAAACGCAATCGCCTATTCAGGTTGGCAACCAGAGTATGGTTAGCGAATTTGACTAGCATTTCGAAGCAGACGACTCCATTATCACGGCTTGTGCGATAGCAACAAGCTGTTGTATAAGCGATGTGCCAAGTCAATGGGAAGGCCAAAATTTCGACCCCCCACAGCTCCCACATTTTTCAACCGATCTTAATGAAACTTGAAATCAAGAAAGATATCCGGGATACGACCCCACATGCAAAACTTGGTCGATGTGGGACGACGGGAAGGGGGTCTGCGTAGGGAGGGCATTTTCCGTTACTTTGTGTCCTATCCTTTTTTGTATTCTTGCTCACGCCTACAGGTCACACCAGAAGACCGATCACGACCGTTTATAACGCGTGCTTGCGCGTAAGGTAGGGCCTTTGGGGGTCTCGATGATAAAAAAATCAAAACTCCCCAAAAACATGATTTTGGGGGCCTGGGTAGGCTCTTAAAGCCAAATTTGCGAAGTTATCAAATTGCGATATCTCGAAAAGTACGCATTCGATCAACACGAAATTTGAAGGAAAATTTCAGGTGCACAAATGGACTTCGTGGGTGGTCCAGCATCACAAAATTATAATTCAAGATGGCGGTGGCCGCCATATTGGATTTATGCACAAACAGCAATAACTCAGCCGCCGATTGACGTAGATGAATGAAATTTTGCAGTAGGGTAGACGGCTTCCACCGAAAATAGATCATTTGACCAAAATAGACAAAAATGATAAATTCAAGATGGCGACGGCCGCCATTTTGAATTTCATCTATCGCTCATAACTCGTTTACTATTGCACATATTTGCACGAAATTTGGCATGTATATTACCCTAGAGGTCCTACATTCAGGTATGCCAAAATATTAAACAAAAATAAAATCTAACATGGCGGCGGCCGCCATCTTGGATTTTTGCACAAACAACAATAACTCGGCCGCCGATTGACGTAGATAAATGAAATTTTGCAGCAATGTAGACGGCTGCCACCGGAAATGGAACGCTTGACCAAAATGAACAAAAATAATAAATTCAAGATGGCGGCAGTCACCATTTTGAATTTAATTTATCGCTCATAACTTGTTTATTATTGCACGTATTTGCACGAAATTTGGCATGCATATTACGTTTGAGGTCCTACATACACGCATGCCAAAATGTTGACAAAATCCAAGATGGCAGCCAATGGAGAGTATAAAGCAGTATAACTCGGTTCCCGTAAGAGATAATTGCCCGCTGTTTGCACTTACCCCCTATTTTTGTCGTCGCGCAATCTAACAATGTCATTTAAATGTACCCTCTAACGACCCCTGCTGCCATGGCAACGAATTTTAGGACAAAATTGACTATAACTCGGCCCCCGTGAAAGATAATTGCGCGCTGTTTGCACCTACCCCCTATTTTCGGGTTCGGGCAATCCGATGGTACGTGTCATTTAAATTTGTCCCATGACGACCCCTGTTGCCATGGCAACTAACCGTTCTTATTCAAAGACAAAATTGGCTGCAGCAGACATTGTTACATCACACATAATTTTCTCCTTGCACCAACTTCCTTTACCCGCCCGGAGGTATTCTGAAAACAGTAAATAAATTTATTGTCATAAAATCAAATGCCAAAAATTTGGACAAAATTCGACTAAAACAGCAGAAATCAGAGCCAAAAACTTCAACAGTTTACAAAGCTATGTAAGGGCGATATGAGTCGAAACTCGAAAACAGCAAAAATGGTTTTGGGGCGATATTATTGCGTGTTGAATTCCAGACTGGCCCTTACAAGACTAGCCATTCCAAATACTTGAAATAAAAATACAAGAAACAGAAGTCGCAAGCCGAAACAATGTAGTACCCCTGTCCGTGCTAACACCACGTATATTGCGGTGAATGCCAATGCCCATGGTAGAAAGACACGTCCAGGCATGTCTGATTTTCTGTCTGTCTGCGTGTGCGTGCAGTGCCGTGACGTCATAGTGACAATGACGTCAGTAGGCCAGCAGCAGATTATTCATTGCCTGTGACGTAACCAGCTGCAACGCTGGCAGCGTGCCAGTAACAGAAAATTACAGCTATACAATATATAGGCCGTTACCGTTAAAAAAGAAAAAAATTGAATTATTATTTTCTTAGCTTTAAAATTCACTGTGCGTTAAATTACATTGAGTAAAAACTTACATAACGGATATAGGCCTATGCATTCTCACAAGCGGCTTTCACAGTTTACAATGCTATGTAAGGGCGATATGAGTCAACACTCGGAAACGGCTTTCACTTAGCTTAGCTCGGCACCTAGTAAAAGTATCTACAACGAAATTTTGTTTAGGATATAGGCCTACAGTAATATTTTTCAAGTATTTAGAATGGCTAGTCTTGTAAGGGCCAACACGCCATAATATCGCCCCCAAACCATTTTTGCTGTTTTCGAGTTTCGACTCGTATCGCCCTTACATAGCTTTGTAAACTGTTGAAGTTTTTTGCTCTGATAGCTGAAAGATGTGCAACCGGTGCACACTGTCTGCAGTATGCTTGCATGTAGACCCAGTTTTGCTTCTAATCATTCCTCCTCATACCAGAACCATGATACAAACACCTTGGCTAGAGGCTAGGCCTACTAAGCCTACTGTACCTGTAAACCACGTGTTTGCCCACTTGCATCCGGCGGCCGGCGGTCTTGATATATGATCCCAAACTTTCTTCGCTGCTGCATTTCTAGGCCCATTGATGCAATACACGCGTCTCGTCTCTCTGATTCTGAAGCACATACGCGCATTTCAAGTCGTTTATTGGCCGACCGTTAGGTCCAGCCTTGGATACGACGTCTAGTCTGTCGTCTGTCCGTTCGTCTGTAACACATGTTATGTGGCTAAACTGTACGTCGTAAGGGGTCGGCAACGGTACCGTTGGACAGGGCGATGATGAGTTATTATAGGCAGTCAATGGTAACTGTGTTGTATAGTATTTGCAGCGATGCTCACGTGACGCGCGACAGCATCCGTGCTTAATTCCACCTAAGAATCAGTGTACAAAGTGCAATAAAATAATAATACGCTTTAAGGATTACCCACATTTTAACGTCTCCGTACGGAGAACTTTTTGAATCTGTTGTCACTCAGTCACTGTAAGAATTAAATATCAACATTATCATTCATTAAGCTAAAATCTAGTTAATTTACTTGTTACCTTTAAAAATTACCTTTTACCTGTTACCTTTTGCTTTGAAATTGTTACAAATTATGAATCAAAGCAAACATTTAATGAAATATGCAAAATACGTGGCCCGTAGTTAAAGTATAATAGAAGTACTGATGGACCCCGTAAAACGAAAGCGCATGCTACGTGTTGTTGCTCACACTTCTTGGGAAGCAGATCAACAAACACTTCTGCACCTTTACATGTCCCTAATAAGGTCAAAGTTGGACTATGGCTGCATTGTGTATGGTTCAGCTGGACCTTCCTACTTTAAGATTCTGGACCCCATTCACAATCATGCTTTACGCTTGTGTTTGGGTGCATTCAGGACTTCTCCAGCAGTCAGTTTATGTGTTCAGGCAACTGAACCTTCACTAGCTCTAATTGGGACGTAAAAAGCTCGCTTTAAAATACTGCCTCAAGCTCAGTGCAAATACAAATAACCCAGCATACAGGATCACAACCAACTATAATTAACAGTGATAAATCTATAACTTTTTGCTGGATTTCCAGCCATGTGGGTATCCGAGGAAACGAAGATGCTGCATGACATCGCTGCTAAAGCAGAACTGGATGTCGCCATCACCAACATGAGATTTCCAGTTAGCGATTTGTTAACTTGTGTCAACCAGTTGTGTGTTAAAGAATGGCAACAACTGTGGAACCAGTGTACATCAAATAAATTTTACAGTGTGCAACCGGTCGTTGGTCGCAGTGTCAGTTTGTCACTGGGCCGCTACGACTCAGTCCTTATCAACCGTCTTCGAATTGCTCATACAAGACTTACAAACTCTTATCTCCTAAAGGAAGAGAGTCATCCGGTAGGTAAAGCTTTTTTGCCATTCTCCACTCACAGTCAAGCACATCTTGGTAGACTGCACCCGTTACGGTGCAGCTCGTCAGAGATACTTTGGAGTGGACACACTCAAGGACGTCTTTGAAAATGTTTCATCGTGCAACATCATCGCTTATGTTAAAGATATCAACTTTTACAATCGTAGGGTATATAATGTTGTTTTTACATTAGCTTAATAGCCTTGATGTTAAGTATTTCAACTTTGCTTTTAATTCATATACTAAATGCTTTTAATTAATTTTAACCATGTATGGCACTGAATGGCCTATTTTGTGCTGATGCGCCGTTAAGAAACTACTCACCCACTCACTCAAATAGTTTTTAGTTGTATTGTACATTTACTCTAGTCACAGGCTGCGCGGTAGCGGAGCACTGTTGTAAGGGTGACCAGCCATTTCAATGAGAAACTCCAAAATTTGACCCCTCGTATTTCCCAAACCCCTTGATTTTTCCACACCAAAATTTGCACAGATGATTACGTTCAGCATATCTCCTGATGTGCAAAATTTGGTGAAAATCCGTTTACGGGGGGCTTCCCCACGAATAGGTGAAATATAACGC
>Ga0056128_1004533_pt1 | contig 17393 bp, 10 predicted proteins | sample WorMetLIZISLAND2_FD_71113 | JGI IMG/M metagenome (GOLD analysis project Ga0056128, IMG submission 71113) | Marine gutless worms symbiont microbial communities from Max Planck institute for Marine Microbiology, Germany - Olavius geniculatus... ... | reverse complement strand
CCCATTATGCTGAGCCTCTCGCACAAGTGAAAAAAAACATAAATGCAATACAAATTTTTTGGGCATTTATGCGGAGCCCAGCAAAACAATTATTTTATTTCGACGCTGACAAAACGATGCAAAAGTTTGTGTGCTTTGATAGTTGTTTTTTCCTCACATCCGGCGAGATGCTGTGCAGTATATAAAACCGAATTGTAAAGCTTATTATGCCAAAATACTATGCCTGACAGATTGCCTTGAATTTCGAAAATTCTCAGAAAACGTTTACGGGCCTTGCGGCATAAATTACCATGTCACACTCTTTTTTCACGAACTTTATAGTAACCAGCAGACGTCGCAAAACAGGCTGCAGCCCCCCTCCTCTACGACGTGAATTGTTAATTTCTTGCTGCAGACCGCACAACGCAAATCGGTGCTATACGTGGCACCACGGTAGCAGAGGTCATATAGGTCAAGTGACGACCGATTGTCGTGTCAAAGGGCAGTGGGCAGGAGCAGCAGCATCAGTAGCACGTGGTCATGTGGTCAGCCAGGTGCGCGTTCCCATCATGCATCAGCTGTATATATAGGTGTGTTACAGTACCGGCTTGTCGTCACGCCGGCACCATGTGTTTGCATGTGTCTGTCTGTGTGTATATGTGCGTGTGTGTGTCTGTGTTTGGGCCACGCCTTTCCCTGGGACCCGTCGCTTGACCATTCATTTATCCACGCTTCGAAAAACGGAGGTGCATGAGTGGACGGTGGACTCAGTGGATTGTGGATCAGCGGAACAGCGAAATATGCCAATATACAAATACGACAATCTATCGCACGTAATACGAATATACAAAAAGTGCAGAACTGTAAATGCTTCTCTAAACTTCTAAAGTATGCTATTTTTGACTTCGACGTATTTCCAATAAAAATAATGACGCTTATTTTTGCTTTTTATAAGTTGTCACAACATTAGTTACTAGTTAATCCCTTGCTGAAATGCAAGGAAAAATTACCACACATTGTTCGTCTTCTAATATGTTGCATTTGGCGGTTTGCTTTTTAATGAGTTTTCTCTCAATTTTCGGAAAGCAAATCGAGCCTAAGTGGCTTTATCTGCCTTATGCTCAAACAGAAATACAGCGTCTAAAAAACTTACAGGTCGCAGCGCAGCAAAGCAACGGGTTTGCGCCTTTGCATGCGGCTCGATGTACGGGAATTTGTGGAGCGGAGTTTTTACGTTCCGCGCACCGCGGCCGTTGAAGACGGAATCATGTCTGATCAAGTGTGATTCCGAAGTTACGATTGTGTTATCAATCTTATATCGAGAGCCAATAATTGCTCGATGCAGCTGGACTTTTTCTGTCTATGGGCCTTCTGGCTAGCCGTTGTATTGTAGCACCTGCAGGCCAACGCCTATCTATATTAGGCCTATACTTGGTGGACATCTGCAATTAAAATTAACATTGCAACTGCTGTTCTGGTGTGCATTATCATAAACGATTTCACAGGATACCACCTTCTATGTATATTGACATTCAATTCTACCGTTGCATCTATATGCTTTCACGAATCGACTTAATACGATACACCCTGATTCAAAAAATACATGCTATGGTTTCTGCGCGACGACTTTGTGAAATGTTTTCAATAATTGACTTTCTGATTTTTTTCGCTGGCGCATTTCCCTGCAAAATGTTTTGATTTGCCAGAACGTGATAAGCCTAATAAATATTTTAGTTCGTTGATATTTAGGCCTAGTGGAATCGTAAACAAAAAAAAAACTTCATTCACGCTGTATAATTGCAGAAGTCTAATAGCCTCCAACAGTGTACTTCCCCCGCCAACCCTGCAGCAATAATTATTACGCAACAACAATGATGCACGTTGTCTCTCCGTTCTTCAGCGGAAATGTAATAACTAAGCCCTAATAAGCATTCATCCCGAATATGACGATCTTTGTACAGCTTATCGCGAACATATTATATAGCTAATTATACATAGGCCTAATTATAATGTAAAGAACTTGTATCGCGAAGTATATGTGCTTATGGGAGAAATCATGATGTCAACTCCAGCCGTCCAAACGTCACGTTTTGTGCAAGTTCAAGTTGTCACACAAACCACTTCGCTACATTGCCTGCAGTAAGGTAATAAATCTATGCTACACATCACACCATTTGTTTGCAGAAGATAAAAAGGAACAGTTTTAACAGCCCAAGTCATCGATAGCGCATTAGAGTTTAATTTTTAACTTATGCGCTAGCCTATACAAATATACGCGGATGCGCTTGCTAAACAGGCCTCCGCCTCTTATTTCACTGGTCCTGAACCATCTGTTGGTATCAGTGTATCTACCATCTTCAGCTCTATTAATGAATGGACTGTACATGAACAAAACAGAATGTGGCAAAAACTATCTGGATGCAGGCAGGCCATAAGTACTTCTTGCACGGATTTGAGTAGAAACAGCGCACGCCAATATTCTGACGATTTATAATTCAGAGGTAGTGTAGCGACGCGCTACGGGTGCGATGGAATCTTTAGCGGTTGCATTGCTGCAAATTTTCAAAAAAATGTAATTGCAGAAATAGTTGTAAAGTTGGTAAATATTTGGTGAAGTCATTACCAGTCCCATGCAGTCCACCGTAACATTTGGCTTTACCTGTATCTGCGCTACAGAAACTAAAGACTTACTTATTTACTTACTTACTACTTTTTCTTGGAGATAATGCTAGCAATAACTAGTAAGTTAGGTGACTTTACTCACGTGGCGTGGTACAGTTCAACTGTCGTTCGGCGCACGTCAACCCAGCCGCCTGCTGCCTCTGCTGCACAGATGACGCCGGTGATGCGGTTGTCATGGCAACATGGTCCAGCGACTGCTGCTGATGCTGATGCTGATGATGTTCCAGTGACATCGGTACGACTTGGTCCTGCCGTAAAATGTCCCAGTACGTACCTACGCCAGCGCCAGCGCCCGCACCCAACACGTAGCTCGGCATATCTGCACCTGGATTAATTAATTTTACGCAACCAGGTGAGATCGCGAGTCTTTTCTTCCCCTTAGGGAAAGCAACCGGAAGCGAATACGGTTGTCGATACGGTACAGAAGCGTCTGCAAAACGGCACTAGAACTCAGCCAGTGAAAAAGTCCATTGTTATGCACTGACAATAGCGTCGACGGCAGGCCACTGAAACGTTCTAATCAATCGCTATCAAATTCGACCGAGTAAAAGTCAGCTGGCTTGCGGTAAGTCACGCGATGACGTGAAGTGAAGTGCGATGGTGGTTTATGCGCGATGCGGGGAGGAGGGACGGTCTCTCTGTGCCGCTCATGCAGCAGGCGAACCGGTACTTCAGTAGCCTAATTGGCTGCGAGGAAACAGTAAGGTGCTGCACGGGACTGGCTATTGGCCCGAAACAGTGACGAATGCCTGCGCCCGATTGGCTGACGACAAACTTCTCTGCACGGACGGGCCAGGGCGAAGTTCTTCCAAGTTTGCGGCCATGCCGTAGTCCGTAACCGGACACTTTGGACCTAACTTTTTAGGTACGAAGTATCTCAATCTTCCCCCTATAGGTCTTAAACCTAGGTCCGAAGTGTCAGGTCCAAACCGTCTTAAGTCCGAAGTGTCCGGTAAAGCCGAAATTCCATTACGCCGACTTTCACCGAAACTTCCCATCGGGGAAAGTCGTGGGCACAAATCATAAAAGTCACGGACACAAACCATCTCGACATGTCGAGACAGAAAGCTGCAGATTTCAGTCGGATAAGATATGTTTGTTCATACTTATGATTTTGCAGTTAATTTTCCCGAAATTGGAGATTTTAGACTTTATGTTCTGTATTTTAAAAATGCTTCATCAAAAAGAACATTGTCCGACAGGTTAAAATTTAATGGAAAGAAGAAGTTAGCATTTGCCCCAAAGTGCCCCCTGCCCCGATGCCGCTAAAAGTCTTGCAACGCTGTCTAAAGAGTGAAGGCTGAGAGTGGGGCAAAAGCAGAATTAAATTACCCCAGGTCTGTCATCTTTGCAGGTTCTGCATTTGCTAGCCATGCAATAGGTTTCGCATTTTACGTTTTGCAAATTCAGTGCCCGCACACAATGCCCGTTAAATTTCCTCGTACTTTTCTCTAACCTTAACGTTAAGTTTCTACCATTATACATGGCAGACAAAATTGTTATATGCAGCATCGCCAACGATACTCCATCTAGTGATAGGGTTTATCGCGTATAAAGAGACTGAATGGCAAGATTCTGAACGCCATTGTTTTTTTCGTGGTCTGTCATTTTCAGGTCTTGCAAATTCAGCGCCTCCCTCTGTTCGAGTAATATTGATAGTTTTAAGCGGTTTTTACGAGACAGTCTTTTTTGCCTACACAGCTCATTAGAAAAATTAACTGAAAACGAAATGTAAAAATTTAAATACAGATTCATTTTCAACTTACTTGGAGTTTACCTGTGGCAGCATCATATCATTGATCGGTAAAGTTTGAACAGAGTTTCGGGCTTTTCGCTCGCTAGTTAAGGCTTTCATCTATTTGTGTCATCCTACTGTCACTCTGTCTTACCGTCCGCTGTGTTGTTAATTATGTTTGTGTTGCTTTTTTCTTATTTATGTGCTACCATTTCATGGTGAATTTGATGGTGAAGTTGAATATATTGCAGTTGACACTTGGGCCTATGAGACTTACTGTGGTGTACGTCAAGCGCAATTTACAATTGATGGAGTGAGAATATACATTGTTGCGTAAGCGACTCAATAACAAGACTCTGTTGACTGCCATTGATTATCAGATCGTGTAAATTGATATTATAGGCCTAATCATGGCAGATATACTACTGTAAAATAATAATAATTAAATTTTCTGGTCATGAGTACCTTGAATGCCTTTCAATTTGTGAACGGCTGGCCATAATAAAGCAAAATCATCACTATCTTTTCTTCGAACTTTGATCTGCTATTACATGTCGTAAGCAATGTTTCTATCTTTCTTTCTTTAGCGGCGCAAATCCGTCAGGCTTAAACCATATAGACCACAGCACACCGGTCCGTCAGTCAAACGGCTAGCTTTCAACGGCATATCGCTGACAGGTCCTCTAATGCGACTGTTAAAATAAACATAGGCCTACACATACAGAGCAGACACTCGCGGTTCATTACTGACTGTGGGCCTGGCCCGTCGAGAGCACCGCTAAAGCGACGGCACCGAACCTTTTATCTGGTTTCGCGGGAGCCCTAAAGAACACGATATCGCTTAAGTTGACTAATATGCACCGTCGGTCGTCGGCCAAAGGCAGCAACATCAGCAGCATCAGCATCTTTTACGCACTGTCTGCCGGTCCGAGATAATGACCCGCGATGGTGGGATGCAGGCACTTGGCCTAGCCTGTCACCGCAACAGGTGCGAGGACGGCGACGGCCGCGCGGCATTATGGGACGGCGGGATGAAAGGGCCCGGATGACGAAGATGAAGGGCCAGGGACGAGCGAGTTGACTTTGAAGTCGCCATAACAGTCTGTCGTCGGACTGTCAATGTGAGAGACAGAGAAAGGTGGAGAGACCGGGGCATCCTTGGCCGGCTCCTGGAAGACGAACCTGTCATTTTGACTTGTCATCTCTCATCGCGTGCAGCATCAGCAACCACTGCGTGGGCGGAGCTTCCCTCATCCCTCATCTTCGAGACACGACATATGCATGTCACGGAATGTCTTGAGTCCGCGAAGTGTTTTTTTTTCGCACAGGGTTAATAAACGAGCGCCGGATTGCCGGACGCAGCGTGGGAAAACAACATGCTTCCATAATTTGGAATGACAAATTCCTCTGCATGGATTCGCTATTTCCTTTCTTTTGAATATGCCGTTTTCACCGAAACGTCATGTCAACAAATCATTGGCTATACGGTGTAATTTGGTGCAATTTGAAGTTATTAGGGTCTACAACATTCTTATAAACAGTGAAATTTAACTGCATAAGTCATAGTCTTAATGTAAGCTTAATGTTTTTAAAACTCATTTTTATTCATATTGAATAAAGTTAATAAACGAAGAAATAAAGGGGGAAGATAGGGATGATTGAGATAGAAGTATCCTCGTTGGAACGGACAAACATATGTTGTTAAAATATTTTGAATTAGTATTTTTTCAGTTACAACTGGTAAAAAAATTTCGTTTAAACTGATTTTCATTTGACTGAATTATGAAAATAGATAAAAGGGTCCCTTTTTATAAAACACCATGTGCGAGTTTACTCGTATACTATGAGATAGGGAGATCGCAGAGCAGAGATCTGTCTGCAGAGATAGGCCTATTTTTACACAACTGCATTGCTGTAAAGTTTTCTTTTTTCTTCTTTTTTTCTTACCTGTTTCATTAAATGAAAGACAATGAGGCTTATATGAGACGTTTCAACACTACTCTCGGCATCTCGTGCTTGTTCGACTTCCTCAGTATTTATTTCTGTGGCAATGGTTTTATATTCTCTTTAACGCTGTTTGTGCATTTCTTTAGTTTGTCTCTGGATTTTGTAAGATAGCCTAATAGTCACGCAAGTTTTTTTTCGTAAGTGTATAAAATACGCATTTTGCGTATTTAATTTTTTATGAAATACCGGTATTTTAACTTGGAAACATAATGGTATTATAATAAATCATTTCAACATGAAGCAAATTATAAACATAAGATTCACTGAAGCTGGACCGAGTATGGCTGTACGAGCTATGAACAGTTTGAAAGCAGATTAATGTAGTTCATATTTTAAGGCGCGTACAGAGCGACGTAACTGAACTGAACTGAACTGACATAATGTAGTTTTTGACCAACTGGCCAATAGGCAAGCAGTAATGCATTACATTAGGCATTGTCTAACAGCGTCGGTGACCACGTGACCACGCGCACGTACGCGTCAACCAATGACAAGTGGGCTCGTCCTGCTCGCCTATTGGTCAACTCGTCATAAACTAAATTGTGTCAGTTCAGTTCAGTGACTGCAGCACACTGTGGCATTTTGTTTGGAGATTGCATCGATTATAAATGGACTTACTTATATACTTACTGAGTTACAGTAGAATGTTTAGGCTGTGGTTCATGAGTAACGGGGTGTATGGCAGACTAGTGTGGCATGGTAATGCTGGTGGCTCTTGCGTTTGATTGACAGGTGTAGTATCTGCCATGACGAGACCGGAAACTGTGGACTGCGCATGACCGCAAGGTCACGTGAGTCGCGCCCTGCAGCTGAAACCCTTAAACCGTCACACCAACTGACTGACATACAGACAGATATTATGTGAGAGACACCGTGGTGGCTTAGTTCGACTGCTTGAACCGAAAGCTACGTACGCTGTGGTTAGATTGCGGTTTAAACCTGAAATAAAATAGACTATGTGCACGTTTTGTTTCATTTTACAAAGACGTCGCGAACCACAGCGACATAAAAAGGGATGTCAATATCCAGTTCCCTAGCAAAACCTGGATTGTCAAAACTATACTTGGACTAGGCCTTATGTCTGATATTAGGCATACACGAACCCTAAACCTAACTTTAACCCTATTCTTATCTCTAACCCTAACCCCAATCGTATACTTAACCATATTTCCTCAATCTAAGTCGAGATCATTGTTTTCCAGTTTTGTTGTTCCCGGTTTTGACGGGACACTCAATATCCAATAGCATTAGTAAACAAGACAGACAAACTCTGTATTTCCTGCTCGTTGTTTTCTTCAGTTTGCTACTTTCGCTTCCATGTGTGCGAGTGAGCTTGGACTAGGCCTTATGCCTGATATTTGGCTATGTTTTACGAACACGTTTTCTCTATCTATTTATTTGCTTGCTTGTTTATTTATATGCCATCACTCGTGATAAATAGAGGAGATATATTCAAATGTTTTATCACTGGTCACGGCCTATAAAGCCACGAATAAAATACCTAATAGCGTAAAGACGCGTACAGAGCGACGTAACTAAACGAAACTGACACGGTTGGTTGACGCGTACGTGAGCGTAGTCACGCAGACCACCGACGCCTTTAGACGGTGCCTACTATAATGCATTACCGCCATAACTACCAGGAAGTCTCACTGAAAGGTTTGCTCACGGAGGAAGTGGTTACACCAGCCGGCAGTTGACCGACAACCTCTTAAATCACTGATGGCTTTACTTGCATGCAGCGCCACCGGCCGGCGGTCTTTGAGAAAAAACTGCTGCAATTACCGCTTGCATGCATGTCTTTGTGCGTGGAGTGATGACACAGATGAGTCATTCAGAAGCATGCATGAGTTATGTGTGTGGACGAGCCAGATGCAAGCATTTTGTTGTGGTTTTCAGTCTCCAGGATTTGATGCATGCGAGGAGCACGAAACTGAAATATAAAACCATTTCGGGGTGACCGACCGTGTTTTATATTGTAGATTGTACCTCTGGTTATTTTAACGCTACGGAGAAATGACTATGACTATCAACGTAGGCTAGAACTTTGTGTCTATTATATAGTTTATGCTGATTAAAAACACGTAGTTTAAGAAATTCTCCACAAAACAATCGGTTCGAACTTAGTTGGACATAACGATAAACTGATAAACGAGCAAAAAAAACGAAAACAGCGACAAGGCGTATTTATTTCACAAGGAAAATTTAGTTTTTTATTTCGTCATTTTATCTATTACAGTTTATTACAGACACAAACTAAAAATAAGCAACTGGGTATTGTTTTATTTATTTCCGACAATTGGCGACGTCTTTTTCACTGTTTTATCACAGCTAACGACGGCACGAAACTTTACCTTTACATCTATTAACTATGCCTACTTTATATTATACATTTTCATAACGCCAAATCGCTAACAAAAACCTATTGTCAAATTCGACGATATGCAGATTAGGCCCCTACATGTTTTATTAAACAGGCAACCACGTACCTGAAGACTTAATACACAAAACGATAATTCATAGATAGTTTATTTCTCAATAAGTTTTACATATACTGGCATCATTGTCTGTCCAGCGCAATATGCATAGCATTGGACAGAGTATAAAATCACCTGAGTGTCCGTGCGTCCGTGCGTCCTACATTTCTTAAGCTATCTTTCTTGCACTTTTCCTTTCCCTTCCCTTTTAGCTTCCCCTTTCCTTTCTTCTTTTTCTTACCCATTTTCCTTCCTCTTCTCCACCCCCTTTTCTTTCCTCCCCCTTTCCTTTGCCTTTTCTCTTCTTTTTCCTTTCCCTTCCCTCTTCTTCCTTTTTTCCTTCCCCTATCCCTTACCCTTTCCCTTTCTTTTCTCCTTTCCCTTACCTTTCCCCCTTTCTTTTTTTTCCCTTTTTCCTTTCTTTTTCCCTTCCCTTTTTTCCTTCCCTCTCCATTTCCCTTTCCCTTTCCTTTACTTTCCATTCTTTTTCTCCTTTCTCTTTCCCTTTCTTTTCCCCTTTCACTTTTCTTTTCTTTTCCCTTTCCCTCCCTTTCCTCCTTTTCTTTCCATTTTTTCGTCTTTCTTTCCGTGTCAAGGTTCGTGCGTCCAATATTTGAGGCACTATATCTCCGTAACGGTGCCAGATAGACGCCTGGTCACTACGGACCACGGATAGGCATTCGACACCCGGAAGTCGAATGGTCACGTGACCGATGACGTCACGTGACCCCAAAAGGTCAAACTCGTGATCCCATTATCTTTAAGGCGCCCAATCTCTATAACGGTGCCAGATAGGCGCATGATGACGATGGACCTTTTATAGTAAAGCGCTGGTGACGAATCAAATGGTCTCGTGACTGACAATGTTTATTGTTTAGTTAGAATAATACGGAAGGATGAAAGGATCATTGTTGCTGTACAATTTGAAATTAATTTAATTTCAAATTGTACAGCAGCAATGATCCTAGAAAAAAACAAACAGTTTAATTTAATTAAACTGTTTGTTTTTTTTCTACCGGTTTATACAGCTCACTGATTATATTTATACGGATATATACTGCAAACTGTCGAAATGCATTGGACAGACTCCGTGTTCATATGATCATTATCTTGTTTAAAATGACAATTAACTTATGTTAGAAAAAATATGGGTAATTTGATAAAAAAAACGTGAACGAAATTCGTAATAATCTGCGATAGTTTAAAAATAATTCAATCCACAATAGTGTTTTTTTACTTTTCGATTTATCTGTATTATTGTAACATTTTGTAGGAGCCAACTAAATGTACATAGGCCTAACTACGTCGATGTCTATAGAGCAAATGCAAACACGGCACGATTTTCAGTACTGTAGCTAACAACGGCGGCGCATCATCGGTACAAAATAATGCAATTAATTATTCGACAACGACAATCATTAGTTAAAGCAATACTACAATTGCACGGGGCACACTGCACAGTATGGCCATATTCCGTGTGCCTGGACTCTATGCATGTCTTATAGGCCTATCCGTTGGTCACACATTGAAAGCTATATCCGTAGCCTATATAAAACAGTCATGCCAGTTTGAGCAGATTCTAGTAGGGCCAAGTTTAAACCCAAACTCCACGTATATTGGATTTGTTGTAAATTAACTGCAAAACAAGTCGTCAAATCGATGGCTTACTGACTCCGTAGTGTAGAGGTAGAGTGTTGGACTTATGATAGAGAGATCGCGGGTTCTACTTTCTCGGTCAGACCGCTATCAAATGGTTACTACTTGGATGGGTGACTGTCTTCGGACAGGTAAGCCACCTCGGTATATAACCAAACCAAGGTCAACTCAGCCTTTTATCCCTGCCGGGTAAATAAATAGAGTATCTGTTTGTTTGGCTATGGTAAAGCGGGGCTCATTCACTTGTATCGAATGGCAGGTAACACTCTGTGATTCTATATGGCAGGTGACGCCCGTTGCTTTAAGATGAGTTTCATGTGAAGAACTATACTGCTTAAACCTTTAAACCGTTAAATCAAAGGCCGAAAATGTTGTATAGGTACACAGTGGCGTAGCCAAGGGGCCCAGGAGGCTTAGCTTCCCAATCCTCCAGACAAAACATAAGCATACGTATAAACTGCACAAAATTTGCCAATCTGGTCAGTTTATTTTTGGAAAAATAATTAAAATTGTTGCCACCAGATCTTATTTTTAAAAGCTAAAATGCACCAAATTCGACTTCGGTTGGGGCTCCGCCCCAGACCCCGCTGGGGGAGCCCACAGCGCTCCACAGGCCCCCTAGCTGGATTTTAGGGGGTCCTACTTCTAAGGAAAGGAAGGGAAGAGAAAAAGAAGAGGTCACGGGAAGAAAGGGAAAGGTAAAATGGAAAAGGGGAAAGGGAATGGACAAAAGGGAAAAGGGAAGGAAAGGAGACGAGGCCCTCCTAATTGAAATTTCTTTCTACGCCACTGAGTATGCGACTTGTTGTACGAATTGTTGTCCGGCAAATCCACCACAAATTGTTTTAGTGAAGTTTGGGCTTTATGCAGATAAATAAGTCGCGGATAGATGAACTGTTGAGCAAAGGAGATGCGAAAATGCTCATTTATGCAAAATTATATAATAATCTGCAAGTGTAATCAGCCATGCTTTCCGCAGAATCGTATAGGCTATTCACCAGTTCTGGGATTGGTGAAACTGTTGCGCATATATAAGCATAAATTATAATACAAAAATGAGCGAGTTAAGCTGTTTTTTCTGTAAACCATCCGTTCAAGCATGCACGACTGTGGCGGCAGGTCAAACTACAAGGTGGGCAAAAAGTAGACACAATGTGCATTTGTTCGAACGCTTTGTAGAATTACAGCCTAATGCACAACACCTATGTAAATTTATTTACAATAAATGTTTTCACTGTGCGTTGTGCAGTTTGATAAAGTGACAAAAACAAATGGCGTGCCACACATCTTGCATTAGGCCTAAGTGTCACAATTTGTGCAGCAATAGTGGATTTTTCGTACAGTTTGCTGCCAGATACGGAAAAACAGTTTTTTCATAATTCTTTTACTGTGCCGATACGCATTTTATTGGTGTAATCTGTGTTTTTGCTGTTTAATTAGTAGCGCGAGTCGTGCGTTTTTAAAAATAGTTTAAAGCTGCAACTTTTTCAGCGTTAAATTGTAAATAACGAATATTTTGTGTCTACATTTTGGCGCTCCCTGTACAGACGCATACAAGCTATATAGTCTATACGTGACAAATCACCGCGCAAATACAACGCCAAGGTAACTAAATGTGTGCGCTAATAAAATACAAATAAAAACGGATAAAAAGTGACTTAAGATTTTACGAATAAATTAAGTTACTGGCAAACTAGGCCTATAACAGTGGCTTGGTTCTATATACAGATGGTATCGTTCCTTGTAAATTTGCTTAGAAGGTGGACCAAAATGCAACATAGCGGACACATTGGGGGATCTCACCAAGAGATTCTGAAATAAAACTCTGAACGATATTGTTGTAGCGCTTAGAATTAGATACATTATCTTTTAGCAAATCGGTTGCAGAGAACAAACGACAGAGGGCGTTTTCGAAAAATCACCAGAGTGGAGTTTAGTCTACTTACGAACAAAAAACGAGACGCATCGGCCTTATGCTATGAGATCTCAGTAGAAATGCGGCTTCCTAAAAGAACAATATGTTATGCGCAAATGACAAAGGAAAATGCTAAGAGGCTGTTTACAATTGCAGATTCAGGACAGTCAACGACACCGGAATGGCGGAATGGTAACGCGGACGTACAATTCACAAATCCACACGACGACACGCTTCTCTACCACTAGGTCTGTTAATTAATATCAATTACACACGAAATCGGTGCTCAAAATATTGATACGACTTTCGTCCGTAACTAATTCATGTGAAAGTGACTAGAAACTGCGAAACGTGTTCGATGCAAATTGGTAACACAACTGAATAAATGCAGCTAAAAGTGATATAAAGAACCAACATTAATATGTCCACTTCCAGAATACTTACGTAATTTCAATTTTTGTACATGAATAAGTACGATATTTTACCAGTTTCAGAATTGCCAAAATAAAACTTATTATTGTAGTTAGCAGGCTTATTACTGCCGCAATTGTCGTCCCATTCTATAAGAACATCGAGTGGGACTATTAATTTGTAGGCTACCAATTAATTTACCACAACCGACTATTAGTGCGAAAATAAAAATGCAAATATTTGGAACCCACATAATACTTACCACGGGTAAATGCTATTTTAAAACGAAAAAATAAATTGAGATACACTTAAATAAGTTGCCGCAACATCACATAACGCGTCGTCCGGGGAAAATTAAAATATATCTCAGCCGACTTAATTGATCAGCTCGGACAGAAAAACGCCGCTCAAGTATAATATAACTCACGGTATAAGCGAAAATAAACCTAGCAACTTAGTTACTATACATGGCCTACACACGGACGAACAAACAATAATCCAACTGTGCAACAACATTTTCATCTCCGCCGAAAAAAGGTAATGTCTGTCTGATTACCCAATAGTAGTAAACATATTTTGATAAAATTTTGTGCAATCTGTTGGGGCCGGAAAAGCAAAAATAACTTTATCAAACGTCAAGCTGTATATAGGCCCTATAGGCACCTAAACGTCATATTTAGACCCTTTGCGTTTTACTGATAATAAAAGTTTCCAAAATCTAGTAAACTGGGTCTACTACACATTCACTCACTAACACGACACAGTTAACAATTACGTCAGGCCTAACAGCCTGTGGCGTAGCCAGGATCTATTTGTAGTGGAGGAACTTGAGGGGTGCGGTATGGGGAGGGGTTTTCCCTCCCCACGAAGGAAGGGTCTAGGGAGGGGACTGTGCCCCTTCCACAGAAAATTTCCGGATTTTGTGTGTGTGAAAATGACGTGTTTTGATGCATTTTGGCTCTATTTTGAGTAACTGAGCATAGACTCTTAGAGGGAGGGGCACATGCCCCTACTGCCCCCCCTATCGCTACGCCAGTAATAACGGCACAGTTATTACAAATTACAGTCAACTTCAAGCGGTTGTAATTAGTATGTTAAAAGATTCTGTACAGGTTGCCACAGTAAATGCATTCTTCCACGTGCGACGGGCGGTATTTGACAACTCAGGTTATAGATGGTGCCGCGAAAATAGTTAATGCTGACACTCGATAAGAAGCATAGGACAGACAGCAGAAAGTGTCGGGCAACACTGCTAACAAGTTATGATGTTCGTTTATAACGGTCGTCGTTTCGTTCCAACATAAATTCGAATTCAAAAATTCTAACTTTGAAAAAAAAATTTCAAATTTATAACTCGAAATCGAAGCCAAAAAAATCGAGCAGTGACCGCAAAATAGTGATAAATAGCAAGTAAACAGATGAAAAAATATCATATAAAAAAGAAACAGTTAGAGAAAGATGCGCTTACAAGCCAAAATTCCACTTCGATCGTTGCCGACTTGTTGCACAAACTTCAACACAAGCTGCGGTTTCTCAGCAAAAGTATAAAAACATTTTTTTTTCAAATTATATTTACATAAATTTTCCGTTCTTTAAAAAAACTGTTCGGTATGATAACAACCTAAAAATCTGACATGTCGTGAAACATGAAATAATACGTAGCATTTGCATCCCCGCATCCCCTCTAAAAATTTAAGATCTGTTTTTTCGTGAATTACGGTTATACACACAATAACAACAAATAAACGCGTAGCCAAAGACTTCTTAAATAGATACAAAAAAGACGGCATATAGGTGGCTCGAAAAATCTTCAACAGAGCCCACAAGCAGGCAAAAACCCGAAAGATACATAGGCTTAACTCCAAAATTTTTGTGAGAAAAACGGACCAACTGAGTAATGTGCGACAAAGGAAAGACTAGGTTACAAACATTTTCATAAAACTTTTTTGGTAAACAAAACAACTTGAAGTTCTTTGGAATTTCAGCAGAATTATGACAAATAAGTTAAAAACTAAAACTGTAGGCCTAATGAATTCTGTACACTGTGTCCCAAAAAGTAGCCTAATACATCAGTTCATGATGATAACTCTGTAATTCGTAACGGATTTTGGTAGGCTATTCTTTCACGGGGCACACTCTCCGAAAAATGGTGTATTTTGTTCAAAAGTTATATTGTTACCGTTACTGTAAAAAGCCGTCGATGTACCGGAAACCTCGTTGGCTACGCGTTTAAAGACAATGACACACGGTCCAGAAATCGGCTGCGAAATCAGACGTCAGAAAACCGGCGCGTGTTTCATTGCGCAAACGTAGCGCCGCCGGAGACTCTGTCATGGGGGAGACTCTGTAATGTGACACCGGCGTGGCACCACAGCGTTTCCATGTCGCCCAATGAAACGACGAAAAACGACTGCGCCCGTTTTTAAAGCCAACTTTACGCTTAGAAAGTCGAAATATTACACGCAACGCACTAAAATAAACACTGCTCGTGCGTTTCTTGCGTTTGTCGCGGCGTACTTTCTTGCGTTCTAAGCGTTTGCTGCGTAGGCCTACAATGCATACGACGTAAAAGCGTACTTTTTTCGCGTCATTTGCGCAAAAACTAAAAGCAAAATGCGTCGCATGCGTATAGCGTTAAATCGACGTGAAACTTCACGGCATTACGGCGTCCGATCATGGCGCCGATTACTGGACCACGTGTATATCATCGGAGAGCGAGCGGCGGTATTTAACAGCAACATATATACGCAGCACACACACACGCACACACACGAGCCGGGTAAAGTTCATGTATGTTTTTCTTTAACGTCGTCGTTCCAAGGGGGGCGGAGCCTGGCTTCCAAGCTCATGCGCTGCCCGACGACGTCTCGAAGTACTTGTAAGTCGCAAACACCGACTCCAAAGGCGGGGAGAAAGACAGGCAGCGGACCTGTATCTACCACTTTCGGTTCTTCTCTCTGCGAAGTACCTGTGGGACGCAACCACTAGCTCCTAGGGCGGAGGAAAAAGGCACGACAGACAGTTCTGCTCTTCATACGAAGTACTTGTAGGTCGGGTTTTCGTAGCCGGTCATCTGCATCGCGGCCACGTGCCGTTCCTCCGGCGAGGCGGCCGGGTCGAGGGGCAGACGGGCTGGGACCCCGGCGGCACGGCGCTGTCCGTAGCGTCTGGACGTCCCTCGACGACGCATCACGATGATGCCGGCCACGATCACAACGAAGACCGTGCAGAATGATGATGTTGTAGTTGCTGCTGCTGCTGCTGCTGTTGTAGTTGTTTAGTTGTAGTAGTTGTTGTTGTTGCTAACAACGAAGACCGTGATGCAGCCGACCGCAATGCCGAGTGGAACTGCGCTAAACGTCTCCACGCCTTGACCCTTCAGAGACGACTTCTGCATGTACGCCTGCAAAGACATTTATGACGTCAACTCGTTCACAATCAGAGGTGTCTAGGTATTACTGTATGCTAGCATAGCGTTAATTGTAGCGTTCTATATAGCAGCATCACTATAGCGTGTATGGAACTGTAGTCACCTCTGTGGCAAATTGTTTTCTCTCTGCGACTGGAAGTCGGACGTTGGCCTTCGGATATAGGCAGTAGGGTCGGCTCACCCAAGCGACGGCTGGGTTTCTTGTTATTATTTTAAAATATTAGCACTATTTGTTTCTGTCTGTCTTTCTGTTTTGTGCGGGTTTTACCCGCAGTGAAAGCACTGTTACTGTGAGTTTGGTACTATCTACCTGGTTAGCGGTGAGTGCGCTCTTGGCGATGTTGTCTCCTCGTCCGCCCATTGGTAGCTGCACCTTGACGTAGTCAAACGCGTCCGAGTCGTCCCTCACTGATACTGGACGATCAGCATCATCATCATCAACAACAACAACAACGGCAACAACGAAAAAACAACAACTATAGGCTAGGCCTACTACTACAGATACTACTACTACTTTTCCTACAGCAACATCATCATCATCGTCATCGTCGTCGTCGTCGTCGTGGTCAGGGTCATCTGTGTCGTCGTTAGCAACCTGTGCCGGCTTCTCTGACCAATCATCGTCGTCTACAAAATAGGTCCTGAGAAAAGTAACCTAACCGGGCATACTTTTCATGAATCAATAGAATTTATTTCTGGCAAAAAAAACGATGATTCAGGCAATTCTGGCGTCCTGCACTAACCGTCTTAACTATAACAAGAAATTCGAGCTAATGCTCACGGGACGCGCGAATGCCTATAGCAGTTCCTGCCCGCAGGCAGTCACCCATCGCACTACTAACCGGGCCCGGCGTAGAGTAACTTCGTTTTAGCCAAAACGCGTTACCAACGACGCCACGCCACCAACGCCAGTACCGTGGCGCCGCCTTGTGAATGATTTTGTGTCGTAGCCCAAAATCGCCAGAAAAATCCATAAAAATTCCTGTTTTGGCGTTCAAGGTCATCCAAGGTCATTGAATTCGGCGCCAATCGAAAGCCAGTATACGATTTCCTATTAGTGATTAATAGTAACCTAGGCCTTATCTCGCACCATTACTGCAT
>Ga0056128_1004532_pt1 | contig 17394 bp, 10 predicted proteins | sample WorMetLIZISLAND2_FD_71113 | JGI IMG/M metagenome (GOLD analysis project Ga0056128, IMG submission 71113) | Marine gutless worms symbiont microbial communities from Max Planck institute for Marine Microbiology, Germany - Olavius geniculatus... ... | reverse complement strand
TTCGATGACATATAGTCTCATTAATAAGTGTGCCAAAAATTATTATAATCGGACATTCATTGTTCAAGTTATTGCAAAAAATGTAGTCACATGCTTTTTTTTGAGACACAGTGTATATGTCTACACTGTGTCTCAAAAAAAAACCGGACCCCTATTACGTTTTGAAATAACTCCAACAAACTGTGCCTAATAGTAATAATGATTAGCTGAGAAAATCGTCAAAAGGTATTCAATATCGTAATGTGTTACGGGCTTACGATATTTCATAAAACGGGGTACCAGCTTAGGTTATTTCCATGGTAACCATGGTAAACTGTATAAGACAGCAGACGACGTTGGAGTACTGCAGTGCAGTTGCCTCTATTGTTGGTGCCACAGGAAAACCTCAGCTGGTACTCTGTTCTTAAAATTTCTCGAAAAGTAACACATGCTATTAAGTGCTGATTCTCTAATGATTATTTTTATCAAAATCTATTGCTATTGAACCAGGACTGTTGGAGTTATTGCAAAAGGTTGCGGGGGTCCGGTTTTTTTGAGACACAGTGTATTACTATGTTGTATATTGGTACCGGTAGCATGTGATGTATGACGGCATGGTTTATTCATTATCACAGGACGTCCGCGGGCGATATGTCACTGCTTCTGTCACCGATGAGGCTTGCATCTCTACAGCAACTTTGTCGCATTGCCATCCGCCGCCTGCTGACCCGAGACAAAGTGGACAGCTTACTGTGTATGCCTGCACCAATCAGAAGATATCTACAGTACGACCGACAGCCAGTCAGTGCCTGTGGATGACTAGCGGATTTACATATTCAGTGACTGGATTGTGCTTAGCTTATTCAGCCTGCAATGAAGCACCGAGGCAAACACTTGAGATAAACCACGCTTGCTTGGGAATAGTAGGCATGGTTTAGTCATATTATTTGCCGTAATCCATCACTGCAGTCAAATGTCAGTACAGCCATTGATATACTTATCCATCACTCCTTCCAGTGTCCATTCTTATTTTCTGTTTTTGCAATTTAACGCCATGCAGCATATCTGTGACCAGTAAATTACATCTGTAAAAATACGTCACAATTGACAGATTGACAGTAAACTAATAAACCAAACAATTATCAGCAACGTACAGTGAGAGAAACAATATGTTGGCCACTTGCCTCATGTCTCACATCCTCTAGTTATGAATATATAAATTCATGGGCTGACTGACTACTAAGGCATTGAATAATATATTGGAACGTCTCTGTGTAGACTGCTAGTTGGAGTATAAGCTTATTCTGGTCTTGTCCTGTGTGTACATTTTCTCATGATGTTATACTCATTGCACTTTTTAAATTATTATTATTGCTAATGGATCTTACTCCCACTGCCGGCCTTTTTCTCGGACTTACTTTTGCAGCAGTTTGTGCTGGTTTTCCTGTAGATTGTTTGTCGTGTGTGATTTGTTATATGTTGCATAATATTTGTGCTTCAGCGTAATGCGTTATTGGCTTAGTTTATGGGTGTGTGTGCATTTTGTTATGTTTGATGTAAATACTGTGTACTCTCCGGGCCCATCGTGACAGGAGGGGGGGAAGCCGGGAAAGTTCCCCATACCCCACAATATTTGTGGCCCACCATCGCTAAAAATATTTCTGCTATATGTTTGACAGCAAAACTGATCATTTGAATTGGGCCTATGTCAGTTGTTAATAATTTGCAGCGATTTTTTAAACAAATCTGACTATTGATTGAATGAATGGTGATATTCACTATTCTGTTTGAGCCTTACTTTGTTGTACACGGTGTTTCATAAAAAGGCACCCTTTTCTTTCTTTCATAATTCGCTCAAATGCTAATCAATTTATATGAAATTTTTAGCAGTTGTAGCTGAGGAAATTTTAATTCAAAATGTTTTGACAAAATGTCGCAGTTTGTTGAATATTCTTTGCTGGCCGTGATGTAATGCTGCCATCATAATGTGTCGTGAGTATACAAACAAGGGTTTGCCACAACTGGTATTGACAATTGCTGAATAGCTGCTCTGCTTTGATGGTGAACTTCATCTGGTTCACTGATGACAAACTGTTGAAGTTTAACCATTGCAGTCACAGAAACGCTTAAAACGATCACTTTCACACACTTGTGGGGATAGCTTGACTTTTACACCTTCCAGCAAAACAGTGCACCAGCACACTCCGCTTACGAGATGGTTGAGTTTTTGGATCGTGTGACGCCTGATCTTATGCCCTCCTGTTGCTTAGTGCTAATATGAAAAACTTTTTTCATCAGTGAACCAGATAAAAGTTCACCATCGAAGCAGGGCATCTATTCAGCAATTGTCAATACCAGTTGCGGCAAGCCCATGCTTGTACTCACGGCACATTATGACGTCAGCATTACATCACGATCAGCAAGGAATATTTAATCGTCCGCCATATTTTGTTGAAATATTTTGAATTAGAATTTTTTCAGCTACATGTGGTAATATGTTGTGTAAATTGACTATCATTTGAGTGAATTATGAAAGAAAGAAAAAGGGTGCCTTTTTATGAAACACCATGTATTTATGCAACTGCTATTAATTAGTTAAAACATATCAAGGGCCAGATTTAAGCCTGTTCTACATGTTTGGCCAAATGGGCCCCAGAAAAAAACGAGTCCTGTAGACGAAAGCTATCGGAAACAGCACAACATTTTTGGCTTGTGCCTCTATTGGGTTACGTTAAAAAATTTTCTAGGAATAACCTCCTTTCCAGATACCACCTCGTTAAGGGCCCCACGAGAATGGTTTTCCATGCCCTGCCTTGGCTCTCGATGGGCCTGGAACCCTTGCATGAAAATAACAGTGGTGTACATGAATTATAATATATGTTGTGGTATTTTAAAGTCAAGTATCACAGTGTATATTGGCAAAATAATAACTTGTTTTTATGATTTAGTTTTTTTGTCATGACTGTTGCTAACGATTGAGATTTTTCTGATGTGAATTACTAGTTTGCGGTTAGTTTGCAGGGTGTAGACTTGACTGTAGATACACAATTACAGTTCTAATTACGCCATCTAGAAACTATGTGTAAAAATAAGTCTAAAAGTAAGTAGTTTTGTGCATGCTCATGGCAATGTGCAGTGAGTAATACATCAAAAGTCATTCAAAAATTGTGGATAAAATGTGTTTTTTGCTCTTTTAGTGTATCACTTGCTGTAGGTTGCATGTTAGCATGCATATATGAACTACACTTTAGCGTATTTTCTTTGTTTTTTTTTATCATGGCAGAAGTTATTAATTTGTGAAATTGAAATATTTTTGCAGTCTAGCATATTTTGGCTATTTTTCTGAGAAATTGATTTTCTGTGTTGTATGAAAATTTTGCAGTTCACCTTCATTGTTGACCACATTTCACAGTGAATACATAAATGACAATTTGAAGCTAAAATTCAGAAAATGTTGGATTTAGCAAACCAGATTTTCTTATTGTAGAATATATCAAAGTATTTGCACTTTTCTCTTTGCTGTAATAGTGGCGATTGTACCATGTTTCAGTTGATGTGTAGTTATTTAACCCAGTGTTGTTTTTATGGTGATGTAAAGGTAAAAAAGGTAAAGGAGTCAATTTGTATAGCGCATCTCGCGTACAATGCCTCTAATGCGCTTTTCATCACTAACCCGAGCCGCCAGCCGCACGGCCACCACGTGCAGCCTGCAGACACAGGCTAATTCAGCGGCCAGCTAGGCAGCCCCAGTCAGCTGTACTAAGGTCACCATCTTCTGTAACCCATATAAATGAGTTACTGCTCATTTTACCGTCCCACGGAGGGTAGAAGGCTGAGTCGACCTAGCTGGCAGGCTTTGCACCGAGATGGTTTACCTGCCCGCAGGCAGTCACCCATCGCAGTACTGACCGGGCCCGGCGTAGAGTAACTTCGTTTCAGCCGAAACGCGTTACCAACTACGCCACGCCACCAACCACTTAGGTGGTTGGTGGCGTGGCATACTGAATCTGCATATGATGTAGTAGTAGTTGTAGTAACAAATCAGTTGTGGTAGATTTAGTTCAACATTATTACTATATGCACTGGCAGTAGTAAATACTGAATCTGCATATTATTTGTGGTTGACCAACTTCCATGCCTTGGGTGAAATTTTCAAAATATTGAGGCTATCCTGTATTTGTTGTCTGATATTTTGGAAATTCTAGTGATAATTTAAAACTCCGTCTTTTGCAGCAAAAGCTCGTATTATTTATATGCTTTTCACTTCTGTGTATGTATGTTTGATTGTTTTAATCTGTTATGAATCTGGTGGACTTGTATATACAGGGTAGGCCAAAAAATGACCCAACTTTTTTGTCAGAACTTTGTCAAATCTTCACCATATTTGCTAATTTTTTGGTATACGAACGATAGAAGACGATAGAATTATGTGAGGTACACTTATTTTCCACCTGACCGAATTTCTGTCAACACACTACCATGTAAAACGCAGATGCTCCAAATTATTACACTACGCGGTGATTATCAGTATCAGATTGCTCATCTTGTCATTATCAGTTCGACAGAGGGTGCCACGTAATTTAATAATTTGGTGGTATTAAATGTTTCATGCCAAAAATAGCAGACAACAAAATAGCCTGATTGATAAGCTGAAAACACATCCATGAATGAGTGCTGTGAAGTTTGATCAGTTTATTGTTAATGCCGCTATACACTGTGGCATCATGTCTAAAACATTCTGTACACTTAAAGCATAAATTCTAATATTTTGGAAGCAAGTTGTTACACAAATTTATAATTCTGTTAAATAAAGCACATTTCAGTTTATTGTGTGTTAAATTAAGTTGTTTGAACTTTTACAGGCACAGCATCTCAGCATTATGCAACAATTTAGAGCATCTGCATTTTACTTGGTAGTGCATTGACATAAATTGGTGAGGTGAGCAATAAGTGTACGTCACATAATTCTGTTGTCTTGGCTATCTGTGTGCCAAAAATTAGCAAATTCGGTGAAGATTTGACAGCGTTCTGACAGAAACAAGTTGGGTCATTTTTGGCCCACCCAGTACACTCGGTGTCATCGTGAAGCAAAGCCAGCTTCGACATTGCGCATTGTTTATGATGCTAATGTAGCACAGTCGGAACCGATTCTGCATTTTATCTGTTTTGCTTCAAAGTCACAATTACAGATGAAGATGTCTGAAGTTTTTCGTTGATGTTTCTTTAGCTCTTGTATATCAACGTGTGATAGGCTTATGTATGATATCACATGTTGGTGTTGATGCCACAGGAAAATCTGAACTGGTACTTCGCTCATAATGTTTCTCATAGAGTAACAAGTGCCTTAAGTTCTTTTTAATTGAAGTTTTTTAAATATAAAAATTGGTTCATATTGAACCAGGATTATTGTAGTTATAAGAATTTGTATCAGGGGTCCGGTTTTTTGAGGCTCACTGTAGACGTGATGAGACTTACCACAGTTAACGCTGGTTAGTAAACTTGGGCCTAGTACCGTGTCAAGTTTGCGTTTACCTTCCCTGAACCAGTAACAAATTAATGGTGAAATAGGCGGACACTTACAGTAATGTATATTTAATTAATATAAAGGTAATAATGTTCGTTTGGACTTTTATATTCTCGAAAATTTGGGATTCAGATACCCACTGAGAATTTAAGTAAAGTTTCAGAAACTAGTGAATATTTGCACTGGGGGATTTTAATTCGCAGACGAGACGCGCAAAGTGGAACGGATGAAGAAGGAGTTTGCCTTTGCAAGTTTACGCACTGAACTGAACACTAATGCATTGTTTTGTACTTGCCAAATTGCCTACAATGCTCTGAATAGAAAAATGCGTAATTCGCATATATGACGACTACAGAAAATCGGCGAATTGCTAGCGGCATCACTGTGAAAATGAACGGCTGAAAGCGGCTGCTGAAATGATGGTGCCTATTGCTTAGGCTTATAAGTAAGTAATGAACTAGCGACGTGAAGCGAGAGCGAGTTTAAAGTGACGGTGAAGCAGTGCCACACTGGCGACACGTGAGCCGTCAGCAGTCCTCAATGACGACTTCGTTACATCAGACCCCTCTGCCAAAGGAGCAGCGAGGGACGAAGCCGAGGTGGAATTTGCGTCCCATTTTAACACGTATTATGCTTAGTCTGCTTTCTCCAGGTAGTGCAGAAGCAAACGTTGCGTGCGGTGGAAAGTTAAACATTAATTTACTAGCCAGTTGTGTCAGAAATATTTTGACCAAAAAATATTAAAATTTGCGCGCTTACCTTTCTTCGAGTTACAATCGATGTCAGGGATTTTTTCGGGTTTTATGTTTATTTCAAAGTATATTTCGCTTGATCTGTTTCCCTAAGTAGTGCAGAAGCAGACAATGCGTGTGGTGAAAAACTGAATGATAGCTTTATGGCAAGTTGTGTCAGGAATATTCATACAAAAGATTATCAAAATCTGCTAACAGGTTTTCAAGTGACAGTCGAAAATGTTGGGGGATGTTTTAGGAACTTAGCGAATAAAGGTTGAAGAGGTAACGTACAGCTGTTTATAGGAAATTTATCGCAGAACTACAGAGCGTCACCTGCCATAGGGGATCACACGGTGTTACCTGCCACAAGACACAGGTGAACACGCCCCGCTTTATTACCAGCCGAACAGGCCGGTACTCTATTTACTTACCCCGGAGGGTCAGAAGGCTGAGTTTACCTCGGAGTAGGTTATACGAGCGTATACCAGGATGGTTTACCTGTCCGCAGACTGTCACCCATCCAAGTAATAACCACTTGATAACGACCCGAAGGGTAGTCGAACTCATGACATCCCGCTTTCGCTCTTTAGTTTGACAACCTATCTATACGCTACCGAGCCACCACTACACCAAGGCGCCAGCTTCACAGTAAGTGTTTCACTTGCGCGGTTTGGCTGTTAAGTCTTTGCAGTCAGTCAGTCGGTCATCGCGTAGTGTGCAGAGTGTATGGATGCGGCACAGATGACGCCGCGCTGCTGACGCCTCACTGCGGCGTCGTGCAGCGTCCGCAGCAGTTCGGACGCCGGAAGCAGCGCCGACGATGACGTCATGACACTGGTCACGTGACCGTGGTGGTAGCGGCGTCGCTGTCGTCTGGTGACAAGCTGATGGTCGTTATCGTCGTTCGTGTAATGTCCGTTGACAGTCGGTAGATGTCGCTGCATCGCGCGTTCCAGGTCGCGCACTGTCGTCACTCTCGGTCCCATGACGTCACTTCCGCCCCACGTGACCTGTGACGCTGAAGCTGCCGTGACGTCACCGGAATCTGTGCCCAGTGACGTCATCGCATCGTGCGTACGGTGAGAGTTGCTTAGCAACAGCATCTGGTCGGCTTCTGCCTGGCCGCTGGCGTTGCCTGACACATTATTCATTCATAAGAATACGGCCAATGAGCTTACTGCAGCACGCTATAGACAGTAAGCTGGTAAACAAAAATTAACGAGTAATTAATCATTAATTGCGAATTTGCGATTAGAAAACAGTAATAGCTGCGTAAAATAATTTGTTTTCCGTTCAGGACCAGTTATTCAGCTGACATCTGTGGCAAATAACCAATCGAAAATTTGACGACCATTTCACGAATAGACCTATTAATGGTTAAAATTGTTTAATGATCGTCTTATATACCAGAAGCAAAAATATTTGCGAAAATTGATAATTAATGAAGTCGAAAAAATTTAGACTTGATTTCAGTGAAATTTGTCCCAGTTGTGTGCTACGTTGGATCGCCTATCTGCAAAGGCCTTATAATAAGGCTTACATATATGGCGTGCAACAAAGTGCAGGGCATGCGTGGTGAAGAACGTTACTTACTTCGTATGTTATATGCAATGGACAAGGCGTCTTCATTCGAACCTGCCTGTGAACTATAACAAATACACACACAAACCTGTACTTTGTGAAATGCACTTACTTTGAAATTTTGTAATCGAAAAGCTGTGATACTGGGCTAATAAATCCGTAATAAAATTCGAGATGACCCAACCTACAGGGTGGCCCAAAAATAGTAAGCTATTGCACTTTATCCATATCTCCGCTAAATATCGACCAATTTTCACAATTTTTTACCAGTAGACTCTGTAAAAAATTGCTACTCAGTGGCATGCACATCACGTCTATTATTTCGTTACTCTACCTTGTAAAATATAAATATCCGAAAACCAACAATGTCTATAGATAAGCAGAAGGTATAATGGTACATTTTTAAACTACAGGGTAAGCCAAAAAACTGGACCTGTTTGAGCGTTGATAACTCAGCGATGGTTAGTGATAGAAAGACGCGTGATAGGTCAAAAGTTTTAGAATGCTGTAAAGAATAAACGATAAATTTGCGTAGTGAAGCATTTAAATATTTTTTGCCTAATTTGCATAAATATTCGTCACCCCAAAAATTCTGCCAAATCTGACTGTAACACATGGATTTAACATGCATATTTGAGCTTTTGTAACTTAGCGATGTTTATTGATGGAAAGGCCCGTAATATGCCAAAAGTTTCGAAATTGTGTACCAAAGAAGTGTACAACTTGCATGTCTTAACATTTTAATATTCTTTGCCTGATTTACACAAATCTGCCCCACCCATAGAATCATGCTCAATTGGCGGTAACACATGAATTGAAGTTGATTTTCATTCAGCATACAGTGAATATCAACAATCATTAACACGTACGTCGAGTTTAGATAAAATTCGACATAAACAGTTGCTCAGCTTTTGCATTCATAACTGTCATAAGTCCTTTTAGGCAGCTGATTGATCACTGGAGTCAATGTGTTCAGGATCAGCTGAGCCCAGCATTCGATTAACACACATTTTAGCTGGTCAGTTACTGAAATTTTGTGACCATGCTATCTCTTGCAATGCCCACGCTGAATAATTCACAGAATTTAAATCTGGACTTTTTGTCAGTGAGTTTTTGAGTTCAATGAACTCGGGCACATGGAAGTGCAGGCAATTTCAGGGGTAACAAAGATTTATGCAAATTAAACAAAGAATATTTAAATTATTTGCTATGCAAGTTCTGCCCTTTTTGTTTACAACATTTTGAAACTTTTGACATATCACGACCACAGCTTTCTACGGGTAACAATCGCTGAGTTATCAACGCTCAAACAGGTCCGGTTTTTTGGCCCACTCTGTATTTAACTAAAATGTTAATTATTAGTTACAATAAGTACCAAAAGGTTTATATATAGCTACAAAATAAGTTTTCATTTTTCAGCAAAATAGTGTATAGCTTGTAAGGCTGCGCAATCGAAATACAATGCTCATGCAGTACCTAAGCAAGATTGCAGCCACCAACCAGCATTACTGTACACTAAAAATTAATGCACAGTAAGATGGATCGCTTGTGTCATCTTGAGGCTTTTAAGGTTTTTTTAGAAAACCCAAAAAGCCTATATTTTTAAAGACCAATTTTCCAGCCCTGATACCTGATGACGTAGTTGACGAGGACGATGTGCTGATCGTCATGACTCTTGCTGTTACATACGAGCGTCGCGCGACTCTGTAGCCAGACGCAGCCGTCAGAGTGGTTCACCAAGAGGCGCCAGTAGTCACTCAGCGTCTGACCTTTGTTCAACACTACACAACCAACATGAACTCATTTGTTATTTGCAAAATGTCGTCCGTCAAAGTCGCAGAATAAGAGGTAAAAGTCTACAGCACCTGGTATTAAAAGTCTACAGCACCTGGTATTCTCACCGTAACTCATGCAAGTACTACCCGGGCCCGACGTTGTTTAACTTTAGCGATGGAACGAGCTCAACTTGGTACGGGCCTATGGACGCGTTAGGCCTAGTCTATACGTTTCACTGGTTTCCGCGAATCCACGACGGCAGGATCATGCACGTTTAACCTAAGACCACGTCTTCGGCATTTATACATAAATGTCAAACAAATTAAAGTTGCTTAATGCGCTGCAGTTGACAGAAAGATTTGTGTTGTGCCTGCGAGACGACACAAGCGTTTGACGAAGCAACTGGTTAGGGGCTCTCGGACATGGGCGATAAGATAAAAAATAAGTACCCGGTAGCCTAAGTCATGCTTAAAGAACTGTAAAACTCCTCATATTGTTTTACTGCAATACATGCGAATCCTTGCGATAAAATAGGCCCTACAACTTCTTTGCAAGTTTGTAGAGCGACACGTTTCACTCTGATATGGGAATGAAACAGTAAACGGAGTCGACGGCGACCGTATCTTATCGCACGGCACGTGTAGGCTACGAATCCCTTAAGCGAGCGAGTGAGCGACTGACAGACTATTTGTTCGCCGCTTCGCAAGTTCGCATCTATAGACGATCCGTGACAAACATCGTTAGACACCGCACCTGATCCTGCTTATTTGCATACTAATGATCTGTTCGATGCCTGTACGACGCTTCTTAAACCAAAAAGCGCCAACAGCTGTCAACCCGGTGCAATCACTTTGACAAACTAATAGAAGAAATCCAAGCTACTGCTCACGAAACGCTCGACAGCTCTGCCACGTTAGTGTACAACGTACAAATTTGCAGTTTTTGATCAGCTGTAAGTGTATGCTGAACTCAACCTCTCTGCATGGGCGGCAAAGATCAGAATGCACTGAATGCTAACTCATGTACTTCTATAGTCTAGCGTGGTTGAGGCGACGCAACAGAGCAGCTGTTGTACAATGTAATCGAGTAAAATGATGACCTCAACTCACCTTCTACGTGAGCGTGACGTAACGTAGCTACATCGTTCACGTGACAGAACTGGTAAAGGCTGCGGCCAATGACATCGTCTGCAGCAGTCAGTGACGTCACTTCCGCCATCCTACAGAGCACAACGTAGCACCAGTGCATTACGGACGTCCTACTTTTTTTGCAGCTAAGTTACAGACTACATGTCTGTCAGTGCAGGATGTCACTTGTCAATTTACTTATACCCAGAAGAGACGGAATGCTGAGTTGACCCGGGTGGTTGGTTATATTATAACGAGTAGGCTTACCTGCCTGCAGACAGTCGCCCATCCAAGTACAGGCTTAGTGAAAACCATCTGACAGCGACCCGACTGATGGTCGAACCCAGGACCATTGATCGCGAGTCCGACGCTCAACAGCTGCGCTACCGAGCTACCGTATTCTTATGAACGAATTGTGCCAGGCAACGCCGGTGGCAAGCCAAGCCGGAAGCTGACCAGATGCTGTTGCTAAGCAACTCTCACCGCTATGTTTGTTATGATCCGCCTCATATCCTCAAGTATTTAACAAGTTACTCAGGTACAAATGAAATCGTTTAAGATCGTGAAGACAGACTTTTTTTTGCAAAATATAGTTGAAATAACACGATAGAAACGATGTCGGCTAGTGCCGCCGTGCCCTTGTTGTTCTGATAGGCCGCATTACGGGTCTCGTCTGTCCGCCCGTCCGTTCATCCGTACAGGCTCATAGCTTGAAAATTCGAAAAAAAAGCTTGAAAGCCTAACAGTCCAAATCGGCGTGAACATTGTCCAGGGCTGCAGTAACTAACAGGTGTGCTAATTTTCTGCTCAAAAGGTTAAAGATTAAGATCACCGAACGACAGAAGCCTCAAGAAAATGATGCAAATTCCGTGTGAACACGGCCTAGCAGAATGTATCGTGATTCGTGACGCTAGCCAACGTAAAAGCAGACCTTCAACTAAAATTCAAAATAAGTAAGTGACTGGTTTATGTTATCATTTAAGTCCATGGGGCGGACGGCCGCACTTTACAGCGATATGGTGGTTAGTTGTACCTGGAGTCGCAGTGCAAGACGCTAAAATCGACGCCGAGTCTAACGACGAACGCGCTGCTGTCAACGATCAGTTCACTCAACGTCGGCAGAGGAAGAACCAGCGCAGCCAGCATCAATGACCCCACCGACCCTGACCCTGACCCCTTCGTGACCCTTGACCTCCCACATAACTGCACCACCTTCACAACACAACCGATGGTTGTATCATCAGAGGGGTACATGTATATGCCATAGTTGTAATAAACGTTGATAAACGTCCACAGTACTCGCCGATGAAATAATAGAGTAATTCGTATTCAAAACAATGCCACATAAGTCTGTTGCTAGTACTTAGGTCCAGTAATTTTAGTTAGTTAATGTCAATACGTCCAAAACAAGAAAAACGGTGGTAACGTTTATTATTACGTTTAGAAACGCTTCTTGAGATTTTTTGACGTTTTTACAACTGTAGTATATGACAGGTTACCACTTGCCAGCAATCTTTGACTGAAAAATGTCAAACGCAGACTGTTACAATGTAGTCAAAGACCCAAAGTGACAAATCTGTAACTGAGTCGTACTCGATATCCTGCGGACTTGATGTGAACTCCGCGCTTGGCCAAAGTTGATTTGATGCGAACGCACAGACACGCCTCGGTCAGCTGATCGCAACTCTCACCTGTAGCTCAAATATCAATCATTTAGCAATAATAATAATTACTGTTATTGCGCTATATATTTATTTATCAGTTTACTTATTGCTTATTACTTATGGCTTATTTACTTACTTACTCAGAGAATTATGGCCATAGCTCGTGCTCTACGATAACAAAATCTCAATCTGATTTACGGCGTCAAAAGAACTTGTAATTATCGGCATTGTGGTAAAATAACTGTAATATTGTTTCAAAGAAATGCAAGGCGCTGTAAGCCAGCCAACTGCGTATTTAATTAACAAAGTATGTCGGCCCAGTAACGACATGTGCTGCGGCCGTCCGATTAGAGCGGCGGAACTCTAAACTTAGTCCTGACTTTGATTTTTTTGGAATAAAATCTAACATACTGTTTACTCTTGCCCTGCCGAACGTCACAACAATTTTGGTTTTTGTGCGTCTTTTTTGTTATCAAGATATGAGTCCATACGCGACAGACAGACAAACGGACAAACATGATCCGTAATTCGGCCTATCAGCAGCGCCAGAGCTGCAATGAATAAAAAACATTATAGATGATAGCAAACCGTTAGATAACGAAGACGCGCGTGTTGCTCTGCTGTCGTCTAAACACTCGTCGTCCTCCGAGTAATAGAGGTGAGCGGGCGATGACGTCATCAGTGACGTTATCATCCAGGTGGGCGGAGTCAGGTGAAACTGCTGCACCACTTCCTGCTGGTCCAACCGATGCACGTACTCCAGAATACTACTTCCGGTCATTTCGACCTGAAACGACCCAACACATCGAATGATCTCATCCCGGCCACTTCAAAGCTTTTTATCAGTTTTTATTTTTACAGAATATGTAAAAAGTAGAAATCGTCGTATCTATACCATAACTGTTGCAAACAACTTGCTTGCAAAATGTAATTTATTACTTATTAGATGAAGAAGGTCGCACGCTGTAGGTCTAAGCTAACAAACACAAAGAGGCACAGAATCTTTTCATCCCACTAAACGCAGTATAATGGATATGTGTGTGTACGGCTTAAAAAATTTTTGTGTTTCCGGTTGGAGTAAGGACAGGGGTTGGAAAAAAACAGACCAAACAGTACCCACGATAACAAAAGTAAAATATACTGCAGCATAACAGATTAAATGCAAGCAGTTTTACCGTAAAACTTTAAAAGCAAACTAAAAATCACACTGATATTTTTGAGGGTTTACTAGCAATTTTATGGACGCGGTTTTTTTTCTAGGGACGGTCGCAACCGGAAGCACGGGTATTTTTTCGGCCTAAGCAGTCAAACGCCGTATAGTAAAAACATCTAGGCATACATCAGGGCGCTGTGGGTAGTTATGACGACAGTGTTATGTACGCTGTTTTATGACACTGACTCGCTGTGTGTGACGCCAGCGGAACAAATAGCAAACTACGACGCTTTGAAGCGGCGCTGTAACAGGTCCGCAGTCGGCTGCAAATATCTGAATGACGTAGCGAGCGGGTCGCCGGTCAAGTAGATAACTGTCGTCCGTGCCTCCCTGGCGATACGTTGATTTAGACTTTCAATGGCGTGACGCGGCGAGTGACATCATAGTGGCGACCTCTGGCGGGGCGCAGATACATCGTGTTGCTGTGACGTCACGTGACAAGTTGACGTCATCACGCCGGTGATTAATGACGTCGTGATGTCACGCGCTGTTTAGTCAATTACGCCGCCGTAATTAACGAGCGCTAAAGTAGCTAGAGTACTCCTGATGCCTTATCGCTAAGAAAGCCAAATTAGCAGTGAGACGTCTTGGGGAATCCATCTTAACAGAATAACAATGTGGGTGGGTATAGCCAGGTTAACTCAGACATTCATCATCTCGGGGTAAGTAAATTGAGTACCACGTGCCTCGCATATTAAGATTTGATAAAAATTTACTAAATAGAAAAAAATAAATTATTAGAAGAAAGAAGTATGATGAGCTAGCGTGAATAAGCTATTTCTGCTATCGAGCCGCTGCCTACAATTCCTTTCAGCATTCGCAAAATAAATTGAGTTAATCAGTCGCGTAATGGAGTGCAACCTAGCGGGATTCTCTTGCCATTGAGACAATAAAACGTACTTACTTACTTACTTCAGCAGTGAAGTTACAGCAGATGACGTCACTGTGGGCGAATGCTGCAGCAAGGTGCCCGTGACGTCACACTCTGACGAGCGTCGACACCGAGCAGCGAGACCCGCGATAGACTAGCGCACGTGTCCGCACGTGATCTGAGCGTGCGATACCGTACCTACGAGATGTCGAAATAAACCGACGAGCGACCGACTAGCACAGGACCGTAATTAATTGCTACTCGATTGAGTCGTGCATAAACGTGCAACACGACGAAGAAAACTATAACTGGCGATGTTCATCAGATAACAGCGAAGCAACGTTCTATCAGCGACGTTGAACTGAAAAATATTACGAACATGGCTGACCCTTATAGCATCGCACGACAAAACTGCAGCCGATTCAAGCGCGCAATAATTCTCGGAGTATAGAGTTATTAATCAACGAAGTCCGCTAGACGTTTCATTAATTTTGGCAACGCAACCAAACACGTTAAACGTCGCATTGCAAGTATGGCCCCTTTTACGTTCGAGTGCAGCATTGGAAGAAATGCGAAAAATGACGAATATATGGCGAATATGTGAAAAAACATAGATGTGTTGCTTTTTTAAATTTTATTCACTATCACGATCGTCAGCATTAACATCAACCTCGTAATCAATAAACACAAAAGTATTAAATTCTTGGTACAGTCAAATACACGTAGAGTGGACGTGTTTACAAATTATTGTAAATGTTTCTATTAACGAAAAACGACAAGAGATCGTAGAGATGGTGACAGTCTAATCTACCTGCGACAGTCCGAGGTAGACGGAGACTGTCTCAGACACGTACAGCACTCGACCGTCGTTCGACAGCACCAGAAGAAAGCCGTCCAGCGCCTGCGTCCATCCGTAGTCAACAATGAAACATTATTTCCATTCTGCTTACTTACTTACTTCACTACTCCGTGGCTATATTTTCTCCATCTCGTATCTCAGTTCCCAGATCCTTTAGTTAGTACAATGCCCGCGCGGTGATGCTTTGTTAGGCCTACTTTGGACACTATAATCGCTCTACTTACTTACTTACTGACCGGGTGACGGCCGCGGTATAGGGACGAGCTAATCGCGGAAATGGAGTTTGGCGCAGAAATTGCGTACAAATCTGTTTAGGTGGCGCCTCTCATAAATTACTCAGCATCAGCGTCGGCGACTGGGCAGTTGGTGGGAGGACAACTAAGTCACCGCAGTAACGATATACAAGATACGTACACGGTAGAACGACGTTGCGACGCTGCAATCAAATCGCTCGTTTCACTACTACCGAAATTCTATTTTCTACAACGTGTAAACTTATGATTAATCTTTTGAAAGATAACTTGCAATATAAATTGTGCATCTGCGTGTTTATCAAAACCAGTTTAGTGCGCGTAGTGTTAAAATTACAACGCTTAGTAACAAATAAAACTGCGTCAAAGTAATGTCTTACTTACAAGTTACAGTCGCTAATATTGGGCCAATGAACCTTACGACAGCGATGCAACATTTTGTTTCGTAATGCAGTCAGCGTATTAAAATTCAGGACAATCACAGATATCGTCAGAATGTCACATTGTTTTGCTTGCAATAACATTCGGAGCAAAAAACCACATCTCACTGTTCGAGGGGCATCTTCTGCATTCACTCCAATGCAGCGAAGTTTGCAAGAGAAATAAAATTGCTTAAAAATGGCACGGCATTTTGGTATATTTTGTTACACTTGGCCTATACCATAACTGATGGCCAGTGATGGTTTAAATTTGCCCACGAGCGCCGAGCGGTATACGAGGTATTATAATATTTTGAAATACAGGGTGTATTCGTCTTCCGGCTAAATTAATTTCCAGTAGAATGCAGAAGCTGGAAGTGTAGAACCTGGAGCAGATGGGCCGCATGGTGTTTGTCAAATGTTTCCACATTCGCAGACTCTGGCGAATCGTGATTCGCGTGACTTCGCTGCGAGATTTTCGCACCAACTGAAACAAACGACCATTGACGCAGACTTAGATACGAAGTGAATTGTCGGACTTATTTGAAGGAGAATTATTACATGCGACAGCACGAACACTGTAGTGGCGAGCTAAGCGCATCTTAGCTACTGCAAACTGGTCATGACTAAAAATCTTTATATTCAAGAGATTTCTAGAAAATGTCAAAGCATATTCATGCAAAATTTCATCAAACTTACAGTGCAGCGTTTTTTTGAGTCATCGTGTTGACAAAAAAACTTAGCGACGATGCTGAAAACAATACCGCCGATGCTTCCGCGGGCTGTAATAATAAATCGAAACGAAAATCACACCTATCACACGTAATCAAAACTAAACGTGAACGCGAAAGATCGCGGTGCTGTAATGTAGCCCAGCAGTTAGCATACATGGTTTTGATGATCTACACTGTGTCCCAAAAAACATCCCCGACATTTTCGATTGTAACGTGAAGAAGGATTATCGGATTTTAATAATTTTTGGTATGAATATTTCTGAGACAACTGGTCGTCGAGTGACAATTTAATTTCCCATCTCGCTCAACATCTGTTTCTACACTACCTGGGGAAAATAGAACAAACAAAATATCACTTTTTATTGAATGCGACACGATTGCTTAATTAACATAACGCGTAAAAACAAATTTTGTTCACATTTCTGACACTGCGGCTGACATTTCATTCAGTTATCCATTTTTCAACTGCCTATAGTAAAACTGCTTGAGGTGTTGGCCCATTGTGACACTTGTACACTGGCCCACTTGACAGCTGCTGTATCGATAATGTTCTGCTCCTGGCCAATACAGGCTTTACCAGTCACTTCTTGACGTTACAAACATTCTTAAACTTCTTCTGGTAGACACACTGCTGCAAGACAGTCAAACCTTGTAATAGACCT
>Ga0056128_1004529_pt1 | contig 17403 bp, 9 predicted proteins | sample WorMetLIZISLAND2_FD_71113 | JGI IMG/M metagenome (GOLD analysis project Ga0056128, IMG submission 71113) | Marine gutless worms symbiont microbial communities from Max Planck institute for Marine Microbiology, Germany - Olavius geniculatus... ... | reverse complement strand
AATTAGCATTTCTTCAGCTACATCTGGTAAAAATTTCGTGTAAATTGATCATCATTTGAGTGAATTATGAAAGAAATAAAAAGGGTGCCCGTTTTTTTGAAACACAGTGCATATACATGATGATGATGATGATATTGGCTCTAACGCGACAAGAACTTATTAACTGCTTAATCTCACGGACTATGGGGGGCCTATCTATAGGCTGCCTGTCCGTCTGTATGTGTCTGAATAATACGGTTCATGTACGGGTACGCGTGCCTATGCCTTAAATGTTACATCTTTTTACCGCTTAACACTATGCATAGTAGGCCCCTATCTTAAGATCTATCTGTTATCAATCAGCCAGTGAGCAAAAAACAGACATTCACTTTAATGTCACAACACTTGTTTATCAAACTGTCAATTTTTTATAAGTGACAAATTAATATCATAGGAATATCATGAAATTTGGTCATATACTGATGAGGAATGATAAGACGGTGTCTGATAGGCATTATTGGTTAACAGTTTTGCAGTCAAGCAAATGCAGCCAATTTATTATCTGTAAACATGTACAAAAATACTGTAAGAAATAGGCCTAGCAAATTATTAAAGCAATTATGCACAATAGACGAGTCACGCATAAAAGTCTGGGCGCTGCACCAAATGAAAGCTCCATAGCATTTCTACGTCTCTACAGCATTTTGCTGTCTATGCTTTAGATTCTAATGCAGTAAATAGTTTCATAACACTCCCAGATATCACTAGGGCCCACAGTTTTCCGCGGCAAATTTTGCCAAATTATGCGGGCCAGTTCGCAAAATTCCGCGGCTCACCGCAGCAAAATTCTTCAAATTCCGTGACTTACCGCAGCCGTCTGCTTGTGAGTAAATTGAGCTCTATCCAGTTCATAAATTTCAGTTATTAAAGGCTGGCGTTGTGCTCAGTTATGCTAGCAACATTCAAAGAAAATTGTCAAAACTTTTTTTCTTTTCAAAAGTGCAAGTGGTCAAGTTGAATTGTGTTTATTTATGATTGTGGTCCGTATTGCGATGGCTATTAGTGGGGCTCACAGTTTTAGGCTGGTTAGTTTAATTTTTTCCGTGATTTAGTTAGTCTATTTAGTTACGTTGTGTACCGATCATCGGTCATTTGTCAATTTTTGCAAAATTCCATGAAATTCCACAGAAATATCAAAATTCAGCGGAAAAGGGCAAATTCTGCGGCTTGGCTCAAAATTCCGTGACCTGCAGAAAACTGTGGGCCCTAGCTAATGCTAAACAAAAAAAGCAAAATGTAGTGGCAATTGGTTTAGCCATTTTTTGAGCGAGAGGTAATAACAGATAGGTTTATTTTCTGTACACAAATACTCATAAATAAATGCAGAGAAATTTTATTTAAAACATACACATCATTTCTTAAAACAGACAAAAGATACTGTTAAAATGATGCTTCACACAGCATAACAGTAATAAATAACAAAACATACATCACTCCAGACTGCCACCACAGACTACGGGTCCATGCATTTTGTAACAATTATCAGCTTTTCTTTTTTAGCTTTCATTCACTAATTAAGTCCGGTTCCATACATAAAATTAAACTGACTACATACAACCTACTTGTCAGTTTTTAAGAACACATCAAAATCACCATCACCATATGGTAAAATAAGCACGAATTATCACACAACAGCATCAGTATATACCATGTCTCAATAAACAAGAAATTAGAGCTAAAAATGCTCACGAGACGCGCGAAAGCCTATAGCAGTTCCGGTTCAGTAGTTTAGCTGAAAATTGGGGTGCTCACGCTAAGTTAATATACAAATACCAAATTCTCTATTTGGATCGCATAACGATAGTTCCATGGCGCCACCTTGTGAATGATATAAACTTGTGTTGCAGCCCAAAATCGCCAAAAAATCCATAGAAACCCCTATTTTGGCGTTAAAGGTCATTCAAGGTCATTGAATTCGGCGCCAATCGAGAGCCAGTGTACGACTTCCTATTAGTGATTAATAGTAACCTAGGCCCTATCTCTCACCGCTACTGAGATACAGCGACATATTGTCCAAAAATCGCAAATTTTGCCCACCCCCTCTCATTTAGCGACCTTGTTCAGGGTGACTCTTATCGAATTTATGGAAAAGCTTTACGGTTCCTGAAACTAGAGTCTTCCAGGCAGCCGACGGTGAAGATTTGGTGACTCTAGCTTCCACCGCTTTTGACTGATCCACCCGTGTCACAGACAGACGGACAGAATTGCGATGGCTAAGACGCGCTGAAAGCAGTAGCTGCTTTGGCACGTAAAAACGTGCCACTTTTATTTTTTGAATAACGTCGTGAAACATTGGCCGATTTTGATAATTTTTGGCATGCAACATTACTAAGATACGCGACGTAAATAAGTGTATTTTAGCCCACCTCATCTTGATACTGTTGCTACACTACCACGCGTAATCCATACGTTGAAGTTTAGCCATTTGCAACAATGAATTCATACTGGGTCGCGCATGCGTCGGCCCAGAAATGAATTATTGATTAGTGACAAACATGATTAACAGATATTATCTCTCAGTCTTACGAGTTATATCACATCATTCTGATTACTGCATCTGCTCACAATGTCCTCCTCCAGCACGAATGCAAGCGGTGGACTTTGAAGCGACTCACCAACAGCACATTCAATAATGCGTGACCCAGAACTGCTTGGTTGCTGTTGATGCGCCATTTCAGTTCGTCGACGTACAATCTTAAAATAAATACAATTGGTATTAAATATGTAACATTTTTTGAATGATTTTGTGATCTCAGTGATTTTCTGAGCCAACACATGAGCTCTTCAGTATGAATTCATTGTTGTTAACAGCCAAACTACAACTTCTGCGTTTCACAAGGTAGCATAGAGACAGTTATAAGGTGAGGTGGGCTAAACTGTAGTCGTTTACTTCAAGTTTCTTTCATGATGTTGCTTGCCAAAAACTGTCAAAATCGACCAATGTTTTACGGAGTTATTCGAAAAATAAAACTGACACATTTTTTATTGAGACACGGTGTAGATAAAGCCACAGTGGATGTCTTTACTTAACATGACAGCCATGAAGTTTGCAAATAAAATGTCCTCTAAAACCACATCGACAACAATGCAAAATGATCACAGTCAACACCAGAGCACAAGTTTCATAAATGTCACAGAACCACAAAGCATTCACATGAAAAACTGCAACTACCAACATAAGACAAACATCAGCAAACAAAACATCACAACGTTGTAGGACTCGGACCTTTAATATGGTTTGCCAACTGGTAATAAGTATCTACAAAATGAGACATTCAAATAAAACAGGGCTGCTAAAAATGAAGATATCACCCAACCCTACCCAACTCTTTTCAACACAGTTGCTACAAATTTTGGGCAACCTTGATAAGACTATACAGGAACGAATATGCAAGATTATACTATCTGCAATAAAAATCCCACCGCATCTCAAACGCTTTACTACACTACTTTGCATTCAAAAATAAATACCAAAGTTGTTTTGAGGTGTGGTGACATTTTCAATTGTCCATTTATTACAACTATTCTACTGCATGTGAATAATGTGCCAGTGTGGAATAACAAGAATCTCTGAATGTTCGATGCAGTTACTAAAAGAACTCAGCGGTTCATTTTTTGTACTACCTTGTATCCATCAAAAAGCAAATGAGGTAAAAAAAGTGCTTACGAAAATATATGAGGCATGGACAACCAGATAAGCTTGAGCTGACGGCAAGCAAATTGCCCGTGATATGTTTGAGACATGTACTGTCCTTTACGGTGTCACTGAGACATGAACGCATAATGCATGCAAATCAAAGAATGTCAAAAAAGAAAGCACATAAACTGGATATGTGAAGTATGGCCAAGGACCTATTCAGGCATATAGCCAGAGTGGGTTTGATGGGTTCGGATGACCCCCCATTGGCCAGGAATAAAAAAACGTTGCATAAAAATAACCAAACAATTACCACATGAACTGCATAAAACTGTGTCTCAGGACCCACCGGGTCAGCTCAGTCTAGACCCCCTAGCTGGATTAATGGGGGGACGTTTTGCGGTCCTGAGGTGGAGTCAAATGAACACCCTATGGAAAAGTCCGGCTATGGGCTTGTTGTCTGTGTGCATTGAGAACTCGACTCATCCAGACTACAAGACTGCAGTTCTCCGGATGTTTGACGATACTTCTCAAGCAGTCGCGGCAAAGTCGTGGTGATGGTCTTGACAAGATGGTCTCTTACACAGCCAGAGAAGTAAGAGCAATGACTTGACAATGGACGGAAGGCACCCGGCCGAGCAATGCGGAAAAATTCGTGGTACCGATCCGGAGGCGGCAGATCGTACTTACTAACAACTGATGACGATGCAAGGATGGACCGATAGACATCATACCTAACAGGCACACAATGACACCAAATGCTACCTAAGAGACTTCCAAAAATATTTAATTTGTGCATTAAAATAATAAAATAAAAACTATGTAACATCAAGACTATTAAGACATTACAAAAACAACGTTGAATACAATGACAATAGTTTACATCCTTTACAGAAGTAACAATACGTAGACACAGTAGCAGTAAAGATTAAGCACCACAAAAAACTTGCTCCCACTAAGACCACACACTGGCATTCCTCACACACGGTGGCTGGGTGGTGAACAGTAGGGTGTTGGACTTATGATTAAAAGGTCAGGGATCAACACCCAGTTGGGTCACTATCAAGTGGTTAACCGGGTGGATGATGGAAACCTGGATGGCTGACTGTCTGTGAACAAGTAAACTATCTTGGTATATAACCAACACCAAGGTCAACTCAGCCTTCCATCCCTCCGGGGTAGGTAAATCAAGTACCAGCCTGTCTGGCTGGGGTTAAGAGAGGGTGCGTTCACCTGTGTCGGATGGCAGCTAAGACTGTGTGATGCCATATGGCAGGTGACGCCACGTAGCTCTGTGATGAGTTTCCTAAGAAGAGCCATATACACCACCTTTATGTTAACCTTTACTTTAACTGTGGCTGAAAAACACATACCGATGAGGGTAAGATAGAATTTTGTCCCAGACAGCATTGGAGTCGGTAAAAAAACTGTATGCTCTGTTGTATGCACTGATGTACTGCGACACAAGTTCAGCATGCACAAGAACTCTGACGGCATGCTGACGTACTAATGCCAGCTTCATCTCAACAGCACTGACGGCAATGACATACAGGTCCTGTAGCAGTGAGATCTCTTCATGTAGAAACAGGTTGTGGTGAACGGTCTGCCCGGAGAACGGTACGGACCGAAACGAACCGACGTACACTCGTGGCGGCTCCGTCACATTGATGAGTGGAGACAGGTTCCAGAACAAGGCGCCGTAAACACGCATCAGTTCGTGGAACTCGAGAGAATCGGCTTTGTTGAGAATAATTCTGATCTGCGACTCGCGTCCCTGAAACCAAAAAAATGCGCCAAATTCATCAAATTCATCTCTGTACTACTACTTCTATCATTATTATCAGTTCTCGATTCTGTAAAAAACAGCTTACTTCGTCAAAGTTGTTCCACGTTAGGTTTGGCCAAGTGAGACTTTGAGAAAATAACTGTTCTTCTATGTCAGATGCCCTTCAGCTAACAAACCAACCTGATCAAAATACTACCACTTTCTTGTAAAAAATATCACAGTTTTGTGCACATTTGTGAACTGAAAACTGAACGTATTAATGTACAAGCTCAATTTCATACAAGAAGTAATAGAAACAAAACACAGAAAATAAACACAATAAATAAAGAAACAATGAACACACTAAACACAACAAATTATGAATAAAATGCAATGTCTATTATTACAGACTATAAGCAAAATAATTCAAAGCACTAGTAACAAAAACAAGAGCTTTGAGAATATGAAGCTATCATTAAAAGTTAAAGACTGCTGTATTTTACCACTTTGCAAAAATAGTTTACAGTGCATAACATTTTTATCTCAAATACTGTAAGACTTTGAATAAAAGCCCCCAACTTCCATTAATTAGTACAAGTTGCCCTGATCCCGGCCTCTATCCAAAATCCAGCATTTATATAAAACCCGACTTCGATTCAAAGTTTTATGGCAGAAAGTTGTCCCAAAAAGAACCTAAACAGGAAATGGATGGTATATGATCTGTCTAAATGAATCAAACAATTGAACCTTGAGCTGTTTGAAAGTATTTTCCAGTTCAATGCCTACGTCCAGCTTGAATGGATCAAAGACGATGAATATGAGCATTGCTCGGTTGATAAACCACTTCATCACTTCGTTGAATGGATAGCCGCGTTCCTGCTGTCGACGATTCTCAATGATTCCCGGCGTGTCAACAAATGTGACTTGTTTCAGCAGTACTGAGGGTATCTCAAAGCCCTGCAGTCTCTCCAGGAAAGACTGAACAGAATTACAAACAGATAAAACTACTGCAAAGCCAGCACCATTTGCAATTGCTATTAATACCCATTTTGCTACTTTTGACTGTTGCTTGACTGCAGCATCAAGACAAGATAATGTTCATACGAACATGGAGTCTGTCCAATGCATTTCGATAGTTTACAGTATATGTGCATATAAATATAATCAGTGAGCTGTTTAGACTGGTAAAAAATCAAAAAAGTTTAATTTTAAATTCTACACCAGCAATGTTTCTGTCATCCTTCGCTATTATTATAATTAAACAATAAATATTGTCAGTCATGAGGCCATTCAATTCATCACCAGTGCTTTACTATTGGTCCATATCACCATGCATCTATCTAGCACCGCTGTGGAGATATGGTGCCTCAAACATAATGGGGTCACGACCTTGACTTTTTGGGGTCACGTCACGTCATCGGTCACGTGACCATTCAACTCGCGGTGGGCGACTTCCTAGTTCCTATGGGTTGTCCATTGTGACTATGCATCTATCTTGCACCGTTATGGAGATATGGCACCTCAAATGTTGGACGCACAGACATGGACATGGAAAGAAAGATGGAAAAAGGGAAACAGAAAAAAAGGGGGAGATGAAGGGAAAAAAGGAAAAGTGGAATGGGAAAAGGAAGTTAAAAGGGAAGGAAAAAAGAAAGGAAAGATAAAGAAAAGGAAAGGTAAAGGGAAAGAGAAAAGGAAAAGAAAAAAGGGGAAGAGAAAGGGGAAGGGAAAGAAAAAAGGAAATGAAAGAAAAAGGCGAAAGAATAGGGGAAAGAGAAGAAAAAGAGGAAGGGAAAGGGGAAAAGGGAAAGAGGAAAGGGAAATAGGAAGGGGAAAGAAAATGGAAAGCAGAAGCAGAAGTGAAGGAAGAGGGAAAAGGAAATAGGAAAGAAAATGGGAAAGGGAAAGGGGAAGGAAAAGGGGAAGGGAAAGGAAAAGGGGAAAGGAAAAGAAAAGGGAAGGTGAAAGTGGAATTAAGATAGCTTAAGAAAAGTTGGACACACGAACACAGAGACACACGGACTCACGGACACTCAGGTGATTTTATACTCTGTCGAATGCTATGCATTGAACAGGACAGACAATAAAACATTGCAAGAAATTTTTTTAATATGACTACAAAGGAGAAAATATTTTGCATGAAATGATATACATGAGATTCCTTAAACAAAACTGTATGACTCTACGCGAATTTCATATTGCTGCCAAAAGCATCACCAATGCAAGGCACAGCACTAAATAAAATCAATTTGACTTATTAATAAATTACCTGTCCATATTTCTCCAGTGCAGAAAACTGCTGTTTGTGATCAGTAACAAGAACGATTCCATCAATAGCTTGGTACGTGTCACCATGCATCACAACAGTGAAGTCCGATGTTGTTGGCTCAGCACCTAAATTACCAACAAGCTTTGCAGCCATGACGAAAACAATTATGCCAGTATATGACTGCCCTTCTCAGGTGTAACAAATTTCAGTTCATAATGTTATTGGTAGCAAATAATCCTTCGGTAATTTGACACTGTTTGTAAGGCAACACGAAGAGCATCTGCTATATAAGCCCCACATCGCTAAGATGCACGAAGCATTCTGCTATCGTGCGTAAAAACTCTAAAGTAGTAGCAATAAACAAAGAAAGTGTGAAAATGTGAAGACATTACAAGTGATACTCAACATCACGCATTAATGCCATTTTAGTAACAAGTATGCCAGGATCATGTTTTGCTACCAAGTTGAAGCAGCTATGTCACAGACAAACAGAAACTACGACCAGTGAATCAACGGAATCAAACAGATTGTTTAATCTGCTTACTGCCTTACTAACCAATCAAATAATAAATAAATAACAGCAAATAATAGAATTATTATTATACAAAACATAAAATTTGCAGCATTTCATTTAAGACACCTCAGTGGAGAAAAAAGTTTCATCTCTGATCTCTTGACTAATAATCGATTTGCAAAGCCATTAATTTACCAATAATTTACTTCACCTAGGCTAAAAGCAGAAGTACAGTATGGCACCAGCAAATAAATTTTTCACAATCATCTAAGTGACAATTACACATTATTACAAAAAGGTAGCTTTCGCTTGCTTTAAAGACATCAATACTGCAACTGCCATGTCAACAAGAAATTTGAGCTAATGCTCACGAGATGTGCAAAAGCCTATAGCAGTTCCGGTTCACTAGTTTAGCTGAAAATTGGGGTGTTCACGCTAAGTTAATACACAAATACCAAATTCTCTATCTGCATCGCATAACGATAGTTCTGTGGGGCCACCTGGTGAATAATACAGACTTGTGTCGCAGCCCAAAATCGCCAAAAAAATCCACAAAACCCACTATTTTGGCGTTAAAAGTAATCCAAGGTCACTGAATTCAGTGGCAATCGAGAGCCAGTGTATGACTTCCTATTAGTGATTAATAGTAACCTAGGCTTTATCTCGCACTGCTTCTGAGATACAGTGACTTATTTACCGAAAATCGCCATTTTTTTCTGCCCCCTGTCATTTAGCGCTCTTGCTGGGGGTGACCCCTTTCGAATTAATGAAAAAGCTTTACAGATCCTAAAACTAGAGTCTTCCAGGCAGCCGTTTGTGAAGATTTGGCGATCCTAGCTTGCACCGTTTTTGACTGATCCACTTGTGTGACGGATGGACGGACGGACAGACAGACAGACAGATGGACGGACAGAATTGCGATGGCTAATACGCGTTGAAAGCAGTAAAGCAGTAGCTGCTTTCGCGTGTAAAAAATTGCTCAGTCATAGTACAAAATACTTGTAAAAATACAGAAGTGATGTCCGAACCTGTGTAGAGAGCATACTGTGAGTCTTCTATGTCCAGTAAATAGTTAATGATGGTTGATTTACCGGTCGACCATGGACCAATAATTAGCACAACTGGTTTGGCACTTATTTCAGCTGCTAAAACGAACAATACAAGGCACGGAACATTTCATCAAGTTTTTACACAGCATACTGATCATTTCTAACATAAACTGCAACTTCTGTGAATGCTAGTGTATACTATATATCAAAACTGTCAACTAACACTACTCAATGTAGCTATAACATCATTAAGTTGATCATTGTATTAGTACTTACAGTATCTTACATATTCAATTCATACAGTAAACACTAATCAAATGCAAACAATTATTGACGAATTTCTATGTATAATAAAGAACTGAACATAGTTATCTCCATGCAAAAAATACAGAAATTATTTCAGTCACCATTACTAAGAAACAGTTCAAAATACCAGTAAAGGAGTCGACACCAAGAACTCCATACTGATACAGTGATTCCACTGGTTCAATGGTGGAATGGTAAACTGTACTCAACTCGTCAAGCATCACCTGCTTTTCGGCATCTTTATCTAGTGAACACACCACCACAATAACAGTAATCTATCAACTCCATCAAAATTATCCAGACATCAAATTTTATAGTAATGAAGCTATGAAATGCTTAATGCTGTCATCATGACAAGGCCATTTCCACAGTTCATCCGGTTCATGTGATGAATGCAGCATACATCAGAACCTTTACAAATTGGCTTGATCCACAAATCTGCCTAAACTAGTAAGTATAGTACTATATTCACCACTGTCATTTTTATTGTGTGTGCGATGCAGAATGAAAACTAATACTCATTTATTCATTATCACACACACATAGAAGAGAAAACCAAGATAACCTAGTGGTTAGAAATAAACCACTTGTGGTTTAACTGCCACAGACAGTCACCCATCCACACACTAAACGGGCATGACATACAGTAAATTCCAAACAAGTCATACCAGCATCCGCAGCAGCAGCATCAAAATTGAACTTGAGCTGCAATGTCGATGTGATGTGATGGCGAGTGCGACGTTTGACATCACTTGAATCTGTGGAGCCATCTTCAGCTGCAAATACATAGCAAAATATTCAAAACAAAAATGAATACAGTGATACCAGTAGACACTAACAATGCTTTGAAACCAAGTTTTCCACCACGCAAACTCAACACAGGGGTCAGGTGCAACTTGATTTAAGCAGCACTCCACATATCTACAGATTGACTGTTTCTGCTAATTCATTGAAATAAAACAAAGCAACTGGCTAAGTTACTTCTAAGTTCAGTCTGTATGTTCAGTCTATATAACATGTCATGTCATGTCATGTTGCCGTGCCGTTGTCAACGACGTTGGCGTCCATGCGCTGCCAGAGCAATCGGTCCTCTGAAGCCCTGATGAGCTCTGTTGGGCTCACTTTGTCCTTTCATGATTCTCCTAAGCTGTCCAGATACTTCAGTCTCTGACGCCCCCTCGCTTTCCTTCTATCTATCCTTCCCATCACCACCAAGTTCTCCAGACCATGCTTTCTCAACACGTGCCCCAGGAAAGCTAGTTGCCTGGGTGCATTAATAACGCATTAATTAATACGTTAAAAAATTAATGCAGTGCATTAATGCATTTAAAAATTAACACTTTGACAGCCCTAGTTATATTGGAAAATGATGAAATACACATTTTCTGCTCTTCATTAACCTTCGGTTGCTATAGTAGCAAAAAGAACCTTACCAACAACCTTAGTGTGCTATAACGCAATTACTATGTGTTTTAATGGTTTAGGAATCATGGCTATAATGACCTATTCATATGCAATTCACTACATTACATCGAACGATGTTTGCTTCACATACTAATGGTTGCTATAGGCGATGATTTTGCATAGCAACAACCTATCGAGCAGATATATTGATATGGAACCATTACCAAACCTTAGTTACTATATGAAGTAAAACCAGTGGTTATAGTTTTGCATAGCGTCCGTTGCTATGGACACCACAATATTTAAATTTTGTGCATGTTGTCTAAATTTTATTACCACAGCAACAAGAGTTGGTTGTGACAATTTTAAAAAATGACATTCAACTGTCTGACTTTGAAAACACCCTGTTTGATACAAAGATTTTGAAGATACCTCTTATAAAAGCCTTAGTTACTTTCTGTCGCTATGACAACAAAAAAATTCCTTAGCAACAAAATTAGTGTGGCTATAACACAAATATTACGTGCCTTAATGTGCTAGCAATTCTGGCTGTGATGACCTATTCGTATGCTATTCACTACAGTGAATCTAGCAGTGTATGTTAAACATAGCAATGGTTGCTATGGCGACAATTTTGTACAGTAACGGTTTAACCAGCATGTATACTGACATGAAACCTTTACCAAACCATAGTTACCATATAAAGTAAGATCAGTGGCTATAGTTTTGCGTAGCATCCATTGCTATGGACGCCATATTGTTTAGATTTTCTGTATGTTGTTTCTGTATGTACCATGGCAACGAAGGTTGGTCGCAATGAAATTTAAATAACGCCATTTAATTGTCTGACCCTGAAAACTTTTCAATTCATGCAACAATTTTGGAGATATTTTGTATAAAAGCTTTGATATAGCATATTTACTGTTAAATTCTTCAAAATCCGTTACCACGGTAACGCGATATATATTAGATAACAAAAAAATACTAACATTTTTTTCCGAATGAGAGCAACTGGTTGACATTCAAAGCAAAGCAAAAGGCGAAAAAGCCAGAGGGCGAAAGAGTCAGAGGGCGAATCAACCAGGGGGCGAAACGGCAATCCGCAAAAAGGCGAAAAAGCCAGACAGGGAAGCAAACATTCCACATATTGAACTCTCGCTCCAAAAGTTCATGACAGCGAAAGTTACTGTTACTAGATTTGCCTGTCCTAACAGTTAATGGCACAAAAGACCTGTACCTTTTATTAAACTTGCATTACCAACAAACGCATGACACAGCAGCAAAATATGACAAAAACTGCAGAAATCAAGTAATCTCATAATTGAAAAATTTTGTTTACGTTTTCAATGTAGAATATTTAAATCTAAAAATTTTTGGGGTTGTGTCAAATCTCTCGATTTTGTTTGATAGCGTAGTAAGCCTTGCCCAAAGCGTAACGTACGGTGGCCAGTGTTAATGCCACGGCTTGTTTTTAGTTTTTGTTACAGTTTTAAAACATTTGTTTTTTATTGGCGCACACTTACATTCAGTGGTAACTTGAATTTAGATTATTATCACTCAGAGGAACGATAATACCGTTAATAATATTTTAATTAACTAACATTCTGGCGCATCTCTATTTATTAAATAGGTATTCTTTGGTGTGTTGTGTTGATTGTTGATCAATATAATATTAATTGTTATTATTGTGTTTTTTTTTGTGTGTATGTGCTTTTCTTCATACAAAGTTTAGACATTTATGTAGAAATTTATCATGTGATTAAAGGAGTGGATTAATTTGAGCTTGAATTGCACTTTTAACGATGTAATCGTGCAGTTGCTGTGTTGGGGTCCAGTGTTGGTGATAAACAGTGACGGACAGCTGTTCATAGACAATTAACGGTCATTTGGCGGATACAGAGTACAGGTACCGGCGGTAAGCACTCATAGAAAGCAGATGGGATAAAATGAGGGCGAAAGATGAAAGGCAATGACGGCAAATGATGTTTCATTGTTATCTGTGTTTTTGTCCCACAAATAAACAGGACAAATATGTGCGCCGACATCTATGTGACATCTGTTATTTTCCAGAGAAGTAATGGTAAATCTGCATATTACAGATTCAGTGAGTTTCTCGCTGACATTGTACGCTTTATAAATTAAGTTTACTTACTTGCAGACGCCACCCCAGATTGCTTCAGAAGTGACTGAAATAGGTAGAATTAGTGTTGTTATGCAGGATTCAGACTAATTTAATTATGGGAAACTGTAAATAATTGACTATTGAAACCCGAGAACAAAGTTCAATTTTTGATTTAATTACAGCATTCTAAAGAGGGTTTTTTGATGCGGCCTATAAAGAAAAAAGGGGCTAGGTCTTTTTGGGAGAAAAACAAATAAAAATGCGAAAAACAGATGAGTGGTGCCACCTGGCGAATCGAAGATGTACTGAACTGAATGAGAAAAAATAATGAAAAATAATTTTATAGCTGAATAAGCCACATCTACAAAGAGAAATAAGAAAAAAGCAGATGAGTGGCGCCACCTGGCGAATCAAAAATGTACTAAAGTGAATAAGAAAAAAATAGTAAAAAATAATTTTATAGCTGAATAAGCCACATCTGCAAAGAGAAATAAGAAAAAAAACAGATGAGTGGCGCCACGTGGCAAATCAAAGACAGACAAAACTCAATAAGAAAAAATCTCCCCACTTAAAACCCCAAATTTATTCTCGGGTAGCAATATGTCAATCAATTGCAGTTTCCCATAATTAAACTAATCTGAAACATGCATAACAACACTAATTCTACCTATTTCAGTCACTTCTGAAGCAACATTAAAAGAAAAAACAATAAACTATAACCGAAACAATTGTAGACCTACCTTATGCAGCCAGATCACAAAGCGCACGGCATATTATATATGTGACAAGCGCATTAGAGGTTAATTTTAACAATATGCGCTATATAAATTTACATTTTACTTTACTTTACTTTACTTTACTATTATTCACATCAGCAGTTGGCCAAAACGACATCGTAACGCACGCCGCACTATTAGACAAATCATACAAACGCATGACCGACAATTAACATTATCACAACTAGGGTTCGAACGATACTGGTATTGGGGTACCGGGTATTGGCCGATACTGGCCGGTATTGGGGTGGATTGGGTATTGGGCGATATTTTATTGACTGACACCCGATACCGATTACCCATATCCGCTCATGCCACGCCGCCCGCTGCTCTCTGCTGTCTAAGCCGCAATCAAACAGCAGTCGGCGGCGGGCAGCGGCCACTATACAGCGATCTCGATTTGCTAGCAAACAACAGTGGCAGGGAGAGTGGGGTGGGGTGGGCGCACCTGTAGAACGGCCACCATTCATGAGAGATTGGAAGGATTAATTATCCCCTCTCCGCTACACGCCATCTCACACTTTAGGCCTAATTTCAGCAACTGACATGGACATTATTATACAATCAACGCATGGCGTTACATATCGTTTCGAGCGATCGGCGACCACATGTGATTGTTGTCTAAGCGTCGGCACTGCGCCCATCACAGGAAGAATGGGAAGGTGGAAAGTGCATGCTAGGTATAGAGTGGTCAAAGGCAAGCAGCATGCCGGCGTAGGTAACCACAATTATCCAATATCCCCTCACCTCCTCACGCCGTTGCGCGTACATACACGTTAATACTAACTAGTAATGCAAACCAGGAGCAGCCGCCTATTACGTTCTACACCGGTTCATGTGTGTGAACTTGGAAGTGAAGTGCTGCTATTGTTATGAACGTCAGTCTGTCCACTGCAGCGGGCGGGAGTGGCATGGTCTGTGGGTCGCCGTTCGTCCGTCCGTCCATCCAGGGTTTAATTACCAGTGTCAGGTTAGGCCTACATAATGCTCACAGTCTACTGGTGGAGGCAGCACGAGTGCCAATACCCTCGTGTTGCTGACGTTGCGTGGCGCTACTTGTCGGCGCCCTCCACGTCAGTTGCCAGCGAACGTCTGTTCAACGTCTGTTCAGTTCTGCTGGCGACCTGTATTCTGACAGCGGCAACCGTATGGCTGGCCAGCTGGCGGAAAAACTGCTCTTCATTAAGCATAATCTGAAATATGTTTAACTGTGAATAAAATATGCTGAAGACTTAAGTCATAGATTACCTGTACACTGAACACTGAAAACTCAACGTTTTGAAACTGAACATTTAGACTGCTATGGACATATGATAACTTAATCCTAGTCGTAAATTATTTGCATATTAAACCTTTAAAAACACTGTTTAATGCAGTGTTTTTCAACCTTTTTGCTGCCGCGGAACCCTACGAAAGAATGGCGATTACTTACGGAACCCCACGCAATGATTCGTGAGTGTAGCGGCGTAGGCGAAGTGGAAGTTTCAGGGTGTCTGGGCCCTGGGGCTGATGTCCCCAACGGAGTCAATAGGCAGAAAACCTGTGGGGATAGAGGCAAAGCTCCCATAAGCTGATTATAAAGCAGCAGGTAAAAAATTGTTTAATTTCACCGTATTAGATAAGATTTAGCAATTTTATTTCAACTGTAGACAAAAGTACTTATTGCATTTAAACGTAAGCACCCCACTAGGCTGTCGCCAACAGCTGTTTAGCCACCTTCTTTCACAAACCGAAAAAAAATCATCATTGGATTTTTCACGTTTTACGTACATGGATGGACGCCCTCAGGCCGCACAGGGATCTGGATCCCCCAGCCAACTGCGCTGCTGTGTGCATGAGGCTTTTTGTTTCTTTCAAGCAGAATGTTTCAAGAATTAAAATTGAACAATCAATAAAAATAACACTAATACGTTATAGTGTACAGTGCAACTATGCTGCAAGGTTAACAACAAGAAAAATGTTCAACATTGCGCAAACGTTTTGTGGCTAGATGCGCTAATATTGAACTAAAAATTTTGTGTAGTTCTTCTACTATAGCCTGGTCTGAAGTGATTTTGCACGTTAGATTATTCTTATTTTTACTGAGCAGCCGCGGAACCCTTGGAAGATGCTCGCGGAACCCTTGGGTTCCGCGGAACCCCGGTTGAAAATCACTGGTTTAATGCATCAAACTTTACTAGCCATAGCATTCACATAGGCTAGAGTTTGTAGAAAAATCAATACAGTGCTTCACTGGGCAACGAGCAGGGCACTGGTATCGGTATTGGTATTGGGTATTGGTATCGGCAGGACCCAATAGTATTGGGTATTGGGTATTGGGTAGCTTTTTTGGTATCGTTCTAACCCTAATCACCACAAACCGCCGCCATTATCAATCTCGAAACAATCAAAAACGTCCAACCGAAACAGAAGCACGTGCTTATACTATGTTCAGTGACACCGGAAGGTGACCTGATGTAATCACGTGATCAGGCCTATAGGCTGCCGCTTAGGCTGGCGTACGCCTACAGAAGATCACGTCACTAAATAACTACTGGCTAGCGCCAGTTTGGAAGCAGGTATTATTCACTAGTTACTTATTTAACGACAGTTAATCACATAAACAACCGATCGATATTGTGCATAAAAAATGAACAAGTCGGAAAAAGTCACGTATAAAGAACACCTAATATTGATGTAGGAACATCGGCATACAATTTGCAGCAACACTTCAACATCGGTAAGTCTAGTGCTATATCCAGTTTTACCCAAAAACCAGCCATTATCTGGCGTCTGTAATATGCAGTAATACCGAAGTAATTAGCCATTCCTGACAGTCATGGGTTTGATGGTAGCGTATTGAAATTCAGTGACTGTATAGTGAGTCTCTACACTCCTTCAGTCTGTCTCTTTTGATGTTTTATGGATATTAGTATTCCATTTACAGCAGTGTAAATAATTTAGCAACAGCTAAACTGTATTTTTACTGGATTTTTATGTGCTTGCATGTTTGTAGAATATTGTATATACGATTTTATTGTGATAATACTACAGCCCAGAGTCGAGAATGGCAGATGAGAATGAATCAGTTAATGCTAACAATGACAATGCTTCTCATGGTAAGCATTGAAAAATTGATTTCTGTGTGATTCAGTAGGATTAGAGTTAGATGTAGACTAGAAATTTGGGGCAAAGCCCAACGTGAGTCCGCCCGGCGCCCTAAGTCTGATTGGGGGAAATTAGGGGGGTAAAATTTCCCCGGCATCAAAGTCACGTGGCCCGAACTCAAATACATTGGCATACGCCGAACGCGCATTGTCGACTTAGGGTAGGTCAACATGAGCGCCTATAACTTTGTTCGTAGTGGATGAAATTTCACAAAGATTTTTTTGTTCGAAGCAGAAAGGATCGTTCTCATCAACGCCATTTAGATCTTGTCGCTATCTTCATCGGTTCCAGAGATATTTGCGCTCAAACTCGAAAGTTGTCGTAAATCGCACCGATTTTTGCACGTTTTTTGCCCTCCCAAATTTTAAGGGGGGC
>Ga0056128_1004528_pt1 | contig 17404 bp, 16 predicted proteins | sample WorMetLIZISLAND2_FD_71113 | JGI IMG/M metagenome (GOLD analysis project Ga0056128, IMG submission 71113) | Marine gutless worms symbiont microbial communities from Max Planck institute for Marine Microbiology, Germany - Olavius geniculatus... ... | reverse complement strand
TTACGTTTGCACCATCTATCTGACGACGCCACCGGATGTATTCTAAGGCTAGCTGGTGAATCTGTCTAGCACTCAGACGCGTTGAAAGAAACTCATCTTCGTCAGATAAACATGATTCGCGCTGTACATTAGGCGCACTTCGTAGGCGATTGGGCAATCGAACGTTGGCAGCAATAGCACCCGCTGGGTAAACAAACGCCATCTTGTTTTCGCTAAATCGAAATTTAAAGTGGTTTTGGTTTTAAACCAAACCTAAAGACTAGTTTTTTAAGAAGAAATGTCTATCTCGATGCATTACGGAGATCAGGTGTTGAAACTGGATTGTTCAGATTAAGTTTGGTTTTAGACCGAAGTTTGGTATTATGTTCGGTTTTAACTTTGGTTTCAGTGGAGGCGTCTGGTTTAAAACCCTACTTAAAACCGGATTTAATCTCACTTTAAATTTTGCATTAATTAGGTTTTAAATCGAGTTTTGGTCTTAAGCTATAGTTTAAAACTTAGGTCTAAGCGAAATTTTAAGTCACCCACTGCAGTATTTGAGCGATGTAAAAATCTTCCGCATTTGTCTGTCCCTCTGCGAACAAGGTTCTTATAACTTATCAATCAGTCAATCCAAATTTTTTAAGTGGCCAAAGTAATATGAACTACTGCTACGTCTACTAGGTCTAGGTGATAGCAGTGTCAAACGAAATTAAAAGTGATGCCAGAGAGGATTTTGTACATTCTTGTGTTACATCAGTTTATCCTGTTATTGCGTGCATGACTTGTTTGTTGTTGGCTTTTGTTATTGTAATTACGGTTATTTTTGCAGCAGTTTGGTTTTTAGTATGACAAGTCGGTAGGCAACGTTGTTTGCAATGCTTCAAGCGAAAGTTTAGGTGCAGTTATCTGCTAGCGATGTCTCTGTCTCGCATGCGGATAGGCAGCAGATGCAGTGACACAGCAGCAGACACGCTGCCTGAGAATAAGGGTCTCTTGTGGCCAGTAGCGGAGCTGCGGACAGACAGACACCATCTGTCGCATGCAGTGCAGACCGAGTTGACTGATACAGACACACTGTCTGACATTAAGGGTCGCCTGTAGCAGTCGCAGTTGCAAGCCAGTACATCTGCTTCTGATATGGTACGATATGGTAGACACTATGTGGTTGACTTTTAACCTGGTTCTTTGTGTTCTGATATTAAAGCTTACAGTACTGTAATTGCTGACCCAAGTGGCAGCATATCATTTGTTACAGCTAGCACTGGTTGCAATACGTCATCATTATTGTTGCAATCATTATCATTATTAAATGTTAACGTTTCTGTTGCAGTACACGCTGTTCGTTCTCAGCTTCATTTGACAAAGATCAACTTCGACGTTTCTCGTCGAGAGAAAACGCCAATGTTTGTTGGCCGCGAATGGCTGTTTCGGGATATGGAAGCGGTTAGTTCAATATTAAATTTTTTTGCCAAAACTTCTCTATTACACATGCGGTGTATAATTATTAGGATTCCTACAGATTTACTTTTGGCTGTTGGTTTGACCTGTAGTAACTTGAAGTGGGATAACTTTGGGGAAAATGGGCCGGTTAAAGAAAAAACTGTGTGTGTATATTTAAGTGATTGCAGCAGAGGGTGCTGATTTCATGTATTGGTTGGTGAAAAGTTAATTTTTCTTCGATTACATCATTATTTACGTGCTTTTATGACTACATTCTACATAGATGGTGATTGTTAGCACATTTAGCAGAGCATCCTATGGATCGCTTGTAGAACGCTCGACGTTTTTCGAATCTGCATGTGCACATCGTTTGCAGTTTTTGCAGTTAATCTGTGTGTGTTAATGTGCATTCATAACACAGCTGAAATAAATTATATGTTAAATGACGTTTGTTTCAGCATCTCAGTGCGACTTCAGGACCGTGCAAGGGATTACTTATTGTCGCAGATGCAGGTTTTGGCAAAACAACCCTGGTGGAGGAACTCGTGGAGTTCAGCAGCTTCGGCGATTGTCACAATAACCTTGTTATGGAATACTTGTCCGGTTCGTATGCAAAAAAAATTCATAGTTTGTTGTATATTAACAGTTGTCTTGTCAGTCTTGACACTACACCTCATTGTGCGTGTTCTGTTTTGTCTGTGCCTCTTGGCAAATGAAATGATGATGATGATGATGGTGCTATTGAAAGGTTAGTGATCATTGTTGTTTTCGATTGTCCGTAGATGGTGCACACAATGGTAAAGGTCGACCTCTGCCTGTCTCAGGACTACGGTCAAGCAATAACAATAACGGGTCGCTGTCCAACTTGTCGCGGCCGCCAGCAAGCATCAGTCAGTCAGTCACAAGTCTCGTCTCTCCGCTACCGACACTGACGTACGAGCCACTGCGGCGTCTGTCGGCGTGCGTGGTCGCCTACCACTACTGTCAGCTGGACAACAACATCACCTGTACAGTGCCGGAGTTCGTACACAGTCTGGCGGCACACGTGGTTTGTGCCCCGGCCCTGGCACCATACCGTGACCTCCTCCTGGCGCGGCCCAGACTGCACGCTCTGCTGGGGATCCGTCAGTGCGTGCTGAACGCGTCGCGGGCGCTCGTCGACGGGATCCTCCAGCCGCTGACCGAGCTCTACAAGTCCGGACTGATCGGCGGCCGGGGTCTGTACGTGGTCGTGGTCGACGCGCTGAACGAGGCGTCGTTCCATGAGCCCGACTACGGAGACACGATCGCGACGTTTCTCGGCCGACATCTGCGACTGTTCCCGCCCTGTCTGCGACTGATTGCGACCACACGCACTGGGTCGGCAGAGGTCGGTCGACTGCCGCTGCGGGAACTGGTGCTGGACGGCGAAATGGCGGTCCGCGATGTGGCTGACTACGTGGCATACCGTGTCGCCGTGACGCCCTCTATACAGGCCAACGTTGAGCCGGCCAATCGACTCGGTGAGCCAGTGTCATCTCACGTTAAGCTAGCTGCCCACGTTGCAACTCTTAGTGCCGGCTCTATGCTGTACGCTAGGCTGGTTCTTGACCTCATCGAGCGAGGTCCACTGGTGCTGAAGGGGTCCGGATACCGAGTGGTGCCAGTCAACCTTGCCGAAGTCTTCCAGCTGGAGATGAACCTGCGGTTTGCGACGTCGAGGGCGTTTGAGCGTGCCTCGTCGATGCTGTCGGTCTGTCTGGCGTCTCTGTATCCACTGACTGCGGAAGAGATCGAGGATTCGGTGATATCCGTCCGTCTGACTGGTAGTGGAGTCGGTGAAGAGATAAGACGGACACTTGAACTGGTCAATGGTCTGCTGGTCCGAAGGCGTGATAGCACTTACGGTTTCTTTCACCCGACTTTCCGGGAGTGGTTGATGCGTCGCGATGACCCCGGGAAATTCCAGTGCGACGTTCGGTAAGCAGTCTGTGAGCTTACATAACGTTTTTGTCTCTTCTTTAGTGGCTAAGTTTTTGCCATGTTTTAATTTGTGGGGGAGGAATATTTCCACCCAGTTTGTAAGTCATGGAACCGCAAATCCACGAGTTGTTTTGCACCGTGTGTCTTAAAAGATAACGGTAAAGGGTCTGCGGTGCAATATGCAGACACACCACCACTGCCGCTTCAGTTGATCACTACTCATTTTCCACCTCGTTGAGTGTAGGAGGGCTGAGTTGACCTTAAACACAGTAACGTGCTGGAGATTGCTTGAAAGTTTAGTGAGGCTTTGTGACGTTGACCTTGATGTTACGAAATGACCTTGACGGTGCTGTGAAGGAAAATCATTGATATGTGATTGCTTATCCATTGTGAGTCGAAAAAACAAGACACTAAACTCTTGTCCATATCTTTGCCGGATATTGGCCGATTTTCAACATTCTTTCACTGACGGACTTGGCAGGCAATTTGCACAAAATGATTTTGATGTAGAGTCGTGTACATGATGACGATGAGGTTGATAATGATCATGATGAATGATAACGATAATAACGATGATTGTTGTATCAGACTTGGTCACGCGTTGCTTGCACTGAAGATGTCACGCGCTGACGCGGCTCTGCCCACCCAGCAGGTGATGGAGCTTGGACATCATATACTCAAGGCTCACATCTACAAGTCGATTGGTGCTTCAGCGGCGTCAAAACAGCTGAGTGGAGCTGCGTCTTCAAGGGACCTGCAGGCTTACTGGCTGTGTCTAAGTACTGACTGCCTTAGCGAGGCGCTCGTCTCGCATCGTAATCTCTTCTCACCAAACGTCAAGGTTTGCTGCTATGATTACTGTTACGAGCTCACCTATTTTACAGGGGAAATGTAGCAGCGTATAGGTTTGTAATTCGTACGCAGGTTGGACGCCATCGCAGCTGATGAAGTTCTGAAAGAGAAACACAGAGCTTTTTTAACCTGATTGTGCGTTGTTTGGTAAAAATGTGAGGCCGCACATAAATTTTCTGGTAATTATGTCTAAAAACTTACCATGATTTCAGCCTTACAACTGTGCACAGTTTTGCTGCCATTACCTGATCTGAGATACGGCTGTCTTAATTGAGAGGCGTTATTTAGGCCAAATTGTGTCGTGTTGCGTGCAGCAAGTGAACCAAATGTTGCACCACACTATAAAAAGGCTCCCACAGAGGCACAGGCCAGGAAATGTTGCGCTGTTCTCTGACATTCTTTAGCCTGTGAGGTCTTTTTTGTGGGGGCCCCTGTTCGGCATTTTTGCCGAACATGCTGAACATGCCTAAATCTGCCTCTGGAGAAACATCTTAATCATATCAGTCTATCTCGTGGAATGACGCTCTTTGGCAGCACTTAATAGTGCTCGTAATAGTATGCAGTCATAATAAAGAGATGCAACAGTAGATGATACTGCTGTGAGTAGCATTATGATAAGACGACAGCGTGAAGCTGACGCCCTTGTTTTCTAAGTGGTAGATGAGCAGATGAGCAGCTTCTCACTGTAATATCTGCCAAAGAGTATATAGTGATACAGCAATGATATTCGTGTACGATTGCTGATTAATTATCAAACCCTAATGATGATGATGATGATGATGAGGAATGATGACAGCGATAAAAATGTTTTATGTGAGAAATGCTTAACAAGGCTTTTTGGGCTGACTGTTAAGCTGTAAGCTTAAACGTCCGATTCTTTGCTACGGTTGTCATCCGTCGTCAGTCTGTCACGGATATACCCTGGGTAACGGGTAGGGCATAGGCTAAAACTTTATACACGAATAATTAGCAATGGGTCTTAAACTTGGGCTGCAAAATTCCAGCCATTTACTCCAAGGGGAACAGTTTCATATTAGGGGTTGAATAAAGGGTGGGAGTAGGAAAAATGTGCGATTTTAACAGAAAACTGACTATATCTGCGAAACGGTGAGAAATACGGCCTATGTTACTATTAATCACTAATAGAAAGTCGCATATTAGCTTTCAAATTAGCTGCAAATCATGGACCTTGGATGACCTTCACGGTCAGTGACAACCAGTACGGTTGGCTTCATCTTAGCGACAGCTGGGCTTCTTGTTAGTTCTTTTTTATTTTTTATCCCATGTAGTTATTTTTGGCCATTTCAGTTAGGCTGGCCATGCACTTTATGCAAGTGGTTATTGTTTTGATGGATCGATTCATCATGTATATATTGTCTGTCAGGTGAGTCGTTTGCTGTTGTTGGCCGGAGCTAATCCGAATGAGTTGACCGAGGCACTGAATGGTGCTCCGGCTCTGTGCATTGCTGCTCGTGAAGGGCATGTCGACCTCGTCTCACTGTATCTGGAGTTCGGTGCGGATGTCAACGCTTCTGATGACAGTGAAGTCCCTGCGCTGTCTTACGCTGCACGTCGTGGCCATGTCAACATCATTCATTTGCTCACCATCAAACATGCCAAGGTGCTTTGTCAGGCAACTTTGCAGTTCCGTCTTGTGCTTGATGTTTGGCAATTTCATACTCTTGTCTGCAATTGCTGATTTTTATTTATCATCTACTTTACTGTTGATGATAATGACATTAATGGTAGTTAACACATTTGTGGTAAAAAACGTTTGCAGCTATTTATAGGAACCCATCTGCGAGCTTTGGAGCATCACATGTTACAGGGGATTGCACCTACCACCCAACGCCCTGCCCAGACAGGCCGGTATTCGATTTACCTACCCCTGAAGGATGAAAGGCTGAGTTGACGTGGAGATTGGTTATGTACCGAGATGTCTTACCTGTCTGGAGACAGTTATCAATGCAGACACTAACTGGGCCTGGAGCAAGGCATCTACATTGATCAGACACAATGTGATAACCATTGGTCATGACACTGACTTTGCTGGTAACGATAATGTCATTAATGATACTGTTATACATGGGTTTTACCAAAACAATCATGCAGGACCTCATTACAGCACAGCATAGAAGCAGTGAGTAACCATTTTTTTAAAAATTAGCATATCTAGCTGCAGATCCTTTCACGAACTGAACATTCTAGACAATAGCATGCATGTCATTATGCAGCTGCAGATTAAAAAAAATCTTACATGATAGTTGATTGACTGTTGTGCAACAGATAAACCAAGTGGACAGGGAAGGTTGGTGTCCGCTAGTACACGCCGCTGCCGCTGGTCACGTGGAGGCCATCATGTTCTTGCTGCAATGTGATTGGTTGCAGCTTCGTGACAAACAGCCAACCAGGACCGAGGCTTTGCAACAGGCTCTGAGTGCAGCTGCCAGAAATGGACACTTTGCCGTATGTACCATGCCAAAATGCGTCATTAATTTTAATCATCATCTTTTTAATCGTAGAGAATGGTGTTTTGTGCGATGTAAATAACAAACACTATTTCTAGGACTTTGACAGTGAAGTATATACCGTAAAACTTCAAATAGAAGCCGGGTCCCAAATGAACTCCTGGTCCTAGATACAGGCCGGAGGTCAAGGCCACTTATACCGGCAGTTGTTGTTTGAACCATCTTATATGATGCAGGATTGCAGGTACGTCGGTATTTTTCTCAGTTTGTTGTGTAAATGGCAGGTCTGTGAACATCTTCTTAGTCTGCAGAAGATTGCGGGCGATGGGTTCAGTATAAATGCAACTGACTCTCTGTTTGGTGAAACTGGTACGTACATTGTTGAAGCTTCGTATTTCACTTGATGACTTTTTTGGCTCTTTTTTTCAGCTTGTGACAGACTTAGTGGTAAGATGCTGCCATTAGTGCACGTTGTTGTAGTGTTTTTATGATTGACTTTCGATGCAGCTCTGGCAACTTTACACAGCATTAAAGGCGCAATAAAACGAACTTTTTGCATGTTATAAACAACTCGTAAAAGTTTTACCTGACCTCTTATATTTCATGCTGTTTGACCAGTCTTGTCATGAAGTTGGCGTCAGTCAGGGGTCCAGGACGTGTAGGCAATTGTTTATTTCGTGATGGTGTGGGACAGGGATTGTAATACTCTGCTGCCATGTCAGGTGGTGGGAGAAGATAGTGTTATTGAGGAGTGAAAGTTTTCATTTTGTCGATGATTTGCATTTATGGTGGCTTGGTGCATAATGTAGTCTTGGTAGGATGTCACACTTATGATTGAGAGGTTTCGGGTTCAACTCCCCTTCGGGTTGCTATCAAGTGGTTATTACTTGGATGGGTGACTGTTTGCAGACAGGTAAACCATCTCAATATATAAAACCAACACCAAGGTCAACTCAGCCTTCCATTGAATCTCTTCCAGGTAGGTAAATCGAGTACCGGCTTGTCTGTTTGAGGTTAAGGCAGTTTGCGTTCACATATGTGATCCCGTTTGGCAAGTGACGCTTCGTGGCTCTGTGATGGATTTTCCATAAAGATCTATGCACAACCTTTGTGTTGTTGATTGCAGTGTTGACAGCAGCATGCCTGGGTGGTCACAGCGACACGGTTTTCGAGCTACTGGAACATGGTGCAAACACAGCACTGCCCAACGCCAGTGGCTCCTACCCCCTATTATGTGCCGCCATGGCCGGCGATTGGCAGGTGGTTGACGCCCTCCTTGCAGTCCGCCAGCCAGCCTCACAGCTGAGATATGTTGACAAGAACGGTCGAACTGCACTCATCATAGCTGCTGCTGCTGGACATCTCAGCATCATTGAACTGCTTCTCTCTAAAGGTTGCTGGGTATTTTTTATGATATGGCTATTCTGAGAGGCCTCGTTACATATCTTGCCTGTCTATTTTTGTCCATACATTTGTTTCATGTGGGCTGTTAGCTCGAAAACGAAAAGTAGTACAAAAACCAAGAAACCAGACGTTGTGTGAACGTTTCCTAGGGCAGGAGTAGCCTGACCGATGGGCCAATTTCTGCTCAGAACTTCAAAGATTAGGGTGGCGTCTGCATTCTGGTAATATGTTGGCACTGGACTGACGTACGTTTTAAGTTTCATTTGCATTATTTTTTTAGTAGTCCCTTCAGTGCCTCAACACTGTTGGTTGTATCATGTGTGCAATGGTTGAGCAGGAAATAATACTTAACAAATTCGCTGTCGTCAGCTGTGTTCTTTTAAAGTCAGAATGTTCTTGACCACACAGACAGAGCTTGGGAGCTAACTTGGTTTGCCAACTTTTTTAGTTTGAGTCTGGGGAACAGATACCCCTCCCCATTTCCTTCCCTATTGATATTTTCTGCAACTTTTCTTGGTGCTTTCAGCGTCTCAAATAGTGTCCTGTTTTTTGTCATTTTATTGTGGTCAGCCTGGCGTCTTGCATGAGAACTCACAATACCAGCTCAGGCCACCGACCATAGACTCATCCATCTGCCAAGACTAGAGACTTCATCATTAAATATTGTCAACTTTGGCATTTTGCATAAACCCTGCGTAAAGCTGTAAATGGAGACTGAACAGTTGTCAGCGTGCTTGTTAGATCTACATGTTGCTATATATGTTCAGGAGCCTCGCTGACAGACGTTGATAACGAGGGCCTTGATGCTGTGAGCTGGGCTGCTGTCGGTGGACATCTTCACTGCATTGAACTAATGCTGGATCGCGGCTCAGACATTGACCATGCGGACAAGGTCAAACGCACACCACTGCATCTAGCCTCGTTCTACGGCCATGAACAAGTGGTATGCAGCCGACACACAGGCTATGAAGCCGTGATGGAATTCTTTCATTTCCATTTAGTAGACGTCTTTGGTATTTTGCTACAACTGCGTGTGTGCCATATGCCATCTTTCAATGCACCTGAAAAGTTGGCGCTGTGATAGTTAGCACTAAGATGACATATTATAACAGACAACACTGATTTGTTTGTGACATTTGACACCAAACAAATATTTTGTGTACATTATTCACTATTTAGCCATGGCGCATCAACTGCCATATTAGATCACCCAATGCAGGAGAACGTGCTCTACCTTAACCTCAGCTGGTGCTTGAATCTTACCACAGAGGGATGAAAGGCTGAGTTAACCTGGTGGTTTATTATTTACTGAGATTTTTTCCTGTCCACCTACCAGCCAAGTAGGCTACTAACCACTTACGAACGACTCAACAGTCGAACCCAGTCACTTGATTGCAAATCCAGCTGCCTACACATCTGATGACTGCATGTTAATTTGTCATTTAAAACGTCAAGACTGCAGGCAGGATGTGGTTTGGTGTTTAGGTGAAGTGTTTGATGGATCGTGGTGCTAACGTGGAGCATGAGGACATCTCTGGGATGAGGCCGTTGGACCGAGCCATCAGCTGTCGGCACACGGACGCTATCGGCTGCTTCCTGCGTAAAGGCGCCAAAATTGGTGAGTCTCCCAGTGCAGCTAATTAAGATACAACCACAGGTTTAGATGGGTAGGATGCACAGGGGGGGCGTCGTCCCTTATTATTCCAAGAAGGCGTGCATTCATCTGTATTTTGCTAAAATCACAGTTTTGTTTGCTTAGTTATTAAACATAATATTCTCTGTCTTCTTCAATAACTGTTTGTAATTAATTTTTGAAGCAGTTCCCATAGCTGAGAAAATCACAAGTTTTGACATATTGTAACAATTCACTTTTGTTTCTATTACAAACATGCAAAGATATAAGCAAGATTTGCTCTACTCCAATGCCAGTGAGTTCCAGGTGGGATATATTAAAGCAGTTGCCATTTGACACATTTGTGTGTTTTGAAGGTCCGTCAACGTGGGCGATGGCATCGGGAAAACCTGATGTAATGATGATGCTGCTGAACAAGCTGCTTGATGATGGCAATGTCCTTTACAAGGTCTGTACAGCATTGTACTGGCAATGCCTAAGTGCTTTTGTTCTGGCAGTGCTTGTGGCTGTAGGCTGCATGTTGTTTTGTCTTGTGTTGTTGTAGTTCAATTTTCATGTATTTTTTGGCATAATAAATGTATTTTGTAATAAATTTATTCCAGTATATCGAAAATATTTTAGAAATTATACAATATTTTAGAAATTATACAAAGAATCATGATGTAATGCATATGACCTAATAGCAGTAGCAGCAGTAATTGTAGTAGAAAAGCACAACATCCATGCATCACTTGCTTAGAATTTCACTTTGTACACAGGAGAAAGTTTTAGTTGTGTTTTTTCCAGACTAGCCACTGAAGTGATTTTAGGAGAACTTCAGTTGTTCATTATGCATGATGCTGTTGATCGTTGCAGAAGAATCGTATTCGTGATGCTGCCTATCGGTACCAGTATGCACTGAAGAAGTTGCCCGGAGCGGGTCGTGAGAATAGCATCGAATATGTTGCTGCTGACGTATACACTGAACTTCAAGTCAACCTGCTGCTGAACTTAGCTCGATGTAAACGCAAACTAAATGTAAGACAATGTGACATACGTGTATCCATTGTTATTATGCAGCCGTATTAATAGGCCATATTATGGGTCTTGCCCTTCTATCCGTCTGTCTGTCTGTCCTGTGTCGGCTCCTAACTTGAAAAAAGAAAAGGCACAGAAAAACCAAAATTGGTGTGAACATCAGTGTAGGAGAAAAGTTGCATCGTTTTTCAGTTCTGGAGGTAAGGACAGTTGCTTCTATCCTCCCAAATCTGGAATCAAAATCGGGTGCAACTTACTCCCAGTTTGGGGCTGAGGTCCCCCCAGTTTCTGACTCATTTTTTCCCTTCCATTTTGGGCTTCTTTCCCTTCTAGGGAGAAAGTTTTGTTAAGGCTGCAGTTTGCTCAGTGAAAAATAGGGGGGGAAGTTTTGATCTACAACTTTATCAAAACTCCCGCCTATTTTTTCACTGGGCGCAAGCTGCGCCCACCAGGTATAGGGATAGAAGCTACTGGGTAAGTATTAGGGTAGCATGGGTAAAAGCAGATGACGGTATATTACCATCACTGGGCAAGTGTATGTCAGCTGTTGTGATGCTGTTCAGGACTTGAATGGAGCCATAGAACTGGCCACTCAAGTGTTGCAGCTGAAACCACACTCATTTGAGGCTTACCATGCAAGAGCACGTGCCAAACGAGATATCGGGTAAACCTTGTACCAATTTATTGCAATAAAAGTTCTGTTGCAAAGATACCTAACTTTGTCACAGTATTTTATACTTTTGTCTGTGAGCCATGAATTTAAATGACCATTGTCTGTGTGCATTTTGCCTTTTTATGTTGTATATGTGGTACATGATTATATTTTTTACTTAATTACTTATTGACATGAATGTACAAAACATCAGTTTATACATTTGTTAACGGCGACATGCAATGACTGACACATCGAAAACAGCAAAAAGCATAAAAAGGTGATATCACTCACCATCACATCATCTAACTGTCAATGTGCTGTTGAATAATATCACCTTTTTATGATTTTTGCTGTTTTCGATGTGTCAGTCATTGCATGTCGCTGTTAACAAGTGCGTAAACTGATGTTTTGTACATTTATATTTGCTGTTTTATTACAATAACAAAGTTTTTATGTTGATGGTCAGTTATAAACCATCTGCTTTCCATGGCCATGCAGACACTGAACATTAAATATTTTGGGGTCATGATTTTGATCTTTAGGGGTCACGTGACATCATCGGAACGTGACCATCGGACTCGGCGAGGGCAATTTCCTATTGGTGGTCAATGATGACCATGCATCTGTCTTGCACAGATACGTAGATACGGGGCTTCAAAGATTTTGGGGTCACGAGTTTGACCGTTTGGAGTCAAGTGACGTCATCGATCACGTGACCATTGGACTTGGCATATGTGGTTTCCTATTGGTGGTGCATTGGAACCATGCGTCTATCATGCACCGTTAGGGTGATATAAAGCCTCAAAGTTGCATTTGCCCATGTCAAAGGCCAAAAGTTCACTGTGCATGCTCCGTGTCACGTGACCTGTAGGCAGGGAGGTTCAAAATGACCACATATTTGGAATTCCCAAGTCCATATTGCCTATTCACTATACAACTTCTATGAGGCTACTATGACGATTAAGGGCCGTTTGTAGGTGAAAATTTTATACATAGGCATGTTTTTAAAGACCAGAACGTTGACTGCGCATGTCCTGTGTCACGTGACATGTGGGTAGGGGGTCCAAAATGACCACATATTTGGAATTCCTGAGGCCATATTGTCTGTTCACTATACAACTTTTATGGGCCTACGATGACGATTAGGGGCCGTTTATAGGTGAAATTTTTATACAGGAGCGTTTTTGGCCGAAAATTTGTCCTTTTTGGGCCCATTTTAGACTTTGGGGGAATTTTTCAGGAGTTAGATATTAACTTCGAATTTTGGTTCCCGAAAAGGTTTGACCCTTGCATGAGGCCGCGTTGTCCGAGCCATCGCGTGTGAAAATCCGCCGAGCGGTCTGACCTGTAGGTCAGTCAACAAAAAAGGTATATATGCATACTAGAAAAAATTTTTTTGTTATATTTCACCCATTTGCTGAGAAGCCCCCAATGGACGGATTTGCACGAAATTTTGTGCAGGGGTTCGCCTCGCTGATGTAATCACCTGTTTCAAATTTTGTGTTGATTGGTTGAGGGGCTTCGGATCTGCACGGGGTCGAATTTTGCCGTTCTCCATTGACTTAGTCGGTCGCTGTTAACACAGGGCTGCGCTACTGTGCGCCTGTGATAATATACTTTTTCAGCCGCTGATTGGAAATACATCATAAGTCTATGGATGTTGTTGCAAAACTACCTGAAAAGCTGTATCCCCTTTGATTGAATGGAGCAAATTCCCCCATCTGTCTGTACCCCCTTCTCTCTTTCCTCTGTGCTTTTCCACCTCACCTTCCATTATCTTATCCCATTCCTCATTTTTGTTTGGGCGCTTTTCTCCCAAATTTAGCTAGAGATCCGATGTGCAGTGTGCTCCAGCTGCCCTCGACGTTGGGACATTCTGGGCCTGAAAAATGCATTTTTAGCAAATATAATGTATGAATTATTAATCATGCGGTAAATGGTAATGGTAGTCTATGTTAAAATGGTAGATTATACCAAGTTTCTCCTTCCCCTCAGAAACCCCACTCGTCGAGTACTCGTGTGATGGAACTTTTTGCTGCAAGGTTTCTGTGGTGTTGATGGCCATGCTGTTAACTGTGTCACAGAGACTACGAGTCAGCTGCAGGTGACTTGAAGCAAGCTCTGTCATTGGTTCCCGGTCACCGCGAGATCCAGCGACTCTTGGCGCGTGTAGAGGACGAACTGCTGGCATCACGACCTAACGACACCAGCTGTCAGCAGACTACAATACTGCCCGACTCTATCCTCGAGACTGGCAGCAGATCTTTGGACATCCCGGACATAGTTCCCGGATCAGTCTGCAGTGACGTAGGCAGCTTTGATGCCAGTGAACACAGTGATATGCCATGTGGTCCATAGAGAACTAAGCCCCTAGCTTTCATCATACGTCTCGTCAAATATTAACCAATTCTTGAAGTTCTTTCACCAGCCACAACTTGAAGTACACTAAAGTTCACATCCAAATGCATTGTGGATTATAGTCAGCTTTGGAATTAAAATGTGCTGAAAGTTATTTGCAACGCACTGATTCTAAGGTTGAAGAGATTTTACACGTTAGTGTAGTGACGCATTTGGGTGTGGCATTATTGGATGTTTAAATACGGTAACAATAATTTTATTGTTAATTTATTGCAGAGCACATTTGTGAAACAATTTTGAAAATAGGTCAATATTTGATGCTGCTATGACAAAAATACTCAGGGGCTCACTTTTTATTGGGCCACTCTGAATCTGCCATGGCTAACTGCAATACAAGTTTGAATACACAACTTTTTAAGCAGCAGCAGATGTTTATTGAGTGCCTTAATAACATCATTGCTACTAAGTGGGTTAAAAGTAGTTGGGAACAGGAAGTTTAGTGAGACGTGACTGATTTTGAATTATGTTGTGCGAGCCTGCGGTCACGGGAGACTCAGTTACTAAGTAAGCTCCAACACTCGTTATACATTGTTCTCTAGTCTGAAATGCAGATGTACATTACACAGTGAAACATATCGTTAATGCTTGCTGTAGAATTGGTTAATACAATAATCACTTCGATGGTAGAATGTTTGGTTTTCAACTTCTTGTACGTGTAGGCCTACATTAAACGTGCTTGCAAATCCACACAGACTGTTGTGCATAATAATATTTTGTAAACAGTTGGATACAACAGACAGTTCATGCATACATGAAAAGCACGCATATAGGGTGGCCCAAAAATAGTAAACTATTTCTCTTTGTCCATATCTTTGCTAAATATTAAACAATTTTCACATTTTTTCACCAGTAGACTCACTGGCATGCACATCACACATATTATGCCCATCTGTAGATATTGTTGGTTTTCATATATTTATGTTTTACAAGGTAGTGTAGCGACATAATAGGCATGATTTGCATGCCACTGAGTAGCTGAGTAGAGAGTCTACTGGTGAAAAAATTGTGAAAATTGGTCGATATTTAGCAAAGATATGGACAAAGAGCAATATCTTATATTTTTTGGGCCATCCTGTATTTAAACCTATTTGTAATTATCAAAACGTCATTAAAATACCTGCTTATAAATTTCTGAACATCTTTACAGTTGCGTCACTGACTGCAGTAGGTCACATGTCAGTGCGAGTGTCAACAAGCACCCAAAAGAAAAACTTTAAAATAGGTGTTACTCTGTGGAAATTTTCAAGTGGCCAGGAATACTGTTTACCCCGCCAAAGTTGTGAGTTGATTACTGCCACTACTGTGGCTGCTGTATGGTTTGCCAGTTGTAACAAAACTGGTGTATGCAGTTCCCACTGCCAACAGGTGTTGGAGCAGTAAAGCTACTTTTGTACCAGTGTCTTGCTGACTTATCTTTAGCAGCTAGTCAAAATACTGCCAAACGTGTTAAAAATAAGTGCATGTATCTAAGATAATAGGAAATTTAAGACGATTTTCTAAAAGTGCTGGAACATTTATGTGGCATGACACCAACATCACAAATAATCTAATAATTTTTATTCCTCCTCTCTATAATTCTCAAAATATTTGAATCAGACTGAACAAAACTGTCCATTAGAACTAAATGACTAAATAAAAGAGAATACAATAAAATATCAGCACAAATACAACAGTCGTACAACATGTCAAAAGTTTATAAAAATCACGTGATCCAGGTGCCAATATTCCTAACATGTTTCAATCATTGTTACAAACCTCTAGTGTTCCTGAATGTGAATGCACCTGGTGAACCAAAAGGTGATACCATTTTGCAACTATTACATCAATATATCGTTAACATATGCTATTAATTATTCAGTTTTTGTGCGCTCATTGAAAAACATTTTCACACGGAATCCGAGCCACACACAGATTGTTAATCAAACAGAGCTCATCATCAGTTAATCCAACCAGCGAGACAAAATTACAGTTTATTTGCACAAAAACAAAACTTTAATGGCAGACGAAGAACAAAGGAGGACGCTCAAATATCAAAAGGGTGTAATTTTTTGGTCCACCATGTAGATGCTGAAATCTGGCAGTATGAAGCTCATAGCAATGTTACGATGTCACTGCCAAACACATTGTTGATTTTTCTCAACCACACTGCTTAAAGCTATCCCGTGCAGGACTAGTAAAAGTGTAACAATACTGATACAATGAGACTGAAATAATCTAAATAAATCAATATATATATAAATTTGTAGAAGTGCTATCTTCACCATTGTTCAGCACTTGTAATTTTAGATTTAAATTTAAGCACACAGATCATAGCAGAATACTAATATGCTAACAGTTCAACAGCCCTCCCAACACCCCACAACTTCAGTGTCCACTACTTTTCTGAATAAATAACCAATTAACTGTTTTACATAGAAATATACCACAAAAATGGACTTCTTTCAAGATACAAAATAAATGAATATCAAATAATAAATATCATTTGACAAACTACCACTGTAAAACAATTGCATACAATAATGTAATATAATACAACAAGGCCATAATATTTATAAAAAAAATCGAGTACATTTACACACAAATAGAAATAACATTATTTCAATGGTTGAACTAGTACAACATTTGGCACCAGGCCCATCGAGAGCCACAGCGGGGCCCAGGGAAAAAATTCTTGTGGGGCCCCCAAACATTTTTACGGGGCTCCTCTGGGAAGAAAATTTTTGAATTTTTCTTTTCAAAATGGTACATTTTGGCATACTATATTTCTGGCTAATGGAGGGGCCCCCAAACGTCGCGGGGCTCGGGGTAGCTAACCCCCCTCCCTACCTCACCCTCTCGACGGGCCTGTTTGGCACTCTAATAATCACTACATGATCACTACATAACAAATAAATATTTCCTCAAATCAATGACCAGCTAATATCAAAAGTAATATTGACTATCAAATATTAACTATGGAAAATATATCAAATATAGGAATATCAACTGTCTCAAAACACAAAAGTATTAAATAGTATCAGATTATGAATGTCATTAAACAAACTGCCATTTACGATGCAACTGCGTATACAACCTATAATAAAAAGCCACAATAATATATGCAATTTAGGACAATTACTGTTACACAACTGCAAAACAATATTGCAATTTGACTTAGGCCTAAGTAATTTTCTACAAAATATTTGGCAATAGATGTAACCAAAGGATGACTAGTGTTGAAACGAGGATCACTGATAGTGGTTTTGGCAATCACTTTAAGCACTGAAATTTTACCTGAAGCAATTACCTGCAGAAATACTCAAGTTTCTGCCTTCAGGACAAAGGCTAACCAAAAGTAACTCTGGAAAAGCGAGACAGTCAAAATCTGGGAACTTACATCATTACTAGTGGACAATGAAGCAACAATCTACTAAACCTAAGCCTATTCACTATATGGACAAAGCGTTTGTTTGAACTCAATGTGGAGCATTGGCACTTGTTTTTGCAATATTGGTAAGTATTTTTCGCCATTTCTCTAACAAATCTGTTAAAGCTGCAGCATTGTGTTTCTTCATGTTTTGACTAATTTGCTGC
>Ga0056128_1004526_pt1 | contig 17404 bp, 7 predicted proteins | sample WorMetLIZISLAND2_FD_71113 | JGI IMG/M metagenome (GOLD analysis project Ga0056128, IMG submission 71113) | Marine gutless worms symbiont microbial communities from Max Planck institute for Marine Microbiology, Germany - Olavius geniculatus... ... | reverse complement strand
GTAAATAACATAGGAGGGTGACCAGAAAGGTATCTACCCATCAAGAGCTGGCCACCCATTGTAACAGTCAAATTAACTATATTACATACTCAACACAATAAATGCAAACAAAACAAAAAATAGCGAAAAAAGAAAGAAATTAAAAAAAAACAAAAAAGAAACTAAACACAAGTAAGTCAGTAAGTAAGTGCAGTCAGATTAACTATGCGTCGCAGCATCGAACGAACAGAAATATCTCCGGCATTTTATGAAATGTTTAAAAGTGGTGTTTCGCTGTCGGACTTCGACTGGCAGATTGTTTCACAGCCATGTTCGGTCCAGCTGCGGCGAAGATTCTGGCACTGACCTGTGACTGTGTACGCGGCACGGCACACCTGTAGACGTCCGATGAACTTTTCACGCCGATAACAGTGGACTCAAAAAATACGTTAAAAAATAAAAATCAGTAAAAATGAAAACTTGCATATTCCATTACGATAATAAGTTGTTTGTTTACATTTAATTCTACTGCTTTCTGGGCAGAAGAGAGCAACAACAATAAATGTCGACGAAAACTAACAAGTAGGTTATTTTGAGCAAAGCTTATGTGACAAGCGACAGCATCGGTCCTGCCACCCGAGCAATCAATGTACATTGTACAACATGCAATAAAACAATAATGCACCTTGAAGAAGTACGCCTACCTAAATTTAAGCTCTCCGTACAAAAGACTCCTTGAAAGTAGAAAATTGAAACTCATATGGTTATGTTCTATGCTAAAATTTTCATACACGTACTGTTCGAGTCTATCTCTAGTAATTTCGGCGCAATTCACTCTTGAAATGTGCTTGCAGCCGAAAATTGCAAAACAAAACAATACAAGAAAAGCCCAGCGAACGCAAAGGGAAACGTGCGACAGCGATGCGTGTGTGAAGGCCCGCTGCGAACGAAATCTAAGATCACAACGATGTTTCATTTAGACTCGACGGCGGACGACGCCTAGCGCCATATAAACCACAGTAAAGATTTGGTTGTCTTACCGTACATCATTTTAATACAGATCCAAAATGTGACATATGGACGGACGGACGGACAGACGGATTGACAAATGCCCGGGCTATAGCTAAGACTCGCGAAGCATTTTGCTGTCGCGCGTAAAATGTTTTTTTAATTTACCACATGTCAAGTTAACGTTATGTTATAGTTACAGATTTAAAACGATTTGGTTAAAATACGTCTGGTGGGCTTACTTGTGTGTCGAACGGGAACTCATCGAGTTCAAGGTTTTCGAGAAAGCATCCTTTGATGCGCCTTCGCTCGTAGACGGACGCCTCGCCGCGGGAGTTAAACATGAGAGTCTGCCAGACGGTCTCCTGAGGCTCGCCCAGGTTGTTTTCGACGTACAGCTTTGGGTTCCAGTACTTCTCCCATTCGATGTCCTCGATGTGCTGCAACGACTGAAACTGCGCAGAAACACATACCAAGCAGTCAACGTACATGCCCGATGAAATTTAAATAGCGAACAACGAAGCCAGTCGGTGGCGTCAAGGCGGGAAGGAAAGAGGAATTTGGGGCAGTTGCAAAACTGTCGTAATATTTTCATGTCAGAAAATTTTGTCCAAAAATGAAAATTTGGCGCTAAAAACTCCCATTCAAAAACTGAGGGCAAAATTAAAATTTTCAGCACCCTGTCGGAAATTTACAGCTGTCTGTCAAAGTTTTGTCAGAAATTTGCAGTGTATGACAACAAATTGCAGCTTTCTGCGCCGCCTAGGTCTATATTTTAACCCGTGTGTCAAGCCGCGTTGGTTTTTAGTCAGCTCGTCGGCCGGTGTGTGTATGTCGCTTGTGTGACTGAGAACAGGTCGGCGATTTATTTTCCCTTCAGATGGCGAGCTTTTTCGCTGTTTGTTCGCCACCGCACTCTATTTATTTGTCCACTTATTTGCCTGTCGTTGTTTGTAACACCTCTGTCTTAGCGTGGTCGGAGTTCGTCTATCAGTGTGTCTGCATATCACTGTGATTCCGTGTCTTCGTATTGTTAACCTGTCTTTGCCTAGCTAGGAGTTGGTTTGTAGTTAGCAGTTATACTAATATACGGCTTACGTTATGTGATAGTATTTTCTTTACCTGTAGTAGGCTATGATGTCAGGCATTAGACCATAGGTGATTGTCAATCGGAGGTCGAGCTGTATACCTAGCCCCGCCTCACTTATGAAAATCAAACACTTCTGTTGAAAGTTGAGGGATCACGTGCCCGATTGACCCTGGCAACGCCAATGGACTTTAGGCGAAAATCGCACAAAAAGCCATGTCTGCGATTAGTGTGCCTGTAGCTGAAGTTACGTTAGGCTATACGTAGCTATCAGATATCATATCAGAATGGAATTCTAGAAATTCGGGGCGCTGTAGACGCTGGCATTTATATCATCATTACATGTGACTTGATCCCATCAACACAACGAAGCGATGTTTTGCCACTGCAACCGACGCTACCTTGAGTTGCGCTATAAAGCCGTTCCGTTGTGATAGATATGATATCTATCATATGATAGATATCATATGATAGGCTCTGATTGCTAGAGATGATCCACATGCGATTCTCAACCGGTTCGAGTAGGTATTGTTTATCAGTTTAGATATGCACAAGAAACACTTTTGATTGTAACCAATCTAATGTATACTCCGCGCCCATTAAACGCTGATACTACTACTACTACTACAGTATAACTACTGCTACATCCGCAACTAAAGATCTGAGACAATATCTCTTACAGAAACCGAGTTATAGCCCATTTTGTCTTAAATTTCGTTGCCATAGTAACGAAGGTCAGTTGGGCGTAAATATAAATGGCACCGTTAAATTGACTGACCCCGACAACCCCACCCTATAACCAAACCGGAAGTGAATGGGATGATTGGTTGCTGAGATACGGCCGTTTAAATTTCTTCCAAGAAGGCTCTGCCAGAAACGGAGGTCGGTCGCCACGACGGAGTCGGTCGTCAATGTTACACTGATCTCATGTACTCCTCTTCGCTACGTTAACCCAGAAAATTCACATAAATATACAAGTTGTGTAGATTGAGGAAAATAATATTAATATTAAGAGGGTGAATTGCCCTTCGTTATTTGATATAATTCCTGTACTGCGTATTTATATAGCAAGATATCGTGCTATATAATAACTAATTTTTCTAGATGCAAGCCCAAACGGACAGACGCACATAAAACAAACGACCTAAAACATCACTTTTTTATCAGTGGCGGTCTGGCAGAGAAACACTAAAACGATAAGCCTGAAAATTCGACAAGCAGTTCAGTAATGCGTGACCCTGACAGAAATCGTCAGTATCTGCGTAATCTAAGTTTGGTTACGTTCGAAATCTATTCGGAAATTTTTTCCTAGTCTAGCTGTTCATCTCCAATCTGCTGCAATCTGTTCACATCTAGCGCACGGCGCGTGTCAGTTAGTCCTAGTCTGTTGCTCGTCTGTCCGGCGGTCGGTGATAAGCCCTGACGACGAACATCGAACAGTGCGGCTCGAGTGCCAACTGCATGGCAGCTGCATCTTCGTCGTTGGTTGAAAAAAGTTGGCGGTGGGTACGGCAGAAAGTTGAAGATTTTTGACAAACAGCTACAAATCTCCAACAGCAAATTAGTATTATATTGTTGCGCACGCCTAAAATTTGGAGAAGTGAAGCCAGAAACGTCGAACAACATTTAGACTTTGATCGCGAATATCTCTGAAATGAAACAAGAAAGCGACAATCGGAAAACGCCGATGTAAACCGCAGACTCTTCGCTATGCGTTTTGAATCTTGTCTATTTTTGTTCAGCGAAAAAAGTTATTGACCACAGACTTGACTCGCGTACTACTTTTAATACTCGCTGACAGCGCTGCGTAGCCTATCGTAATCAGCAAGCTCTAAAATTTCCAACAAGAAAAAAATTATCGACAGGCTAATGTTGACAAAAGGGCAGTTGTTGCCCTCCGTGAGTCCCTAACGCTACTGGACGCTGACACGCCTTCAATCGAAGAGATAAATGCAGCGACGGCATCATTAGTCGATCGATCATCGCCGACTAAGGCCTCACGCCGCGTCCCTCGCTCTCTGCGATATACACTGTACGTCGTGACTGATGCTTCGAGTTTCCGTCTAAAAGCGAGCAGCAGATTGTGCAACAAACGCTCTCGCAGCAGTCGATATTATATGTCGATATTCTCGTAGTCCTTTTTACGCCGGCTAAAGTATCGCTGCGCTCCTTCATTTAATGCTACACCGGAGGGGGGAAGTTAGCCGAGTGGTTAGTATTTCCAGGTAGTGCATTATGACGGCTCAGACAAGAAATTTGAGCTAATGCTCACAAGACGCGCGAAAGCCTATAGCAGTTGCGGTTCAGTAATTTAGCTGAAAATTGGGGTGTTCACGCTAATTTAATATAAAAATGCCACATTTTCTATCTGGATCGCATAACTACAGTTCCGTGGCGCCACCTTGTGAATGATATAGACTTGTGTCGCAGCCCAAAATCGCCAAAAAAATCCATAAAACCCCCTATTTTGGCGTTCAAAATCATTCAAGGTCATTGAATTCGGTGCCAATCGAGAGCCAGTGTACGACTTCCTATTAGTGATTAATAGTAATCTAGGCTCTATCTCGCACCGTTACTGAGATACAGCGAGTTATTTGCCAAAAATGGCAAATTTTGCCCACCCCCTCTCATTTAGTGCCATCGTTCTGAGTGACCCCCTTCGAATTTATGGAAAAGCTTTACGGTTCCTGAAACTAGAGTCTTCCACGCAGCCGACGGTGAAGATTTGGTAATCCTAGCTTACACCGTTTCTGACTGATCCACCACTGTGAAAGACAGACAGACAGACAGAATTGCGATGGCTGATCCACCAGTGCAGTAGCTGCTTTCGCGCGTAATAAAATCCTACGACAGGAACGCCGTTTGTCTCAACGAAAAACAGCGTATTTAGTCGTCACCGATACAAAGGCAACTTAACTAATTTAGTTTATGGATGTAGGCCTAAACATTTACAACCTTTACATTTATCCTTTTTATGATAACCTAATGCGCCAATTTGCGGTCAGTTGAAGGCCTATGTGAGGCTAATATTGTTCACGGTTGGTATGTTTGCGTATTGTACCGCGGGTCGAATTGTTCGCCAATGAAGCCAATGGCTTATCGCATTATGGCGAAATGTGCAGCGGTATGATCAAAGTAACTGACCGCAGGCCTATATTACGTATTGCATTATGTCTATCGAGTTGTACGTAGGCCTACTTGGCGATTGCAAGTGTTCTTGCCGCTAGTAACGTAATATCACGTCAACTCAGCCTGGCCATCCCTAGCTGGCGCAATGTGTACCAGCCAAAGCTAAGACGTAAAGCTAAGACGTAAACAGACACACCTCGCGATGCAATAGCTTTTTATACATGATCTCGCAATGTAGACTGGCGTCTGACTGACGACTAAGGAAACGGAGATCAGCGCCGCCTTACGGGCCTTATGGCCGACTTGTTATGTCCGTCTTTTAAAATGCTTAGTGAAATGTTATTAAAGCGGAGAAGTATTCCCGCCGCTGGCTGACGATTGCGCTGAGAGCAAGTGGACATAAGATCTATGTTCACCTAGGCGGCTTTCATCCTGTGTCTGTTCGAGTGCGCTCAAACGACCCCCGGGAAGTCAGCCAAGTAGGCCTAGCTGAGCTATCTTCCCTCCCGCTGCAGCCCTCAGCCTACCCACGACCAACCGACGACCTAATAATATCCACAGCCGGCCGGCCGCCAACCGAGAATCTCAACTATAATGATCATGGCGTAATACGAACACCTCTTCTACAAATGACTCAATCCAGTCCACTATTATTCTAGAACGGATTGAAATTACCCTCATATCCTACTGCAAACGTTTTTGTTATGATCGTCGCCATCATCGTCCCGCTTTCACTTACTGCGCGTTTCGCTGAGAGTGCAGCTTCTTTTCGTCGGCATCAACCGAGTGGAACGATATCGACCTTCCGTCCAAACTGGTAAACAGGGTTTTAAATCATTCATTAAATGGCGCCTTTTGTATCATGGCTTTTCGATCGTCTCTGAAGAACGCTTTATAAATTTGCTACTTGACTGATTGATTGATCGATTGACTGGCTGATTTTAGACGTGGTACACGAAAAAGTTTTTTTTCTGTACAACTGGACGGGCTAAATAATCCGCGAGCGGTCAGCGACTGGTAAGACACTTTTGCAAAAGATTTCAGCTTATGTTCGTGCAACAACGTCTTATCTTCAAGCCGTGCATACTTTTTCTGCTAAAATATTTATTTAAAAAATGTGCAACTGTTTCAGACGTGGCTACATGTAATGATGTAAGATAAAACACACTTGTTAAACATTTTCGGCTAGATATACAGACCTGCGATGCCTGGCCGTCTAGGGCGGGTTCTCTCCAGCGCGCCTGTATGAACGCATCGGCCATGAAGTTCTCCTTGAGCGTGTCGATTTCACCGATCTTGAGAAACACCACGCGAATGTAGACCGTCACCTGCAGTGCCAGAAACCACGTATTTATTATTACGGTATCAGAATCTATGTCGTCCATTGATTAGGCCTACATTAAGCAAAACAATGTGCATAGGCCGAGCGAAGTACAAGCTGGGTATGCTGATGTACCGATGCCAGAACAACCAAGCACCTCGGTACCTGATGGACCACTGCTTGCCAGTCTCTGACGTCGTTTTCCGACTGCGTCTGCGTTCGGCCACACGGCCCGTGAACACGGGTAGTGTGAACAGCGCACCCGTGTTCACGGCCCGTGTAGGCGATATATCAAACCAATCAGAAAATTCCTTTTATTACCGCAGTATTGCGACGTAAACGCAACGTCACCATATGTGTTTATTGTTAAAATATTATTTTCTTTTTGTGAATTTCGTATTATTGTCAGTAGGCTTTATTGTAAAAAAAACGTCTACTGACACGTCTGTCTATGTGAAAGACTCAGCTGTTTCAGACGTCTTCAATAGACAATCTTTGCACTGGCATAGTGCTCGTCTCAATAGCCAATAACAGTGTTTTCTTTAGTTTTATGTATGCCGTAATTGATACAGACTCAACAAAACAATACTTTTTTTATTAAATTTGTCCATTTTGTTTGCAAAATGGCAACACGGCTCATGCACACGGTCCGGGCACAGGGCACAAAACCAACAACCGTGAATACGGGCTGTGAACCCAGGCGTAAAATTTAGTCACCCGTGTACACGGGCCGTACACGGGGGCCGTGAACACGGCTAGTGTAGACCGGCCTTAAGGATAGTTCTCGGAAGAGCGTTCTCTATGGATAGAACAGTTAGCCTGCGTAGTTTTGTACAGCACCTTGTCGCCACGTTGACCGGTCTTGACGGGTAATGCGACCGCAGCCGGCGTTTCGCTTCCCTTCACAGTGAGCTCTCGCCGCAGTCGCTTGGTCAGCTGCAGCGTGTGATCACTGAGAGTTGTCTCGAGCGATCTCAGCGCGTCTACGAGACTGCGCTCGGCGTTCTCGCTGCTAGACTTCCGTTTCCGGCTTGTCTTTTCATCGTCGTGGTTGACGTCGTCGTCGTCGTCTGATGCCTCGACGTCGCCGTCGTCGCTCTGTCCGCTCCTAACACAATGTACAGAAATACACTCTGCATTGGAAAGCTATTTGATCTAGCACATCGTGAAACTAGCGGAACTAAAACTATTACTTTGAAGAAACTGCAACGAAAACGCTGAAACAAATACCGAGACGTAAAAAAAGAGCGGACCGTGTTCCATAGGCGTCGTGGCAGAGAAGGCAAAGAAACAATTGTCCTCCCTTTAATTTTTGAGCTGACAAAAACATTTCTCCAAAAATGTTTGTCCAAAAATGCAAAATATCGGGCTAACAACCCCCATTCTAAAGAAATTTAAAGCCAAAATTAAAATTTTTAGTCATCTTCCAGTCAAAGCTATGGAGCCTGTATGTGAATAGATCACGAAGTCTGCGGTGCGACGTCAAACCACCAGACTATCTTCCCAGCGGCAGAGCGTCACCGGCCCTTGCCTGGTACCAAATTGTAGTGTTTGGTGACAGATGCGCAAGGGTGAAAACAACTTGCTCGAAGTTGTTCTCCTGATAGCGAACCGAGCTGGAGTCGAACATACGACCTCCCAATCGCGAATCCGACGCTAAACCAACAAGCTGCTTTTCCGGGACGCAGAAAATCAGAGAGATAAAAAAATAAGGCTATAACAAAGATCGTAGCACGAATCAGAAATCAACAAAAACTCGATAATTAATCATTAATAAAAGTTGAAATAACAGAACTGACTGACGACATTTTCTGACTTGTGGAAGCCCGGCATCTTTGCGACATCTAAAAGTTTTCCCGGTGCAGCACATTTTCTGGCCGGGGGGACTCTGTACGCCCTTTTGCAAAACCTGAACTTTGCGATTCATTTCCTGAACAGAAAATGTGCACTAGTCCCCCATTTCTACCAAACAGGGCCGAATGGTCAACTCAGCCTCCTACCTTCAGCGGGATGGGAAATGAGTAGTAGCTTGCGGGCTATACAAGATAAAGTTCTATTGCGGTTGATTGGGGTGGTGGTATGCCTGCTAGCTACAAACCCCGGGTCAAATTGTCCCTCACGGATGGATGGCCGCATAGTGCGCTGCTGTATTATTAGCTCATGCCAATCAGCTGACACTTTCGAGACAGTAAGCGTTTCTGGCCATGAGTCTGTCTCAAGTAAGAAGCGCTTTACGAAAGTGCCAACAGACTTAACCTTTACTTTTCCTAATTGAGTTTAAATTAACGGTCCCGAAAACGAAAAACGAAAATGACGCACCTTGTTACTCGGGCAGTGGTTCGTCGGCGCTGCGTGCGTCTTGGACTGCTGCGTGCTGAGGGCGGCCCCGAGTCATCGGTCACAACTCGTTTGTCATGCACGTCGTGTGAGGTCCCACCAGACACACAGACCGCTGATCCATCGCCGCCGCGGCCGCCGCCATTGTTCACTGACCGAGTGGACCCGCCGGAGTCTCCGCCTGCCAGTGAAGACGCACAGTCGTGGTACTCGTGGTAGTCGTGCAGGTGACGACCACAAGAGCTGCGCCGATTGTTGTTCGCCTCCTGCTCGCCGCGCACCGTCAGCAGTCGGAATTGATTCAGATTGGCCTCCATCGACGTTGACAATATAAAATTATCACAATTCTCACCACCGGTAACCTGTCTTCACGCTATCGGTGCACATGGCACTGAAACAGACGCTGATATGGGTCGAGTTCACCATCCATGGGTTCATCGGTTCGACGACTTTGAACGTCCATTACGCATCCCATCGCGCAGTTTCTTCGTAAAAGATTAATCCTATCGTCTCTGGACAGCGACATCCGATAAGTTGCAGCAGCAGCAAATTCTGTTTCCTCGCAGTAGCACGGCCGGTTTTTCCGCCGTCGAATTCAAAGACTTTATGGTCGACTTAAGTCGTGTTAAACTTGGTTGGATTCTGTCGACAGTCAGCGACTCTACGACTGTGGCTAGTTCTGCTACCACTGCCACCAATATTATTAACTTCGCTCAGTAAGAAACTGCTCGAAATACGATCGGATCGCAATGCAACACGAACGATGCGAGATATCGTCGTTCTGAGCTAACTGTACGAATTTCCATCGACTGCCGTATATCGAATGCGGTTATACCAAGAATAGCCTATACAACAGGTAATGCATACAGACTCTTTCGGCATACAGTAGGCTAATAACTGCGTCACCGGAATCAGTACTTATACGTTATCTGTCGACGCCGACTGCCAATTCGATCTTCTGCGTTTTTTTCAGTTAAGCCCATACGCGAGAGATCAATTTCTTATCATCTCTGGCCAGCAACATCCGACAAGTTGCTGCAGTAAAAGTGTATTCGCGACACTGATGAAGACGTATAATTGCAGACACGCGTCCGTCTGTATACACCGATCATTCCTGTACAGAACACTGCGCAGACGCACCACGGTCCGTCTAAACATCGTACTGTCGGCCCCGACTGAGTTCTCGTAGAGACCAAAACTAAACCGTGGCGTCGTGGCAAGGTGGGGGAGCAGGAAGGAAGGGCAATTGCTTCGCCCGAATTTTGGCCTGTCGAAAAAAAAACATTCTTGACGGAAAATGTTTGGCCAAAAATGCAATATCCAGAGCTGAAATACCCCATTTTGTGGATATTTAAAAGCAAAAGTAAAGTTTTGAGCAGACATAGCCTATTTCTTCTGTGGGAAATTCTGCAGCTGTCTGTCAGAGAATTGCAATTTTCAACTTTTTGCCCTAAAGTTTTCAAATCCCGACGCCGCTGGAGCTGAACAATCGACAATTTTTTTTCTTTTCAGTCTTGATATTTCTTGTCGCCGATTTAAATGTGAATAACCGCGTTGGGTTGAAAAAATAAGCAAGTCCGTGTTGGTGCAATTACTCGTGCGTAGCCTACGATGCTATGCAATCCGGCCGTAATGCATAACGCAAACTGAAACAACTTAACGAATAGCCAGCTTAGTGTAAAACACCTTGCCAGAACGAAATATTAAACCGAAAAAAATAAAAAAATAAAAAAAACGTAGTACCAACAATACCGTAACAAAAGAGTAAAAATGATGGGCGGTAGAAGTAGATTTTGAGCCTGGAGTGATTAAGTGAAAATGTCACTTATAAACGATGAAAATAAAAACTGACGAAATAGCATCCGATAAATGAGATGAAGATGAATGAGGCTAAAACGAATAAAGTTTTAAAAGTTTAGAATAGTTTAAGATTTATTTGAGATTCTATCTCAGGTGCAGGCGGCGCCTTAGGCAAGTTGTTTTACACGGACGTGAGTATAAACAAACACCCAGCCTATTCGCCCTAAAGGCGTATACAACGAGACACAAATGAACCAAACTGAGAGTTGCAAGTTCAGTTTAGATTATTTCAGTCCATTTCTGTCGCTTTGTACACGCTCTAAACTAGCACTAGACCTCGACGGACCACGGAGTTCGGACCCCCGGGGAAATGCCCGACCGCCAAATGCAAGCTCAGGTGAGCCAGTGTGTGCAATGCGGTGTTTCAGCTGAGCACCTTATTGCTGCCGATGCATATTGGAGCCTTTTTGGAGGGATGCGGCCGAGAACAGGTAGCTGCAGCTGCTGAACTGGGTTGAGCAGGAAGATGCAGTGTGTTATTGATGGCTATTGACTACTGCTGCTGCTGCTATAACGCTAGGTGTTAGCAGGACCTATTTGTTTATATGCCGGATGAGTTGTCTCAGACTGGCTGTCGGGCGGTATCTTGATGCATATATAGTCGCGTCCGGAATGCACCCGAGTCGAACTGGAGTCCGAAATTTCCGGATTTGGATTCGGACCCACTGGACTCGGACTCAGCGCCGTAGGCCTACGACTTGGAAGCAACTGCACTGGACACATTTTGTACTGTAACTGTAACAAAACGTTTCGCAAACATTAACTTTGTAGCTCTAATAATTATAAACTTTTGTGCTTTCCAATATTGTGATGTTGAGTTTTGACAACGTGACAACCGTTTAATTAAATTAATTCGCATTCGCGAACGTTCTGTCAGTGGCGTAGACAAGGGGCTCCAATTTTTCAGACAAGACAAGCACACGTTTAAACTGGTCAGTTGATTCTCAAGAAAATAATCAAAATTGTCGCGATAAGATCTCATAGTTTAAATGCACAGCGCTCTCTAGACTCTGTAGCTGAATTTTAACGGTCTTACTTTTAAAGGAAGAAAAGGGGTTAAAAGGAAAATGAATGAAAAGGGTGAAAAAGAGGGGAGAAAACGAACGGGAAAGGGAGAAAGGGGTCGAGTCTCCCAATTAACATTTCTGGCTACGTCACTGCGTTTTGTCTCATCGAACTCAATAACTCGGACTAAGATTAAATGGAATTTACATCAGCATCTTGATACAATGTTCCTCGCGACTTGGCATTCAATCCGGCTTCGCAATTGGTCAGCTGCGGACAGAAAGGTTAATGCTGGGTGAGTGATGCATCTGATGATCTCGTAAACAAGGTTAATTGATTATTTCATGCGTTTGGTAATGCACAGTGATTGAGCGCCGATCAGATGCCTGAAAGATTGCTTCTACTTGCGGCCTATAATTTCGTGACAGCCGCCACACATTATGCCGTAGCGTTGTTAACGGTGAGATAGAATGATAGCCCACTTAAACATGAAAACTCTCGTGCTTCCAGTTGTGGTCTGGCAAAATGCAGGGACGGAAAAATATTTTTCATGCATATTTATTTGATGGCATTGCAGCCAACCACATGTAAAATTACGCAACAGCTCATGAAAAAAACAAGGTGGCACTTTGGATAATATGAGAACTAGGGACCTAAAATAAAAATACGATATACGACCAGTTTTGTTTCAGTAAATCGTTGGTAGCAAGCAAAAAACTGCAACAATATTTTTGAAGAGTCTAATAGAAATTTTATGGACTTGGTTTTAGATATGGATGGCAACTGATGAAAGCGCAAAACTTGTATGCAAAATACTGCTTAAAACAGTGGCTTATGCACAGAAGGATTTGGAGGTTGTCAGACATCAGCTAAGAAAAAAAATCAAAACCAAAATATAGGCATTGAGCAAGCGTTATATAGGCCTACGGTATGCATGTAAAATGGTGTTTGTCTAAATTTCTGCTGATGCTGTTTTTGTCGAACAATAAACAAATGTATGCTTGTTTTATACCCAGTGTTTGAATTGTAAAAAATTAGCTGGGGGTTAAACTTTTCGATGGTCGGAGCCCGATTAAAACTGTGATGTAAATCGTATGTGTATATAGTGTATAGCTGACCCCTCAGTACATAATTTGTCAGTGTGTAAAGGGGGTTGAGAAAGCAGTTGGGGGCGGTTTAGCTCCCAACCCCCCGGCAATTCAAACACTGTTTATACCGTGAAACCTGAGCGTTAGGCTAGTGACAAATATTACTGTTCAGTATTGAAATATTCGTACGCTTGCCGTCACGAAACGCATTACAGATCGCTACCAGGTAGGCCCTATATAAATTGATACTTTAGTTACTTATTTACAACTAGTGATCGTACAGCAGACACAAGCTTTGATGCGATTGACAAAAGACACATTGCGCACTGGCACAGCGTTAACACTCTATACAAAGACTTCGTCCATCGATGTCGGCCATTTAAAGTCTTACTGGAACAACATTTATGGCAAACCAGGTTTCTGTGCACAGCTGGAGAAATATGGTCGTTTTCAGCTGATCGGGCCTTCTGGAGATCGCTATGATGTTTGCAGCATTACCCTCAGCAATCCCTCTTAACGCGGCTCTGTGGCAGGTATAGTGTCGCCGACGGCTACTTTAATTGACTCTTCGCAGGTCTTAAAATAGCCTAGTCTGCTCTCTTGTAAGCTGTTCCTGCTTATTTTCTATTACTTTAATCGCTTTGGTGGGATTACATGAAGAACGTCTGGCTGCAAGAGCATGGCTACAGCAATTCCCAAGGATTAACTTTTGTGTATCGGCCTAACCTAAAGCATTACTTTAATAGATGAATTAAATAAGAACTGGGTGCATGTACGTGAAATTCTGTGCAAGTTTTTTCACGTTATATGTAAGGACTACATTTAATTTTGAAGCGAAAAACGTGCATTGCAGCCAACCACATTTTTAAATATATTTTCATGTCTAATATATGGAGGCTCTGACACAATATAAATCAATGTAGAATGGAATATTGAATTAATCAATCTGTTTCGATATTCTAAAGTACCACTTTAAGTTATCGCTTCTGCTAACAGTTTGGACAATCAATATTAGTATTATGCAACCAACGAACTTTGTTATAAGTCCATGCCGGCAACATAAATAAAAAATTAACACGTTTGATTGTTGAAGAACGCGGTTCTCATACTGCCTACAGGACGTACTAGTAAAACAGAACTTTAGAAAAACAGAAACATTTTCAAAAGTGTGGTAGTAAAATGACATGCACACGATAAAATGCAACATTTTATTTTAAATAGAAACAACTTAAATATACTGATATTACTTAATTATTTACTTACTTCTTGAAGCAGGAAAGCGTCGTGTAAAAGTTGTTAAATTGAACAGCGCTGTGTTTACAAGGTAACGCGTTTCAAATGCTTGCAGGCTATACGGTCTCACGCAGAAGCCTTAAACAGTTAAACCATGCCAATCGTTGCATTCCTTCTTGGTTTAGTATTAATTATTTTAACATAAAAGCCTACTTTCGTTTTATTTTACGGCAGCAACTAGGAAAGTTTCAGGTCATTGATAACAATCCGATTTTCGCTGGTACATTGTGTATTAAGCCTAAGTGACGTCTATCTTCGACTTGCAGCTGACATATATGACCAACGCAGTGTTCCAGTTTTCTATCCGCCATTATTATCGTTATTATTAGTTTATACGTCGAGAACTGTTTGCAGTATAATTCCCAGTCAGCGTTTCTCACAGCTTCGTGACTGCTATGCTATGTTATTCATTTCTCTTAGCGCTCGTTTAATTCTTAACTCTTGAGCCGGTGTCAGTGAGCTTGCGCCTAGTAATTAAAGAACGAGCTGCATTAGGCCTACTACTTGCCCATTTTTCAACTAAGTTCAGTTCAGTACGTTATGTCGCTCTGAACGCGCCTTTAGAGTTCGTTCGAATTTGTGCGGAGAAAAGATTCAACATCAACCCCCACTCGACGACAATTCCAACATTGTACGAGTAGTGTAACGGCCGTTCGGCTGGGTCAATGAATGGGGCCGCCGAGCTCCCCACCAGAGAGAGGCAACACAAAAATGAGGCAAGAAAATAATAAGTGATATCATACAATTCCACAGTGCACAGACGACTTTCGATGACATGAGAGGTGAGCCGAGAACGCAGAAAGCATCGAAACTGTTGGCGGTTGACGTCACTGAGCAGCTGTCCACCGCTGGTTGGAAGGGGGTTTGCTGCCCCTCCCCATAAACGCACCCCGCTTCCAATCCTTCGAGCACCGGCCCTTGGGGCATCGCAACTGAGGGCTCCTAGCTTTGGCGTGAAAAAAATGTGTACTCTCCGCTAAAAGCATGCGTTTCTAAAATTTTTAGTGGACGCTCGAAGACGCTTGTGGTTTTAAAGTTTTGCCGAAAAAAAATGCTGCATCTACTTTGTTATGTTGCAGTAGACTATCTTCACTTTAGTTTTCAGTGGTACTATTCAATGCGTCAGTTTGTTTTTACGAGTTTTTAGGTAATATTATTCAACACGTCATAAAATAATAATTTTTTAAAAACATTTTTGCCCTCCCTCGTCGCTACTTTTTTGGCAGACTGCAATCGGAAGCACTCGCATTTTAAGGCCTTTCTGTTGAGTCAGGGCCATTCAGAGCCTTGGTACGCCAATGCGCTACGGTTAGTTGCCACGCAGAGTTCGGCCGGTAACTATACATTGGAGAATCCATCGAACGGGACCGTGTAGAGGATCCAATAGACAACGTTGAACAAGACGAACGTCATCGGGAACAGTCGGCGTGACACTTTGTCGACTTTGCGCGCCTTCTGTCTACCGTCGGGGTCGAGATATCGCGGAGGTGCACGTCGATCGGCGCCGTTCTCAATCACGTCCAGCTGTCACACATACCAACCAGCAGCAGCACAATATCTACCTTTGTTGAAACATTTTCTTTCTTTTCTTTCTTTTTTGTCGTTGTTTCTTTGTTGATTATGCAGTACGGTCAGGATTTGATGGGTAGAGCCGTTCTGGCCATCATCCTATGCATCAGATGTTGTATAGTTGAACTGTTAGGCCTATGGTGTTGTGGTTTTGAGAAATAAACTTCCTGTCTCTCTGTCTCAACTAATAGACTTTATGATGAATTATTAATAAATTAAAAACTCTCAGAAACACAGTGTCGTATAGGCCTATGCTAGGTAACTTACAAAAATATTTCCAAATTTTTTACGTTTACTGGTACGGTTATAATAATTCCGTGCGTGTTTAGTACAGAACAATTTGTTATTTTTTGTTACTTCCAAATAAAACAAAATGCATTTGGCCACAGGGCTCCGTCTGTGCACGGAAAAGGGAGCAAAAGTTTGAGCGCGTCATTGCGAAATTCTACGCATACGACAGCCTCTGTTTGAGTAAGCGGCATGAAAATAAAGACGATTGCACTAAAATATGTGCACTACGGTTAAGCTGACACGAAATTTTCAGTCCAACATATCAAGTTGCAAAATTTGTTAAACGTTCCTCGCACTTACACAGACGGGTGGCGCGCAAAAAAACTGAAACATATTTGAGCAATCACTTCGGTCACTGCAGTGAAGATTGTCATAACATGGCATGACCAAGTGACCATCCTTCCCCGCAATGAACAAGGCGAATCGTTTCCAAAACTGTCGGATTGCTTGTTCTGCGTAAAAGCAGGTAGGCCTATGATCAGTTTTTTATGCGCCACCCGGTGTGGGGCCTGTGTATATTATACAATGTATGCGCTGTCGGCTATGCAGACCTGGTCACACTGGCTCTCGGGGTCCTTGGGCGGCGTATGCGGCGGCTGCAGCAGCGCATTCGGCACGCCGAACTGAGGCCGCGGCATCGAGTGCAGGATGCGCAGGCCTCGACGCCGAGCTAGGACGTTGACGACGGCGTACTCGAGCAGAGCGACGAACACGAACAGTAAACACATCGACATCCAGACGTCGATAGCTTTGATGTACGACACGCGTGGCATCGACGAGTTGACGACCGTCGACTGAGTGGTCGTGGTCAACACGGTCAGTAGGCCGATGGACACTCGCGCTGGACTGGCGTCAACGTTGATCCAGAACGAGACCCAGGACAGGATCACGACCAGCATACTGGGCACGTAGATCTGAATCAGGAAGTAGCCAAAGTCGCGCCGAAGAACAAACCGTATTTCAAGACACGGAAAGGCTCCTGCATATATAGTACACATGCAGACTGCAGCCGTCGTTCCGTTGATGTTTCCATGCATAGGCCTAATTTAGTCTTAGTTAGTTTGCCAATAATCACAGGCTGAACGGTAGTTCAAGCCCTGTGTTAACGGCGACTTCTCTATCTTATGGGAAAGCCAAAAATTGGACCCCCACAAAATCAAAACCCCTGATTTGATTGAGATAAAATTTGGCGCGGTTGAGTACGTCAGCGAGTTGACCCCTCATGCAAAATTTCATGTAAATCCCTCCAAGGGGGGCTTCCCGGCAAATGCGTGAAATATACACAAAAATTTTTATAGCTATCCATATACATGTACCTTTTTTTAGTCAACTCACCTACAGGTCAGACCCTTCGGCGGATTTTTGCGTGCGATGGCTCAAACAACGCGGTCTCGCGCAAGGATGTGCCTTTTGGGGGTTAAAAAATTTGAAATTAAT